>Ga0207905_1000139_pt1 | contig 23519 bp, 28 predicted proteins | sample LinPmetageLP49_FD_184060 | JGI IMG/M metagenome (GOLD analysis project Ga0207905, IMG submission 184060) | Marine viral communities from the Subarctic Pacific Ocean - LP-49 (SPAdes) | ecosystem: Environmental > Aquatic > Marine > Oceanic | place: Pacific Ocean | collected 2011-08-27 | reverse complement strand
TGCATAACATGCTTTGTCGTTGTTTTTAACTCTTGGCTGTGTTCTATCATCAGCATCACTACGTTCAAACATATCGCCAACACTAACATTATTATCACCGTTGAATTCTATAATTGGACTTGATTGGTTACCTGCACCTGAGTAGTCATTGCCTACGTCTAAAAATATATTGTAAGCACTTACATTTAATGATACTGCTCCAATGCTAATGCCTTGTTTAGCAACTTTGTCAAATAAGTTTTGAACTATACGTACACCTTCAGGTCCACCGTTATCAGGGGTTCCAGTTCCTAACATTACACCTTGGTACATATTTGTAAACTGCGAGTTTTGCACAGTTACACCTTGTATGTTTTCATCAGTGATAATACCATAAGTTAGAAAAGAAAATTTACAGTTATTAAATTCTACTTGTTTACAGGTATTTGCAGTTGTACTATCAAAACGTACGCCTGCGATGTCTGCACTTGCATTTGCAGGGTTTGTGCTTAGGTTGCCTTTAAAATTACAATTATTCACACTTACACCGTCTGCACGATCTACCAGCATCATATCAACACCAGCTTCTAAACTAGTAAAACTCATTCCACTAATAACAATATCTCTTGGAGCAGTGGCACTATTAGAACCAATGTTCACTCCAGTTTGTTGTAAACTATCTGCAGTTTGAATTACATATGCACCAAAGGAACTATCTGATCCAACGTCCATTTCAAGTATAGCACTGTCTGGGCCGTCACCAAAAAGTTTAGCATAAGGGGGTACTAGTATTGGTTGTGTGATTCTATAGGTTCCACCTGGAAAATATAAACTACGGCGAATAGTTGTGTTTGTTTGTCGACAAAACAATTGAAATAATGCTCTGTTAATGGCATCTGTGTCATCTGTAACTCCGTCACCAGTTGCACCAAAGTCTAGAACACTGGCAAAATTGTCAAGTTTGGCTTGTAGTTTTTGTGTTACAGGATCGCCAGATGTTGGACCAGTTTGAACGGTATAACCAGCATGTTCACCTTTATAGGTATAACTTGTTGCTAGATTTAATATATCACTATACTGTGTTAATATTTCTGTATTACCAATTGCTGGTGCACCATCTGCTATGGTTCCATTACCAATGAATAACTTTCGTTGATCAATTACCCAGCCAAATTCTGCACCTGCTAGTTGAGGTAAATTTTCACTAAGACCTTTACGGTTTGTAATACGTGATACTTGAACTATTGCCATATTATTTTAAAACTCCGGAATCTAAGTGTATTTAGCTGGCGACGTAGTATTGTTCTACTCTCTTCCACCATTGCTGGCGCCAGTGTTCAAAGTCATCACCCTCAACAATGAACTCTTGATATTGCGGATCTTCTTTTAAATGTCCCATTTCGTCAACAGCTGGCTTAACACACATCAGCACCACACCTTTGTTTATTTTGGTACCATATACTTCGTTGTGTGCTTCGGCATATGCACACAATTGTAATTTATAATCCTCAATCCACTCTACTTTTTTTGGCTTGTTACTTTGCTTAAAGTCCATAATAGCATGTTCGCCACTGTGTACTCCGACTAGGTCTGTTGTTCCTGCATATATGCCTGGAAAGTACATAGGCACTTCTACACCCCATACTTCATCAACGTTACACATACCTTCTCTGATAACAGTTTCAGCCATAGCATGCGATTGCCAACTAAAAGGATTGTTACCACGAGCTTTGATAGTACCATCTATGCAGTAGTTTTCCAAATAGGTATGCATTCGTGTGCCTCTGTTGGCAGCTTCTGTTACTATCTTTTGTGCCTGGTCGGTTCCTACACGTTTTCGCCAACGTGCAAGTCCTTCTTGTTTTTCTTTTGATTGTGTAGCACCAAGTATGGTAGTTACACTAGGCACCGCATTGCCATCTGGAGTTGAATACAGTCGTTTACCGTCAACCTGTTTTCGTGAGAGATTTTTGTATTGGAATTTTTCTATAAGCATGTGTATATTATATAGTATACATGTATAAAGTCAAGAAGTTTATGTTAGTTCATTTGCCGAATCAGCCATACCGGCAACTGTATCTTGTGCTTGATCAACAGTCATCGTGTCAGCGCCTTCGTCGCCTGTAATACCTGCACCAACTAATATAATATTCTCTGAATCCACATTAGAAATAATATTTTTAAGAGGGTCTACTATAGCAAGAGTACGCAGTTGTTCGTCTGTAATGTTCACACCCATATTGTGTGCCATACTTAAAAACACCTCAATTGGAACTGTATAATCGTTATTGACATCATCTGAACGGCCTAGTAGGTATTGTGCAAGTGCAACTAATTGCTGAGCAGACGGTTTATCTGATCTTGATGTAAACTCTAGGATACGCATCTGTTAAGAAATTTCTATTGTTGCGCCAGGATTGTCTTTTTCAAGTATTTCAGAAACGATATCACTAATCAATCTATTTCCATCAAATGTTAATATACTGCTATCCATTTCATCTTGGTCAACATATTGATATATAATATCTTCAAGACGTTCCAGTTTAAACTCTTCTTTGAGAGGTTGTGCTATCTGATCTAGTTTTTCTTGTAATGCTCTGTAATCAGTATTATCCATTATCTTCTTGCCCTTCCTAATGCACCATCTTGTACATCAACGTTAACATCAACTGCTTCACCGCCTGCTTCTGCATCAACGTTGACGTCAGTAACATCAGCAGCAACTGGTGCTATAGGATCTGCTAAAGGATCTGCTCCTGGCTCGCCTGCCATTGGAACTCCGGCTACTTCTTCTTGTCCTGGAACAACCGGCTCAACGCCTGTTAGCGTTCCTTGTGCGGCTTCCATTTCAACTTTGGCTGCTTGTATAGCATCAACAAGTACACCAAATGATTGTCCAGCGGCATTGTTAAATGCTTGTGCTTCTGTTGTTCCTATTGTGGTTTGTATCGAACCACTCAACGCAGGTAAATCTTTAAACTGCATTGAAGTAACATCTTCTAACATGCCTTGCATTCTATCAACCATGTCTTGTGCGGCTAATATTACCTGTGCTTGTTGCACTTCGCTTTCACTTAGATAGCGACCTGCTTTTGTTCTTAGTGTCATACCTTCAGCAATTTTTGCAAGGATTTTACCAGCATTTCTACTTTCTTTAAAACCGCCTAGTGTTTTAGCAAGGCTTGCACGTTTCTCTGTTTTAGCAGTAAAGTCATCTTTGTTTGCTAATACTTTGTTTGCGAATGCACTCGTACTCATTCCAGCTGCCTTTGCTTGTCTTTTAAAAGCACCAGGATTTTTACTTGTTGCTTTTTTAATCCAATTTTCTGCTTCTCTAACTAGCTCTTCTTCACCTAGTGTGATCTTACCATCGTCCACATCTTTTTTGAATTGCATAGCAGTTGCTTGATCGTTTGTAGATCCAATGGTTTCGCCGTTTGCTGATATTTTTGTTGCACCTGTTTGTGGTTCTAGTGTTACATCTGCTTCACGTAAACGTGCAGACAATCCTCTTTCCATAACCAATAACTTCATGTACCCAGCATCTTTTTCACTGTTGTGCATCTTAGTTGTTGTACGATGTTCGTAGATTAAACCACGAACTTTTGTTAACATGTTGCTTGCAGCTCTTGGAGCCAACTTTGTAAAATCAACACTATTACCAAAATAGCCTTCAAGTACTTTTTGAGACTTTTTAGTTTGCGGTGTTTCTAAGTCGAATAGTTTCATTATCAAATCCTTTTTGCTGACAGTATTTAGCAACATTTATACTTTTCGTAATTTGTTCTTGTAGTGATTGGTATTCATATTTTACAGTATCTAGTCTAGTAATTACAACTTCTCTCTTAAAGTCATCAGTATTTGGACTTGTAATCACATGTCTATAGTGCATCATCTCTTGTTGTCTACCAAGTAGTTTATCTTCTAATGCCACAAGATGTTTTGCATCCATTTGCATTTTATTTTTATCAAGTATACAAAAACTTAATGCAATTCTACAACTGCTACAAGTTTCAACTAAGAGATCATCTCTATATATGCTATACTCAGTTGGAGATTCTTGTACTATCTCGTAGTCTGCAAACGCCATTATACTATCACCGTTGATAAAGATAGCATTGGGGTTTGAGTTAAGAAGTTCATCTGCAATTTTGTTTAATAACCGGGAGGCTTTATCTGTTACCCGACTACGTAAGTTATCACTAGCCATCCAACTGTTCCTACAAGAGCTGCAATTATACCTGTTCCCCAGCCTATTAGCTGGTCGGTTCTTCTTTGGGCCATTTTCTGGACCATACCATGAACTTCATTAATCATCATTTCCAAGCGATCTACTTTTTTGTCTAAGCCTTCTATATTTGAGGCCATCGACTTATATCGCTCTGCACATAAATCAACATGTGCTTCTAAACTCTTCTTTTCAATTGGTGCAGTGTCTACCATTGTAATCTCTGTGTAATTCTGTTATTCATATTTAGTTAGATAGTGTCTTGAACTAGGTCAAAGTATACATTAGGATTATCACCTGTGGCTATTAAATACGGCATTAAAAAGCCCTCTTTGTATGTTTCATTTAGTCCTGTAATCATTGGAACACCATTAACAGACTCTTTCAATAGGCCAGTTGGATCCTCGCCATTGGAAAATGATCCATCATGCGAAATACAAAACGAAAACTTCCAATATTTGTCTCCTTCTTTTGTTGTAAAGGAAACGGGGTCTGTGATATCCTGTGGATTTGCTCTAAGACTAGCACATTGTAATATAGTTTCAAAGTTGCGTTGTTGATTACGACTGAAATCCCATTGCTCTACTGTGGTTATAGGATTGCCAGTTTTTATTTTTCTGTAACTGGTAGTTCCAGTTTGTGTACAATCAAAATGTGTTGTTACTTCAATTCTTTGCATTTTTTAGACTCCAGTAAACCATCAGTTTGTCTAGCATGTTTTTGATAGCTGGATCGTTTGGACTTTCTGAAACAATCTCGGCCATATGTGCAGAGATACTGTGTGGATCTGGCTTTTTAAAAACCAACTCTTTTCTTTGACTACCAAAACGTCTGCGATAAACTGTGTCGCCTTTGTCTGGACTTTCATATATCCATTCTGTTTTTTGCATGCCAATATTTAGTCGTAAAAAAACCCTAGTTAATAAAAACTAGGGTTTTAAATTTTAATAGTAAATTAAAATTATGCTAACTTAAAGTTACCTGATGTTACAGTTGAAAGCGAACAGTTAATTGGTGTAGAGCCGACTGTTGTTAATGCTCTAATTTGTGTTTGCAATGTTGCTGCTGTGTAAGCACCTGTTGGATACGTTGCAATTGAAATCTGTCCAGTTGTGTCGTCTTCAACTTGATACATGTAAACGCCAGCAATTGTTTGGATGTTTTGCATGATTGCTTCTACTGCTAATCCTGTCTCAACTTGTGCTTGTAAGTCTTGGGCTGCAGATGAACCGTTTATAACAAGTAATTTGAAAAAGTCTAGTTTTGGACCAGTTACATTTACTGCTCCTGATGTTGCTAAGGCTCCGTCTAATGATCCGTTCTGCGTATCAATGTGGAATACCTGTTGTGCATTACCATGGGTTCTTGTAAAAAATGCCATTTTAATCTCCTATATCTAATGGTGAAACTAAATGTTTTAGTCTCTACTTCTATTTAGCATTTTTGTCACAAAAAAACCTAGCACTAAACTAGGTTTTTTAAAGTTTTTATATATTATAAATTATGCTAATGCCATTCCAGGTTGCGTAACAGTAGTTCCTGTTAAATCAGTGTTGTTAGTACCAACTGTTGCGCCTAATGCTCTAATAGCAGTTTGCATTGTAGCCGCTTTCCAATCTTCAGTTGCATAAACTGCCACTGACATAATGCCTCCACTACCTGCTTGTACTTGGTAACAAGCAACTGTTCCTAATTGTTGAATTGATTGAAGTATAATCTCAACTGCTTCGTCATGATCACCTTCAGCTGATATATCTACTGCTGTTGCGATTTTAAAAAAATCTAATTTTGGTCCAGCAACGTTGATTGGAACGCTGGTGTAGACCGCGGATCCTGCAACTGGTTCTTGTGTATCTGGTTGGAATACCTGTTGGGCATTACCGTGCTTTTTTGTAAATTGTGCCATTTATATCTCCTATATGGTGGAACTTATGTTCCTAACGTTATTTAGCGTCGTTTAAAGATCTTTGTTCGTCGTAAGAATTCGTAAAACTCATTTTGTAAACCTGATTTACGCATCTGTAGCATAAGTCTATCACGTATTACATTCTTATCTCTTGGTGCAATTCTGTCCCAAATAGAGATTTGTCTACGCATTTGTATTAACGGTGCTTTTAAGAAGTCTACCATGTTGCGTTGTAACATAAGCATCATATAACTGTAATCACTATTTTGAAAATCACGTTTTGCTATTGCTCTTAGGTTACGTTTTAAACGCAATTCTGGAATAGTAATAACAACATCTTGTGCTATACGGTCTTTAAACTTATTTGGCTTCATTATCATTGCAATTATGTTATATAAGTCTGGCTGACTGGTTCTAAACCCAGGCCAATTTTGCAACTTCATTATATTTTCAGCAACACGAGCCGCATAAGCTGGATCACTATTGGCTAGTATTTGTAATGCCAATAGTTGTTCAAACAACTGCTCACCAAGTTGACTTTGCTTTAATCCATTTAACTGTCTTGGAGTTCTGTAGGCACGACTTTCTTCTAGCCAATCAAAAGCAATCTTGTTTTTCTCTGTGCTTTCTTGTAAACCTTTCACACGTGCAATAGCATTCCATCTTGCAGTAACAGTGTCTACCCATTCCCAATTGTCACCTGAAAATGCACTTACGCCTTTAGAATATATATCCCATTCGCCCCTGTGGATGTCATTGTCATCTAGGTGTCTTGATATTTTGTATTCAATGCCGTTGTGTGTCATCAAGTATGCACCAGGCTCTTTAGGATGCTTTTTTGTTGCACCTTCTTTGACTACAGGCACAGGACGTACACTCTTACGTGGCATTTCATAACGTGTGCCAATCTTAAAAGGTGAGTCTTCTACTGCAAACACTCTGTTAGGAGTACTAAAATCTTTCTTACGCATTATCGTTTTAGCAATAAGATCAAGTTCATTGTTGTCTTTGTCTAATACCAGTGCAAAGGGCACATTAATATCTGTTTGTAAGTCACGCATAACCGCTTCACTGTCAGGACCCATCTGTGCAATAGGCTTACCATAACGTTTGCGTTCTTGTTTGAACAGTCTTGTTAGTTCTGCTGGAACAATAGGCTTTTGGTTACGTTCACTGTTTACTCTGTCTTTAAAGTGATTAGTAAATTCCACATCAATACCAACGTTGGCAAATATTCTATCTGCAAACTGTTCTAGTTGTTGTATATCTACTGCGGTTACACTCATTAACCTAACTTCTTCTTAATCCATAATACCAACGCATATACGGCTATTGCGTATACTGTTGCTATACCTATGTCAACCAAGTGTTCTCTCATGTTGTATATAAATTGTATTCCTGCTTCTGCGTCTGACATTACGCACCTCCTGGGTTATTGGCTGCAAAGTTTACTCTGCTAAATTTATCTCTGTTCACAAACTTCATATCTTTACCGACATAACCTTCGTGTCCTGGTTCGCCTTTTATATCTGCTTTTACATCTGCATCTTGGTTATCAAGTGCTACTATAAGTTGATCTTTCAATAGAGCAATGTTCACAAACGAACTAAACAATGCACTCACTGCACCTTGGTTCTCATTCATCCATTCAATTATACGTGGTGCTTGCGTTTTGGTTTTTTGTGTAACCCATGGACCAAAATCTTTGATCATGTTTGTAAATCCACCTTGCCTAACTTTAAAGTTGATGTACTGTTTCATTAATCCTGGTGTGCTACCAATTCTCCTGCGTCTTAGTTCTTGTGGATCAAGAAAAGCATCTATTGCTGGAGCATATTCATTGAACGTGTCCTGTATTTTTATAACAAGTCCTTTATCAAGTTCAATAGCACTACCTGTGTCTTTCATAGTACTGTCTAATACTAGTACTCCTGGTGCTTTGTCTAGCACACGTGACGTAACTGGTCTCACTGTTCCACCTGGACGGTCAATCTCTGTGTGTATTGCAATTCCTATTTCACTTGCTCCGATCTGTTTTCCTAGATCTGTATCAGCACTTACTCTGTATGTTACTTGATTAGGTGTAAACACATAAGCACCGTTCTCCAGTGGAGGTGTTGCACCATATAGTAGATCGGCTTGTACAAATCCTCTGAAATGTTGCGGAATAGTACGGTCTAGCATTGGAAAAAGTTTTGCATACAAATTAATTAGGTCGCCATATTCACCTTTTCTATTGCTAAACATACGTGCAATATCTTTTGCACTTGTGGCCAATCCGTTATAACCTTTTGCTACAAAGCCACCTTTGTCTGTGAGTATAAATTGTCCGTTATCATCTCGACCAAATACTATAGCAGGTTTGCCATCCCATTTGATAGTGTTTGTTTTTGCTGGTTCTTCTGCACTGCGTTTTATTCCATCAAGTGCTTGTTTTATTCCTTTAGAACCATAATCAAATACAAGATCTTCTGGATGTTCTATACGAGCACCTTCTGCAAGGTAGGGCTTGTATGGTGACCTGTTGTCTGTAACAACTTCCATTCCTTGATTAACTATTCTATCACGTAGTCTTGCTAGCCAATCACTACCGCCCTCTTTTATAGATTCAAATTGCAGTCCTTCTCGTTCCGCATAGCCTCGGAAGTCTTCTAATTTTTTATCACGTTGCGGGTCGTTCTTCAATGCACCTAGTATTGCTTCTACACTAAACAGGTCTGCTTCTGTTGCACTTTTGTTCAGTATATACTTTGCAATTTTCTCTGGCTGATCAGTTATAAAACTGTTATCAATTCTACTCAACAATCCTGAATTTGGTGATAACTTATATCCTGAGGCTTTCGCTATTGAATTCATCAGCACATTACGTGTTACTCCTTTGTAATCACTACTAGGATCAGCTCTCATTAAAAACTTAGAGAAGTCTGGCTTTTGTACAAACATAAAATCAGTCTGTATATAGCCTCTATCTTCTCTGCCTGTAATTGGTGCTTTAAAATGTACACTAACTCCTGATTTCCGTATCCATTCTGCAGGAGTAAAGCCATGTGATTCTGCCCACTTGGTAAGTTTTGCTACAAGATCATCTTTGTTCATTGTTTTAGGATCAACTGCAAGATCTAAGTCACCTGATGTTGGCTTTTGTCCTGTGCTACCAAGCATGTTGTCCATTAGAGGCAAACCAGTGAGTTGCTCTAGCCATTTTACTGTTGGCTTAACATCTGTTTGGTTGATGCGTGTTGTTGCTATAGCACCGTCTGCATCCTTGAAGACGTTACCACCCTCTTTGATATACATTATGTTGCCTGTTGTAGGTATGCTATTACTTGTTTCTTAATTGCAGGGTTAGAATTAATTTTTTGTGCCAATGCCATTACTGGATCGTCAGTTGCAATTTTTTTAATATCAGGCATTTTCATACCTGCAGTTTGATAACTCTGTTGTAATACTGCTCCGTCAACGCCAAAGTTAGTTAAGAACTGTGCTACTTGTATACTATCAGTTGGCTTGCCTGCTTTGGTCCATGCTTTCATAAGTTTATCAGCAGTGACTTTTGTTGTTATGTTAGTGCCAATTTGTTTTGCTTTACCTGCGGCTGCAGTTACACCCTTTGATATTTGTGCTTTTGCTCTTTGCAATAGCCCTGGTGCTTCCATAAGTTTGTGATTGCCTAATGCTACTGCAACAAACAACTTTGCAACTTGATCTTCTGATAATACATTTGGATTATTACTGTGTCCGCTGTTAAACATACCAGAGGCTTTACGTTTTGCTAATTGTTCGGCACTTGGTTTTACCTGTGCGGCAGCTTTTGCATCTAAATTTTCTGCGGCTCCATCTACATTTGTTCTAAGCCACTCTGTTGCTTCAGGTGACATTGCTTCTGTGCCTGGAAATTGTTGGTTAAATTGTGCAATTAGATCTGGATCTGTAATTGGAATATCGCCACGTACAACTATACCTTCGCCTGTACCACCTGGTGCAACTAGATCTGCTTTAGCTCGCATTTCAGCTTTTCGTTGTTCAATTTCGTCGGCCATGTTATAGCCTTTTGCATCCTTACTAAAATCACTACCTGAACGGCCTCTAACATCATCAATATCTATGTCTGTGTCTACTGGTGTTCCATCAGCACCTAGTTCGGCACTGCCTCCTCCATCTACAGTAGCAATATCATTGCTTAGGTCAGGACCACCACCGCCACCACCTAGTGGTCTTGTGTATGTTTTTACATAATTTCCGTCAGCATCAGTTGTAATTGTATACTTGGCTTGAACACCTCCTCCAGAGTTTTCAGCGTCAATATAAGTTTTAACAGAACCTTTGCTTAGTCTTCTATCAATTTTATCGCCGTCTTGAATCAACTGCTCTGGTGATTCAGCTGTTTGTATGTCGCCTCTACTTGGACTGTCTAGTACTTCTACTTTTTCTCCGGCTACAGTATCAATACCAGCATCTTTCATATCTTGGGCTGTGTCTGCATCAACATTCATGCCGCCGCCTGGCAAGCTCTTAACGTGTGCATCAAGTTGTGAATTATATTGATCAATTACGTTTTGTGGTATGCCTTCGGTACTATCTAAATCCAAGATGGCATTCATCTCATCTGCTGACAATGCTTCGCCGGGCGTAAAGTCTGCTATGACATCTTCTACACCACTTGGTAATGCTTGTTGTGCCATTTCGCCGCCTTTGATAAGATCACCTAATGAACTTGCACCTGCGGCCAATGCACCAGTTTTACCTGCAGTATATAACGCACTTCTAATATCTTTACCTTGTAGCAGTTGATCAGTAAGTTTAAACAAACCTAAAGCGGCTGCACCACCAAGTCCTGCTCCACTTACACCAGCGGCAGCAATCAATGCGGCATATATAAAGCCTTGCATGATAGGATGTTTTTCTGCAAACGCTCTATACTTGGTAATAATTTTCATTACCGCACCTTCGTCACCTCCAGCACTTGCTTTTAGTTTTTCAGCTGCTTCTTCGTATTTGCTTGCAAAGCCTTCCATTGGACCAGAATTGTAAATTTTAGCCTTAAGGTCGTTCCAAGGCTTCATTATTACTTGATCAACTTTGTCTTTGGCTTGACCAATTCCTGTTCTGTTTGAACCACCAGCAGTAGCAGTTTTTTCAATTTCTCCAAATAAGCCCTGTATCTGTTGCGGACTTAGTGCCGCCTCACGTAAATAGGTTCCTACCGTTTCCCATTGGATATAACTTCTTCTATTGTTATTGTCGAGACTTTCAAGCAGTGCATGCCTTGCTTCGATTCTTTTTGCTTCTATTAGTATACTCATGCTAGTGCCTTTTTTAACTTTTCTTTACTTGGTGGATCTAGTTTATCAATTGATGCAGTTGTGCCTTTACCTAGTGCTTTGTCTATTGCGGCTCGCATGTTGGCCATTTTAGGATCGTTTAGATCAACTTTTTGTCCACCAATTTTAGCAGTTTGCACACCTGTCTTTGCTCCAACATTTTGTGCAGTTTTGCTTATTGGCTTGCCAGTTTTATCATCTTTACCATCTTTGTTAGCATCTACTTGTGCTACTGGTGCTTTTTGTCCTGGAACTTTGGTTGCAGTTTGACCTGCTTGCTGCGACTTCATATTTGCAACGCCTTTGTTTGCACCATCTATTTGTGCTTGATCAATGCCTTGTTTCATTGCACTCTGTTTATCTTTTTTCTTTTGATTACGTGCAATGCTTTTATCAACAGCAGTTTTAGCAGTATTAGTAGCAGTTGCCTGAGATCCTGTTGTTCCAAGTTTCTTTTCTAAGCCTGCTTTTCTTTGAGCTTCTGCATCTGCTTTTTTTAAACCAGCTGCCGGTCCAGAGGTTGGATTTGGATTTACACCTTTTCTATAATCGTATCCGCTGCCTGCGGCAGTATCGAGTGCAACGTTACCAACATTCTTTGCTAAGTTTTTAAGCACTCCGCCTGTCTTCGACGGTTGTGTTTGTTGCTGTTGTTTAGTTTGTCCTTTGTTTACGTCAGCACCACCGCCACCTACAGTTTGTTTACCTGCTTGATAACCTTTTTTTACTGCACCGCCTAAGCCTGCTACACCACCTGCAACTGATCCAAGGGCCTTAGCACCTGCACCTGCTACTCGACCAATACCTCGACCAAGTTTATTAAATGCATCAAACTCGGCAAGTAGTTGTGCTTTCAGTTGTTGTTCTGTAAGTTTATTTTTCATCTGTGCGTCTCACTGATCTAGAAAATTTACTAGGATCACGTAGTCTAATTGCATTTAATAGTTTGCGATGCAGGTTTTCTGCTTGCTCTCCATCATATAACTCTTCAATCTGTTCCATTAGACGTACGGCACTGGCAATAACGTTGCTGGCACGACTTTCTACAATGTACGACCGTTCCTGTTGCTTGCTGTAACGTTCAGTATATATACCATCTAATTCTTCAAAGATGCTTCGAGTCTTTTTTTGCATGACTTTGTTTGTCCTTTGTAGTATTTATGTAAATTTAAAATCTGAAGGCAGAATTATTCAGTGAAATACTGCTTATAAAACTTAGCTATTTGAGGAAATGTACTAGCAAAACTTTGTTTTCTCATCAAATCAAACTTTTTTATTTCGTTGACCATCTTTGTTATTTCCTGTGGATTTTCTTTCCAATCAGGTTTGAAATAAGATGAATAAGATTGATCAATTTCTTTCTTGTATTCTGTAGTTATATTGTTTATGTTAAAGATATAGAAGGCAAGATGTCGAGTGTGATTGGTTATGTCGCCTTCTCTATTGGTTGCAAAGTTTTCTTTTACCCATGTATCTAATTCATTTTGGTAGAATAAATTAAAAATTGAAACAGTTTCTTCAATTACAAACATTACATTACTAGGCAACTCAGCTCTTAAGTTTAGTATATTATCAGTTACTTGATTCCAAGATGCTGGCCACCTAAGATACTCAAATTTATCAGTTGCGCCATCTAAACTTATATGTAGTTTAACAAGATAAAAACGTTCAATCAAATCAAAATATTTTTTTGGTATTGGTTGAGTACCATTGGTCTGAAAACATATAGTAAGTTGCTCTTTAGCATTGGGTACGTTATCTGCTAACCATCGAGTGACTTCCCAATATTCTTTTCCTAGTAGTGTTTCTCCGCCGCAAAATACCAGTTGTTTCAGATTTGACAAGTCAATATTTGATAATGCAGTAATAACTCTGTCTTTGTTCTTATCGCTATATACTGGCTTATTCCATAATCCATTATCTTTTAAATGTTTCTGCCAAAATGTGCTAGAGTCTACTCCACAACTTCTACAGGCTAAGTTACACCTTATATCAAACATTAGATCAATTCTTAATGGACCACTAAAATTAGTTTTTTTAGAATCAATTAAACCTTGATTCGTACCTGTTCTTAGACTTTCGCTGCCTTGATCTTCGATGTTTTTGCATCCAAAGCATTTATCATCCCAGATATCTTTTTTATTCAAACTTCTCAGAGTATCAAAATTGGGATTATTCCAAAAATTAGTTTTTATGTCAATTTCAAATCTTTTGCCAGCAATAAGACAACAATGTTGTGCACCGCCGGTTGGAATCTGTTTAAAGTCAAGGACCAATCCGCCGTGTATCATTGAACAGTATGCACTCATATGTTTTATCAAATTCCTTGTTAGTGGTACAAATATTTATAGTAGCACAGATTTTTGTGTAAATATATCTATTAAGGCATCATTAGGCACATTTAGGCAAACATGAAAACAGACATAGAACAGATAGAATTATTATTAGAACAATTTAGAAGACCCGCTCCAGAGGGAAAAGAATACCAAGATAGACTAGCAGAAGAATTTGAAATTATACTTCAGCAACGTTTTACAGATTACTTCCTCAAAATAAGACTTATACTCGATCTCAACTCAGATATACCACACATGACACGTGGGAGTGCTGGTAGCAGTTTGGTTTGCTATCTCATGGGCATAACTGACGTTGATCCAATTGAATGGAATATTCCACTAGCAAGATTTTTAAATCCATATAGAGATGACTTACCTGATGTGGATATTGACATACCTCATCACAAACAAGAACTTGCAATGCAACGTGTGTTTGATAAATGGCCAACACAGAGTGCCAGGATATCAAACTATGTGCTTTATAGAGAAAAAAGTGCCAAACGTGAAGCAGTTAAAAGGCTAGGTGTAAAAGGCAGACTGCCAAAAGATATAGACTACGCAAAACTTGGTGTTGATGAACAAGAAGCAACTCGCATTGAACGTAAACTTATGGGCAAGAAACGTTGCATAAGCAAACACTGTGGCGGTGTTCTAGTATTTGATAGAGCATTACCTAAGAGTTTGTTCCGTGATGATAACCTTATACTGTTGGATAAGAACGAAGTAGAAGACTTAGAGCATCTAAAGGTAGACATACTTGCCAACAGAGGCTTATCGCAACTGTTAGAGATAGATCCTCACACAAGACTGGATGCTTATCCAAAACAAGATGAAGCAGTCAGCGACTTGTTGTGCAGAGGCGATGTACTTGGTGTAACACAAGGCGAATCGCCTACAATGAAGAGATTGTTTAGGGCGTTGCAACCAACTGGAGTTGAGGACTGTGTATTTGCAAGTGCGTTGGTACGTCCTGTTGCTATGGAAGGTAGACGCAAGGCCAGTTGGTTCCGTGACTGGAGTGAAAAAGGCATACAAAAGAATGCAATAGTATATGAAGATGATGCTATACATAAAATAATGAAATTAATTGGTATCAACCCATATGAAGCAGATATGTACAGGCGTGCATTTGCAAAGAAGAATGAAGAGAAGATGATGCAGTTTATGGCACGATTAGGTGATCATCCAGACAAGCATGACATCTATGAACAAATGCAATCACTTAGTGGATTTGGCTTGTGTAGGGCACACGCAGTTAACTTGGGTAGACTTATATGGGCACTGGCATATCATAAAGTACACAATCCAAAGGAGTTTTGGCGTGCTTGTTTAAAACACTGTCAAGGATCGTATGCACGTTGGGTATATCGCAACGAAGCAAAACGTGCTGGATGGGATCTACGTGACCTAGGCTTTGCTAACTGGATTACAGAAGATCCTGTTGAGAGTTTTAAAGAACATGGTGCATGGAATAGCCCTGGCTTTTTGCCAAACATGGGATTACAAAACTTATTCTTAGACAAGTTTCAGTTTGCAGGTATAATTGCCAATAGTAGGGTATTCAAAAGCGATGCAAAAAATTATATACACTTTATAACACTGGGCGTAGGCGAAGGTCGCTATGTGGATCTTGTTGTTGATCGTCCTATAAAATATTCTCGAGATACTGTAGTTATTGGCGAAGGACAAATGTGGACCAAAGACAACAGCAACTACCTAAAAGTAAAACGCAAGAACGTGAAAGCAATGCCTATTGATCAGTATGCGTAAGATTAAGTTTATCAAAGATATAGTCAGCTAAAAACCCATAGCCTTGATCGTTAGGGTGCCCATCATTTGCATAAAAATCTTTGGAAAAAAATCTAAATGGAATATCCAAAAGATAGTCAGGATGCAATGCTAAATTTTTATTATGCATTGCTTTCAAAACCTTTAGTTTTCGATCTAAGTCTTTAACACCAATGTTTAACTCTTGTAGTGGCATACCTAATTTATTAAAATTATTATCATTGGTATAATCATTGATCCAACTTAGTTGTTTTTGATACCTTTTTTCTACAAACAAACTCAGTGAGAAAATATGCAGATCTATGCTAAGACCTTTCATGGCATGTATAAAATAAAAACAATCTAGTATCACTGATTGAATTTCTCCCCATGGATGCATGTAGTCTGCCCAAACTCTATCACCATTGTTAATTGGGTCAGCAGGCCAAATTTGATGCCATTTACCTTTGTTAAGGACTTCAGTTCTAATTGCTGGACTAAGTCCAAGTATGACTGTATCAATTTCTGGATTACGACTAACTTCTTCTACTGCAATTCTCATTGCACGTTTAATAGAACTTCCGCCTTTGCCGTAGTTGGTTACATTAAGATTATATTTTTTAGCCATTTGTGCTGGCCATGATTTGGTTTGCCAATTAGAACTTCCAACACCCTTGGTCCAGCTATCTCCTACTGTTAAAATATTCATCGTTAACCTTTACTTTTAATACCTGCTAACATCTGTTTTAGTTTTGTACTTTGTACATCAGCAACAATTTTTCCAGGCTCATCTTCAACAGTTGCATCATTTGCAGTGTCTGTTGTAAGTGACTTGGCTTTTATTTGATCATAGATACTCGAACTTTGTTTCTTAAACTGTTGATACTCTTCATCATCACCTAAGTCACGTATACGTAAACTTTCAATATCAAACTCCAAGTCTACTTTCATACCAACACCTGAACTACTTCTAGTCTTCATAGCCTGTATTTGATATCTACCACGTTCACGCATTGCTCTACTTGTAAATATTCCAAACACATTATCAGCAGTATTGATCTTACTAATACCACCTGATATGTGCGAATGATCAAACTCTATTTCTTCAACTGCACTTCTGTTCAACTGTGATGCAGTTACAAACAGTATGTTAAGTTCTCTTGACAAGTTACGTAGTTCTTCTGACACATACTTGTCCTTAACAAATAAGTCATTCGGCGATACTTTTGCACTTACTGGCATAAGCAAATCCAAATAGTCAATGCACATAAAGTCTATGCTTTTGCCTTGCTTGATGCTTAGTTCTTTTACAAATGCTCTTATGTCATTTACATTACTCTGTGCAGGCATATACTTTATTTGTAATGCTCCTGCTTTTTTGCCCATCATCTTCACTTTCATTTCAACAGTTTCAATGTCCTTGAACAACTGTTTTGTTGGAGTGTTTGTTAACATACTATCAACACGCATAGCAGTTAATCCTTCACTCAATTCAAGTGTAATATATACTCCACTGAGTCCTGCTTCCATCCAGTTTACTGCTAAGTTTTGCATGAACAAACTTTTACCTGATCCACTACCACCTGCAAATATCTGTAGTTCGCCTCTGTTAAATCCGCCGTACAGTAGTTTGTCTAACTTTGGCCATCCAGTACTGTTTTGTCCATTGTTGTCTTTAAGTGCCGCAAGCCTTGCTCTTGGATCCTCAAAGTAATCTGTTCCTAAGTCTTTTGTTAAACTTATTTGTACTGCATCCTTAATCAATTTTTCTACAGGGTCATACTCACCCTTTTCTAACAAGTCTGCACTTTTGAGTATAGCACGTTCTAGTTCAGTACGTCTTGTAAATGCTTCAAACTCTCCTAAAAACCAATCTGTTTGTCCATTGTTTAGATCTGGAATCTCCAATAAGTCTATATTTGTTACTGCTTTAACTTGTACTCTATCTGGTAACGTTTTATGTTCATTGGCATGATCATAGATAAACTTTGCAGTTTCTTTTAAGTCTCTGTCAAAGTTGTCATCATTAAAAATGTTTTGTACCCTTAGAAAACTTTGTGCATCTTGCATCATCATTTCTAAAAATAATTTTTGTACATCATAATTGTATTCTGTCATATTTTTAATTTATCCTTTATTGATGTCTCGTAATACAATTTGTTTCCTTCTGCTCCATGATGTCCCCACCAACCATATGTATCATAGTCTGCTGGTTTATGTATATTATAGTTTACACTATAGTATGTATTTTTAAAAAGTAAACATCTATCATGATCTATAGCATGTTTAAGAACAAATTCACTAGGTCCCCACCAATTATCCTCTAATAGAGGCTTACTTTCATTACATATTAAATAGTTTGCACCTACCCCGTCTAGCCATTTTGTTAGCAAATATATTTCTCTAAGGATCTGTGTTTCAGTCCAACTGCGATCAGCATGTGTAATTAAAAATTGATCTGCACCGTAGAACTGTTTAGATACTAGCCCTCTTTGTGCTTCAATAGTGGTATCAGTTCCTAACCAATCAGTGTTAAAAAGTGTACTTTTGTATTGAGTATCTTTATGGTTGTCAAATATAGTAATTCTTTCAAGTGGTGGTAATCCTATTATAAAAAAATCTTCTTTCCAGTTGTACTTGTATTGATTTTGCATGCCAATAAGTAGTTGACATACACTATCAAAACTGTTCCCAGGTCGACTTACGTTTATAATTTGTTCTACACCTAGATGTTTTCCTGCAAGTCCCCAAAAACTATCTTGCGGATCAACACATAGGTAAGGAGTAAGGTAACTACTACCAACCACATAAAGTTTATTCATTTATTTTCCTTTGTAGACGTTTCTTTGCCATTTCAATCTTAATCTTACTGCGTTCTGCACTCTGATGTATTTGTTGTAGTGTATGTGCAACACCAAAACGTACAACTGCATCGTTTACATCTTTAACATCTTCGGGCCATTCTGGTATACTAACTTCAAACTTGTGTTCTACTGCGGCATCAATTATACTTAATCCTGCACGATCCTGATCAGGTACTACTATAATTCTACGTTGCAACTGCTTTAGTAACTGTGCTTGATCCTTGCTTATGGTTTCATGCATAACTGCTAACCCACTTATGCTAAGTGCATCAAATATACCTTCAACAACTATAGCACTGGTCCAGTTGGACTTTTGTAAATCATATCCAAACACATATCCAGGTTGCTGACTGTTTATAAACTTTGGTGTACGACTGTCTAAATAACGTGAAGTGTGTCCTACTATTCTATTCTTGTATGTATATGGAACAACAATCCTATCTCTTGGACCGCGTTTTTTATCCACCAAAAACGGATAGCCAAATACTATACCACGTTGTTTTAAATAGTCAACATAGTGAAAGTGTAGTTTGTTGTTCTCATCTATACTTTCAACACCTGCTGGTATTTCTGTTTCATCAAAGTCGATCTGCTTTTGTTTAATAGTATTACGTTCTGTAGTTAAGTCTAACAAACTTTTACGTTTTAAACTTTCTAAGTTAAGGCGTTCAATGTCTGTGCTATCAACGCCTAACCATTCTAATAACTTACGTGCTTTGTAACCAACACTACGCCCTGCAGTAAAACTTGCAGTAAAGCCGCAGTTGAAGCAGTGATAACTCCAGTCATCTTCTGCTTGTTTAATACCACCACGACTACGTCGATCTTGCGACTCGCCTTTGTGTACACAACATGGTGCATTAAAGGATACCCAACCAGAACTAGTATGTTTCCGCTTTTGCGGTATGTAACTAAGTAGATCTATCATTATGTTACTATATTAGCATACTTTATGTGTTCTAGCAAGTGTTTTGATATAATTTCATGTCCTTTTTCATTTGGATGTCCTCCTGAAGCAAAAGGTTCTATGTCTAATTCTTTTCTTTTAGAAATTAGAATTTCCTGCCATGATGAGTTATTATACAAAAAGGTAGGAGCAGTAGTTTGGTAATTATTTGGTAACACGTTAAACTGGATTACAGTTGCTCCTGTTCGCTGTTGTGCATAATCAAATAGATTAACAGTCATCTTGTGATTGTAATCAGCCCATTCTCTATGATAGCTCATGCCAAGCCATAATTTTTGTAACTGAAACCAGTTGTCGTCGATATCTGGGTTAGGTTGTGTTAGCCACGTACTGTGTAGGTGTCTATTCCAAGAAGGATCTTTTTGACTTACTTGATGAAGAGGATTAAACCAACTGATACGTGTGGCATTGGTTAAACCAACTAACCATAATGTGTCTTCTAAATCATTACGGTTTTGCATCATCCAATTCATAGTCCATCTCATGCTTTCTAGACTACTACCCGGAAATGCACAGTTTTCTAATTCTAAGCCATAATGGTCAGCAACCAATCCTGCATAACAGTTTGCCAAACGCCAAGGTTTGTTTTCGTCATAATGATCACGAAATTCTGTTTCGTTAAGATGTCTAAATTGAGGGTCTATTAATTCGTCGCCATATGTCCAACTGCATCCAAATGCAATAACACGTTTAATTGGCATTGTACCTCCTAGCGATAAAGGATTTGTGTAATCCTTCCGTTATTAATTTTTACTAATGGTACTTCTATATATCCTTGTCCGCCATTGGTGACTGTAATATTGCCTACTTTGGTTCCGTTAAGTGTTGCAGTCGCGGTTGCTCCAGTTCCGCCTGGATTTCCCTCAATATCAACGTTAGGACTACCTGCTCCAAACCATTCTGACCCACCAGCAGATGTAACGGCAGTTACTGCTCCGTTGACTACTGTTGCAACACCTTCTGCAGAAAGTCCATATTGATTTAGTTGGAAACGTATCCAATTGTGTCTACCGTCAATGTTAATATAACTTCGTGTATTTTGATTTGTATACACAGTTTGCGATCCAATATCATACCAATCAGGACCAATTTGTGTTTCGCTACCTTGTGCTATAACATTTCCAGTAAAATTATCAAAGTCCAATTGAAATGTAGTTAGTGTATTCTTAGCAGTATATGCCATACTGGTATAGTTTCTATCTCCGTTTGCTGCAGATCTTTTTATCGTTGGTTCTGGAAGTTCAAGTATGGTACTTTCAACAAAGTCTGGGTATACGCTATCAACAATGTCAACTTGTCCACGTCCTGCACTGTATGCATCTGTGAACACTGTTTCATATAAATTACCACTTGCACGTTCTAAACTCCAAGTAGCAGTTTGTTCTTCTATGATATCAAGTTCTGCAGTTGTGAGGGTAACCTTAGCTCTTCCATGGAGAGCATTAAGAATTTCTAGATCTTTTGCTATCAGTAACTCGTCTCCGTCTGTACTCATCATTCTATATGTGATTGTACTACCTGATATGTTAACTGGTTTTTGATCTTGATTGATAAATTCAAACAATATGACATTGTCAACTCCTCTGTTGACCTTTAATTTTTTAGCATACACTGGTTGCCATCTCCTCGTAAAGTAAGAACCGTCAGTAGCAGGTAATAGTACCTGCTGCTTTTGCTGATATAAATAGACGGGTGTAGAATACATTAAATTTAACTCCAATTACTAGGTATTTATGGGCGTAGAGCTATTCGAAAAGATTGCAGAACGATATCCGTTTATTACATTTTGCACATATGCAAGTAATGAATATGTTGGTGTTATACAGAATAGAGATGATCAAATAACCACCATTTACGACTTTGGCGGCATTGTGCATGAAGGACAAAAACGTGACTTCTTAGAGCTTGCAAACCAATGGTGGTGGGAATCCAACCGTAGTATACCTATCAATATATTCTTAAAACAAGATTGGGAGCAATTTCGTCCTTACCTTAAAACGTTTATCAACAAAGATTTAGATATTGTATTAGGACCTGCCACGAGCTTACAAGAACTTTCACGTAAGAAAATTAAACGACGAAGTATTACACTTGTTCGCAGAGTAGATTGATGTGCAATGCAACAAGACGTGCATAACTTACAGCATGCGATTTCTTGAACACAAAACCAGCACTATCATCACCATCCCAAACAGTTGCAAATACATCCGCCCATGGCTTGCGTTGTAGGTGTGCTTTTCCTGGACGTATAATGCTTATAAAAGCTGCCATACGTTGTATGCTATCTGGTTGCATTGCTAAGATTAGATCATGATAGTTGCCGATGTGTACTATACGTTCACAAAACTGTTTGTCTTGTAGTTTAGTCCAGTTGGTCTCTCGTGCTAACATTTCATCATAGTGTTGTTGATCACGTATTAGTGTGTACACACTCTGATTAAGCAGATCTAATTTAAAGTAACCACGTTGTTCTGCATATTCATAGTCAATACTTGCACAACCATTCGGTGCGTCAACAGGTATTGGTGTAACATAGACACCACTGTTGTGCTTGCGTCCTTCTGCATTCTGTCTAGCAGGAATACATTTGATCAAGTCAATGACTGTTTGCCTGTCAGCAAAGTCTATATCTACATCAGCACTCATTTAATACTTCTTGACTGTTTAGAAACCATTCTAGGTTGTTTGTTAGTTCTTTATTATAACACAATTCAATGTGAGCTGTCAAGTAACTTTCTTGTAACAAGTTAAGGTCTGGAAAGTCAAATTTTTCTTTATTTTCAATACGTTTTAAAATAGCATCACAGTATATCTTACTATCTTTATAAGGTTGTTGAGACAAAAATTGATTATGTAGATCAACAAACTCCTCCGTTGGTTCAAAATTGTATCCTAACCAAGACGAGAGCTTTGTTAATTCTAAAATGAATTGATCAGTATTGTAAAAACAACTGTAGGGGAAAATACTAACATCATTGCTAGAATCATATATCATTCTTTTTTGTTGTGTTATAAACCCTGCTTTTTCAGGATACATAAAACCAAGTTTAAAAAATTCTCTCAAAACATTTCTTGGGCAATCTGGATTATTACTGTCTAGTTCATACAAAGTTAGATTGTGTATATTGATACATTCTTCTTGTATCCAGTCTGGTAATTTTTTAAATTCTGCAACAGTTGATATATCAGGCCACGACTCATCTTTTACTGCATTGTAACTGTTTGTTAACTGATCCTTAAAAAAGCTATTAATCAAGTTATCTAGAACCCATTGGTAGTCAATATTATTCCATTTGTTGTATGTGCCTATTTCAAGTTGATCTGGATCTATATTGTAATCGCCAGCACGTAATAAACTTATTGACTGGAGTGGCAATAAGTCATCATTGGTCAGTTGTATGGAGATAACATTACTATTATTAGGAATAGGTGACCATCCAGACAAGCCAGGATAATAAAAGCTATAATGGCCGTTACTAAAGGCTTTATCTGGTTCTAAATATTTTTTTGAATGTGATGCGCCTAGTGCATTAAAAGGTGAGCCTTCGGTTGTAATTCCAGCCAGAAACTTATTGCATACAAACTCAAGATAATTACCGTGAGCACCACCTTGAAAATCTATATAGATCATACTAGTTCTTCACCTATTCCTGCAAATTCTGCTATAGCAAGTGTGACTGCAGCCATTTCAATGCTACCTATAAACAGCATGTAACATGCCGCTATTCTAATTGCACTTTTTATAAGACTAACCCAAAAATGTGGATCATCTTTCTTGTTTGGCTTTTCAAGTTGTGTTGATTTAGGTCTTGTTAATCCCATTTTCTTCTCCTACTAATGTTCTAAGATTTTCTAATTCAGGTATATAGTTATTTAAACACGAATTCCTTGACTTGTCAAGTTGATTATTATAACTAAAAAATTTACTTAATCTGGGTTGATCAAACGTACTTGATTTAGCAAGATTTATTACACCATCAATAAAACTTTCAAAAAGTGTATTGTTTTTGTATATGTTTGTATTTTTTATTCTTTCTAATTTAGAAATTTGTTCTACAGAATAATTAAAAACAAAAGGCCAAATGTTATTGGCTAACTGTCCGTGTACCAGACATCCTGGAAACTCTGTGTCAAGAAATTCTATGAGATTG
>Ga0207905_1000137_pt1 | contig 24395 bp, 35 predicted proteins | sample LinPmetageLP49_FD_184060 | JGI IMG/M metagenome (GOLD analysis project Ga0207905, IMG submission 184060) | Marine viral communities from the Subarctic Pacific Ocean - LP-49 (SPAdes) | ecosystem: Environmental > Aquatic > Marine > Oceanic | place: Pacific Ocean | collected 2011-08-27 | reverse complement strand
AAACCCGCCCCTTCCATATCACGAGCGTCTGACAATAATTGGTCTTTTGTAATCATATCTCTGTTGTTTAATGAGGTGCAACTACCGCCGTTCCTGCGTCGTACCATTCAACAAAGTAACCCATTGAATCTAGTTTCTCTAGGAATGGAATGTAAACGCCTAATTCGTAATCAGGACTTTCGCTCCAGTAATTTAAAGCGTCGTAACCTTGGTATTCATCTCCACATTCTCCGCACACCTTAAACCTTCTGTATTCATCAAAACGAACATTTCGGAAAACTGTTTCCAAAAATCGCTCCATTTTTAATTCTATGTTATTCATGTCTTCATTGTTTAAAGTGTATTTATCTTTCTCTAATATACGACTTAATTCCACTTTTCCTAACTTCTTGGCGTATTTATTTCTCATTAGGTGAGTGTAATACTTAACCCTCATTGCGCTCATATCAATATCTAGTGGGGTTTCCCCTGCTTCCTCCTCCTTCTCCTCCACCGCTTGAACCTCACCGTCGTATTCAACTAGGTAATTATCAAAAACTTCAAACTTTATACCTCCAGATGTTTCGTATTGCCCGTTGTCCATCTCTACGGGTAAGCCTTCCACACCAATTTTAAAAACCTCTACTCCTGCATTAAATTTTTCTGATTCTGACGCAATAACAGAACCGTCAAGAAGTTGTGCTTCTACATAAAATTTTCGTTTAAATATCTTATTGTAGATTTTCTTAATCATACTGTCTACGCTCAACTTTGGCTCTGCCTTCATTTTCTGAATTGAATCTGCGAAATAACCTTCTATTGAAAACCCTCGAACTGAGCCTGACTTCACCTCTTCCCAAACTTCGTCACTATCAATTCTCGCTCGAATCATCCATGTACCCTTGGGTACGTCTAAACCAAAAACCCTAGACTTATCATTTTCTGGGTCACTTACAATCCATGACTCAACCACGGAAACCCCGTTTAGTTGTTCTTCATGTTCTAAGGTTGCGCTTTTTATGTAATTGTTTTCTAAAAACAACTCACTTGCGCGTAAAACCGTGTCCGCTGAGAAATAAACGTCATACTCTTCATCGTTAGATTCATCATAACGAGGTATGTGTTTGTCAGGAATTAAAGCAGCCCCAATTACAGTTCGTTTTTCTTCATCAACAGTAGCTAGTGAAATAAATTGTTTTCTGTCTTCTTTAGACATATAAATCCAATTGCTTTCAATAGCAGGATGCTTAACTAAACTAACTGCGTCAACGCCATAATTGCCGTCTTCGAGTATCAAAAGTTCTACGAGTTTTCGCTCCATACTAATATATATAAGGGTGTACCATTTTATCCTCCTAAGCTTGCTCTTGAATCAATAAGGCTTGCGTTATTCATTGCGCCTTGTATATCGCTTTCCACAACATACGCTCGAAAACTACGGTCACCTTGTCCAGTAAATTCATTTAGCATAAAGTCATCACTTACGTTTGGAACGACGGGTTGCGGGATTGCAACATCATCACCACCTCCTGCGCCTACCTGATTCATGATAGTACTAATTTGCTTTTGAGCATTCATAATCGTACTAAACATAGAAATAATATACGCTCCTAAAACAAAGGGTGCTGCTGCTCCTTTATCTTTTGCTGCTGCTGCTGCGCCTGCAATTGCATTTGCTAATGCTACCGCTGAGTTTAAAGCAACTTCGGTAACGGCATATTGTTTTGACCTCTCCTCGTTTTCTTCAGACAAGTCAGATAGAGTACCGTACATATCTGCTACCCCACCAGTGAAATCTAACGCAGCATTTAAGCCATCTTTATTTTCCTTTTCTCGCGCTTCGGTTCTTTCGTCGGCATATTTATCTGTTATTCGCGCTAACTCTCTTTCTCTTGCGTCATAAACTGCATAGTATTCTTGACTAAATTCTTTTTCTAAATCTAGTTGTTTTTGGTACTTATCAAAGATGGACTGCATTTCCATCTCTTCGCTTGAAGCGCCCGTTGAGCCTTCGCCTCGCAATAGAGACGTTCTGCTTTTACTAACTGCTTCGTCGTTTCTCTCAATTTCTTCTTGAAGAGCAGTAGCGTATTTATTATAATCTTCTAACTCTCCATTAAGAAAATCAGTATACAACTGAGTCATTGCGTCTTGGTGTAACACCCGTTGCCTTTTAACTTGTTTGTTTGACGCACCCTGCAACTCCATTGAAGCAATTTGGTCTTTTTGCTGAAATTCTAACTTTTTAGCCGCTAGTTGCAATTCAATATTTGACGTATCGCTTTTTTCTATTTTCAAAAGCTCCTCTGCCCTCAACAACTCCTTCTCGATTTTTAAACGGGCTAACTGTTTATTTTCTGTATTCCTTTCTGTAATCTCGTCTTCCTTAGCTAGTCTTTTTGTTTCGGCTCGGCCACCTTCAATTTCTGCAATCTCAGCAATAAGCAGGTTGTATTCCTCTAATATCTTATTGTATTTCTCTTGACCTTCTGCTTGATTTTCGGATATATATTGTAATTCTTTGGCGTTGGTCCAATCAGATAAAAGTATGTTTTTTGTTTTTTGCCAAAAACTTAACTCTGTACTTCTTGCTTCTTCACCTGCGTCTCGCAACTGGTCTTCTAACGTTTGTTGTCTAACTCTAATTTCAGTCAACCTTACGTTCTCCTCAAGAGCAGAATTTAAAGCCGTCATGCCTTGTTCGCTTGTTAAATCTAAGCCGTTGAGTTCAGGCATTAGTTTAACTAGTTCGTCAGTAGCCGTTACGCGTTGATTTATAGAAGAAGTCGTTGATTTTAAAATATCAACATACGGTTGAGATGATTGACTAAACTTTTCCGTTTGTTGTGTAATCTTATTTTGAAGAACAATTTCTGCTTCCATTTCTTTATTGGTCAAACCAATAGCTTCTGAAATAGAATCCCAATTAGCAACTAACTCACCTAACACAACTACCGCTGCGCCGAACCCCGTAGCTATCCAAGCCTTATTAAATAGTTTAACGCTTTTAGACGCTCTGTTTACGCTTCGTTGAGTTTGATTAAAATTTCTAATTAACCCTTGCATTGAGCGCGGAAGAAGACGCGTAAAAACATTAGCTAATTCTTTATAGCCTTTAGATGCGTTATTACCGCTTGTTTGAATTTTTTTTTCGGTCCTATTTAACTGTTCTGCAAATGCCTCTAACTCATCAACGGCTTCTTGCGTTTGAACTATTAGCGTTACCTCAATTTCTTGTGCCATTTTGGAAAATCATTTTAATTTTAGAAAGTAACCCCGCGTTTAAATCGTAAAAGCCATTCCAGTAATACGCTTTAGTTGTGCCTTTAATTTTGTGGTAAGTAGTTAACCGCAAGGTGCTAATTAACATATTTCCTGATGCATTTATAAAGTCCTTCATTCGTTCCATTCTAATGCGTTTCCGTCTTGGAAACCGATAAAGTTAAAATCTTCGTATTGTGCATTAGCAATAGTTGGTGCAGGCAATGATGTTCTTGCTTGCGTTGGTGAGATTGTAGCCTCTACCCTAAGAGTCCAAGACTTTTCACCCGTAACAGTAAACGCGTCTGTACATCTAATTTGAAATTTAGGCTGACCGTCTAGCCCAGTACCCGCTACAACCGATACAGTAAGCCCAGAGTTGTTGTCATCTTTAAATACATCACTTCCCGTTGTGGAACTTTGGGTAGCCATACCAGTTGTGAAAATAGACTGCACGTACTTTACGTTGTCCAATAATGGGGTAGACGTACCGTTAGTCCTTGCGCTTCTAGCAGTCACGAAAATCTCTAAATTGTATTGAGCATCTGGAAGCAATTGAAGTTCTGTAACTCCACCTGATGATTTTGCATTGACCGTTTGCGCTGCATTCGTGCTAGCGTTCATTTCAAATGACTGAGTTTCAACGGGTAACTCTGTCTGGTATTGCCTTTGAATAGTACGGTTTGCGTCTCCCGTCAACAACGGTTGAAGCCAAGCGTTTTGAGCGACCGCGTTTACATCATGGTCCTTTGGGTCACCGTGGTCACCTACACCCCCGTCATTTCCTCCGTTCCAATTCCACCAACAAGTCTGAGTAATGTTGTCCCAGTAGTAATCAGCCTCTAAACAACAAGTAGAATTACCTGCTGAAGAAGTTACACCGTCTGTAAAAAACACTTGACCCCCTTTATTTAAAATTGGTGTTAAATCACAATTTCTAGTGACGTTTCTTAAAGAAGAAGCTAAACCTAAATATTTACGCAAAATAACTCTACAAGGATTGTTTGTTCCTACTCTATAATTTGATATTTTTTCTACATACCAATAAGTACCTTGTATAAAAACGAGTCTGTTGTATTCTATTTCCCTGACATCGTCTGGGTTTAAAAACATAGTACACTCAGCTATTTTTGCGTCTATATCGTAACGCTCGACAATCATACCTTTGTAAAATTGCTCGTACAAACCTTTTGTTTTTCCCTGCTTGTCATCGTGTACTATCCGTCCTTTCCACGTAAGCATATAACCGCTACTTTCATCGCTTGAGGTGTTTGATAAGACATCTGTTGACGGATGCCTATTTGATGATAAAGGGCTTGAATACCACGAGACATTTCTTAAATAGTAGCTGATAGAATTACCTGCGTAGTCAAGGGTGTTTTGTAGCCCGTGAAAAAAGAAAAGAGATGTTGTGTTTTGACTGTCTTTTACACCTCTTGAGGTTGCCTCAGTCCACATTCTCATCACGCGAATATTTGACCAACCAGACGAGTCAACGGGGACATAACTACCGTTAAAAGCAGTCGGTATATAACTGTTCCTAAAGGGTATAAAATAATCTCCTACTGTTTTTTCATCTCTTAAAAATGCACTAGACGAAGCGTCGTAATTAAACTGACCGATAACTTTGTTAATGTTTAACTCCCACCAGTTGTTGCTTATGTCTTTGCCTTGTTTGTCTTTAAACATAACCTCACGCGTAAGAAAGTCCGTCATAGGTTTAACGGTAAATCCTTTTGACACATCAACTTTATTTGTCCAATCTAAAGCAGGACCCCCTAAGTCCATATAGTCGTTATACGTCTGTATGTCTAATTCTCTTTGTAATGTATCACTTGTCATTACAATATTAAACTGCTCAAAAAACGCTGCTATCCAATCTTCAACGGTCCCGTCGTCAAACATAGCAATCGTATTAATTGATTGCGGGTAATTCGTGTCGTCGTACTGAAGGCTTATATAAGTCCCAGAATTTACAATGCTTATCGGGAACGATGAGGTGTTATAACCTACAAGTCGCCAAGAAACTACGTCTCCAAAATTTACCTGCATCGAGTTCGAGAGGTAATTCTCTTCTCCAAATGTCTGCACCAAACCTCCTACAATGTAGGTTAATGGTATGGTGTTATATAATTCCCCGTTTAAATACCATTCAAAATAAAGCGTGGCCGTAAGCACCCCAGGACCGGGCGAAAATCCTCCTGCGCTAATTTCTATTCCGTATCCAAAATTGTAGTAACCTGATTCCGTAGGAGCAAATTGCCCCGCGCTCATCCAGTCAGCAGGGTCATAACAATTAACGCAACCTTGGTCACTAAACAGTAAATCTGCAAACCATGCACTTGAAATATTTGGTCCTGAAAGGTTAGTATATGTGCCTTGTAAGGCAACATAAAAGCCTGCTACGACTAACCCTTGCAATTCTTTTTCCGTACCTAGAGTCATATACAACTCATCCATAGAGTACGAATCTAAAAAGCCTCCTGCTTTTATTGTATAGCCTGCGTAATTAGCTAATTGATTTAAAAGGTATTTTACTTGAATTGCAGGTCTTAAAGTCTGCGCCAGTATAAACCCGTCTAACTCTTCAGGTGCGTTTTGCGATGCACTACTATTAAAAATTCCCGTGTTGTATTGACCTCCTGCTCCATACCATCCTGAAAATTGTTCGTAATCAGTATTGGTTAATCCTCGGTCCAAAAGAGGGTAGATAATTATTTTGTTGCCTACTTGACCTAGCGTTATGTCGCTGCTCCAACTTAACACTACATTTTGTGGGCTTAAAATGTGATTTAAATCTGTTGTAACAACATCGTTTGTATCTGTAAATACATCCCTCCATGTTCTCCCCTGCCATCTTAAATAAACGTCCGAGTTGTCTCCGTAAAACATACATTGATAAACCCTAAGCGTTAAATCATATGAAATAACTTGTAGTGTTCCGTTTAAAATAGGAACACCTGCATCTAAAATTTCTCCTGATGTTTCTGCCGTCCAATTAAACTGAGTCAATGAAGCATCCATATCTGCATCTAGTCCAAAAAACTGATTGTTAATTGGTGACATAGGTAAGTCAAAAGACAAACTGTGAGGACTTGTACGTTTAGTAAAGTCGCTAATTTCACCAATAGCAAATACTAACTCCATGTTTATGCCTAAAGTGTCAAGCATATACCACGAATCGGTTGATTGATTACGAACGGCTAATTCAAGCATTAGTAAGTTGTTCTTTGTGGGTTAGCGTATTTAAACTCAATGTCATAAGAGAACAATTTATTAGGGTATGTCTTTTTATACTGCATCGAGTTTGTCGTTATGACAATAGGATAATATTCTTGTGTACCTGAGTAGGGTGACGACTCTGTATCAAACCAAAAAGCCTCTACATTTTTTGAGCGTAACATTGAGCGAATCATGTCAGACTGATTGTCTGTTAACCACCCAGAGGTCATTTTATATTTGTCTTCTATTTTCTGAACCATTGCTACTGCTCCTCTTTCTGAAGAAAGCATATCAAAATTTGCACCGTCTGATTCAAACCAATTGCCTCTTACTGTTTCGTAATTCGTTCGTGTAATAGATTGCGATTCGCTTACTTGACCATCGAAAAAGAAATAGTCCCAAGTGCCAAATTGATTTAACCAACGTAAATACATTCCTCTTTGACAGTTAGTGTTTTGCTTTATGTCAAACGAATAGGAACGGCTTACAAATTGGGAGTTCTCTAGAACGCTAAATCGCACTTCATACTTAGTTGCGTTTGGGTAGGTGCTAGGTCTTAGTGTGGAATTTCCAGAACTTTCTAAAGCAGCAGGGTACGCAAACACTTGAAAAACTGGACTACCAGAACTAAAGGTAGAAGCAGCAGTAGTAATTCCAATATCAGATAACAGAAGAGAAACAGTAGTATCCAAAGTGCTATCATTATAAAATGATATGTTAATGTATTCTGCATCTCGTGTTAAATCAGTCGAGGTAAAATTGACATTAAATAAACCGATGCTACCATTTTGGTTGGCTCTTACGGGCAACCTGCTTTCTGTGCTTTTATCTTCACGCATTCCTATACTTGAAGGAACCCAATTAGAAGTTCTGTTAGCGTTTGACGCTAAACACATACTGTTCAATAAGTAATTAGCAGAAAGGTTTTGATTTTGAGCAAAAAAGGTTCCGTTAATGCATAAGCACTCAATTTGACTTCCTTGAAAATATTCGGTGACGGGACCAAATTCCGTTGAAGCATATTCATAACCTGCATACAATTTTACCCAAACGTAGGTGTTAACCGCAGACGCAATTATAGAACTTGAAAATGAAGGTGTGCTTGGTTTGTCGCTATGAACGTATGGTTGTACTGTTCGTCCTATATCTACAATGCCTACGCCTTGATTGTTTGGAAACTTTCGAATTGTTGTTATGTCATTAAATACAACGCCAGTACCCGAATAAACGGATACCTTGTATATGTACCTAAACTTAAATCCTATGGTTGCGTAAGTCGTCTCGTAATTAGAGAAGATAATTGGGTCAAACGCACCTGCCATTTCAGGTAGTGTTTTTTTTACTGAGTAACTCATGATTATTTTGTAAAGCGTCCCCTTGCGTCCCTTTTTCTAATCTTCGGGGTTTCACTAGGGCTAAAGTCTATTTCGTAATTCATTTTATGAGCAGGTAGTGTAGACTTGAGAAATCTTTCTATGTCGTCTTCTAAAGCTACTTCAAATCGTTTTTTAAAACTCTTCCAACTATCCTCTATTGCAGGTTCTATAAAAGGGAAAGGCTCTATTCCTTTGTTCCAAACCGAACGCGAAATAACAAACCCCATTTGCTCATAACTGAGAAACTGACCTTTTTTGTTTTTCCATTTTGTATTGCGTATTGGTTTATCTGTAATCCATTTGCGGATTCCTTTTCGTAACCCACCGCTTGCGCCCGTTTTACTTCCAAATTTAAAAGGTGACTTAGGAGCCTTTTCTGAACTGGTTGCGCCTTGCACTCCTTCCTCGACATAGATACCATAATTGACCATGGGAAAAGTCATAACTATATTTTGGTCCTTGTCTTGACCTACGTGATATGTAATAGATTCAGAAAGTGTCCCCGTACTGTTTTTACTGCCGTGTTCCGTAGTGCCTCTCTCTAGGTTTTGTCTAGCTTTTTCTACTATCCAATTACCCCAGTCATCCATTTCATCCTCTACATCTTTTAATTTGATGCGGTCTTCCTTTCCCTTATACCCTTTAACTATAATTTTTAAACCCATTAGTAAAGTGCTGCACAAAGGTTTAAAGCATTAGGAACTCGAATTGAAAATTCACATGACCAACCAGTTAAAAGGTTGTCGTATTGTGAAGTAAAGGGTGTACAATTAATCGGCATATCAATGCCCCATGCTTGGTTACCAACGTCAGGGAATACGTTGCTTTGGTCTAACCGAAATAACGCAATTACATCCTGCATAATTAAAAATGTATTTTGATATACATCTATAATTACGTCTGTCTGTTCTTCAATTACAAGGTCTGCTACATTTACTTCGTAACTGTATGTGGTAAATCCATCGTTTACTTGCGCTCCCGTGACTTGCGCGTATAGCAATGGAAATAGGTTTACAGTTATTTTATTTATGTCTAACTCTTTTTCTGAGTTTGTGTAAAACGATTTTAACTGAAGGTGATTGGTGACTATCCCTTGGAAAACGTCATTTATATCCTTGACGGTGTAGTTCATATCTTAATAGAATTAGTCATGTTAACATCAGTTTCGTATGACAGAAAAGTAAATGCTTCACTTATAGATATAAGTTGGACCGCACCCATTTTAGTTACGTCTCCTTTTGATAAAGCATACATAACTCTGTACCAACCCCACTTAGACGCTATCGTTTGTTTTTGTTTTAACTCTTGCTTCCCTTCTGTTGTAACATCCTCTCGTTCAGGGGGTTGGTCGAAGAGGATTCCAAATCTTTCAATAGTTTCATTGCGATATTGTAAAAAAAAACCATTGCTTTAACCGCAACATCCATAGGCATTTCTAACATATCGTTCTTTTTCTTTTGCGTTTGGTCGTAGGGTTCAATCGTGTACCACCCTTTCGCCTCGTCTACTATTGGTCTGTAAATTACTGACATCACCTCGTTCAAGCACTTAAAAAATCCTTTAGTAGCGTAATGCTCTAGGTCTGCAAACTCACCTAAACTTAGCTTGTTCCAATTAGGAATTAGACCGTACCTGACCCCGTTTAATTCAACAATAGATTGCGGATGTGATTTATCATTAGGCGCGGACATAAATTGAACCAAGGCTTTACTGACCTGATTGTAACTGTCAACCGACATTCTATCTAAATCAGTTTCATTCATGTTGCACAACACACTAACTGCTGCTTTAACCTTACGGTGTGTTTCTTCATGACTTTCCCATGCGTCAATCATATCGACGTACTTACCTATGGTAATGTCTGCAAAACTCTCAGGAATAGTAATCTTGACTTTCATGATAAAAAGTATTGACCAGAATTTGGTCGAAGTTTATTTAAGCAAACATACCGAACTGCGTCTATACTGTGGTCGTTCATACCTACGGGTTTTGGGAGCATCCGCCCGTCTTTATCCGTTGACCATTTATAGTTTCTAAATTCCTTAATAACATCTGCGGACGATTCGTGAATTTTTAGGGTGTACCTCTTCATGATGTCAATGCCTGCGCGTACACTATCTGGTCCTTTTTTAGCCCCCTTGACGTTATGCCCTAGTCGGTGTAAAGTCTCTATTGATTTAGGTTCTGCTGAATCAGCAATAATTTCTGTATGCCTTTCTAACCCTTGCTCTTTTAAAAACCTCGCAATGTCGTCGTTAGTGTAACCTCCTGAGTAAAGCATTTGACGGATGTAAATTTCTTGACCGTGCAAGTAAACATCAACAATTGACGTAGGGTCTACCGAGTATCCCCAGTCCAAACCAATCGCTAAACGCTTTGCGCCTTCGGGAAGGGTTTTGTAGGTCTGTGTTTCGAAGATGGTTTCACGACTAATACCCCTCAACCCTAGACCGTACACTCTCCAGTAATTGGAGTCACCATTTGTTTTTAATCGCTCTATCTCCTCAATCTGTATCTCGCTAAGAAACGGGTTGTCTTTGTAGGTGGTTCTAAAAAACGCTGAGTCCTCTCTATCGAGTAAGTCGTATATGTATGAAAACTCATCGGATGGGTTAAAGTCAAGTATGACTGGTCCGGTAGTTGTTCTAATATTGAGTTGGAAAAAGTCTTCGTAAGACAATTCATTCGCTTCACAAAGCCAAAGTATGTCTCTTTTTTTTCCACGCAATCGCAAGGGGTTGTCGCAAGAAAAGAACTCAAACGTATTTCCAAATAGTCGGTAAGTGTTCTCTGTCTTGTTATGGTAATTCTCGTGATACCAACCTGCCTTTAGTAAGATTTCCATGAAGTCACGCATGACCGAACTTCTCAATGACGGATACGTCTTACGCACCATAGAGATAATTAGGTTGGCGTTTTGATTCTTATAAGCGTGTTCAATTAACGCCTGCGTAATTGAGAAACTCTTACCGCTACGCGTCCCTCCTTGGTGGATTTGGATGCGCTTCTTACATCCCTTAACGTCATAGTATGTCTTTGGCTGAATCATTCGTTAGAAATTCATCCTTCTGGTCAGTTCGTTCAATCACGTCTTGGAACCATGACGGCTCGGTATTTGACTCAATTAACGTAACGTTTGCTTCTGACTGCTTTGGCATAAAGTAAGGAAACAACGAACTCAAGGCTTTAAGGTATTTCTCTGTGGACTCCTCACGAAGCAACTGAAGGGAGTCTTTAATGTTTTGGACCTCACCCTCCATTACGTCAACGAAGATGCCTCTAGCCTCGTCTGTGACCTTGTTAGGTATTCCCTTGGGTCTTCCCTTTAGGTTGCCTGACTCTCCTTTTTTATATTTCATCCTCTTCGTTCATTAGTTTGTCTAATTCATTTTCACAAATTTCTTCTAAATCCCTGCCTTGCTCATCTTGTAAAATATCTGGGTACATTCCGTTTGTGTACCATTTAAGCACGACTGACCATACCTGAACATCTGTAAGAGTGTGCTTACCTATTAACATCTTCCTCTATGTTAAAGTCTGCGTGTTCCATGCATTCACCGCATAGTTCCCAGTCACCAAATTTAGGTGCGCCACAACAAGTGCTTAGTAGTTCTTCCATTTTTCTGTATTTATCTGTTCTTTTCAGTAATTACCATTTAGGAAACCAACCCTTTTCTTTCTTCAATTCCTTTTGAAGAGTGTACTTCGCTACGTTAGTTGTCCCTCCAAATCGGTTCATGACCTCTACGCTTGTAGATGCTATATCATGCCCCTTCTTTCTTAGGTCACAAATCGTTGCTGCTAACCGTGTGTTGCCTAAGTCACGAATTGCTTCAAGGGATGTAATTGAATTGTGCTTTTCAAAGTAATTCAATAGTCGCGTTTGGTGTGTGTCTTTACTCATTGTCTAGTTTTTGTTTATAGTGATTAATAATCTTTTCCGTTTCTACTTTGTACCAGTCTGCAAATCCTGACTTGCTCCCTCCGTTCATCTCGTGAACTTTAAACAACACGCTGCGCAATCTTTGGCTCTGTGTTTTCTTCTTGTCGTACAAGTCCAGACCGACATTATCTAAATCTGCAATCTCTTCTTTGTTCAGGCTGCTTTCACCCTTGTAATAAAGAACTCCGAACGTGTCGCATAACTCGTCAATTTGCTTAATCTCTTCTGAGGTCTTCTCTTGCGTTATAAATCGCAAAGAAACGCTTTTGTCTTTTCGTCTAGAATACCCGTCAAGGGATGCTACCGTAATTACTCGCATGAATTGTCGTAAACTGCTTGAAGTTTTTTTAGTGCCGTTGTTATACACCCACCGCAATTTACTAACTTTCTGGTAATTTGTGGGAATACATTCTCATATATTTTTATCATTGCGTGTTGTTCGCCTGCCTTCATTCTACCTCTATCCCATGCAGGTTTTACTATTTTCTCCCAGAGTTCTTTTTCCTCATTTGACATCATGACTGTGTCGTATGGAAACATAGCGTTAAGTTTCTTTTTTCGGTCCTCGCATCCGCAGTCGTCTGTAATCAATTCCACTACTGCTTTCACTCCCGTTACCTTTGCTATCTTCTCTACCGTGTCCCCTAGCCCAGTCGCCTTCTTTTTCGGTGTACGTTTTTTGTAAGTACGCTTTGGTTTTACGGATACTTCTGTTAATTGTTGTTCTTGAGATTCCCGTGTCATTGCTTAATGTTGTTATCGTGTGATTATGAAGATAGTAAATTTTAAATAGCTGACTTTCAAACCAGTCCAAATCTGTAAGAACGTGTTCTACACTAGCCATCATTTTTGAAGTCCAAAGGTCTAATTGAATTTCACGTTCCATCCATTCTTCAGCAGGTTGTTCACAAGCCATTGCTCCCTCGTCTAAAGGTCTATGTCTTTCTTCGTGCCGTCGATACTTGTAATAATATTGGCTCGTTTTACTAAACCCTGCCAATCTGAAAATACGGATAAGGTAAAAAAACAATTCCTCGCGTTCACAGATTTTAAAATACTTTTCTTTGTCAGAATAAATTTGAACGATTACATCTTGCACTAAGTCGCTTGCGTTTTGACGCACATACTTTGACGCGACTAACACGAGTTGCTCTCGTTCCTTTAGAAAAAATCTATCAATGCAGTCCATCAAATTTTCTTTGATATTCCTTACGCATTTCAATCAATTCTTCTTTTGGAATTTTCTGGCTTTGCTTAGATTTCTGGTAAAGCATTTCAGATGTTCCTTTCCCGTGTTTCTCATCTAATCGTAGTGAAAATATATAGCTTTCACCCTGCCGAAACATATTGCATTTGACACATTGCACATCGCAATTTAACTCGTCAAACCTGACAGAGTAATGAGAGCGTGACATAAAATGACCGCATTGTTGTTCCTTCCAAGGTTTTTTACAACCACACGTTATGCAAGTAGCTATTCCATTTTCGTCAGAACGACTTAATCGAATGTATCGGCTAAATACTGCGTCTAACTTCTTTACCTCTTTGAGCCAAGTCATGCCAGCAAGTTAGTTAAAAAGAAAAGGGGACATAATTAAATGCCCCCTCTCCCGCAGAATTGGAAAACTCACCACAACGACGAGTAGACACAAATATACTACCATTCGTTCTTCTTTCTTAGTCTTGAACCAATCCCTTCGCCTTTTACTTCTGGCTCTGATTTAGCTAAGTTGTCAAATATCCCGGCTAATCCCAATGGCTCTAAGACAACCTGACTGTAATCGGATGAATGCAGGAATTCCTTTCTTTTCATTTCCGCATCTCTCTCCAGTATAGGTGAGCGAACTTCACTTTCGTAACGCCTCAAGCAGTCAAGGATTTCAGCAGACTTTAAACGTTCATAGAGTTTACCGAACTTACCTTGACGAATCATGTTGAACGCCACGTAAATCTCATCAAGTTTCAAGGTTGGGTGTTCCTCAATAATAGAACGGCAACAGAACTCTATCTCTTCATTTGAAGACAAGGTTTTATTTGCGTCTATCTCTTTTACCAACTTTGCTACCTCTTGGTATATCCACCACCTCGTTTCTTTCGGATGGTCTTTTACCGCGCTAACGATATTAGTTCCTTGCGTCCATGCTTCCTTGGCTTGTAAGCCGCTTTTAAATTCACCCGTTAGTAACGAAAGCGACTGCTGAGTTAACGTCGAAGTTGTCTGCTTTAAAGCCTTTATTTCCTTTTGCATATTGTGTGGCGTTTCTTTTCCAATTACGAGCCGCTGCTTTCCAGTCTTTAATTTTTTTGTTTGCTCCTTGAATCCAACCGTTCGCGGTGTAGTAATCGTGAAACTTTACTGCTTCTGCTTGAGTTGAATTTATTTCGTAAAAATACTCAGTAACCAATTCTTGAGTAGGTCGCATAAACTTAGATTGTTTTTTAGATTGTAAACTCTCTTGTTTACTTGTTAGACAATCTGTCGATACTGACTCGTCAATTTGTCTAGGCTGCATAGACACAATGTCTACGCTGCTTCGCAAATGTCGTGTCCTTCCGTTCCATGAAACCTCTTCTATTAAACCGTGTGATAGCAATTCACTTACACATCGGGTTATGGTTCTTGCACTTACCCCATACTCTTCTGCTACGGTTGCATTGGATTTCCAAAAGGTGCTATCTCTACCCGTAAAAGAATTAATGTCAGCCCAAAGCATTTTAGAAGCTAAGGCTATGTTCATCTCTAAAATTTCAACGGGTATCCAAAGCCCTTTGAACTGTCTTACCGAGGAAGGTATTTCGTTGTGTTGCATCGTTTGTTTAATTCATGTCCAATTTTATTAAGTTCTTCTGCTATTAAGTAAAGCTTTCTCGTTTCTTTTTCTTGCTGATGACGAAACAACAAATGTTTACGTAATTTCAGTAAGTCACTTTCTGTTGCCTTCGATTGCCAAGACATCTACCTCTCTTTGTTTTACCATATTTATAATGTCTACGGGGTCAGTCCCCGTTCGCTCCATTAACTCTGGCAGTATAGAGTAAAACCTTGTTGGGTTAGTGTTTGCCCACCTATGAATTGTTTTTTTTGCTAACCCTAAGTCTTCCTCCATAGCTTTTTGTGAGCCAAAGTTTACCTTAATCCACGCTTCTAAAGTAATCATGATAACAAACGTTTATGCATTTCTAAAATTTCTTTTGCGGTTGCCTCTAAACTATCCATATCTAAAAGGTTTCCGTTTGAAGGCATTTCAGCTATCGTTAACTCTACCGCCCTACCAATCGCCCATTGAGTTTTGATGCTCTCGTCTGAGCCTTTTGAGTATTTTGGCTCATAACTACCTTCCGCCTTTGGCTTCTTGATTTTTAAACGCGTCCCATGATGGTTTGATGTGCTTGTGTATTCAACCTCATCACCAACTTTATATGGTGGTGCAATTTCATTAAGGGATGACGCGCGACCTTCTGCTTCGTCTTCCATTGTTACATAGAAATCGTAATATGTTTTCCCGTTTAATTGCCAAGGGTCATTGTCCATTTTGTCAATTCTTTTGACCTTTCCTATTTTTTTATCCATTAGAAATTAATTTGATAATGTTCGAAAATTTTCTCGTCTACTTTAATTGCTTTGATTTCTTCCTTTAAGGAATTGCTTGGTTCATTCACTTCATTTCCTTCTTCGTCAATTAGTGACATTTCCTCAAGTTCAAGCATATCGTCATCGTCTGGTACGTCGTAATCATTAGACTTCATACCCTCAATAATTTTATATGTGACCAACAAAGTGTGGTCCTGAAGTTCTATTTCAAAGAATGGCATTACTTACAATATTTATAAGGTCTTTTTCTAAATCGTCTAAATCCATATTAATCCGTTGTTTTTCATTTCTAACTCGCATCTCTATCAAATCGACAATAAGTTGCGACGCTTTTTTTGGCTCTGGAGGATACACGGTACTCATAACCCTAGGTTGTAAGTCTAATTCATTCATCGTGTGTTCTTTTAGTTTACCCATTAATCCATTTTTTTAGTGTTGTCTGCATATCCAATACGCTAGACATAATTGTATTCGGTTCGTATTTTCTTTTGTGAGCGTACATACGAATTTTTGCTTCAGCCATTTCTAACAAGGCTTTTGTTCCTTGCTGAAACATATCCTCTAAAACATCCTCTGGCTCTCTATCCTCCATGTCTGAAACTAAGGATGCTAACTCAATCGCTGAGTTCATCCAAAACTGCTCGTCCTCTCTGTCTTTTCTGCTCATCATTTTATATGTGGTTTTTATTTCCAGACTCTAGTTTTAGTGTTGTACGTTACGATGTAATCTTTAGGTAACTTCTTAGCGCATCCTGACCCGATTAAATAAGTACCCGTGTAAGCACCGTCATCATTTATACCTTCGTCTTTTGGGTGAATGATTTCGCCCCCTGCGTAGGTGTGAACCCTAAGTTCAACCTCTCCGTGCTTTACGTCTTTACCGCATAAACAACATTGCTCGTCTATATCAAAGTCATTCTGCGTGACGTTGAAAGTTTTGTATTCTGTGTTTTCCATACCGCAATATACACATTTATTCTCATTAAACAAACTTTATACACAAAAAAGCACATTTAAATCTATTCAATTCGTTCAAAATCTTCAATGCTTTGCTTGATTAAATCGTAGTCAAATTCATTTAATCCTTTTCCAAAAAAATCTGAAATGTCGATTCCGTTAAAAATCATAAGAACTACTAACTTTTTTAGCAGTTCTTTTTTTTGTGGGTCTGTCATTTATTTTATCATTGTGTCTTGACCTACAAAGTTTATTACATGATGTGCAGGCTCTTCAATGCGCCCGTCCCATCCTCGGCACTCTTCATGCTCATAAACTTCAACTATATTCTTTTTTACCAAGCTACCAACAACTCCCTTAACTTGTTTTATGGTTAAGCCAATGGCTTCAGAAATATCTGAATGCTCTACTGGCGAGTATGTTTCTACACCTATCCAAGAGTCTAGCTTATTTACTAAGCACTTTATTACTCTAATTTCTAGCTCTGTGAGGTTCTTCTCTGCTAGTATTGTTTTGATTATCTTGTTTTCCATACCTTAATATACACATTTATTCCCATTAAACAAACTTATTGCACAAAAAAACCCCTCCCGACGTTTCAGGAGAGGTTCTAAAGCCCACCATTTCTGGTGCAACACAACATGTTTTTACTTCTTACGGCTCTTACCAAAAACCACCGCTTGAAGTATTCGCGAAAGCACATTAACTATTTTGTCGTCGGCTTTAGTTTCTGTTAATGCCGTGTAACTCCCTGCTGCGGTAATAACAATTAATGCTATACCCGACCAATTTTGAATTAAAAATTCCATTTATTCCTCGTTTAAAAATTTAAATTTTTCGTTCACTTTGAACGATGGACATTTCTTATCTGAAAACTCGTTATGCCCGTGGACTTTTAACGGTCCTAATATCATGCGTAAAGACCACACTAACTGTATAAACGCAATTTCTTGTAATGCAGTCATAGTGTCCTTGTAGTGCATTTCTTTATCCAGACCTCCGATATAACAAATACCGATTGAGTCTGCGTTATGTGAATAGGTGTGACTTCCTATTTTATCTATGTCCCTTCCTTTTTCAATACTACCATTAGCCAAAATACAAAAATGGTAACCAATGTCATCCCAACCTCTATCCATGTGCCAACCGCGAATGGTATCCACGCTAACCTTTCGACCTTCTGGAGTGGCTGAACAATGCAATATAACTCGCTTTAAATCCCTCACCCTTTCGTTTCTAAAGTGACTGAAAATGTGTTTACCATTCGTCGGCTATCCTTTTCGGACCACATAGGACGAATCATTTTTGCCCCATGCTCTACTGGGTCAACCCACTTTGAAGTGTACACGGTATCCTCAAACCAATTGATATAATCGTTGAGGTATCGGAACTGCCATCGTCCCCCGTTCTTTCTAATCAGTACGTCTTCTCTCATTCGATTCCTTTTTTTGCTAATAGGATTTTAATTTCATTAACTCCATCAAGCAAGGTTTCTAATGTTTTCTGCACTTGTGTTTCTTGCTTCTCTAAAGAGTATAGCCGCGCTTTAATCTTGGTAACATCGTTGGTCATCTTAACCCACGTAGTAAGAATCCCTGCTATCGCACCTATCGCTACACTTACTAATTCGTAGTTCATTTATACTCTTTGTAATAATAAGTGTATTCCTACTTTTCCGTCTGTTCCAGAAAAAGTTACAGAAGTCGTTCCCGTTGATGTAGTTGCTGGAATGGCAGCGTATCGCCATTGAGAACTTACTCCACTTCCGCCTCCACTAGTAGGTTCATTGAGTGATTGTCCCGTTGTTAACGTAAATCCTCCGTTGTTAGTCATTGTTATCGGTAACCCGTCAGCACCATCATAACCAACAAAAACTATAAAACTTCCTGCGGTTCCACTTGTCGCAGCAGGAATTGTCATTCCAGTACCAACCGTGTCTATTTCAGTAGCGTTTGCACCAATTGGACTTGTTGTGTCAATGTTTTCACAAATAAAAGAAAATGAAAGCATTTTGAAACTAAAGCCTGAAAAAATAGGAAATAAATTAACGGTAGAACCTTCTGTTCCGTCCAATTCTCTTGTAAACACCATGCAATGAACGTCAGAAGACGAATTTCCAACAAAAACTTGTTTGGTCCAACCCGTAGGAGTAGTAGTTACATCAAAATTAACTGGCATATCTACTGAAAAAAGTAACATAACAAAATCTCCTGAACTTGCAGTTGAAGGTAAGGGTGCAGCGTATGGTGTGGTAGTATTCCATGGTCCAGAATACCCACCGCTTGTTTGGTCAGCGAACACTATATCTTGAACGCTTGACGGAGCATCTACTCCTATTACATTTGCTATGCTTGCTTTTAACGTGTCGTTTGCTTCGGCAATCGCGCTAAAAGAAGTGTCATTTATTTTGTCAATCGGCATATCAAGTTCTTTCTATCCAATCGTTACTTGGGTTGAAATACACTAACGAACGTCCTCCTGCGGTAGCCGCTAAAAAATGACCTACAACTCGAACGTAAACACCTGAAGGCGTTGTCGGTGCAGTAGCCGTAAACGCTCCTGACGTTCCTAGGTATAAAGGACGACCTGCCGTTGCGCCCGTAATTGTAGGAACTTCAACTGTACCACTAATGACTGCTTGGTCTGCGGTAGTTGTCATTACACCTAAAAAATCTTTGCTATTAGCGTCTGTGTTGGTTGCGACCGTGTCTTGTAAGATGCTTACAATTTCCCCCGCATTTGCGCTTAAACCGCCGTTTGCTTCAAAGATTGTATTCTTTGAGTCATTAACCCCCGTATCATCAAAGGGAGCAATAATGTTATTTAAATATAGTTTATCGTTTGAACTTAAACTTCCTGCCGCAGTTGGTGATGCTGCTGATATACTTACGGTTTTTGACGTTCCGCCCGATACTACGATTGGTGCAGTTCCCGTTACGCCAGTTACGGTTGCTTGTGGAAAAGTTTGAAGTGCGCCCGTACCATCAATATATTCTGCTGCTGAACCTGATGCTGAAAGCGCAAGTGTTCCTGCCGTTGTAATTGGTGAACCAGTTACCGTAAATGCAGTTGGAGCAGTCATAGCTACACTAGTAACCGTACCCGTACCGCTTGACCCACTTGCCGCTGATGTTAATCTGCCTTGAGCGTCAACCGTAATATCCGCGTTCGTGTATGTACCCGGTGTAACGACCGTATCTGCTAGGGCAATAGTTCCGGCAGTAGTAATAGTGCCTCCGCTTAATCCCGTTCCCGTTGCTACGCTAGTAACTGTACCCGTACCGCTAGAACCATTGGCGGCCGTAGTTATTCTTCCTTGAGCGTCTACGGTAATATCCGCGTTAGTATAGGCCCCGGCCGTTACGGTGGTATTGTCTAGGTTAACTACTACGTTACCCGTTGAGGGGTTTGCCGTTAATCCAACTCCGCCCGAAACATCGTCTACGGGAACACTTGGGATTGTAGGCTTATTTAAAATAACGGCTAAACCGCTGGAAGCGTTCCAATTAGATTGTACGTTGTATTTATTTGTCCCTTCTGCTATATTGTCGGTATCCAATACAACCGCACCAACTTCAGTATTCACGGAAGTAACCGCGTTTACTTCAGCACCTGAAGCAATACTATTTAATTTTGTTTTGTCGGCTCCTGACATTGCCCCTGACGCACTTGTTGTCGCATCGCTTATACTAATGTCTGGCGTTGTGCCTCCTGACGAAGCTATCGGTGCAGTAGCGGTTACGTCCGTTACTGTACCTGATGGTATTGCAGGAAAGGTTTGTAACGTTCCAGTTCCGTCAATATATTCCGTGGTTGCCCCTGCACCCGTTATGACAATTGTACCGCTTGTAGTTATAGGTGAGCCTGCTACACTTAGTGCTGATGGTGCGGTTAAAGCAACACTTGTAACCGTTCCCGTTCCACTACTTCCTACTCCTAAAGTTGCTACTGTTATTTTTTTCGATGTACCCTCTGGACTGCCTGAAGTATCGCTGACATCGACAATCATTAGTAAATCGTCATCAGCAGGTGTAGTTGCTAACGCGGTTTTGTCTGTGAGTCTTTGTATTGCCATTTCTCTAAATATTTAGCTAGTAATTCTTTGTTTTTAGAGCGTCCCTTGGTAACCGATGCCTTCGAGGATTCGGACTGTTTTGTTTGTTGGCGGTAATGCAGGATAGACATTTAAATTTTGAAAGTAATTTCTACGTGTAGGACCAAGTTTTGGATATTGATTGTTTGTGTACTCAGGGTATTTTGCCACGTTAAACAAAACGTAGTCAATTAATCGCTGACGGTAAAACATAGCAATCTCTGTGGTACGGTCTATAACTGATTTTATATCTTGTATAGATGCACTTGGACCTTGGGTACTGTCAGGAATGGTTATAGAGTTGTTTGAAAACCTTAACCGCATCACGTAAATAACCTCAATAAAAGCAAACTGAATTAAAGAAGGTATGATGTACTCGTCTAAAAGGGTTTTGTAATCTGCGTTAGCTGCGTCACCAATCGTATTATTACTAATTAAGGTGCTTATCTTATCTGTTAAGGCTTGACCTAAAATCGGCATAATCTCTCGCTCTTGAGAAATCACGATGTACGGTTGAATGATGTTTTCGTCGACCGAAGACCCTAATGCAGTTTCTCGCTTTAATCGCGCTGCGTTAATAAATAAAACTTGTGCCATTTTTTAATTCTTAATAATATGCCCCTTTTGTTGGTGTGTCAATTGGAGCCTCGTATTCGTCTCCTTTTTGTACAACCTCAGGGTTGTTACCTACCCTTTGCATTACGTCGTCCCAAGCCCCCTCTATAAGCATCATATCAACTTCTAAAGGCTCTCCTTCAGGCGCGTAAATAAAAATTTGTCTCTTCCACCCGTGACGGCAGTAAATCCCGCCTTTTAACTCGAACTTATCAAAGCCGTTTAGACCGGGATGGTTGAACTCTGGATTCTCATAATACATAGCTTCAATGTCTTCGTAACGATAAATAACTCCATCGTCCGATAACTCCATCATTTCTACGCAATAGTCTCTACTTGTGTAATTAGGGTCTTTTGGAGGGGTAACCGCAGTTTCAGCGTATTCATAGCGAACGCTAAACCAATACCCGTCTCTTCCTATTATATCCCCAAAGTCTGAAACCTCATCGACATTGCTATACTCCTCGTAAAACTTATGTTTTTTACGATGTAACAATTCGTCAAATTTTCCATCTTCTATAATTTCAGAACGCACTAAATAATGATTGTCTGTTAGCCTAGAATCTAACAATCGCATTCTTTTTTTTAAATCAGACTCTTTTTTTTTTACGCTTGAAAAAGCTGCTTCTGTTTCTTTAATAGCTTCTTTAACAATTTCGCGCTCCTCTTTTTTATGCGATATATCTAAAAAAGAAGCAGGTTGTAATTTTTCAAAAAACACATCTAATGTTATGTCGTTCACAGACAACAAAGGATGGATGCATTTTAAAATTGTGTCCTGCATAGGTGCAATAACGCTATGATAAAACAAATCCCATGAGTCACGCAATTCGTCAGCGTTATTTCCTAAACCGCCTTCCCCTCGTAATCCAAACAAGATTGGACTTGTCACCCTATTTGCTTGTAGTATCCTTAAAGCAATTTCATCGCTAAAAAACTGGTAAGTCTTTTGTGGGTCTGTGGGTTGAAAAGCCTCAATTGTGGGTGCGTCTGCTGCGCTATCATTAAAAAACATTAGGAATTTTCCTGCATTTCTTGCGCCTGAAAACTTCTCGTAAATTAATTGCTCAATACGTCTGCGCTCCTCGTCTGTTGGTACGCCATTATTCATCGAAATAGCAAGGCTAGGAAATAAGCCCGAAGACAAATTAGAACTATGAAATTCTGCTATTTGTCGGTCTAAGTCAACCCAACGCGTTCCACCAATCCAATCGCTAATGCCGTAAAAAAACGATATAGGGTTGTATTGTTTTATATGTAGAATTTGACTTGCTGCGGTCCTATCGCTTGAAGAAAAAGCAGGAATGACATAAGGTTCTGCGACGGCTTGTCCATTACTGTAAACCCCATTTCCTACTGATGCCCAATCCGTAGAGTGATAATACAACGGAACTTTGTCTGTATCGTCTGCTTTACCTGACCGAATATAACCTGATGGTACATGGTGTACTTCTGCGATATGTGTTCGGTCTGTTGACCAAATAATATTTAAGTAAGCATTGCCGTATAGCTTGTAATCAAAAGCTACTCTTTTTAAACACTCACCGTCACCAAAAAGACTTTTTAATTTCAGCCATTGGTCAACGTGTTCATCTTTATTGTGAGCGTCTAATCCTTTGCCGTAAATCATGTCGGTACACCCCCGCACAATGGCGTTGTGCATTGACGAACCCGTTAAAAGGTCTTCTAAGAAATAAGGGTATAAATTATCTTCCCCTAGGCTAACCCAATCCTCGTTTTGATTTTCGCGATACTGGGGTACGTTAGTGTACTGATAATCGACAACTGAAAAATCATATTTCTTTTTATCCTCCATACACTTTTGCGGTTACTTGTTGTGAATACTCGTTGTAAGTCGGCTCTGGTAAAGGTACGCCCGTGGGACTTGATACATAAGCTAAAAGTTCAGCGTAGGTTTCCGTTAGTGCCTCGTTTTTAATGGTTACAATATACATACCAAGCGCAAAAGTCGAAGCATCAATTGTAATTGTCGTCGCTCTATCAGTAGAAGTAGCAACAGTAAACAATGCCGTTACCGTTTCATTAGTCATTACTGATTCCGCGCTTACCGAAATATTTGTTCCTACGTCTAATGCTTTCGGTCCTAAATGGACATAAACCACATTGTTATCAACTCTGTTTAATTGTAGCATCTCATTTATAGATATAAAAAAGGGGCAACCCTAATGCTGCCCCTTTTCTTTAATTTATACTCAATCTTTCCCTTAGCTATTCACCGTAATGTGAGTGAACTCTGTGAAAGGATATGCTCCCGCACCAGTTGATGGAGGGGTCATAGTGTAGAAAGCTAACGATTCACGAGCAGTAAAAGTCATTTCCAGACCGTTTCTATCTCCAAACATTTGCCCCGTAGTTACTTGACCTCCCGTTACATCGCAACCATTTTCAGCACCCATAACAATCAAATTGTCTTGGTTGTCTTGGACAATGATTTGTGGACGACCATACGCTAACACACGCAATTTGTCTGCGTCTACCTGAGAAAACTTATTTAGATTCATAGTCAAGGTTTGCTCAAAAAACGTTGTTCCGTTTTCAGGACTACTTTGAACCGCGCTGCTAAATGAAGCCATCTCTCGTCGTAACTCAAACTTATACACTACATAAGGTGTAGCCGCGCTACCCAATGCCGAAATGACATTATCTGTTTGCGCAAAGTCTGCGTATTGGTCAAGGGGAGAAACATAGTTGCTAATGAATACAGTAAGTATTCCACCCGTAGCATCCTTGCAGGATACCGCGCGTCCAGTTGAAATATCGCAACTCATTTCTTAAAGATTAAAATGTTTTACCCACGATAGCATCAGCCGCAATACCTGCAACTGTACCCAATCCAAATCGCATAGTCACACGAACATTATCTGAACCATCGTACAAGTACGTTTGGATATAAGATGCTTGCGTGTAGTCAGTTGTAAGATTGCTGCCGACTACCAAGTTTTCGGTTTGAGCCAAAACGATAGCGTCGTCAAACATTCCGGGACATTCAGCAATTTCAATACCTAAGAAGTTCAACGCTCCAAAGGCTTGATTAGTTACCATGTTGTTGTAACCCTGACCATTTGTAGTCGCAGTCGTACCAGTACCACTCGCTAGTCCTGCCGTATCAAATGCAATGCCAATACCACCTCCAGCAGTTGCAATCGCTTGACGGTAAAGTGCAGCAGTCTTATTGCTTACAAAGAACTTTAAGTCAGGCTTAGACAAAATTGCGCTCTTATCAGTTGCTGCTTTATTGTAAACCAAACCGATTTGTTGCAAAACGTTTGCAGCAGTCATAGTAGCAATCGTTTGCGTAGTCGCTCCCGCGAGGGAAGATGCGTTGAAACCATCACC
>Ga0207905_1000134_pt1 | contig 25585 bp, 26 predicted proteins | sample LinPmetageLP49_FD_184060 | JGI IMG/M metagenome (GOLD analysis project Ga0207905, IMG submission 184060) | Marine viral communities from the Subarctic Pacific Ocean - LP-49 (SPAdes) | ecosystem: Environmental > Aquatic > Marine > Oceanic | place: Pacific Ocean | collected 2011-08-27 | reverse complement strand
TGACCTTTTTTAATCACTAATTCTTGACCTTTTGATTTTAATAAATTATCATTGATCCATTTTTTATTAGTAATCTTTTTTCCATATTTCTTTTCAAACTTTTCTACCCAACCACTTCTTTTTTTCTTCATATCTACTTTCGGTCTTTCTTTCTTTTCTAATATACTTTTTTCTTGTTTTTTCTTATCAGATTTACTTAAATTTTTTGGAATATAAGTTTGTGGAACTTTTCTTTTATTTTTACCTTTTCCTATTTCAATCTTTTTTACCATCTTAAATATACTTAATATAAATATATTTAATATTGAAAAATTTAGGTATTTAAAGAAACTTTTAAAAAGTGTCCCATTTTTGGAAAACACTATATAGGAATTCAAAAAATGGGACACTTTCAAATCAATCAAATGTAATAAGAAATTCACCAAATGTAATAGTCAATTGTTTTAGCTTTTCACCACGCCATTTTAAAACATAATCTTCAGGTAATCCCTTTTTACGTAAATAATATTTCCGTTGATATTCAGCAATTTTTATTTTATTTTTTTGGTAATAATTCCTTCTATAATCTCTTAATTTATCTTCAACCATCTTATATATATAATTAGATATTAATTCTTAGGTATTGGGGGTAAAGAATTTATATTTTTAGTAATCTTATATATTACCGCTGAATGTGGATTTAATTTAGGTCTTGTACCGTCAGGAAGTCTTATATCTGTTTCTATTTCTGTAAGTGTAAAATCTTTTGTTGCGGTATATTGAAAAGTTTGCTCAGCATTATAATAAAAATCACCAATATTATTTTCACGTGTCAAATATCCCATACAAGGTAATTTAGAATAACCATCATTACCACCGATCCATACACTGTCTGTTCCTTGACTTGGTATTGATGAATAAACCGTATAATATGGGAAATTTAATTTATCAGGTAATTCAAATGCCGTTATAGTCCCTTGGTTTATATCAGGTTCTGTTTGTCTGTTACAATTAGCACCTAAATCATATAATGGTAAATTTAATTCATTGACACTTAATGGTTGTATTTCGGCTGATGATATATAAGACCCAGTAGTTGCTGGTCTTGTTATATTTAATAATCCAGTTCTATATGTAGGTGGTTTATTTTGAAATACAAACTGATTTGTAAAGAAAGCGTTATTATCTCCAAATTTTGGTAATAATTGGTTTAAATCAAATCCCATTTTATCAAACATACATAATTTATAATTATCTTTATCTGTTTCACTTAATGTAGTTGTATTATTATTTTTATCAAATAATATAATATTTTCAATAGCTATTCCAGATTGACTATCAATTATACTTCCTTGGTCTTGTTGTGCATCGTCAAATTGTCCTATTCTTGGTGCGTCATTTTGGGTATATGCGTGACCAGTGTTAGTATTAATTGGAACATTTCCAATTACTTTTGCTTCTGATAATCCTATTTGTCCTATCCTATTTACTTTGTAACAAATTTGTTCAGGATTAGGATTAGGTGTAATTAATTCAGGTATATCAGATAATAAACCATTACCAATTGTTGCTGGCGTATTTAATCCAGAAATCTCAAAACGTGATAATACTGGATTGTATAATATACTTGGATTAACTGCCCCAATATATCCTACATTCATATAATTATCTATCGCCAGTTCTCCAGTAGTACCAGTAGCCGTATTGCCGATCATAGGTGATACAAAACATACCCCTTCATTTCTTGTAAAAGATGGATCAAAACCAATCTGTGTTCCGAAAGTACTATTCCATACATCTATTTTCCATTTATTAGTGGGGTTTGAATAATTCGTAGTATCAAATTCTGTTGTGGGTGATCCGCATTCAATACCACATATAAAAGCTATATATGGTATACCATTTTTACTTTTCATAAAACCATTTGCTGAATTATTTGAAAAAACTGGGACACAAGCAATATCATTTAATCTTGCTTCTTCAACACAATCATTCGTACTTTTTAAGTTAAGAGTTCTACTATCACGAAATGAACCAATAAAAAAGTTTTCTTCTAAAATATTGGCTGTTGTTGTTGTATCAAAGGGTGCACCTTGTTGGGAAGTGCTAAAAAATTCTGTTGTATCTAACTTATCTTGTGTATATGTTGCGTCTATACTTTTTTCATAAGTGAACCCTTCTTGAAATCTTGATTTTACCATTATACTTGAAAGTTCTTGACCATCATTTGAAACACTTTCTGGAAAATTACGGATTGTGTTGCCTTCACAAACTCCATTTCCATTAGTTAAAACATTATAATCTGTAGTACTTTCACAAGATGAAACAAGATCAGCTACTATTTTATTATTAAATTTCTTTCTTTGATTAGCATAATATATTGGATTTCCATTTGCATCTTTCAAAAAATAATTTAATGGAAATTGACTTGAAAATTCGTCATCATACATTCCTAAATCTAAATTTACTAATAAATTATTTTTGAAATTATCACTATCTGTATCAATTATTAATGACGTATCACCACAATATTTTTCTGTCTTTCTAAATCCTTTTGATATTCTTTGTATATTATCAGTAGTCCATAACATATTAGTTATAACTAAACCGTGTTTTTTTAAAATTATAAATTGATCGCCAGTGCCTTCACTCGCAAATGTATTTAATAATCCTATTCTACAACCTATATCACCAGTATTTAAATTTCCGAAATCTCCTTTATTTAAACCAGTTCTACTACCATTAGTTCCACTCATAATATCCGCTCCGAAACTATCATCATTTCTTACATAACTAAAATTATAAAATATATCTTTCAAAGCTTCAACTCTTTCAGGGTGTTTATATGCTACGTTATTATACCATTGTCTTCTTACTCCACAATATGTTGCAGTAGTATTTGGTATTCCGTGTGCTGAAAAATTACAAACTTGTGGTTGATATGTTGGTGTGCTTACTATAACTGGTTTTGCTTGATTTACAACATTTCCTAATATATCTCGGTGTGAAAATTTAAGTGTATTATAATCTAAATATTCTGCTCTATCATTTGATATTTTATTAATATATGAAGGTTCGTGTAATTGATCTGTAATTAATGTTCCTAAATTGTCTGGGGTTAAAAACCCTTCTTGAACTTCTAAATCTAATGTTTTTGTCCTTTTTGAAGCTTCTTCATTAATTGTGTCATAATCATTATTAATTGAAATTGTCGCACTGCTTTCTGCTTCTCCTTTATTACATAAACCAGTATATCCGAAATTTAAAAATGTAAATCTACTACCATCAAATCCACTTAATCCACTTTGACTAAATATATTAGAATTGGTATATGTAAAAAATTTTAATATATGTTTAGATCCAGTAGTTCCCCCACCAGTTGGGAATGGTTGTAATCGTGCTGGGTCTATATTTAATGATAAAGTAAATGCTCCAGTCAATCCATAATTTCGCCCCATACTGGCTATACTCCAGCTTTCAACAATTCCATATACATTGCCGTCAGTTGTAACACTATCTACCCTTATTCTCATTCCAGTTCCAAATTGTCCTACACCACCAGTTTCAACCGTTGTATCGTATACCACATTAGCTTCATATCCACCATTGATATTTCCAGTTCCACTTGACCCAGTTTGCTCAGTTCTTGCACGCGTTATCATAGAACCGCCACAATATGATTTATTTAGTTCATCATAAAATTCTGTATTATTAAAACCACTACCAATAGTTGGGGGTAAGAAAATTTCGCCTAAACTTCTTCTACTAACCATATTTAAAAATTCGGTATTATCTCTAATAGTACCATTATTTTTTGGTTCTTTTGGATCGCTATTTGGTAATACTTGATTTGGTGCTAATGTAGTTCCATTACCACGATAGGTTGAATGTTTTAAAAATGGTAATCTTGCGGTATTGCTTCCAGCGTGATTTATATAAAATGAATATTCTAATCTAAGTTTATTATCAACAAATCCACTTTCATTTTCATCACCACTAAATTCAATTACTTCATCTGAAGCACCTTTACTATTGATAATAATTTGTTCTAATGAAATTGTATCACCAGCATTAACAATTATTCCTTCTGTTGAAATAACGTTAGTCCAATTGCTTTTGAATTTGTCCTGATCTTCATTTAAATTGTTATATGTTGCTTTTCCACGTAACCTATTACATTCTAATAAGAGATATTTAGCCATATTATTATTATATAATAATATTATTAAATAAGAAAAAATATAAATGAAAAAAAGTGTCTCGTTTTTGGAAAACACTATATAGGAATTCTAAAAATGGGACACTTAATTATGCGGATACAATAACTTCCCCATTCTTAATATTTATAACACGTTCTACATTTGAATAAAACCTTACTTCTTTTGCCCCCTGTCGATCACGTGTACGTTTGTATGTTGATTGATAAGTAATTGGTTTAACTCCCACACGTTTACCATTTCCAAGAACATTGAACCCACTTGTGGTTAAATCTACACCTACATAACTTGATTTACCACGCAAATCATTGGTTCTATCAGTAGAAGTATCATCTGGTAATTGGAATGCTTCAATAGTACCAGTATAAACACTATTCTGATTAACAGCATTATCATCAACTGCTTTATTGGTTTCACTATCCATACAAAAAACTTGTTTTGGAACTTGTAATGGTTTCGCCATCACTTTTGAAAGTTCATTATATTTCATAGATGGTGAAGTTAAATCTCTATCATAATAACGTTGTTCATTAATTCTAAAATTAACAGCGGTGTCTGTTTGTTCTGCGTCTGAGTGATATTGTCCCAAAAGATTATGTGAAACTCCAGTAAATTTTTCAGCAATCATAATGGATCTAATAGTTCTTCCACTAACAGCAATATCACGTTCTATTTTTTGTTCACTTACAGCACCAGCGTTTGGATTTGCTGCAGCTTGAATTTGTGACGTGGTCAAAACACTATCTTCGTAAATATATGATAAGCCATTTTCACTGAAAATCTGTTTTTGTGTTGCTTCCATTGAACCATCAAGGAAATACAGATGATCTGAATAAAATTTAATATTCACGTGCGAAGGTTTAATAGCACCAACTGAACCAGAACCATTTGGGAAACAACAAATAGTACCATCTGTTTTTACTGATTGTGTATTAAGAATAAGTCTTAAAAACACATTTTCCTTCATAGCAAAAAGTGGTAGTTGTCTACTACGCATAAATGGGATAAGCTGTGATAATGCGACATTAAAAACTGGGGTTGTAGTATCATTACTCGTAGGTTTAATAAATGCTGGGACGGTTGCGACTGTTAATGCTGCATTATATTCTAAATCTTTTGGTATAAGTCTTGCCTTTTGCGGTGGTAAAGTATTAAGAGCTCCAGCATCAGCTTCACACCATCTATCGCAAGAATTACCCACTTTAACTTGCTCTACAAAGGCACGATGTTCAGGTGTTTCAAATTGACGAACCATTGTGGCGTAATGTCCATAATCTTCAGTAGATGCTAACACTTTACTCCCACTCATCAAATAGGCACTTTTTATTAAACCGTGAATTCCAGTATTGAGTGGAAAAAAGGCATCATTTTCACCCACAGTACTTGTAACCGCAAGGGAAACAAAAGAACCGCCATCTAAAATACCATTTTTAGGTAGTTGAAAAACAATTTCACTATCAGAAGAAGTAATGGGATCTAAAACTTCTGTTTTTATTTCCATATTAGAAATAGTTGGTAATGTCTTAACATTTAAAATATCTGGTAATTGGTTACTCATTTTATATATCTTATACAGATATTTTAATTATTATTTTTTTTTAATAATAATTAAAACTTTTTATAAATAAAAAAAACTTTTGTTAAAACTTCGCTTAAGAACTAATCATAATTCCTTGTGGGGAATATTGAAGTGTATTCTTTGAAAGAACAAAGGTAAAGACAGCATTTGGTGACTTACCATCTAAATTACTTTGAATTCGTGTTGCGTATGATTGACCCTTAAAACTCATTCCAACGTCACTTACTCTATCCATAGCAAGACCAATACCAAAATTTCTTTTTCCGCTGTCATTATCAACACCAACAGCACGTTTTTTAGTCATAACATCATTAAATGGTCTTAATTCTTTGCCCCCATATCCTAATAGTTGTCTATTGTTGATCATTCTTGAAGATGCTGAAAAATCTTGGAAAGCGTTTAAGTAATTCATCATTACTTGGGTTTCAGGTAATCCTTCAAGTGAATTTTTTTCTACATCTATTTCATAATCAAGACCAAGTTTAACACCACCACGACTAAAAGAAACTTTCTTTAATATTGCTTCTGTATCATAATTTGTACCACCAGCATCAGTGTTTTTTAATTCACCATTTTCAAAAGCATCATTTGCATAACTATTACTGGCTGAAACTGGAAGGAATGTATGGAAGACACTAAGGACTTGCGAAGAAGCGAGATTATAAGTTTGGGTACTATCATTTGAATTAATTACACTATATAACGATGAATAACTGTTATATTGGAAAGCACCAGAACCAGCTACACTTAATCTTTGCTGTCCAGCATCGTCTGGAACAAGTAGGTCGCCAGAAACAGAAACATCTTTTAATTGGTAAAAAGCACCAGAAAGAACAGAAACACCTAATGGAGTACCAGCATTATTTGTGGTTGGGAATGCAACAGATCCTTTAAGCACTTGCTGGTCTGAAGCCAATTCTAACTGAATTTTAAGACCATTCACACCATTCATACTAAGTGGTATTGGGTTTCCACCTTGTAACATACCACAATATAAAGGAACACTAAAACGGACTTCATTATTAACAAGATTTCCTGACGCATCATCAAGACCATTTAATAGTGCTACATTAGATTTTTCAGACATTAAATCTTGTTCTGAATGTGTTGATGATAATAAACAACTTACTAATCTTCCATATTGTCTAATGGCTTCTAAGGATTGGTTTGTTGCTTCGGAAGATAAAACTACATTTTGAAATACTGAATGAACACCAACACGGCTATTTAGCCTTATATCAGATTGGGCTAATGACGAACAATTATTATTATTAGCCAGTGTTTGATTAGAATTTTTTAAAATTAGTGTTCCATTAATTCTTACACTTGAAGGTCTTAAAAACTTAGCTTGGCTTGGTATAGTTATTTGTATAATTGGGTTGCCTTCTCTGAAACTATAGGTATTATTTGCTGGTTGATTACTTGGTAAAATTTCAAATTTCTCCACATTAACAATATTTGGATTACTCATTTTATATATCTTATACAGATATTTTTATTATTATTTTTTTTTAATAATAATAATAAAAAATGTAAAATAATATGTCCCAAATTTGGAAAACATATATAGAGAATTCAAAAAATGGGACACTGGATTACTTTATTTATTAATTTTCAACTCGTACACCATCTTTATTAATTACAATCCGTTTTAATCCATATATATAATTATTAAATAGTTTATCTTCAGATGCTCCAGCATTATAATCAATTCTTAATGAAAGTGTTTGAGTTGATAGATCCATTATCTGTCCATATTTTGTAAGACCACGAGCAATACAAAAATGTTTGGCGATTTGTTGTAAATTTCGCACTGGTTCATTAACATTCACTACTGCTTTCTGTAATTCTGATGTATGTAAGGCTTCATTTCTGTTTTCTTGCCCCCCAGCTACTGCTTGTGAATATCTTTCTAATGGGACAAGTCTTGATGGATAATGATTAGTTCCCCAAACCCATTCATAATTTTTAACAGCATCAACAATTCCAGTTAATGAACTGTGACCAAATCCACGTGCTACCGCATCAGAAGTTGGTAGTGGTTGTGAAAATAAAGATTTAGCACGTTTCATTAAAGTTGGTATTTGGATCTGTGATAGTCCAAGTCTATTTGCTTGATTGTATCTATGTAATTCATAAGTCATAATATCTAATGCTACACCCTTTTCAGAAGCAGATGCCTTAAGCAGACCTGCGACATATCCAGCTGGGGGTTGAACACTTTGAACAATTAATTCAATATCACTCATAGTATATGTAGGTGCTGAAACTGAACCAGTTTTACCATTCCCACCAGTATCTGTTCGTTTAAAAACATCACGTCCCACCTTTCTATCCGCCATTTTGTAATATACTAAACTATCCACAGCGTGAATAATACTTAAACCAACATCTCTGTTTCTGTCTGCTTCATAACTAACCACTAAATCACCTGCGGTTTCACTAAATCCAGTAACATCACCTAAAACTTCTTCATTCGTTCCATTAGTTCCACTATCACATACATAAATTCTATCACCAACTTCAAATGGGTTATTTTCAGCAGTAATTTTCAAATTACAAGAAGCACCCGCCCCTTCTCTTTTATCATCATCTACTGCCTTAGCGGTTTTCAATAGAACTGCACCGTCGGCTTCCAGTTTGTGTTCATTTTCACCAAAAGTATCTAAATACCTATGACTTCTTACAATATCTTCAGTATCTATAACAATTCTCATACCATTCATAGCTGAAACTGGAAGGATATTTCCTTGTTTAAAAATACCAGAATTCAAAGGAAGCATTATGGTTGGTGAATTGGCTTGTCTAACAGCTCCGTCTGGGGCGGTTCCAGTAGAACCAGCAGAAGGATCTGCTTTAGCTCCATAATATAATGTTTTTTGGTTCGCACTATCTCCATTAGAATTCTGAACACCATTAAATAATTCTCTTTTATGAATAGTAGAAGGGGTTTCTGTATAGTGTTTTAAAAGAGCAAAATTAGCATTGTAATCTTCATTAAATTCTAAAGTTGCGTTGTTGTTTCCATCTCTATATAAAATATTACGAATTAATGCGTGTCCCCCACCAGCATTTGGATCTGGGACAAGCTGACCTTTAACATTATTATGGGTTAAATTGAATTTAAGATAAGTTTGGTTTGGGTCAATAAATCCCACAAAAGAAGGTACTGATATACGGATTTGTTCATTCTGTCCTACAGATGAAACCACTTCAGGTTTGATTGCTACAGATTTACTTGGGACATAGGCATTTGGTTGATTTGCTTTAAACATTTTATATTATTAAATGAGATTTTAATTTTATATTTTTTTTTTATATTACATAATGTAAAAAAAAAGTATAATGTAACAAAACTTTTAAAAAAAGTTTATATCAAAATGTAACATTCTAATTAGTTAATATGTGTTCGTCTACAAATTATATTTCGTTCTGTATATTGACTAAGATATTCACGTAAACTCTCAATTAATATCCCAATTTCTAATAATGGTTCTTCTGTATCTGCATACATCATATCTATCATTCTTACTACTCCAAAGCAACTTATTAACTCTTTTTTGATCTCAACATTTTCTTCTTTTAGCTTTTCATATTCTTTATCTCTCTTTTCATTAATTTCTTTTAATTGGTTCATAGCGTCAAGGTACATACCTTCATTCATTTCAATTGTTTCTGAAATATTTTCACTTGATACTGGTGTTTTTTCATTTTCTATTGTCATTGATACTTAATATAATATAATGTTATTTTATTAAATCAATTTTTTTTAATCGTTTAAAAACTTATTAGTTTAAAATGCGGAAAATGACGCTGAAACTTCTGAAGCACTATCAATGGAAGGAAGACCCATTGAATATTTTTGTGTAAGCTGTGTATTTGCTTGGGGTATTGCTACTCCGATTGCTTGTGGTGTTTTGGGTTGAAAATGTTTTTTATGTTTAAATAAATGTGCAAAAGCACGACCAATACTTATTAAACCAGTGATAGCCAACGCCCCTTCGCCTAATAGTGGAATACCGCCCACTACACTATCAAAAACACCAACTGCTTCATCTTCCCCTACTTCTTTTCCTACAACTTTTCCAGCATCTTTACCAGCACTACTAAATAGTTTATTTTTAGCACCTTTTACAAAATCCCCTACTTTACCCAATCCACTTTTCAATGTATCCAAGGCATCGCTACCAATCTTTCCCACTCGTTCACCAAAACTTGTAGCATCACTTTCCAAAGCATCATTACCACCGCGTGCTAATAATGGTTCATCTGTTACTGGATTAGATAAAGTTGCTGTGGAACTATCAGGTAAATCATCTAAATTATTTAATCTTTGTTTCATTTGATCAACCCACCCTTCAGAATTTCTACTAAGTTCTTCGTCAACATCAGCAGAAGCAGAAGCACCCCCACCACCACTATCTACTTCAGGTGCTTCTGGTTCTTCTGGCTTTTCTACGCCGTCTGGGTCTTCAGGTTCTTCCGTACCTTCGGAACTTTTTGGTTTCTTTGCATCTTCTAATTGTTTTTTTGCGTCTTTATATTTTTTATATAAACTCTTTGCCTTTTTGTAACCTTTTAAAGGTACTTCTATACCTAATACACCAGCAAGTTCTTCATCTCCTTTTTCCTTTATTGTGTCCCATTTATCAGTATATTCAGTTGCTTTTTTTTGGGCATTTCCAACTGCTTTTGAAAATAAAGTTGATTCATTTTCATCAATACTTTCTAATGGTGTTTCATTAGATTGCTTGATTAAGTCACTAATTCGTGAAATATTATCACCGTAATCCGACATTGTATATTATAGTAAAACATTTTTTGATTTATATTTTTATTGTTTTTGATATTACTTTTTTTAAAAGTATTTAATATCCAAACATTCCACTATACTCACCATAATCATTTTCTTTATTTTCTAATAATGGATTATTATTAATATCAGAATAATCTGGTATATCGTGTTTTTCATTGGATCGTTTTTTATTTTCCATTTCAATCTTTTTTCTTATACGTGCTTCTATTATTGCTTCTTCCTTTCTAATCTTTTCTGCTTCTCTTTCTTTTTGTTTTTCCATTGCATCTACCATTTTTTCAAAACGATCCATATATTTTATCCATTTATCAAATTCTTTTTTATCCATATCTAATATCTCTTCTTCTGTGACTTCCTTCGGTTTTTCCATTTTCTTTTCAACTTTACTTACTATATCTCTTTTTTCCATAGTCTTTTCTATCTGTTCTTTTTTCTTATTTGCTTTCTTTAATCTCATTTTTTCCAAATGTGCTTTCTGTTTTTCACTTAATGGTTTCTTTGGTTTTATTTTCTTTACTTCTTGTATATGTTCTGTTACTTCATCTTCTACTTCTTCTACTATTTCTTGGGTTTTAGGTGGTGGTGGCTTAAATGCTGGTTTCCTTTTTGGTGTTTGAATAAAAGGGGTTTCAGTCAAATCTTCAAGTTTTGGTGGTAAATCCCCATTAATAATTTCTAAATCGTCGTTCAACGCTCCTTCATTCACTTCTTCAAATTCTAAAAACTTTACAACCATTTTATATATTATTAAAATAGATTTTAATTTTCTATTTTTCTCTAACATTTATGATTAGCATTTTCTACATTTATCAAACGTTACATTATAGTTATAATGACCCATTAGAAAGTTACATTATATATTATATTGTAAAAAGTGTCCCATTTTTGGAAAATACATATAGGGAAATCAAAAAATGGGACACTTAATTACATTATACCTATAATGTATCATCACCTTCTAAATCATCAGAAATATCGGACACATCTTGTTTGCCCATTTTAGGTTCTAACATCTTTTTATTTTTAGTATAAGTAACTGGGGCTTCATATAATAATTTAGAAAAATTGGAATAAGCTTTAGGTCTATTACCATTTCCAGTAAAGCCATATAGATCCAAATACAAAAAACCATAGGGGATACTGGTTGCGGTAGCAAATATATCTTTGAATTTTTCAACTCCATATACACCACCATATTCTTCTGAAAGTGCTTCAACTTGTTTCATATTTGAATTCTGCGATAGAATAACATAGTTTACACTGGCTCTAACCACTGGGGGAACATATTTTAACATTTGCGTATTATATAATAATAATCCGATATTGTGGTGTCTATAAGATGTAGCTATTTTGAACATTAAACTGTTTTTATTTATGTTTGGAAATGCTATGAAATCATCAAATATTAATGCAATTTTTGGTCTTTGTTGTTTTGGGATTTGGTCTTGATAATCTATAATACTTTGAAGGTGTCCATCTGAATATTCTGAATAAATAGTATCTCCATATTCATCATATAAAAATCTCGCTGTTTCATCTCCATTAGACATAGTTGAACTATAAATATATACAGCATCAAATTTTCCAGCATAGAAATTTGGATTTTGTAAATAATTCACGCATCTTAAAGTTTTTCCACTTCTTGGTTTTGCTATGTCTATCATACAAGCACCTTTATTTACATCAGGAAGTGTTGGGTGGTGTTTAATTTTTTTATCACTGGGTGCTGGTTTTACTGGTAATATGGTTAAGTCATCTTCATATTCGTCAAGCATTTTTATTATAAGTTAATATTTTATTTTTATTATCTTTCTTTATTATATACATTATGCTTAGAAGTAAAATTGAACAAGACGTTAAATGGGGATTAATAAAAGAAAAACACGTTTTACCCTTATTACAAAGTAAAATAAAAGATATAAAAAAAACACCATATAAATATGATCCATTTGATTTTAGAAGTGATGAATTAAAAATGGATATAGAATTGAAAAGCAGAAACATTTTCAAAGGTCAATATAAGACAATTTATTTTGGTGTAAATAAATTAGTCAACGGAAGACTCAGGCGACAAAACGGAACATCACTTAGGACGATTTATTTATTCCGTTTTAAGAAAAGAAATGATCCATCAAAACACGTTGTTTATTTTTGGGAAGATGACGGTATATTTGCTAATACAACAATGAATGGTAATTTAAGAAATGGTGAAAAGAAAAAAGAATTAGTTGATTTACCTTGTGATTTATTAAAACCATTAAAAGAACTTTTAGTAAAAGTTTAAATCAAAAAATAATATATTGATAAATAATAATAATGGTAAAACAAAGTAACAAAGTAAAAGTTGGGAAATACGATTACGAGAAATCCACAAGAAAAGGAAAGAAGTTAATGGTTAAAGTAAAACAAAGTAATGGAAAAATAAAAACAATACATTTTGGAAATGATAAATATGAACAATATGAAGATAAAACTGGGATTTGGAAAAGTAAAGACCACAAGGACAAAGACAGAAGGAAAAACTATTTAGCAAGAGCAAAGGGGATTAAAAAAAAAGACGGAACATTGGCGTATAAATCCCCAGAAAATGCTAATTTTCACGCTGTAAGAATTCTTTGGTAATAAAAAGTAAAAACTTAAAATATCTTGTAAAATATATATAAGATATTATGAGTTTTATTGAAATGATTGTTGAAATACGTACTACGTTGCTTTCGTTAGAAGTACATATTGTGGAATTACAAAAAGAAAACAGAAAACTAAAAAATAAAATAAAAAAGTTACATCAAGAAACTTTTAAAGAATAGCTATATTTACTTTTTTGAATATTTTTCTTGTGTTGAAACGGAATGCATCATCTTATCAGCAGTCTTACTTTTCAAATCATTAACTTCTACAGGGTGTTTTTCTGAAATATAAATATGCCTTAATTGATTTGCTGTGATCTTTTTTCCAGTTGGTGAAAATGTCTTACTAATATATTTTGATAATTGATTTGAATTCATAGGTTTATCACGACTATCTACCAATAAATCGCCACTATCATTAAATTTTAACCATATATTCAGAACACTATTAAGTATTTTACCAACTGGTATTTTTTTAATACCGTGAGCTTTTTTACTCTTATATTCTCCAAAATGAAAAAACTTATTAGTTCTTGATTTTACAACTAAATAATTATTACTTTCTAATTCATCTTTACTTAATTTTTCATAATCAGAATTCTTAACAACTTTCATTCCACCATAATCAAGTCTAATTGGTGGGTTGTCATCGTGTAAATATAAATTAGCAACTACCCACATCTGTAGAATATCACGTTGTTTTTTTGTAATAGTTTCTTTTTTGAATACATCACGGTCTATCAAATCACGTTTATAAGAATTCATTACTTTTTTTAATGCTTGTAATGAAACCCAATTTTTTTCTTGATTATTAGTTTTTTCATTCTTTTCTAAATCCTTAATAACTTGTTTATTCAAATCATCTAAATATTCACGGTATTCTTTCAATTCAGTATCATATATTCCATTATTATTCATACTATCTAAGCCAACTATTACAGCTGATAAGTAGTTTTTTTGTGTATTAATTTTTAGATCCTTGATTGTATCCAATACTTTTTTTTCATCTTTCAAAAAGTCTAATGGGTTTTTCTTATCAACAATATCTTTATCAAATATAGCATTATGTATCTTATTAATGCTTATAATATACGCCCTTAAACTATTGGGTTTAATGTTTCTTGCTTGGTCAATCGCTTTTCTTACTATTTCCATTATATATATTAATGTAACATTTTATTTAAACCTTTTATTACACATTTAATACTTTTTAAAAAGTGTCCCATTTTTTGAATTTCCTATATATGTTTTCCAAATTTGGGACACTTTTTAAAAAATAAAATGTTACATTATAATATAAAATGAAACAAAATGACTTAAAGAGATCTCGTGATACATTATATACTGAAATGACTAAAACAAAAACACCAACAACACCGTTTAACTGCTCTAAATGTGGTAAGGGTTCTTATATTTCTACTTGTGCTACGTGTATTATTGACAGTGGATTTATCGAAGATACAATTTATGCTTCTAATAATAAAATTAAATATGATAAGGGAAAGACAATTGAACAACAACACAAACAGATTAAAACGCAGAAAAAAAAAATAATTACTAATAATAAGATTATGAAAATTTGTGATATTATTAAGATTAAATTACAGACTAATACAAAAATTCCAGAGAATGCTTGGTTGGATAAGAAAAACCAAAACAAGAATTATAAAGCAAATCCTAAATATAATGTTGGTATTGTATGTAATGAAGATAGTGGTGTATTTGGAGTGGATTTGGATTTTTACAATAAAGAAGGTAAAGAGCCTTATGATCCAATTAATAACAAATTCCATAAAGAATTCATTGACAGATTTGGTGAAAATTATGTTGAATATTTCAATACTTACACACAAACAACACCAAATGGTGGAAAGCATTTAATATTCAAACACGAAGAAGGATTAAGTCAAATACAATCAGATAAATATAAGATTGATACACGTGGGGGAGATACAAATGGATATTTGACTGGTTTGAATTCGGTAGTGAATGGTAAGAGATATGAAGTAATCTTAAACAAGGAAATTCAACCACTTCCAAAAGAGTTAAAAGACTTTCTATTTAATGTGGTTGCACTTGATCGTGATACAACTATAAAACAGCCCAAACAAAGTAAAAAATTATCAAAAGCAGTAAAACATTTTGATATTGAAGCTAATTATAAATATAATTTAACAGATGATGAAATTAGACTTATTTGTAAACGATTACCAGCTAATTATTGGACTAATTTTATTGATTGGTTGAAATTTACAAGTGGTATGAAGCAGATTAATAGAAAGGACTTGTGGGAAGAAATCAATGTAACTAAACCAAAATATCATAAAACACAAAATGAATATTTTTGGGATAAAACTAAAAATAAATATGAAGATTGTAGTTATTTTGAATATCTTTGTAAAGAAGCCAATACTATGGATTTTATCAACTTATCCAAATACAAACCAGTACCGAGTAAGGAAAGTAAGCCAGATAAATCAATTGATATGCCTTATTTAACAGGTGATTTTATCAAAAAAGATACATATAAAAATGGTTTGGATTATGATGCGTATGATGATATGGTTATTCAATCAGATACTGGAACTGCTAAATCTTCAAGTTTTAAAGAATATATGATTAAAAATGGTCAATCTTTCGTAAGTATTGTATCAAGAATTTCATTAGCAAAAGAACAATTTGAAGATTTTGGTGAACGAATTGATGGTGTTGATTATTATGGTTATGATATTGATAATACTAATACTGGTCTTATCATTTGTATTGATAGTATTATGAAAATTTCAGGGTGGTCTTCATCGTGGGGTTCATCTATTCCAGAATTGGAAAATCGTGTAGTATTCCTTGATGAATTTAATTCATTAGTTGAATATTGCTTACAATCAACAACAATGGATAACAAACGAATTGAAGTATTTAATTTTCTTGTAAATGAAGTATTTATGAAGGCAAAAAAGATAATTTGTAGTGATGCTGATATTTCAGATATTAGTATGAAGTTTATTGAATATATTAGAAAACGTAGAAATACATTTACTTATATTCAAAATACACATATTCACAATAAAGGAACACCAGCAACAGAACTCACCAGTAAAGAAGAATTAGTTGAAAGATTGAGTAAGGAAAAAACCTTTATGTGTGCTTGTGATAGTAAAACAGAAGCAGTTGATATTTACCAACAATTAATGAAAAAAGATCCAAAAGCAATTATTAAACTTATTGTCGCAAGAGATGATAAAAGAAAAGGTGATGAAGAATATATTGATTTGAAATCACACGCAAAAATTATATTTAGTCCAAAGATCGTTTATGGTAATGATAGTAATGGATATTTAGGAAAACATAAAAGACCAGTGTATGCATACTATAAAACAGAAAGTATTTCCCCAACAGCTATGTTACAACAAATCAACAGAGAAAGGAAAATATCACATCTTTATTACTGCTTTGAATTGAAAGTATATATGAAGTCAGCTTATAATAATTCTAAAGAAGTTGTAAAAGATATTGAAAACCAACAAAAAGAAGCAATTGATATTTTAGGACGCGGTAATTATTCGGACGAACTTGAAAAAATGTTTATTGATTTATCAGTAGATTTATATATTAAAACTGATGCTTATTCAACTAATAAATATGTTCATTTCAAAACATTATTACCACAACGTGGTTTCATTGATACGATAAAAGAGAAAAAAAGAACTGAAACACAAGATAGTGAAAAAAATTTGAAGAAAAAGATAAGAGTAAAGTTATTTAATAAAGAAAACTTTAAAGTTTCTGATGCTTTGAATAGTCAAGCAAATATGGACGTAGTACGAATTTATGACACAGAACTTATTAAAAAGAACAGAACACTTTTTACAAATGCTGGATCTATTGAAAAGTATATTCTTCAAAAATCATTCTATCTTAAGAATAAAGAATATTGTGATAGAATGTTAAAGAAGGAAGATGAGATAGAATTTAAAAAGATTAATTCAAAATATTACAAAGTGGGTCAAATGATGGATTTATATGATAAGCTTGGATATAATAAAGACTTAACCAAAAAATCAGATTATCAAGAAAAATTTACAGATGAAGAAAAAACGGATATTATGAAAAAATATAAAGGGGTTGATAAATCGGTTGAACTTAATGATCAATACAAAAGATTTCAGTTTATTATTAAGATTACTAAAAATTTATTTGGTAAAGAAATTGTGAGTAGTCAGAAAAAACAGATTAAGGGAAAAAGACAGCAAGTATATTTAATTAATAAAAGGATTATTAGTAACTTATATGAAATTCAAGAACATCAAAAAAGACACAGATTAATCAAACCAACTTCAAAAGAATTTACTAAATATTATATGGAACAAAGAAACTTAAATTAATTATAACCAAGTGTCCCATTTTTTTAATCTCATATAAGCGTTTTCCAAATTTGGGACACTTATTTCAATAATCACCAATTTCAATTATTTTCATTTTACTTTCATCTTCAGGGGTAGGTTTTCTATATTTAGTATTATTTACTTTTTTCATCGTACCTTCAAATATAAATTTAGGGTTAATAGGTTTAGTGCTTTCTTTAATCTTTTTTTCAGCTTTTTCGTCTACTTTTTTTAAAGAATTATTCTTTAATTTAGTAGCTTCAACAATTTCATCTTTATTTTGCAAAGTTTTAAACATCAATTTAATATAATAAAATATAAAAATAAAATATATTTTATTACATTATATATAATGTCGTTAATTAATTTAGCATCAAAATCCAGAAATGAAACAATAGAACAACCCCCATTTAATTTTAAAAATCATTTTCCACAACCAATATTGATAAAACCAAATAGTCAAGTATGTTTAAACCATTTTTATCATTTTAGAGATGATGGTTATTATAGAATAACACCAGCAAATAATGTAATCGCTTTTATGATCTCAAATTTTAGAGCTATTAGTGGTTATAGATATGCGAAAGTAGATGACGGAAGATATGAAGGTGATGAATTAGCCACAGCAATTCAGAGTGCTATGAATAAAGCAATTTTACAAGAGAATTACACGTGGTCTTGTGTATTTACTAAAGGAAATCCTAATGCGAATCCAGTTACAGAAGATTTATTTACGATAACGTATGCTAATGTTCCCACGCCAGCACAACCAAAGGGGGGTATATGGTCTCAAATTGTTAATGGTAATTCTTCCGAACAAATGGGTATAATAAACAATGATACTGATAATAATAATTCAGTATTAACTCATATTGGAACTGGTCGTGCTTCAGCTATCCTTGAAAATGGTATAAGATTACACGAAGGATTAGCCAGATACCTTGGATTTGGGTTGGAAGGTGAAGGGACTTCTTTTACTAATGCCTTCAAACCCCATATTTCCACTTGTGGTTTAGTTCGTCATACCTTATCAAGTCCATCTAATGCTAATCCATTTGTTAATTTTAATCCCTTTCAAGGTGATATTTTAGTTGATATAGGAATTAATGCTGATGACGGACAGTATAAATTAGTAGTTTCCAATTTAGTTCAACAAGGTGCAGGGGGTATTTCATCGCCGAATGGACGAAGACAAGAAGAAAGACGTGTCATCGATGCTGTTGATTTAGATGCTATGTTTGACACTACTGATCATTTCGGCTTTGAGTTTCTCAGAACATCAGCTACTACAAGAACTGGTCACGAATTCGTGGTTCGAATGTTAAAATCTACAGACGGTACAAATTATGTAGCAATGGCGGACGGTGTAGGGGGTAACAATGCATTAGATGGACGACCAAATATTTATTCACAAACTATAAATGGTGTAGCATATACTTCATTAATTTATACTACTAAGGGTATCCCAAGTGGTGTTGGAAATAATGTTATTATAAACCCCAATACTGGAAAATCAACGGCATCAACAAATAGGGGAGTTGTGGTATATGCCCCATTTCACCCATTTTTATCATTAGATCAATTTTCCGCCTATATTACTGGAACAGACCTACACGGACAAGTATTAACTTTACAAACAGAAGCAGAAAATAATACGAATACTGGGGCAGTTGCTGATAGTGTTTATAGTATGTTAGTTGTAAATCATACTAATAATGGCTATGATTATCAATTAAATATATCACAAGCAGAAACAACCCCACTTGCTGGGAACAGCTCAGCACAAGCCAACGGAATGGTATTAAAACAAAATCAAGCCGACCCATTAGAATTTATAGTATATTTAAATGATACTGTACCAATTATAGGGGCAACCAGTATTGGAACTTTAACTTATGATCCATTTACATTTAATGGTATATATCAGTTTTCATTAACAAGTGGGTTTTCATTGAACCCCTTAGGATTTGAAGGTTCTTCTGTTGCCGTTCCTAAAAATTCGCCAGTTAGGATTTCTTGTAGTGGTAAATTTAATTTATTAGGAAACAAACCAACTTTATTTAATGGTGAAGTTTTAGATATGACTAAACACGCAAACGCTATACACGACGAAGAATTACACGTGGACAATAGTGATGCTACTGCTGGTGTTGCTCTTGGTGCTGATTTACCCCTTGCTTCAACGTTACTTTTAGGAAGACTTACACAAGATGATATAGATGATAATGACCAAAACCCAGCTCGGTTAAATGGAAATACACGTGGGGGTTCAATTGGTTCTACCATTGGATATGGTGAAAATGTATTACAAAATGATAATACTACTTTTAATTTTAATGGTAACATAGCCCCAATTAAATTGGCTGGTGACGATACATTACACATTTCAATCCCAGAATTGACTGGTGTGAAATCAATGGAAGGTGAAAATGAAAATGTTGGTAAGACAATTAAAGTAATTCCAAAATCTGTTTTTAGTAAAAGTGATGATAATTCAGCATTAACTTACGATGCTAACTATGAAGATTGGATTGATATTAATAATGCTGAAACATTATATCTTAATGAACTGTCATTACAAGTAAGAAAACCTGATATGACACTTGCGACTTCATTACAACCAACAACACGTGCTTCAATAAAAATAAGAGAAGATCCCACCAAAAAAGCAGAAAGACAACAAGCAGAAATGCTTGAAAGAATGAGTGAAATGGTCACACAAAGGCAGAATACTAATAATGAATTAGAAGCAAATAAAACATATACATAATAAAAAAATTGAATAAATTATTTAAAGAAATAATACATTATATTATATATTGTACTATGAATTATTGTTGGTGTGAATTTACAAAACAAAAAGAAAGATATTGGATTGAAAGAATTGGTATGGGAAGAAGATTAAATTATATTAATAAAGATGGTAATACTTTTACTTGGTATGATATGAGAAATGAAAATGATATTGCTGAAAATGAAAATGAAAAATATATGAAAAAAGTTCATAAAGAAATAAAAAAATAAAATTGAATAAATTATTTAAAGAAATAATACATTATATTATATATTGTATTATTATGCGTTCAACTAATAAATCCTTTTATCATTACACCATTACACCATTTAATTCTGAAGATAATACCTTTGGAACGAAGGAATATTATTTTACTTGGAAAGATATTAAAGAAAAATATAATATTTCAAGACAAACTATTTACAGAATTGTAAGTGATCCTGAAAACGTGAAAACCAGATTTAAACATTTAATAGAAAAAACATTTATTCACGTAAAGACAATTCAATATTTAGATTAATATTTTAATATTCATTTAAACATTATATATTACATTATAATATATAATGACTAAAACAATTTATATAAAAAACACATTAGAAAATGATGATGAGTGGTGGAAAACTAAGATTTTGAAACCTATTAAGGACTATGAAGAATTGATTAAGAGCGGTTTAATCAAAAAGAGTGGGTCTTATTATCCGAGATTATCAGAAACAAAGAAAAGGGGATTACACGCCTTTAACGAAGTTCATAGCACACATTTTTCAGATATTGAAAAAGAATTTATTTTAATTTTATGTAAATTCAAAGTATTACCACAAGTTAATATAAGTACATTAGTTATTACTTATGAAGGTGATACACACCACTTAGCTAACTATTTTTCAAAAGATGATTTAACATATAGTGAAACACCATTTGATGCGATTATTAATGATCTAAATATTATGTCTTCTAAAGATAAATTAGAACATATTGAAAATATGATTGAAAATTTAGAATTTAACCCATACGAATATTCATTACTGATCATTCGTTGTTCTTCTGCTTTGGCGGATTACCACAAATAAAATTAGTATACCTTTCAATAAAATCTAAAATGCTTTTTCGTTTATATTCAATACTGCATTCTACTTCTTCTAAGCATTCAGAATATAATTCAGTTGCTTTCATAATTTCAACTTTTTGATCTTTTGTTAATTTCATAATATATAGATATTATTAGATTACATTTTTTTTTCTTCCATTTTCTTTTTTTCTAACATTTCTTTTTTAGACATTTTTTTATCTTTCATATCTTTCTTAGCTGGTTTCTTTTTATCATCTTTCTTTGATCCTTTTGGTTTATATGAAGCTTTCGCCTTGCTCATAGCTTCTTTATAAGATACTTTGTTTTTACTCGCATACGCTTTAACGTGGGAAATCCAAGCACTAACCATTTTTATATATAAACTATACATATATAATTTTTATAAGAATTATTTTATATATCATATTTTTTCCCACTTATTGGATTATACAATTTTTTATCAGATATTGTATATTCTTTTTCTGTATCATATCTTTTCTTTTGTTCATCACAGGTTTCAACCACTATTGAATCCACGATCCCATCACCATCTGAATCATTCATACTGCACTTTGAATTACAACACACCATCATTTTACATTTCAACTTTGTCAAAAACTTCCACATTATTATATTATTAAAAAAGATAAAATTTAATATCTATTTTTATTATATAATGAATTTTTCGTGCGTACTTTGTGAAGGTAAATTGAATGATGAATATTTATTTGTTAATAAATTTTGTAGTTCTTGTAGAAAGATAAAATGGTATATATCACTGTATAAACACAGACCAATAGAAATATTAGATAATGTTTTAAGTCGTGATGAAGAAAAACAAAATAATAAAGAAAAAGTAGAAATAAATAAAGAGATTGAAGGTAAAAGATATAATTTGAGAAACCCCAAACAGATCAAAAGGGGTAGTGAAGAATTATATGATAAGAAATAATAAGTGTCCCATTTTTTGATATATATATATGTGTTTTCCAAATTTGGGACACTTTATTTTTTTTTAGAATAATTTGTAATCTTATTTGATTGAACTTTATTTATCAAAGATGATTTTTTTTGTTTATCTTTCGCCACCATTTTTTTTACATCTGATTTATTTGGTAAATCCACATATTTCTTTTTGGGTACTTTTTTCATTTCTTTTAAAAGTTCAGCTTTACTTTTTTTTAAAGTTTCCATATCTAATCCGATATTATACATATCTACAATATGTATTAATTCAGTTTTAGAATAACCATCTAATGTCATTTGTTCTTTAACCATTTTATATATATTACATAGATATATTAATTATCTGTTTTTTCATAAATAAATATCTATTGTAGCAATATGATTTAATTGTTCTATTTTCTTTTTTGTCTTTTCAATATTCTTTTTTAATTGTTTTAATACCTTTTCTTTGATTGTAAATATTAGATCCTTGTTCTGTTCTGTTGTTGTATAGAATAATGTATGCAGTTTTTTATATAAATAAACCTGTTCTTTCAAAGTAAGCGAGATAGTCATTATATATTATATTGTAATATATATAATCTTTAAATTAATATATATTATATATCTCTTAAATGACACTTTTATGCTACATTTACTATATAATATATATATTACTATTTAAAAGTATCATAAAAATTAATTTTTATGATTGTTTTAAGTGCTTTATTAATAAGACTATATAAAAGTATCATAAATGTATATATAAACCCATATATTACTATATATCATATAATGTATTATCTTATACTGCTACTCTTCCTTCACTTAATTGTACGTATAATTTAGTAAAAATATAATTAGTTGAACCAGATTTATTTATTATCTTTATATATCGTGGTAAGTTTTCTATATGTGGTGAGTAAATATAATGGGTTGATCCTATAGTTTCACTTCTTAAATTCTCACCCATAATATAGTAAGTTCCACCAGAAGTATTTGAACCCATCACTAAAAAATCTGTTCCTACTGATGCTGTTGTTATACCAAAGAACCGAGCGTGTCTATAATTTTCAAAATCAAATTCACTACTTAATGCTCCAGAATTAATAGTAACACCACTTAATAATTCTTTTAATTCGCTGGTTGTGTGTAGTGTGGTTTTAGTTGCTACAACAGCACTCGTTAATTCGGTTGATGCTCCACTGGGTAAAGCACTACTTAAAATATCTACTTGTAAATGCCCATCACCATCTACTGCTATCTCTTGTATCGCCCCACCCAATAAATTTGTACCGCCTATACTTATACATTTAGAAGGACCAGTTGAATTATCTGTACCTACACACGCTTCTAAAGCAGTTAAACCACTATTAGTAACAGCCCCCCCAAATCCACCATTAGCAATATTTACATCTAATTTATCACTATTAAGAGCAGAAGCGAGTTCAGTTAAAGCACCATTTGAAACAGGAACAGTAATACTTTCTTTTAAACTAACTTTTAAATTATCAGATGATAATGCAGAAGGAAGACCCCCACCTTGTAAAGAAGCAGTTGAAAATCCTGAAATATTACCTGAACTTATATTTACATCTAATTTATTTGAATTTATAGCATCATTAAGATTTGTTAAAGTAGAATTTGATACAGGAACCGTAATTGTTTCTTTTAAACTAACTTTTAAATTATCAGATGATAAAGCAGAAGGAAGACCCCCACCTTGTAAAGAAGCAGTTGAAAATCCTGAAATATTACCTGAACTTATATTTACATCTAATTTATTTGAATTTATAGTATCATTAAGATTTGTTAAAGTAGAATTTGATACAGGAACCGTAATTGTTTCTTTTAAACTTACTTTTAAATTATCAGATGATAAAGCAGAAGGAAGACCCCCACCTTGTAAAGAAGCAGTTGAAAATCCTGAAATATTACCTGAACTTATATTTACATCTAATTTTGCTGAATTAATTGCAGTTCCTAATTCTGATAAATGGGTATTTGTAACAGCACCATCAAAATCATTTTCAATTTTCAGTCTTCCAGATCCACTTAATGCTGATGGTAATTGTGCTACAGCATTTCCAATATCAACATTTAATCTTTCTGATCCTTCATTTCCTAATTCTTGGATACATACCTTGAGATTTCCTGAACCAGTTAAAGATGCTGGTAAATTTACACCACCAGTAATGGTCACATCTGTTGTATCACAATTAAACTCAGCGATGGTTTGTAAAGTGCTTTCTGTTGCTACATCTCCTAATGACGAATTTATAGTATCTAATTTACCATTTGTAGTTCCTTGTAATGTTGCCGTAGAAAAACCAGTTATATTACCACTACTAATATTAACATTAACTTTATTTGAACCTACACACGCTTCTAAATTATCAATACCAGTATCAATATTACTTAAATGTGTAATTTGCGTATCTTGTTTAGCTGATGTAGAAAGATTATGTGTGAAATCTTCTTGGATACTTACTTTCAAATTTCCTTCACCAGTTAATGCTGATGGTAATTGTGCTACAGTAGAACCCACATCAACATTTAATCGTTCCGATCCTTCGTTTCCCAATTCTTGTAAAGATACTTTTAAATTCCCACTACCAGTTAAACTTGCTGGTAATCCACCAATTCCACTTGATAAGGTACTATTTATAGTATCTAATTTACCTTCTAATTCATCAGTATTTAAATTTACACTATCAGCTGTTAATTTTATATTAGCAGTATTGGTAGCAACCGTATCTAATTTAGTTTTTATATCTTCTAATTTAGAATGGTTTGTGGTATGGTGTGAAATTTGTGTGGTTTGATGATTAAGTAATGTATCTTGATAATTTCCAAAAGAACTCATTATATATATCTTATCAATATATTTTTATTATATTTATTTTTTATTATTAACTTTGTTTTTTTCCCATATATCTTTATCTATTTTTCTTGCTGCACCATTCATAATAACGCTTGCTAATCGTCCATATCCCCAACTGAAAGCCGTTTGGTTTGGTCTTGACCCACTGGAATAAAAAGCACCCTGACCTTTTTTAATCACTAATTCTTGACCTTTTGATTTTAATAAATTATCATTGATCCATTTTTTATTAGTAATCTTTTTTCCATATTTCTTTTCAAACTTTTCTACCCAACCACTTCTTTTTTTCT
>Ga0207905_1000132_pt1 | contig 26037 bp, 22 predicted proteins | sample LinPmetageLP49_FD_184060 | JGI IMG/M metagenome (GOLD analysis project Ga0207905, IMG submission 184060) | Marine viral communities from the Subarctic Pacific Ocean - LP-49 (SPAdes) | ecosystem: Environmental > Aquatic > Marine > Oceanic | place: Pacific Ocean | collected 2011-08-27 | reverse complement strand
TGATTATATTGAGCTGTTTTATAACTCAAAGAGACGACATGGTTTTAATAATGACCTGTCGCCGGTAGAGTATGAGCAGCGTCACCAAAAATGGCTGGACAGTGTCTAGTGAATTAGGGGCGATTCAGCTAGGCTAATCAAAATTTATTCACTCCAACCCCTTTGGTCTCAAGCGTTATACAAAGCGTTCGCCTTGACGTACGTACCTAAAGACGTACAATTGGTTAAACGTTAAACACGCAAGAGGTGCGTCATGACCGGAATCACTGCAACTGAGGCGCGTAGCAACCTTTACCGGTTGATTGATGAAACAGCTGAGTCTCATCAACCAATCGTCATCATGGGTAAGCGGAACAAAGCCGTGCTGGTTTCCGAGGAAGACTGGTCGGCCATTCAGGAAACACTTTACCTGCTATCCGTACCTGGTATGCGGGAGTCTATTCGTGAGGGGATGGAGACCCCCGTGGATAAATGCGATGAGGAGTTGGACTGGTGACATGGAAGTTGGTTTACACCAAGCAAGCCCAGAAAGATGCAAAGAAGTTGGCCTCCAGCGGCCTCAAACCAAAAGCCCAGGAACTATTGGAGCTGATCGCGGAAGATCCATACCGCAAGCCGCCACCGTTTGAAAAACTCATTGGCGACCTTGTAGGGGCCTATTCACGCCGTATCAATATTCAGCATCGTCTGGTTTACCAAGTGCTCGAGGACGAGCGAGTGGTGAAAATTCTCAGGCTCTGGAGCCACTACGAATAGCCGCTATTGCCAAAATTAAAGGGTTGTAACGATTATTTTTTAACCATTTTCTGGTCCCACGTTCACTACGCTTAAGGTCCGGGGCATATCTGGGGCGTTAAGAGGCAAATACTATGGAAATTATCCCTCTGGCTGATAAGAAAGAGTTCATTGCTGAGTTGGCAGCGCTACACCATGCGGAGTGGAAGCATTTGAATCCGTCGCTTACTCTAGAAGGGCGCATCGAAGCAATCGCTGAAGCTGCGGGACGAGAGGGTATTCCTTCAATCTTTATTGCGATGTCAGGGAATCTGCTAATTGGTTCGGCTGTGCTGATACAGAACGATATGGATACTAAGCTGAATTTATCCCCTTGGTTGGCAGCCGTTTATGTGAAAGAGGGCTTCCGGCATCAGGGAATAGCTACCGAATTGGTTGCCCGGTGCGAGGATGAGGCAGTTCGCTCAAATGCTAATGCCTGGTACCTCTACACCGAGTTCGCCTCAAGACTTTATGAGAAGCTCGGTTGGCGTCATTTGGAGAGATGCGAATATAAGGGAGTGGCGGTCGATGTTATGTGCAAGCAAATCGCCAAGCACCGCGACGGCCTTTTCGTTGCGCACTCCAGGACCGCAGAGTATCGAAGCTCGTGAAAGGAGTCATTGGTGTTTAAAGTAAAAGCAACTCAGCATGTTTTGGCGGTTAACGATCTTGAGAAGATCGGGAGCTACTTTATCGACAAATTAGGATTTTTTGTCCGGTTCCGTGCGGATGGCTGGTCGTTCCTGAGCCTTGGAGATTTTCACGTCATGTTGGGGCATTGCCCGGACGAACTCCCGGCTCGAGATACGCATGAACATTCGTACTTTGCTTATGTGAACTGTGTGGGCATCGACGAAATTTATCATGACTATCGACAGCGAGGTGCTGAGATTTTCCAGGTAATATCTGATAAACCTTGGGGCTTACGTGAATTTGGTGTGGCAACGCCAGAGGGTCATCGAATCATGTTTGGTGAGGACATTGGCCCATCAGGGAGCCCATAACCAAGTCATACCCAAGGCTTTGGCTCCGGTGATGTAAGCGTTGTGCTCGGCGGCGAATGGAAGAGAAACCATGATCAGTGTTCAAATATATCGATACAATCCTGAACAAGACACTTCTCCTTATATGCAGTCCCTTTCTCTTCCCGAAGACTTTCGTCATCGAATGGTTCTGGACGCCTTAGAATACCTTCGAGAAAGAGACCCAACGCTTGCGTATCGACGCTCATGCCGAGAGGGTGTTTGCGGCTCAGATGGCATGAATATTAATGGCAAGAACTGGCTGGCATGTATAAAACCTGTTGAGGAAGCAATTGGCACCTCTAACAAGCTGGTTATCAGACCTCTGCCCGGCATGCCGGTCATTCGTGACCTCGTTGTGGATCAAAGCCTGTTCTTCGAGCAATATAAGCGGGTAAAGCCTTGGCTTATTACCCACGATGCCCCGCCTGCAATCGAAAGACGGCAATCTCCAGAGGAACGAACACAGCTTGATGGGCTGTATGAATGCATCCTCTGTGGATGTTGTACATCACAATGCCCTTCCTGGTGGTGGAATCCTGAGAAGTACCTAGGTCCGGCGGCACTATTGCAATCGTTACGGTTTCTTCTCGATAGCCGTGATCAAGGTCGGGAAGAGCGACTAGGTGATCTTGAAGACCCATTTAGTCTCTTTCGTTGCCGAAGTATCGGGAACTGTTCCTGGGTGTGCCCCAAAGGACTTAACCCCATGGGTGCAATTGGCAGAATTCGTCGTGAATTGATGCGTGAGTCAAACTGATGGAATAAAGAGTGGCAGACGAATCCATTCTGCAGAATTAAAGGGCCGTAACGATTATTTTTTAACCATGTTCTCCGTTAGGCTGATCAAAATATATTCACTCCGACCCCTTTGGTCAGGCGGACGGTGGTTGATCTGCGTCTTTATTGACGCTCATGCCCGTGGCCGGCAGTAGGTCTTCGAGAAAGAATGCCGCCAGTTCCGAGCGACCCGACAGACCGGCCTTGGCGTAAATCGACATGGATTGCACCCGGGCGGTCTTCTCCGCGGTATCCCGTATTTCGGCGATTTCCTTGAGGCTCATACCCTTGAGCAGCAGGAAGGCTACCTCCCTTTCCGCCGGTGTCAGGTGCCAGGCGGTCAGTTGCTGATCGATGGCTTCAGACAATCCATCCAGGTAGGTTTTGGAGCGATTGCGCCATTCTTCCGATTCCTGTTTCAGGCCGGCGGAAATTTCTCGCTCGTGGTGAAGGTGCTTTTTCAGCCGGAACATATCCTGCAGCACGTAAAAGACACCGCCCAGGCCCAGCAGTCCTGCCGCGCCCTCCGCGAGGAGGTGCCAGAGCGCGACCCCCTCGCCGGAGTCGGTGATCAGGTCAAAGGCGATGATGGCCGTGATCAGCAGCAGGGTGATGAGCAGTATGGCGCGGTCCCGGGAGGTCATGCTGTTTTTCTAGTCGTCATCATCGTGGGCTTCATGCTCGTCTTCATCCTCCGCTTCACCCAGGTGCAGTGGCGACCCGAGCAGGTTCAGCTCCCGGGTATCGCTGTTGAAGTTCTGCAGCAGGTAACCGGCAAAGGCGATGGTCAGGACCAGAAAAAATACCCCGCTGATGCGGCGGGCTTTAACCGGCGCGCTGTCGACGGGCACGTGCTGTTTTTCGCCGTTCACCATGCTTTTCCAGATGGGGTCACGGTGTTTCGAAGTATGGAGGACTATCCCGGCGAGGTGAAGCAGAACAATCACCAGAAAGCCGTTGGCGAGCAGTTCGTGAACTTCTTCCAGGTCTTCTCCCGCCAGTCCCGACGCCATCAGGTAGCCGGTGATGCCCAGGCCCACGGCGCAGGCCATCATGGTGACGGCGGCCCAGCTGGAGGCCGGGTTGTGGCCACTCCAGAGCTTGTGATCCCTGGATAGCAGGCCCTTGAAGTAACCGGCGAGTTCCCGGGGGTGGAGGGGGAAATCGGAGAAACGGGCGTGGGTGGTGCCGATGACGCCCCAGACCAGTCGCCAGGCCACCAGGAAGCACAGGGTCAGCCCCGCGATCATGTGGTAGGAAAACACCAGGGACTCGTCGTCGACGGTGTTGCCAATGGTAAAGGCCACCACAAAGAGCGTGGCAAAGAGCCAGTGAAATATCCGGGTGGGCAGATCGTAGACACGTTTAGCTTTCATAGCGGACTCCTCAAACTACCGGTCAGACCGGATTGATCAAAAGTGATGCCCGCAGAATAGGGGGATGGTTATTTGGGAGCATTGTGCAAATGACCTAGAGGGGCCGAAAGGGCGGCAACTGGCGGTATTGGGCATAGGCCCTATGACCTAGGAGCCCGGTATCACTCTGATATCAAAGGAAGGTTTGAGTCGGGCGCCCGCGCAGGGGGTGACGGCATCGGCTGAGTCAAAACCCGGGCCACGGGCACTCTGCTCCAATTTCGGTAGCCCCGTGGAGGGACTCTGTGGCGTAATCAGGGCAACCGGGACTCTGTGGCGGTGTTGGTGTTGACTGTCTACTCAGGCGCTAGCGTCAAATGCCATTTTCCCTGTCCGGGCAAGAACGGGCTGGCATTGCCTTCCACCCAATCCCGATGGCCCCGTGTGTAGTAGCTGGATAACGGGTGGCCGCTCTGGCCGACGGCCATATGGAAAATCCCTTTCACCTCGTGGCCCGGTGCCACCACCATGCGTTGCGAGGCACCCATGTTGGGTTTTTGCACCCGTGGCATATAGGTGTCGCCGGCCATGCTTTCACTGGGCGTGTTGAGCAGGCCGCCCAACAGGGGAATGGCGCCACTCAATGGGTGGCGGATGTCGAGGATGTTGGTCTCGCCCCAGGTCTGTTCTCGCAGAGGATTACCGTTCCGGGTGAGTTCTCGAATGGTTTGGTTGGCCTGTGCCACCAGGAATTCCTGCCAGTCGCGGTAGCCTGCGGGGGTGTGTTCGGCGGGCTGTTTGTTAATCAACGTCCAGGTGGGGTATTCGAGGTAGATACTGACACGCACGGGATCAAAAAAGTCGATCTCTTTATCCAGTTTCTGCATCACGCGCCCGGTACTGGCACCGATGACGTTTTCCCGGAAGCGTTTGACGATCAGGTAGCCGGTGGAGCTTTTCGAGGCCCGGCCCTGCCAGTTTTCCAGCAGGTCAATCAGGGTGTCGGCGTTGTTGATGGTTGCGTCGCTGTCGCTGTATTCCCGGGCGAGCTTGAGCAGCAATTGCTGCCAGCGGCTGAGGAACAGGGCGCGATCGTCCAGGGCGATGGCCAGCATGTCCTGTTCGCTGAAGTGGTTGCTGTCGTGCAGGTTTTTAGCTATCTGTTGCTGGCGGGCACCCAGGGCATAACTGCCGTGACCGATTTTGTCTAGCATGGCGCCGGAGACCACCCGGGCGTTGGCAGTCCAGATACGGCTGTCTGCCGGGTTGATTACCCGTGGGTAGTCGGCAGCACTTAGGTAGCCATCCCAGCGGTACTCGCCGGTGGACCAGTCCTGGGGGTATTTCGATGACTGCCCTTCACCGCTGAATCCCACCCGTTTGGGCAGTCGCCCGGCAATGGTCCAGCCCTGATCGCCGGCGCTGTCCACAACATTGAAGTTTTGTCCCGGAATGCCCGCGCTGGCGGCAATGGTCAGGGCTTCACTGACGGTGTCGGCATTTTCAAGGCGGTGCAGATTGAGGTTGGCGCCCTCCGGGTCGTGGGCGACCCAGCGCAGGGCTAACAGGCGGTGTTTGTGATCCCCGCCAATCACCGGCCCCCAGATGGTGTGTCTGATTTTCAGGGTCTGGTCGGGTTCGCCTTTTACCTTGAGGGTTTCGGTTTCGGTGGTGAAGGGCCGCCACCCGCCGGGCGTCAGATAGGCGTCGCCCGCGTCATTCAGTTGCAGCACGATGCTGTCCTGGTAATCGCCGTAGGAGTTGGTAAATCCCCAGGCGATATGTTCGTTGGAGCCCACCACCATCACCGGGACGCCGGGCAGGGTGACACCGGTGACGCGGCGGTTGTCTGCGGGCAGATACCAGGAGGCGCGATACCAGATGTTGGGCACATTCAGCCCCAGGTGCATGTCATTGGCCAGCATGCCGGCGGAATAGTCGGTGAGCGCGCCACCCACGGACCAGTTGTTGGAACCCACTGCGACGAAATCATGATAGGAGTCGCCATCTTCCGGTAATTGCAACTGCGCCAGGGGTTGTTTGGGTAGCCGGTCGTTGAAGGCGTAGGCCTGGCCCTGTATGGGGGAATCCCATTCGCCGCCCTCGGGAACCAGGAAGGCGAACCAGTCGGCGGGCAGCGTATCCCGCAGTACTGCCAGAGAGCGCTCGTACTCGTCCAGTTCCGGTTGCAGATCAATGTACATGCTGAACAGGGCGAGGAAGGTGTCTTGCTCCTGCCAGGGTTTTGGCGTCGCACGCAGCAGGGCGTATTCAAAGGGTGCCTTGCCCAGTTCGCTCAGTCCCTTGTTGACCCCCTCGGTGTAGGTCTGCAACAGCGCCCGGTCTTCCGGACCCAGTGCCCTGAATGCCCGTAAGGCGCGTTTGCGGAACTGGTGGACGCGCACGGCCCTGTCGTGATTGAAGGCGAGAATGCCAAATAGCTCGGATAGTTCGCCGGCGGAGTTGCGGCGCAGCAGGTCCATCTGGAAGAACCGTTCCTGGGCATGGAGAAAGCCCAGGGCAAAGGCGGTGTCGTTGCGGTCGCCGCCCTTGATGGTAGGAACCCCCTGTGCGTCCCGCTCCACCGCAACGGGCCCCTGTAACTGTTCACTGGTGACGGAGCCCTCCAGCACCGGCAGGCTCTGGCGCAAAAACCAGTAGCCGTAGCCAGCGGCGATAAGCGCGAAAACCGTGAGCAGCAGGAATGCGTGGATAAGCCAGCGGGGAATAAGACGTTGCAGCATGGAGCCTTTCCAATATTGTGGGTTGTGGTGGCGGGGTCATTAAATCGGGCGATATTATGAGGCTAATATCTTGTCCGGGAAAACTGTTCGCGGATTGGGTTGGACCGCGTTTTATTCAGATGATTCGACGGGCGATCGGGGTCGCTGCCCCCGGTTAACGGGGCGGGTCTCAGGGACTGCCGTCAGCCGGGTTCTTGTCTTCGATGATCCACAACTGGCTGTACCAGTAATAGGCGCCGGGTTCGGCAACGACCGGTGCCGTGCAGTTCACTTTCTGGCGGCCCGGTGACCAGCGCGGCAGGCTGACCTCAATCTGATTCACCGCCGATGGGTTGACCTCGAGCCGGGTGCCACTGGCGCTGTAGCAGGCAATACCGCTCAGGTTAAAGCCGGGTTTCAGGGTCAGGGTCATCCTGTCGGCGGCGCGCGCCGGCGTCGCGATCATGTCGCCGGCATCGACGCGGATCACCGGTAGCGGGCGGCTTTGCAGGGCGGTTTTCAGGCGCGTCGGGTCTGTCCAGTTGCCCGCCAGGGGAAAACGGGGAATCACGGCCTGGGTCGGGCTGGCCACCGTGCCGGACTGTTGGGCGATGGAGTAATAGCCTTTCTGCTTGAGCAGGCCCAGTAGTTCAGGATTGTATTCGCCGAAGGGGAAGGCGAAGAGTCGCTGTTCTCCCTGGCTGCGCTGGGGTATCTCACGGTTCAGACGCTGCTCATTTTCGATGACTTCATGGTCCATGCGCGCCAGCCATTCACTATGGGTTTCATCCTGGAGATAACGCACCAGATGGGCGTGGGTCAGGCTGTGGTTGCCGATTTCAGCACCATAGTCAGCGAGTTCCCGAAGCTGATCCCAGCTCATTTGCAGGGCTTGTTGTTCGTCAACGGACTGGGCATTTACAAAAACCGTAAAGGGCCAGCCGCGTTTTTTTAGCAAGGGGAAGGCCGTTTGATAGACCGAGATATAGGCATCATCAAAAGTGATGGCAACCGCCTTGTCTGCCGTGCCGCCACTATCGAGTTCTGTCAGGAGTTGGCTGAGGGGTTTGACCTGATAGCCACGCTCGTCGATCAATTGCAGGTGGGCTTTGAAGTCGGCTGGACTAATGCTGGTGCTTATAGGGGTGTCGGTGTCGACATGGTGATACAGCAAAATCACGCCATGGTCCGCGGCCAGAGCCAGCTTGCTAAAGGCGAGCAGGCAGAGAATTGCCAGCCAATATTTAAGAGTCATCATTTGTCCATCAACTGATTGTATTGCCGGAGCATGGTTTTTATTTCGTTGACATAGGCCTGACGCCGTTCCGAGTAAAAAATCAGTGTGCCTGCCAGGGCAAAGCCGGTCACTGCTCGATCGGCGCTGCGTAGTGCCTGGCGTTTCTGTCTCAGACTTTTGTAGGCGGGGTAGGTGTTCAGGGTATGGAGGTAACTGGTCACCGAGTCGTAGGGGCGATCAAAGGCCTTGACTTCATGTGTATCCCCCGCTGGCCGGTTTGTGGGTACAAGGCCGCAACCCTTTGTATAGCACCACTCTCCGAAAAGATTATTGCCCTGCCGGGCGAAACGGGATCGTCCCCAGCCGGATTCGGCGGCGGCCTGGACCAGCATTAGGGAAACGGGGATAGTATCGACGCGCAGCAGTAGCTGCTCGACGAGTTCCCCGGGCGCTAACTTTTTGTCATCGAGACTGTATCGAACCGCAATGTGATCGAGTGACCGCTGTTTGATCCAGCCGGGTTGATTGTCCTGATCCAGTTCTGCTTTTAGTTCAAGCAGCCAGTCGCGGTCCTCCAGAACAGCCTGATTGGCGGCCTTGGCAAGGGGCTCTAGAAACTCAAAAAAAAGGGTTTTTAGCTCGAGAATATCGCTGATAATGCTGAAATCGGGAAGTTTTGCCGACTCTACCCGGCTGGCGTTTAGCCACCACGTCAGGGCGAGAAGAACCGCCAAGCCCAGGGCCAGTGCATATCTTTGTTTATGTGCTTGTACAAGTGGGAGTGGTTTCATGACGTTCTTAATTCAAAACTCCAGATGGCTGAGACTCTCCTTGTTAAGCGGTTGTTTGAACCAGTTTGGTGTTTGTCTGGTAATCATGCAAGGCCAATACCCTCGGATTTCTTTGCGGCACAAAGCCGTAGGAGATGAACTTCAGACTCGATTCTCGCTTATGCTTACGCCATGAAAATACTTGTCTCTCTCTTGTCGGTTTTTCTGTTTATGCCTCTGGTCGCACAGGCGGATCATGAGTGTGTGGTATTGCTGCATGGTCTGGCGCGGACAGCCAACTCAATGGATGAGCTGGAGGAAGGGCTGTCCACCAGCGGTTATCGGGTGGTGAATATCGGCTATCCATCCCGGCAGGAAACCATTGATCGTCTGGCGGCGATGGCCGTGGAGGATGGCATCAAGGGTTGTGACCGGCAGCCGGTGGAGACAATACATTTTGTCACCCACTCGCTGGGGGGCATTCTGGTCCGCTACTATCTGGCCGATAACAGCATTGCCAGGCTGGGGCGTGTGGTGATGTTGGCACCTCCGAACCAGGGAAGCGAGGTCGTGGATGAGTGGCATGACGTGCCGGGTTACGAGTGGCTGAATGGCCCCGCAGGGCAGCAGTTGGGAACTGGCGAAGGCAGTGTGCCGCGTGCACTGGGACCGGTGAATTTTTCTCTCGGGGTTATTGCCGGAACCCGTTCGATCAACCCCATTTTGTCGCAAAGCCTGCCTAACCCAGATGATGGCAAGGTGAGTGTTGAAAACACCCGGGTCGAGGGGATGACAGATTTTATCGAGATGCCCTACACACATACCTTTATGATGGCTGCGGAGCCGGTGATAAGACAGGTTCAGCATTTTTTACGAAGCGGCACTTTTTTTCACAACTCCGCTTCCTCTCACAAACCCGCTTCGCCCTAGAGATTTTACCAAGGGGCTTCTGACAGGATTGCTGTGTGGCATCGAAGCTGTCGCGGTGCTTCTTTCTCCACGCTCTCCTCTCCTGCCTTGACGAACCATTTTACAGCGTTTTAAAGACCCGCTCCGCCGCGTCCAGGGTAAATTTCAGATCTTCATCGCTGTGGGCGGAGGACAGAAATCCTGCCTCATAGGCTGCCGGAGCCAGATAAATACCGGCATCCAGCATGCCGTGGAAGAATTTGCCAAAGCGCACGGTGTCGCAGGCCATGACCTGCTGATAGTTGGTGACGGCTTTTTCTTCGGTGAAGAATACCCCGAACATGCTGCCCACATGGTTGGTGGTCATGGGAATGCCGGCGGCATCGGCGCGGGCTTGCAGGCCTTCGACCAATTGTGTGGTTTTGGCAAAGAGTTCATCGTGAAAGCCGGGTCGCGTCATCAATGCCAGTGTCGCCAGCCCGGCGGCCATGGCCACGGGATTGCCGGACAGGGTGCCGGCCTGATAGACCGGCCCCAGCGGCGCGATCTGTTCCATGACTTTGCGCTTGCCGCCAAAGGCACCCACTGGCATGCCACCGCCGATGACTTTACCCAGGGTGATCAGGTCGGCATCTAATTGTAGCGGCCCACCGCACAACGGGGATCCACCCGGAAACCGGTCATCACTTCATCAATGATCAGCAGTGCACCGTGCTCGGTGCACTGACTGCGCAGGCTTTCGAGAAAGCCGGGTGCGGGGGGGATGCAGCTCATGTTGCCGGTGACGGGCTCCAGAATGACACAGGCCACCTGGTCGCCAATTTCAGCAAACGCCTGTTCCACCCCGGCAATGTCGTTGTAGGTCAGTGTGACGGTGTGATCCGCCAATGCCGCGGGTACCCCCGGTGAGCTGGGTACCCCGAGGGTTAATGCCCCGGAACCGGCTTTCACCAGCAGTGAGTCCGAATGGCCGTGGTAACAACCCTCGAACTTGATGATTTTGTCGCGACCGGTAAAGCCCCGCGCCAGACGAATCGCACTCATGGTGGCTTCAGTGCCGGAATTAACCATGCGCACCATGTCCAGCCCCGGCACCCGTTCACAGAGTTCATCTGCCAGTTCAACTTCCAGTGCAGTGGGTGCACCAAAGGTCATGCCTTTCTTCAGCTGTTCGCTGACGGCGGCGATGACATCGGGATGATTGTGCCCGGCAATCATCGGCCCCCAGGAAAGTACGTAGTCGATATAGCGTTTGCCATCCACATCGAAAAGGTGTGAGCCCGCGGCGTGATCAAAAAAAACCGGGGTGCCGCCAACGGCTTTGAAAGCGCGGACGGGTGAATTGACGCCACCGGGGATGTGGCGCTGGGCTGCTGTAAATAGTTGCTCTGATCGTTGCATGGTTTTAAGCTATTTTCGTTGATAAATGAAAGAAAGTTATTATCCTTGATTGGGCATGAAGACGCTATTCAAAGCCACGACGGAGGTGTGATGAACAGGGCGGAGCCAGCTTGGCAACTGATCCTTGATTATTGGTTTGGTACAGAGCCTGACGATGCAGTTTGCGCCCGTCAACAGTCGCCAATCTGGTGGAGCAAAAGTCCCGAGGTGGACGCTGATATACGCGACCGCTTTGAACCCTTCCTGCAGGTGCTCATCAATGGCGGTAACCGCTACTGGCTGCAATTCGCCGAGAGTCGCCTGTCTGCGATCATTGTCCTCGATCAGTTCTCGCGGAATATCTATCGGGACTCGTCAATTGCCTTCAATGCCGACAGGTTGGCGTTGAACTGGAGTCTCTCCGGTATTGACGCCGGCATGGATAAACAGTTGCGGCCGATTGAGCGGGTTTTCTTTTATCTGCCTCTGGAGCATGCGGAAAGCCGTGAGATCCAGCGCCGCAGTGTGGTGTTGTACCGACACTTGCTGGCCCAGGTGCCCGCTGCACACAGGGAAACTTTCACCGGATTTCTGGATTATGCCGAGCGGCATGCGGCCGTCATTGAACAGTTCGGCCGCTTTCCCCATCGCAATGAGGTGCTCGGCAGAGCGTCTACCACTGAGGAACTGGAATATTTGTCGCAGTCCGATAGCGGTTTTTAGCCGGGTGGATTAAAACGGCCTGACTATAACCATCACCACGATCCCAATCAGCATTAATACGGGAATTTCGTTAAACCACCGGTAGAACACATGACTGCGGGTGTTCCTGTCATCCCTGAACTGCTTCAGCAGATACAGGCAGCTGTAATGGTAGGCGATGAGGAGTAGTACCAGTACTACTTTTACCTGAAACCAGCCGCTGCTCAGGAAGTAGTTCGGGTAGATGGAAAACAGCGCAATGCCCAGTGCAACGGCGACTATCATCGATGGGTTTGCAATACCCCGGTAAAGTTTTCGCTCCATGATTTTGAATCGTTCGATGCTGATCTGATCCTCCGCCATGGCGTGGTAGACAAACAGTCTTGGCAGGTAGAACAGTGCCGCAAACCAGCTGACCACAGCGATGATGTGAAACGCCGTAATCCAGCTTTGGCCGCCCAGCAAAAATTCTTTTATCAGTGCCATTCGCTGATCCTTATTGGTAATAGTTGTCGATATCCTGGCGGGTGATGATACCAGCAACTTCGCTCATCAGCGGCGCTGCGGTTTGGCTGACATAGACCGCCTGATCATCGTTCTGCTGCATGACCAGCAGGGCTTCCTGCAGCGTAGCGCGGGGATGTATTGGCAGAATGGGCCATCGTTCCGCAGGAATCTCCTGTAGATCGATAGTGGTATCCGGTTCCAGGGCCAGTTGTTCCTCCATATAGCGAGCGAGATCGGCGGGTCTCATGATGAGTTTCGGTTCGCCAACATCCTCAATCACAATCCATTGGGGTTTGCTTTTCAGGAGGTCATCAATGCGCTCGAATGGCAGATGACGGGAGTGTGAAATAAAATCGTGCTTCATCAGGCTGGTGACACCGGCCCGGCTCAGACTCTGGAACCGCGGGGAGCTATAGCCATCGCGACCAATGGAAAAAAGACCGGGCATGCGTGTCAGCATCCGGCAGGTAATCGTCGCGATAACAGTGACCAGCATGCTGGGTAAGAGAATATTGGGGTTATAGGTCAGTTCCAGTACAGCGATAAGCGCAGCAAGGGGTGCGTTCAGTACGGCACCCACCATTGCACCCATACCGATGATGGCATAAAAGCCGGTGGACGATGCCTGATCCGGGTGAAAAAGACTGCCCGCGATACCCAGTGCCCCGCCGAGGCAGGCACCGATGACAAAATTGGGCCCGATGATGCCCCCGGGTAAACCCAGTCCGACCGAGACACTGGACACCAGTATTTTTGCCGCGATAATTCCGATCAGCAGGCCCACTCCCAGTTCGCCCAGCAAGGCTTGCTCGACAGTGTCATAGCCGACCCCCTGAATGTGCGGTACCACAGTGGCGACGGCGCCACACAAGACCCCCACACAAAGCATTCTCAGTAGCACCGGACGCTCCCGGAATCTTGTGGAGAGAGAGTAGAGCATGAGCATGGCCGCCGCCGCCAGGCCGATGACCAGGCCGCATGCCAGCAGAAAAGGGATTTCCCACAGACTACCCATTTCGATAAGGGGAATGGCAAAGGCGGGTTCTGAGCCGAATACGATTCGCGAAACCACGCCGCCACTGACGGCTGCCAGAATGACCGGGATAAACCCGGCAATGGTGTATTCCATTAACACCACTTCCATGGCAAAAATAACCCCTGCCAGCGGCGTGTTAAATGATGCAGCGATGGCCGCCGCTACGCCGCAGGCAGCCAGTATGCGCAGACTGTTGTTCGGCAATTGCAGCTTCTGACCCAGCAGGCTGGAGCAGACGGCGCCCAAGTGGGCGGCAGGTCCTTCCCTGCCCACGGAATGGCCGCTCAGTAAAGCAATGGTGGCGCCGCCAAACTGCAGTAGTCCGTTGGCCGCCGGCAGTTGCGCCTGATGGTATTGCATTCGATCGAGAATGTGGCCGACGCCGACGGTATGGTATTCCGTCTTACAGTTGTGCATGATCAGTCCGATCACCAGTGCCCCGACTACGGGCAGGATAAAATTGGCGGTGCGGCTGAGCATTTCAAAAGATTCGCTGCCCTGTGGTAACAATAAGGCGAGGGGCCACTCAAAGGAGAGCCGGAAAGCGATGGCGATGAGCGCCGTCAGTAGTCCGCTAATGCAGCCCAGCACAGCTAGCTGGGGCAGGGCGTCGGTGTGAGCAAGGCGCGAGCGGAAGGCATCCAGTCGCCGTGAAGGCCAGCGTTTTCCGAGACGGCTTTTCTGTTCCTCTGTAGAGGTCATCTGCTGCGCTCCGGTTGTTGCGGGACAGAGCCCGTTTATTGGCCTGAGGTTTGCGTTATTATAGGTAGCTCAATCCAGGCATAACAGGAACATTTATATCGTGATCAAAGTAGGTATTGTTGGCGGGACCGGTTACACCGGCGTTGAATTGTTGAGATTGCTTGCGGTTCACCCCGATGTGGTGGTGACGGCGATCACTTCCCGTGGTGAGGCCGGGCGGCCCGTGGCCGAGCTGTTTCCGAATCTTCGCGGGCACTTTGACCTGTGCTTTACCGATCCTGCCGCCGGCGATCTCGATCACTGTGATGTGGTCTTTTTTGCCACCCCGCATGGGGTTGCCCAACTGACAGCGCCCGGCCTGCTCGAGAAAGGTGTGCGGGTGATTGACCTGTCAGCGGATTTCCGGATCCGCGATGTGGCCCTTTGGGAGACTTGGTACAAGCAGCCCCATAACGCTCAGGAGCTCGTGCCCGAGGCTGTTTATGGCTTGCCGGAGCTGAATCGTGAAGCGATCCGGCACGGTCGTCTGATCGCCTGTCCCGGTTGTTATCCCACCAGTGTTCTGCTTGGTTTTCTGCCCCTGCTGGAGCAGGGCCTGGTGGATCAGGGAGACTTGATTGCAAGTTCGGCCTCCGGTGCCAGTGGTGCCGGGCGTCAGGCGAATATCGGAACGTCGCTGGCTGAAACCAGTGATAATTTCAAAGCGTATGCCGTTCCCGGTCACCGGCACTTGCCGGAAATCAGGCAGGGTCTGGAGGACATTGCGGGATCCGGGGTGGGGCTGACGTTTGTGCCGCACCTGCTGCCCATGATCAGGGGTATTCATTCCACACTCTATGCCAATTTGCTGGATACCGAGGTGGATTTACAGCGACTCTATGAAGATCGCTTTCGGGATGAACCTTTTGTCGATGTGATGCCGGCCGGTAGCCATCCGGAGACGCGCTCGGTGCGCGGCTCCAATGTTTGCAGAATAAGCGTGTTTCGGCCTGAGAATGGAAACAAGGTTGTGGTGTTGGCGGCCGAGGACAACCTGGTAAAAGGTGCCTCGGGTCAGGCTATCCAGAACATGAATATCATGTTTGGCCTTTCAGAGAAGGCCGGTTTACTGGCGCCTGCACTGCTTCCCTGATGTCCAGAACAGAGCCGGAACAGTTAATCGTCAGGCCCCACAGGCCCGGGCATCGACAGTTGGAGCTGGTGCTTTGGGTGTTGGCTGTAACTGTCGCCTGTGGTGTTGGTTTTTTACTGGGGGGCGGGTTTTTTGATCGGACCGTGACCGATGGCAGGGCTTTGGCGAAAGAGCTCAAGTCGGTCCGTGAGCAGAATTTGCAGCTGCAGCAGCAACTGGCAAATGCAGAACTTGGTGCCCAGGTTGATGCGACCTCTCTGGAATCCGTCAGAAAACTGGTGACCTCTTTGCAGCAAAAGCTGGCCGCGAACGAAGAGGAGCTGGGTCTATATCAAAACCTTCTGCAGGAGAACGATAAGGAGGCGGGCCTGCAAATCGGCAGGCTTGTGCTGAAATCCGGCGGGAAAAACGGGGCGGTGGCTTACCGTTTGATTGTTCAGCAAAAAGCGGCCAACCTAAAGAAAATCAAGGTGAATGTCGTTATTCGTGTAGAGGGTCTCAGTGATGGTCAGCCATTCTCTGTAGGGTTTGACACGCTGGATGCCGAGGTCGATACGTCGCCGTTGCAGGTCACGTTCAAGTATTTTCAAGTTCTGGAAGGCAGCATACGGATACCTGCTGGTTTCCAGCCATTGACGGTGCTGGTGAGTGTGTGGAAAGACGGTGCCGAAAATACCCGTGTAGAGCGGAGTTTTGATTGGCAGCTGAATGAGGCTTGATGAGGTAGATCATGAGAAAGAAAACAACCCCGGCACCCTTTGCAGCGGGTGCGACAACACTGGTAGCCGGAGGGACTTCCGTCGTAGGCGACATTCATTTCGCTGGAAACCTTGAAGTTGAAGGGCATATTACCGGCAATATCAAGGCTGATGATGGTACCGATGCAAGGGTTCGCATCCTGCCGCAAGGTCGTGTGGTGGGCGACATTACTGTTCCGGTGGTCGTCATAAATGGTCGTATTGAAGGCAATATCTACTCCAATCATCAGGTAGAGCTGGCGGCGAAGGCGGTGGTGGATGGTAATTTGCACTATTGCTTGATCGAAATTGAGAAGGGCGCTCAAGTCAACGGCAATTTTGTCCATCAAAGCCAGGCTGAGCCAGAGTCTGCAGCTCCTTCGGAAGAGAGTGGGCCGGAAGCCGTCGAAGAAGTTTCGCTGGAAAAAGCCTAAGCCACTAGGCAGTAGAGCCGCGCTTCATGATAGAATACCCGAGTGGAATGCTTGGGTATTATGGATTAATGCATTCCTTACGATTCATTCAGGAGCATGCATGTCAGGTATTGCAACATTTACACCGATGCCGTTATACATTTCGGATAACGCGTCCGAAAAAGTGAAAGCGCTTGTCGAAGAGGAAGGGAATCCTGATCTCAAGCTGCGGGTATTTGTCACCGGTGGTGGCTGCTCGGGGTTTCAGTACGGGTTCAGCTTTGATGAAGTGACTGCTGAAGACGATACCCTGGTCAGCAAGGATGGCGTAGCTGTGGTTGTGGATCCGCTCAGTTTTCAGTATCTATCGGGGTCAACTGTCGACTATGAAGAGGGTTTGCAGGGTTCGCGCTTTACGATAACCAACCCCAATGCCACGACCACCTGTGGGTGTGGTTCCTCCTTTTCTGTGTAGTTGGATCTGGAGTATTCAAACTATCAACCCTCAAATATTGACGTTATGTCGTCAGTTTCCTGACCGGATTGAGCGAGATGGTCTGGTAAAAGTGGTCGAGATGTTTGTATTGTCGGGGGGCGAGCAGTGTTTTCGTGCTTGCGGTGCCTTTACTCTTACTTTTCTGTTCGCCAATCTCATTTGAAGAAATCAGTTTAAAAGCGTGGTTTCCAGCAGAGCGATTTGTTGCCAGCTTGCTCAGGCGGGGTGAATCGCACCTAAAACGGAGGCTGCTGAAGCCCCGGTTACGGTAGGTTCATTCCCCGGTTTGCCGGCAAGGGTTTGCTGTGCAAGCCAGGCAAAGGCCATTGCTTCCACCCATCCTGGCAGTATTCCCAAAGCTTCTGTGGTACTTACTTGTATCGGGGCTAGCAGTGCGCTGATACGACTGACAAGGGCGCCGTTATAGGCGCCACCACCGCAAATGTAAGCCTCCGCTATTGGTCCGTCTGATTTTCTGATACTTGTACTGATTGTCTGTGCCGTAAATTCAAGCAGCGTGGCTTGCAGGTCGGCCGGGTCCGCTGAATTCCCGAAGCTGGCCAGTTGTTGTGTCAGCCACTCGGGGTTAAACAGCTCTCTGCCGGTACTCTTGGGGGGCTTTTTGAGCAGGTAGGGTGTCTTTAAAAACTGTTCCAGCAAGGGCTGGATGACACGACCCTCGCTGGCCCACTGGCCGTTGTCATCGTAGGCTTTGCCGAGACACTGCAGAATCCAGCTATCCATCAGTCCGTTACCGGGGCCGGTGTCGTAGCCCAGCGGGCTGGACACGTCATCGCCGTATAGCAGTGTGATATTGGCAATCCCGCCGATATTGATGATGACCCTCGGTGTTCCGGGTTTCTCGAATGCTGCACGGTGGAAAAGTGGGGTCAGCGGTGCCCCCTGCCCGCCAAGGGCAATATCGCGTCGGCGAAAGTCGGCAACGGTGGTGATGCCTGTCAGGTGAGCAATGGTGTTGGGGTCGCCGATCTGCAGGGTAAATGGGTGCATGTCGCCATGTCCGGGCGGGAGATGACGAATTGTCTGGCCGTGGCTGCCTACGGCGATCACTTGACTGCTGTCAATGCACTCCCTGTGAAGTAGTGTGTTGACGGCATTGGCAAAGCGAACCCCCAGCTCCCGGTCCAGTTGCCCCATACGGGAAATCTCATTAGAGCCCGGGGTGGCCAGTTCATGAATGTCGCTTTTGAGGTCGTCTATATCGCAGCTGAGTGTAGCCAGAAGACGGTGTTGTTCGCCTGACAGGTCGGCTAAAACGGCATCTATGGAGTCGGCACTGGTGCCTGACATCAGGCCTATGTAAAGTTCTCTGTCAGGCATTGACCGCGCGATCAATCGGCTTGAGAGGGTTTTTTGTCGGTGAGTAGGGCTACTCTAAAGCTTTGACGGTTTTGTGCCAGTCGGGTCATTAATGTCTTGGTGGCACTGACGAATCTGGCTTTTTCCGCCGGATCTATGGGCTGTGCTTTGGGCAGTGAAACGGTGCGCGGATTTTGGTGTACCCCATTGACCAGGAACTCGTAGTGCAGGTGGGGCCCGGTTGAATAGCCCGTGGAGCCCAGGGTGCCGATGACCTGGCGCTGTTTGACGTGTTGGCCCTGTTTGACGGTGCGTTTGTCGAGATGCAGGTACTTGGTCGTGTACCCTTGGCCATGCTGAATAAACACATAGTTGCCATTGGCTTTGCTGTATGCGGATGCGATGACCTTGCCCTGACCAGAGGCAAAGATCGGCGTTCCCCTTGGTGCCACATAATCAACGCCGCGATGGGCGCGAATGCTCTTGTGGATGGGGTGCATCCTGCGCAGGTTGAAATTAGAGCTGATTCTTGTGAAATCCAGTGGTGCGCGTAAAAAGGCTTTACGCATGCTCATGCCATCGGGGGTGTAATAGCTCGCTACTCCTTTGCTGTCTTCGTAACGAACCGCCTGGAAGGTATTGCCCTGGTTGGTGAATTCCGCCACCAGAATATTGCCGGTACCAATTTTTTCACCATCCAGGTACTTTTCTTCATATAGTACCGAGAACTTGTCGCCTTTGCGGATATCGAGCGCAAAATCCACATCCCACCCGAAAATATTGGCAATTTCCATGATGGTGTTATGGGGCAGATCGGCTCGTTCGCCAGCCAAAAACAGTGAGTCTTCAATGGTCGACTCCCGATAGGCATTTATAACATCGGGCTGACGTAACACATGCTCGGCACTGAAGGCTGGGCCATCGGTGTTCGGCTGCTCAGTGAAGACGTAGGATTCGAGTTTGGATTTATTGTAGATTAGCTGGCCCAGCGACCCGGACTCATTGAGCCCAAACAGAAGCTCTTCACCCGGGCGCATCTTGGTCAATGGTTTGGTCAGTGGGGATGAGGACATTAATCGGTGAACGTCTCTGGCGCTCAGCGATACCTGCTGAAACATGGTCGACAGGTTTGAGCCGTTGCGCACAGTGGCGGTCGACCAGGTCAGCGTATCTGCTTGGTCGGTGCTCTCCTCGGCACGCGCTTCTACAGGCGTTGTCTTGCCGTTGGCATCTGTCAGGGTAGCCGTCGGCTCGTGCGACAATCGGTTTGTGCTCTCCTGGAAAGTTAAGTCAATGTCAGCCGCCTGGCGGTTGGCTTCGACCTCTTCGCTGGGCAATACGGACAGGCCGATGAAGATGGCAGCGGCCAATGAACCGAGGATCACCAGGTGGTGGCGGGAATGTTTTCCTGCTAGCAGCTGGCGTCCGATTGTTTCGTTTTTGGTGCTTGATGAGAAGCTGGCTTGGCTCATATTGATTCAATAATCGTCTTAGGTTATTGGTTTAAGGTATCAATATATAACAGAAAGTCTCCCAGTCCCACCTTCGCCAACAGGTTTTATCCACCCCAATACTTGTTTTTGTGAACGGATAAGGTAATGTTTGCCCCCCTTCAAAATCATCCATTTGGGATTGGCAGCATGTCTGAAAATGCCCCGAATTTAATCGCAGAATTGCAGTCCAGAGGGCTGGTCGCCCAGATGACAGGCGATGGCGCGCTGGTTGAACACCTGGCCGACAGCTCCCGTGCAGTCTATTGCGGCTTTGACCCAACCGCTGACAGCCTCCATATAGGAAGTTTGGTGCCGCTATTGGCTCTGCGCAGGTTTCAGCTTGCCGGGCACAAGCCCATAGCACTTGTGGGCGGCGCCACCGGCCTGATTGGGGACCCAAGCTTCAAATCCCAGGAGCGCAAGCTCAACACTGCCGATCTGGTAGAGGATTGGGTGGAGTCCATAAAAAATCAGGTCTCACGCTTCATTGATTTTGATAAAGGCCGGTGCGCTGCAGAGGTCGTGAATAATCTGGACTGGATAGGTCCGATGAATTTGCTGCCATTTCTGCGTGACGTCGGCAAGCACTTTTCTGTCAACAATATGGTGAACAAGGAGTCGGTCAAGCAGCGGCTTGGCCGGGAGGGTGAGGGTATTTCCTTTACCGAGTTCACCTATATGTTGTTGCAGTCCTACGATTTTGCCGAGTTGAATCGGCGCTATGGTTGTACGGTGCAGCTGGGAGGCTCTGACCAGTGGGGGAATATCACCGGTGGCATTGATCTCACCCGGCGACTGAACGGCGAGCACGTTTACGGTATGACGCTGCCGCTGGTGACGAAGTCAGATGGCACAAAGTTTGGTAAAACTGAATCAGGGACTGTCTGGTTGGACCCGGCCAGGACATCGCCCTATGCCTTTTATCAGTTCTGGATAAATACAGCCGATGCAGATGTCTATAAATTTCTGCGTTACTTTACTTTTCTGCCCTTGACCGATATTGAGCAAATAGAGAGAGCCGATCTGGAGGCTGGGGGAAGAAGGTCTGCGCAGGGCCTGCTTGCCCGGGAGCTGACTGAGTTGGTTCACGGGCGCGAAGGCGTAACGGCCGCTGAACGGATAACCCGGGCGCTTTTCACGGATGGCCTGGATGAGCTCTCTGAGGGTGATCTCGAACAGTTGAAGCAGGATGGCATGCCGGCCAGTAATTTGAGCGCCACAGATCTGTACGATAAACCGCTGACCGGGTTGCTGGTGGAATGTGGGCTGGCCAAGGCTGGCAGAGAAGTTAAAGATGCGCTTGGTCGGTCGGCGGTGTGGGTTAACGGTGTTGCCAAAGATGAGGCTGACAATCTTGTGGCCAGTCATTCTTTCGCGCCGGCCCAGGCATTGTTTGGCCGCTTCTTTATCGTCAAGTTGGGTAAGAAAAAATACCATCTGCTTGAATTGGTTTAGGAATATCCTTCCCGGCATAAGCATCGATAGCCTTTCTTTGTGTTCGGCTCGTCTGGGTAATTTCGGTGCAGAATAAAAAAAGTTTATAAAGGCGTTGACGGGTAGAAATAAATCGCTAGAATGCGCGCCTCGGTTCAGGGTGAAGCCCCGAATTTGAGAGTTCAACGGCTAGCAAGTTTTTTGAAGAAAGCCGTTGACAACAAGGTTTAAAGCGCTAGAATGCGCGTCCGCTTCGGGTAACACGGAAGCGGGGTTAACTGGCAAGGCAGGCACGAATTTGCCAAGCAAGATTAAATGCTTAAACCAGTTGACATTAAGGCGGCGATGATTAGAATACGCAGCCCGCTCAAAGCACAGAGCAACCGTTCTTTAACAATAGATCAGATAATGCGTGTGGGTGCTTGCTGAGACGATTCGAGTGATAACGAATCATCAAACGCAAGTAACTCATCAATTCATACGATTTGGTAAGCCAAAGTGTTTGAGCCAAGTTTTTGAGTAGTATCGCGGGTTTTTGTGAAACTGCTCCCTCTTATCGAAAGGTAGAGGTTAAAGATTAAACTGAAGAGTTTGATCATGGCTCAGATTGAACGCTGGCGGCAGGCCTAACACATGCAAGTCGAGCGCGAAAGTTTCTTCGGAAGCGAGTAGAGCGGCGGACGGGTGAGTAACGCGTAGGAATCTACCCAGTAGTGGGGGACAACTCGGGGAAACTCGAGCTAATACCGCATACGCCCTAAGGGGGAAAGCAGGGGATCTTCGGACCTTGCGCTATCGGATGAGCCTGCGTCGGATTAGCTTGTTGGTGAGGTAAAGGCTCACCAAGGCGACGATCCGTAGCTGGTCTGAGAGGATGATCAGCCACACTGGGACTGAGACACGGCCCAGACTCCTACGGGAGGCAGCAGTGGGGAATATTGGACAATGGGGGAAACCCTGATCCAGCCATGCCGCGTGTGTGAAGAAGGCTCTAGGGTTGTAAAGCACTTTCAGTAGGGAGGAAAAGTTGATAGCTAATAACTGTCAGCCCTGACGTTACCTACAGAAGAAGCACCGGCAAACTCCGTGCCAGCAGCCGCGGTAATACGGAGGGTGCGAGCGTTAATCGGAATTACTGGGCGTAAAGCGCGCGTAGGCGGTTTGATAAGCTGGATGTGAAAGCCCCGGGCTCAACCTGGGAACTGCATCCAGAACTGTCTGACTAGAGTACAGTAGAGGTGAGTGGAATTTCCTGTGTAGCGGTGAAATGCGTAGATATAGGAAGGAACATCAGTGGCGAAGGCGGCTCACTGGACTGATACTGACGCTGAGGTGCGAAAGCGTGGGGAGCAAACAGGATTAGATACCCTGGTAGTCCACGCCGTAAACGATGTCTACTAGCCGTTGGGGTCCTTGAGACTTTAGTGGCGCAGCTAACGCAATAAGTAGACCGCCTGGGGAGTACGGCCGCAAGGTTAAAACTCAAATGAATTGACGGGGGCCCGCACAAGCGGTGGAGCATGTGGTTTAATTCGATGCAACGCGAAGAACCTTACCAGGTCTTGACATCCTCGGAACTTTCCAGAGATGGATTGGTGCCTTCGGGAACCGAGTGACAGGTGCTGCATGGCTGTCGTCAGCTCGTGTCGTGAGATGTTGGGTTAAGTCCCGTAACGAGCGCAACCCTTGTCCTTAGTTGCCAGCGCGTAATGGCGGGAACTCTAAGGAGACTGCCGGTGACAAACCGGAGGAAGGTGGGGACGACGTCAAGTCATCATGGCCCTTACGACCTGGGCTACACACGTGCTACAATGGTCGGTACAAAGGGTTGCTAACCAGCGATGGGGCGCCAATCCCAAAAAACCGATCGTAGTCCGGATCGGAGTCTGCAACTCGACTCCGTGAAGTCGGAATCGCTAGTAATCGCGAATCAGAATGTCGCGGTGAATACGTTCCCGGGCCTTGTACACACCGCCCGTCACACCATGGGAGTGGGTTGCAAAAGAAGTGGCTAGTCTAACCTTCGGGAGGACGGTCACCACTTTGTGATTCATGACTGGGGTGAAGTCGTAACAAGGTAGCCCTAGGGGAACCTGGGGCTGGATCACCTCCTTAATCGATACACCGAACGTTTCAGTCAAGTACTCACACGCATTATCTGATCAATGGCTAGAGCAGCATGCGATTGCTTTATGCAACCGCACACCCTTTGGGTATACAGTGGGTCTGTAGCTCAGTTGGTTAGAGCGCACCCCTGATAAGGGTGAGGTCGGCCGTTCAAATCGGCCCAGACCCACCAAATCCTGTATTAAACAATAGGTTGCTATGGGGCTATAGCTCAGCTGGGAGAGCGCCTGCCTTGCACGCAGGAGGTCAGCGGTTCGATCCCGCTTAGCTCCACCACTTCCACTGTTCCGCTGCTCTTTAGAAGTCAGTATTAAGTTATTTTCGATAACTTAATACTGGTTTTTCGCCAGACGTTCTTTAAAAAGATAGAAATGTTAAAGCTGTACTAATTAAGGCGAGTGTATTCTTGAATACACCTGTCCGGCGAGTACTTGCTATCAAAAAAATAGCAAAGTCATAATTCGTAAATGCAGTCGTTTGTCTTATATGGTCAAGCGACTAAGCGCATACGGTGGATGCCTTGGCAGTTGGAGGCGATGAAGGACGTAGGAGCCTGCGATAAGCTTCGGGGAGCTGGCAAACAAGCTTTGATCCGGAGATTTCCGAATGGGGAAACCCACCCGTCATAAGGCGGGTATCATGCACTGAATACATAGGTGTATGAGGCGAACCTGGGGAACTGAAACATCTAAGTACCCAGAGGAAAAGAAATCAATTGAGATTCCCTAAGTAGCGGCGAGCGAACGGGGAGTAGCCCTTAAGCTCATTACATTTTAGTGGAAGGTTCTGGAAAGTTCCGCAATAAAGGGTGATAGCCCCGTACACAAAAGGATGTTTTGAGTGAAATCGAGTAGGTCGGGACACGTGTTATCTTGACTGAACATGGGGGGACCATCCTCCAAGGCTAAATACTACCAACTGACCGATAGTGAACCAGTACCGTGAGGGAAAGGCGAAAAGAACCCCTGTAAGGGGAGTGAAATAGATCCTGAAACCGTATGCGTACAAGCAGTAGGAGCAGACTTGTTCTGTGACTGCGTACCTTTTGTATAATGGGTCAGCGACTTACTTTCAGTAGCAAGGTTAACCGATTAGGGGAGCCGTAGAGAAATCGAGTCTTAATAGGGCGTTTAGTTGCTGGGAGTAGACCCGAAACCGGGCGATCTATCCATGGGCAGGTTGAAGGTTGGGTAACACTAACTGGAGGACCGAACTCACTAATGTTGAAAAATTAGGAGATGACCTGTGGATCGGAGTGAAAGGCTAATCAAGCCCGGAGATAGCTGGTTCTCCTCGAAAGCTATTTAGGTAGCGCCTCGTGTCTCACCACCGGGGGTAGAGCACTGTTTGGGCTAGGGGGTCATCTCGATTTACCAACCCCATGCAAACTACGAATACCGGTGAGTGCAATCACGGGAGACACACGGCGGGTGCTAACGTCCGTCGTGAAAAGGGAAACAACCCAGACCACCAGCTAAGGTCCCAAATATCAGTTAAGTGGGAAACGATGTGGGAAGGCAAAGACAGCTAGGAGGTTGGCTTAGAAGCAGCCATCCTTTAAAGAAAGCGTAATAGCTCACTAGTCGAGTCGGCCTGCGCGGAAGATTTAACGGGGCTCAAACTGATAACCGAAGCTGTGGATGCAAGCTTGCTTGCATGGTAGAGGAGCGTTCTGTAAGCCGTTGAAGGTGAACTGTGAGGTTTGCTGGAGGTATCAGAAGTGCGAATGCTGACATGAGTAACGAAAAAGGGGGTGAAAAACCCCCTCGCCGGAAGACCAAGGTTTCCTGTCCCATGCTAATCAGGGCAGGGTTAGTCGGCCCCTAAGGCGAGGCCGAAAGGCGTAGTCGATGGGAAACAGGTTAATATTCCTGTACCTCTTGTTACTGCGATGGAGGGACGGAGTAGGCTAGATCAGACGGGCGATGGTTGTCCCGATCTAAGCAAGTAGGCTGAGGACTTAGGTAAATCCGGGTCCTTAAGGCTGAGATGTGATGGCGAGGCTCTCTTTTGAGCCGAGTGATCGATGCCATGCTTCCAAGAAAAGCTTCTAAGCTTCAGGTAACAAGAGACCGTACTCTAAACCGACACAGGTGGTCAGGTAGAGAATACCAAGGCGCTTGAGACAACTCTGGTGAAGGAACTAGGCAAAATGGCACCGTAACTTCGGGAGAAGGTGCGCTGCTGGTGGTGATCGGACTTGCTCCGTAAGCTACTGGCAGCCGAAGTGACCAGGCCGCTGCGACTGTTTATTAAAAACACAGCACTCTGCAAACACGTAAGTGGACGTATAGGGTGTGACGCCTGCCCGGTGCCGGAAGGTTAATTGATGGGGTTAGCTTCGGCGAAGCTCTTGATCGAAGCCCCGGTAAACGGCGGCCGTAACTATAACGGTCCTAAGGTAGCGAAATTCCTTGTCGGGTAAGTTCCGACCTGCACGAATGGCGTAACGATGGCGGCGCTGTCTCCACCAGAGACTCAGTGAAATTGAAATCGCTGTTAAGATGCAGCGTTCCCGCGGCTAGACGGAAAGACCCCGTGAACCTTTACTATAGCTTGGCACTGAACTTTGAACCTATTTGTGTAGGATAGGTGGGAGGCTTTGAAGTGTGATCGCTAGATTGCATGGAGCCAACCTTGAAATACCACCCTGGTATGTTTGAGGTTCTAACCTTGGCCCGTTATCCGGGTCGGGGACAGTGTCTGGTGGGTAGTTTGACTGGGGCGGTCTCCTCCCAAAGAGTAACGGAGGAGCACGAAGGTACCCTCGGCATGGTCGGAAATCATGCTATGAGTGCAAAGGCATAAGGGTGCTTGACTGCGAGACTGACACGTCGAGCAGGTACGAAAGTAGGTCTTAGTGATCCGGTGGTTCTGTATGGAAGGGCCATCGCTCAACGGATAAAAGGTACTCCGGGGATAACAGGCTGATACCGCCCAAGAGTTCACATCGACGGCGGTGTTTGGCACCTCGATGTCGGCTCA
>Ga0207905_1000128_pt1 | contig 27272 bp, 31 predicted proteins | sample LinPmetageLP49_FD_184060 | JGI IMG/M metagenome (GOLD analysis project Ga0207905, IMG submission 184060) | Marine viral communities from the Subarctic Pacific Ocean - LP-49 (SPAdes) | ecosystem: Environmental > Aquatic > Marine > Oceanic | place: Pacific Ocean | collected 2011-08-27 | reverse complement strand
GGTGAATTCTTTTGTATTCTTTTGTTGACATGAGGCGTGGGTTATGCTAGAGGGCCGGGGAGGGGCTGGCGTATCTGTCGTAATCTATAGTAGGCACTCTTGTACACCAGAGCTAAAATTAGAAAACTAGAGAAAACTCCTATAATGTAAGTACTTACTAACATAGCCAAGTTATTGATTACTATAGTATTATTGTACACTACTAAATAATAGTAAAAAGGACTTGACAAGGACACAAAAATATGCTATACTGATAGAGTATTCTTAGAGAGACAGTAAGGTAAAATACACATGGATGTTGATAATAAACCTACTCTTGCTAAAAGGAAAAGAGGTAGACCTAAGAAGTCTGAGGTAGCTTCTAAATCTAGAGGCTCTAGGAAAGCTCTAGGTAGACCTAAAGGTGACGCTGGTATCATTAATGAGTATAAGGCTCGTATGCTTGCGTCCCCTAAGTCTCGTAAGGTACTTGACAGTATTTTTGACGCGGCACTTAATGATGACCATAAGAATCAAGCGGCTGCATGGAAACTAGTGATGGATCGTATGCTACCCTTGAGTTACTTTGAGAAAGATGCAGCCAGTGGTAGATCATCAGTAAACATAACAATCTCAGGTTTAGGCGGCACTGTTGAAACAGAGGTGGAACCTAGTGAACCTATAGACGGAGAATATACAGATGTTTAAGTACTTCACTAGGGAAGAGTTTGTGTGTCAAGCCACAGGTGAGAATGAAATAGAAGATGAACTAATCTTGGCCTTAGATGAACTAAGGGAGGCCTGTGGTTTCCCTTTTGTAATCACCAGCGGCTATAGATCACCACAGCACCCTATAGAACTAAAGAAGCCTAAGGCTGGCACTCATGCCCAAGGCATTGCAGCGGACATAGCTGTGTCATCCGGTATTCAACGGCACACTATAGTTAAGAAGGCCATAGAGCTAGGGTTTACAGGGATTGGTGTAGCCGGTGGCTTTGTGCATGTGGATGTTAGATCTACAGATATACCTGTGATGTGGACTTATGGATAGTAGAGAATACAGAGAGACTCTAGCTAAACAAGAGGATCTAAATTGGGACGGTAATCCTGAGTTAGATGCTGAGTATGAGTGTGAGGAAGAAAAAGACTTGGATGAGTTAGTAGTCAAGTACTTTTATGACTGATCTAAACATACAACTCCTAGATTGGCAAAAGCAAGTCTGGGCAGATGACACTAGGTTTAAGATTGTAGCTGCGGGTAGACGTACAGGTAAATCCAGACTAGCTGCATGGATGCTTATTGTAAACGCACTACAGGCGGACAAGGGACAGGTGTTCTATGTAGCTCCTACACAGGGGCAGGCTAGAGACATCATGTGGCAAACACTACTAGACTTGGCTAATCCAGTGGTAGTAAGTGCTCACATTAACAATTTACAAATAAAACTGGTCAACGGTGCCACTATATCCCTCAAGGGTGCAGACAGACCGGAGACTATGCGTGGTGTGTCACTAAAGTTCCTAGTGATGGATGAGTACGCAGATATGAAACCAGAGGTCTTTGAGCAGATCCTTAGACCTGCCTTAGCTGACCAAAAGGGTGGTGCGTTGTTCATAGGTACACCTATGGGACGTAACCACTTTTATGACCTGTACAAGTACGCAGAGCTAGAGGACGATGTGTCCTATGAGGCTTGGCACTTTACAAGCTACGACAACGAACTACTGGACTCAGAGGAGATAGACCTAGCTAAAAAGTCCATGTCTTCCTATGCATTCCGACAGGAGTTTATGGCATCCTTTGAGGCTAGAGGCTCAGAGATGTTTAAGGAGGAGTGGGTCAAGTTTGGTGACAAGCCAGACGTAGGTGACTACTACATCAGTATTGACTTAGCTGGCTTTGAGGACGTAAGTAAGAAAAGATCTAAGAACTCTAAGCTGGATGAGTCAGCCATAGCGGTAGTCAAGGTCAACGAGGACGGCTGGTTCCTAGAGAACATTATATACGGTAGGTGGGACTTAGCGGAGACAGCTAGAAAGATATTCCAAGCAGTCAGGGACTACAGACCTATTAGTGTAGGTATTGAGCGTGGTATCTCTAAGCAGGCTGTAATGTCCCCATTGATGGACATGATGAAACAAAATGGTAGGTTCTTTGTTGTAGAGGAGCTTACACATGGTAACAGAAAGAAAACAGACAGGATCATGTGGGCTTTACAGGGTAGGTTTGAGAACGGTCAGATTACTCTAGGTAAAGGTGAGTGGAACACTAGGTTTATGGATCAGTTATTCCAGTTCCCTGATGTCTTAACACATGATGACTTGATAGACGCTTTTGCATACACAGATCAATTGGCTAAAGTAGCCTACTCATATGACTTTGAGATTGATGACTTAGAAATTTTAGATGTAGTAACAGGATACTAATGAAAACTATAACTACAAAACAAAAAGAAATGTTAAAAAAACACTCTTCCCACCACAGCCCTAAACACATGACTGAAATGAGAAAAAACATGAGGGCGGGTAAGACTTTTACTCAGTCTCATAAAGCTGCTCAAAAGAAAATAGGAAAGTAACATGGCTAAACAAGGTCTATACAGTAATATAAATGCTAAACGTAAACGTATCGCGGCGGGTTCCGGTGAAAAGATGCGTAAAGTCGGTAGTAAAGGTGCTCCTACAGCCGCACAGTTCAAAAAAGCAGCCAAAACAGCCAGAAAAGGTAAAAGATAATGGACTACGGTGATAACGATGTCTTAATGAGCGAAGAGCACCTAGAGAACTGGGTGATGACTAAGTGTGACTCATGGAGAGATCATTACGAGGCCAACTACTCAGAGAGGTTTGAGGAATACTATAGGCTTTGGCGCGGACAGTGGGCAGCAGAAGACTCCAGTAGGAAGAGTGAACGCTCTAGAATCATCAGCCCTGCACTTCAGCAGGCTGTAGAGTCCAGTGTAGCAGAGTTAGAGGAGGCAACCTTTGGTAGAGGCAAGTATTTTGACATTACCGATGACTTAGCTGACCCAGATAGCCAAGATGTTGTGTATTTACGCAATAAACTGCATGAGGACTTTGAAAAAGCACAGATCCGAAAGCAAGTAGGAGAATGTTTAATCAATAGTGCTGTATTTGGCACTGGTGTCGCTGAAGTAGTGCTAGAGGAAGTCAAAGAGATGGCTCCTGCTACCCAACCTATTATGGACGGGCAGCTACAGGCAGTAGGTGTTAACATTACTGACCGTACAATGGTCAAATTACGCCCAGTACTGCCACAGAACTTCTTAATTGACCCTGTTGCTACCTCCGTAGAGAACGCTCTAGGCGTTGCTGTAGATGAGTTTGTGTCCAGACACCTAGTGCAGCAACTACAGGAAGAAGGGGTCTACAGGGACGTATATGTAGGTCAGGAAGCTGGCGATTATGACCTAGAGGCAGACCAAGACCTTACATCCTTTGATGAGGACAAGGTACGTCTAACTAAGTACTATGGTTTAGTACCACGCTACTTGCTAGAGATAGGTGAGAAGGAAGCGTTGTTAGGTGAAGACGAGGACATTGCTGACCTAGAGGTAGACAATGAAGACGAAGAAGAGAACGAAAGTTACTACGTTGAAGCTATTGTTGTTATTGCTAATGGTGGCATACTGCTAAAAGCTGAAGAAAACCCATACATGATGCAGGACAGACCTATTGTTGCATTCCCTTGGGACGTAGTGCCTAGTAAGTTCTGGGGCCGTGGTGTGTGTGAGAAAGGTTACAATAGCCAGAAAGCCCTTGATACAGAGCTTAGAGCGCGTATTGATGCGTTAGCCCTAACTGTACACCCAATGCTTGCTATGGACGCTACACGGCTCCCTAGAGGCTCTAGACCGGAGGTTAGACCTGGAAAAATCATCTTGACCAATGGTGACCCTAGGACAGTATTGAACCCCTTTAACTTTGGGCAAGTAAATCAGATTACCTTTACACAGGCAGCAGAGCTACAGAAGATGGTTCAGATGTCTACAGGAGCTATAGACTCCGCTGGTATCGCCGGTAGTATCAACGGTGACGCTACGGCTGCTGGTATTAGCATGTCTCTAGGTGCCATTATTAAGCGTCACAAGCGTACATTGATTAACTTCCAGCAGTCCTTCTTGATTCCCTTTGTAAAGATGGCTGCTTGTAGATATATGCAGTTTGACCCTGAGAACTATCCTGTCAAGGACTACAAGTTTAACACCACCTCTACTCTAGGTATTATTGCCCGTGAGTACGAAGTAACACAGCTTGTACAGCTACTGCAAACAATGTCCCCAGAGTCTCCACTGTACAATACTTTGATACAGTCAATTATTGACAACATGAACGTATCCAACCGTGAAGAGCTTATTGCTAAGATTGATGAGGCCGCACAAGCCGCACAGCCTACGCCAGAGCAGCAACAAATGCAGCAACAGGCCGCACAGGCACAGATGGCCTTCCAGCAGTCTCAGACAGCGGCTCTCAACGGTCAAGCTGGAGAGTCTCAGTCAAGAGCACAGAAGATTGCTATAGAGGCACAGCTACTGCCACAGGAGCTTGAGATAGACAAGATTAAGGCTATCACAGCTAACCTAAAGGCAGGGGATCAGGACGATAAGGAATTTGAGCGTAGAATGAAGATAGCTCAAACTATGCTAAAGGAAAAGGAGATTGACCTCAAGACTCCTACACAACAGCAGTCTAGACAACCACAACCACCACAGCCTGCACCACAGGCTCCAATGCAACTACAGGGGGTACCTACTAATGGTAGTAACTAGAACAGAACTCTTAGAGATCGTAGAGCAAGTAAACGCTAAGTTTGAGGAGCTAGAGAAAACTATTAAAGAAATAAAAGCCTGCAACTGTGCTACAGAAAAACAGAAGACTCCAAAGGCTTCTAAGAAGGCCGCATAGTGGCTAGGGCATCTGGAGGAACAAGGGCTAGGAAAGGTAAAGCTAAAGTAAAAATTACTTCTAGTGGTAAAAAAGTAAGTTATGGGCAAGCTGGCCCAGCTAAAGGAGGTGGTCCCAGAGTTAGAGCAGGAACTAGCAAAGGTGATAGTTACTGTGCTCGTAGTTTAGGTATTAAGAAACGTCTGCCTAAAGCAAAGCAGAATGACCCTAATACACCAAACAACTTATCAAGAAAGCGTTGGAAATGTTCTGGCGCTAAATCAAGGAGAAGCTAATGCCATACGGTACAGGTACATACGGATCTAAAGTGGGAAGACCACCTAAGAAGAAGAATAAATCAAAGCAGATGCTAAACAAAAGGAAGCCTACTAGAGCTTCAGGCGGCACTAGGGGACGCTAATGGTACTTGAGCTAGCTGCCATTGTAAGTACAGTCAACGCTGCTACTACTGCACTTAACCGTGCAGCCAGTGCTACATCTGACATACAGCAGATTAGCTCATTCTTAGGTACTCTGGGTGAAGCACAGCACGATTTACAAAAAATTAAAAATACTCAACCTTTGTCTGCTGGAGACGCTATACAGCACCAGCTTGCACAAAAGCAAATCGCAGATACCCTAGCTGAAGTTAAAGATATATTTATTATTTCAGGCAATGGGCATCTGTGGGCTAACGCTATGCAAGCTATGGCTGACGCTAGGGTTGCTAGACAAAATGAGATAAACAGACTTACAGCGGAGAAAAAAGCCAAAAACAAGCAACTCAAAGAGGCACTTGTAATCATATGTGTCGCTTTGCTTGTAGTACCGGCAGCACTGTTTGCTTTACTACATTCACTTGTAAAATAATTAAAAATAACTCTTGACATTCAAACAGAAGTATGCTATAATGTATGGGTACATTAGTGTACATGAGTATTCTTTAACTAAAGGTAAAATACAATGAATCAAGAGTTAGAAACATATTTTAACAATTACTTTGCGATGTTTAGGTCAGAAGGCTGGAAACAGCTAATCTCAGACCTTAGAGGTAATGTTGAGCAAATCAACTCAGTAGAGCTTACTGAAGACGCTAATAACCTGTACTTCCGTAAAGGCCAGTTAGCTATCTTAGGTACACTCTTTAATCTTGAGACACAGATTGATAGCGCCAAAGAACAAGCAGAATCAGATGATACTGAGGAAGCTATAGATGAGGCTGTTTGATTTCAGATGTCCTGATGGGCATAAGTTTGAAGATTTAGTAAAGTCCGATGTCACAACTTCTAGGTGCAGTTGTGGCTTGGACGCAAAGCGTATTGTATCTCCTGTGAGGTCTAGGTTAGAAGGTATCAGTGGAGACTTCCCTGATGCACATGACAAGTGGGCTAAACGCAGGAAACAGCAAATCGCATACGAACGGAAACAAGGTATTAGTTAACCCTTCCGTTATAATAAAGTTCTCCACAATACTAAGGTACGGAGTTAATAATGGCTAGAATTATAGAGAATGAGCGTCAGGACGTAGAGTCCACAGACCAGTTAGATATGTTTAATGAGGAAGAGCAGGTAACCCCTGAACCACAGGAGCCTCCTTCTATACCAGAGAAATATCAAAACAAGTCTGCTGAAGAACTAGTGCAGATGCATCAGGAGGCTGAGAAGCTACTGGGCAGGCAGAGTTCTGAAGTTGGTGAACTACGGAAAGTTGTAGATAATTACATACAGACACAACTCACACCGGAACAACAAGCACCCCAAGAAGTCGAAGAAATAGACTTTTTTACAGACCCTGATAAGGCTGTAGACAGGGCAATTCAGAACCATCCTAAGATTAGGGAGGCTGAAGCCGTCACAAACCAGTATCGCCAGAGTAATGCTATGGCAGAACTGAAGGGTAAGCATCCAGATATGGAGTCTATCCTACAGGATACTAAGTTTGCTGAGTGGATTCAAGCATCTAAAGTTAGGACTAGATTGTTTGTAGACGCAGACCAGAAGTATGACCATGAAGCCGCCGATGAGCTATTTAGCCTTTGGAAAGAACGGCAGAACGTAGTCCAACAGACTGCACAGGTTGAACAACAGGCTCGTAAGCAGGCGGTTAAATCAGCTAGTACAGGCAATGCCCGTGGTAGTTCTGAATCTGCACCAAAGAAGATCTATAGAAGACAAGACATTATTAACCTTATGAAAACAGACCCTAATCGCTACGCTGCATTACAACCAGAAATTATGCTTGCGTACAAAGAGAAAAGGGTCAGATAAACTTATATCTTAGGAGATATTTATTATGACTGATTCCACATATCCCGCAACTGGCGGGTTCGTTGACAACACTAGCGCAGCTACTTTTATCCCAGAAATCTGGAGTGACGAGATTATTGCTGCATACCAAAAGAATCTTGTATTGGCTAACCTAGTCAAGAAGATGTCTATGTCAGGTAAGAAAGGTGATACAATTCACGTTCCTAAGCCTGTCCGTGGTGATGCCCATGCTAAAGCAGCTAAGACCGCTGTAACAGTACAGGCAAGCACAGAAGGTGAAGTACAGGTTTCTATTAACCGTCACTTTGAGTACTCACGTTTAATTGAAGACATTACAGACGTACAGGCGTTGTCTTCTTTGCGTCAGTTCTATACAGAGGACGCTGGCTATGCTCTTGCAAAGCAAGTAGATACTGACCTACACAGCTTGGCTACTGGCCTAGGTGCATCAGGTACTACTAGTACTACTTACTTGAACAATGGCGGTACGTTCTTTATTAACAATGGCGCTGCTACCTTAACTACTTATGTAGCTGATACAGTTGTTCCTGCTGACATCTTTACTGATGGTGGCTTTAGAGCATTGATCCAGAAGCTAGACGATGAAGACGTACCTATGGACGGACGTAGCTTTATCATTCCTCCTTCAGTGCGTAACACGATCATGGGTATTGATCGCTACGTTAGCTCTGACTTTGTTAACAATGGCAAAGTAACAGGTGGACAGATTGGTGAACTATACGGTATTGGTATTTATGTAAGTACTAACTGCCCTGTAGTTGAAACCGCTGCTGCTAACGGTGCTTCAGGTGCTGTAGATAGCTTAGGTGCTCTCTTGGTACACCGTGATGCACTAACTCTTGCCGAACAGCAAGGCGTTAGATCGCAGACACAGTACAAGCAAGAATTCCTTGCTAACTTGTTCACTTCAGACACTTTGTACGGTAAAGCTGTACTTCGTCCTGAAGCCGGACTTACCTTGGTTGTTCCTAAGTAACAACCGTCTAGCTGGGGGCTGCTTAGGTGGCCCCTTAGCTTTATCTTTAAGGGGTGTATAATGCTACAAGCTCTCATTGGACCTATAGCTAACTTAGCCGGTACTTTCCTTAAAAATAAAGCTGCTGAAAAGCAAGCTGTACATGAATCCAAGTTACGCCGTATTACAAATGACGGTGATTGGGAAACTCAACAAGCTGCTGCCTCACAGACCTCATGGAAAGATGAATGGTTTGCTGTAGTTTTAAGTTTGCCATTGATAGGTGCTTTCATACCTTCTATGGTTCCCTACGTTGAACAAGGATTTACTGTATTGTCTACTATGCCTGATTACTACAAAGCCTTTCTAGGTGGCGCTATAGCTGCAAGTTTTGGTATTAAAACCTTGTCTACTTGGGGTAAATAATGGCTGAGTCTTTTTCTTCCTTTGCTAATCCTTTCCTTGAATACCGCAATACTTTATCCGGTGGCGCTAACTACTTTGATATTAACGATGTAGATAATGTAGATGATTTTTATGACACTGCATTTCAAAAAGCATTTTCTGATACAGGGTACTTGACTGATATTGATATTGTTGGTGGTGAAGGAGGTGTAGGTGGAGGATCAATAGACTATAGTCCTACTCGTATACTTAGCGAGCAGGAGTACCGTGGCTTTGTTGGAGATACCCCAGCTTATCTAAGTGACTTTGGTAATGAACGTGCAGATGTTATTAAAACTAAACAAGCATATAGTTCTGTTCAAAATTTAAACAGTACTGAAGACTTGCAAGCTGCTTTAAGTTCTTACTACGGTTATGATGTTACGGCTAGCAAACAATCTTTTAGTAAATCTGACTTTGGCGGTAACTTAGGTACACACACTAATTCTTCAGACTCTGAATTACAGCAGTTCCATTCTCTTGTAGAACCTATCCTTAAAGATCAAATTTCTTATCTACAGGCTACTAAAGGTTTAAACTATCAAGAAGCTTTGATGGAATCTTATAATAGTGACCCTATGTTACAGGCGCTTTATCATAAGTATGATGTTAGCCCTATTAGACAGACTAAAGATGGCTCTACTTATCTTTATGATCCTTTCAGCTTTAGTGAGATAAGAACTTTAGAAGTTAAAGATCCTAGTATAAAAGACATAGGAATAGCTGCTGTAAAAGCTTATGTTATAGGGTCTATTTTAGGGCCAATAGCAGGAAGTATTGTTCAAGGTATAGGCGGGACTGCCACTCAGATTGCTGTTAAGGCTGGTGTGTCTAAAGCTACCGCAACAGCTATTGCTGCTACTCTTGGGCCTACGGCAGCAACTATGGCAGCTAGTGCAGCTACTTCTTTTATATTAGGTGGAGATCCTATTAAAGCAGCATTATCCGCAGGTATACCTATTGGTAACATTGAAATCCCCGGAACAAATGGAGCTACCCTAAGCAGTATAGCTGGGAACTTAACTGGTGGCCCTGTAAACTTCTACTTAGGCGGTGATCCTGTTTCTATAGCGTTAGCTGAACGTCTTAGTGCTGTTTCTTCTGTCAGTCAAGGTGCAGGAGGAGGAACAGGGTCTTCTATAGGAGGAGGAGGCACAGGTGCAACACCAGACTTTAACCCTTATATCAATAGTATTGCTGCTTCTGTTGCTGCTAGTAATTTAGAAGAAGAAGAACAAGAAGCTACAATAGACTTTACTTTTAATCCTTATACTGAATCAGAGGAAGTATCAGCAGCAGTTAGTGCTGTAAGCGAAGCAGAGAACGCTAGTAACGCAGCACAGGAAGCTCTTAACACACCTTCTTCTTACACAAGTGCTATAGATGACTATGAAGGACGCTTTAAGGAAGCTATGATAAGAAACAGAGGTAGGCCTAGCCAAGCCTCAAGGTTCTATCTAGAGAAAATAAGAGCAGCGGAAGCCGCTGAAAAACAAGAGTTAAATGAGAAAAGAATTGCAGCTAACGTAGCTAAAGGTAACTATGACGCAGCAGTAAAAAATGAATCTGAAATAAGGCGTGGGGAAGAAAGAACCTATCAAGCAGAGAAAGCTGCTGCTTATCAAGCTTGGCAAATAGAAGACGCTGCCCGTAAAGAAAGAAACAGGATAAGAGCAGAAGAAGCTGCGGTTGCTAGAGCCAGAGCGGATGAACTAGCAGCTAAAGAAGAAACAGCTAGAATAGCTAGGGAAGAAGCGCAGGCTGTTGCAGACGCTAAAGCTGCTAAAGATGCAGCAGACGCTAAAGCTGCTCAAGATGCTGCTGATGCTAAAGCTGCTAAAGATGCGGCAGACGCTAAAGCTGCTAAAGACAAAGCAGATAAGGCAGCTAAAGATGCTGCTGATGCTAAAGCTAAAAAGGCTGCTGATGCTAAAGCTAAAGCTGATAAAGCTGCTGCTGATAAAGCTGCTGCTGACTTAGCTCAAGAAAAAGCTGATGCTGCAAAAGCTGAAGCTAAAAGACTAGCTGACGCAGAGGCTGAAGAAGCTAGAAAAATAGCTAAAGAAATAGAAGATGCAGAAAAAGAAGCAGGTAACTTACCTCCTGAAACAGATGTTACACCTCCTGACTTTGATGAGATTGACACAGACACTACAGTAGATAATCCCCCACCTGAAATAGATGATCCTGAGATAGATCAGAAGTTTGTACCTCCTGAAGAAGATGCTTCAGGTGGCGGTGGTGGCGGTGGGTCTTCTGAAGGCGGTGGAGCCTCAGGCACTGGAGGAGGTGCTGGCGCTGGAGATGCTTCAGAGGAAACTGAAAAACTTCCTTTCTGGCAGATACTTGAAAAGTTTGCTGATGGTTCTGTAATAGCTAGAGATCAGAAAGGCAATGTTGTTAAATTAGGCCCAGAATACTGGAATGCTGACAACGATGGTGACGGGAAACCTGATGCTCTTAATGGTGAAACTTATAGCGAAGATGAAGCAACGATTACACAGCAAGATTGGACTTTAATATTTAGTAATATAAGCCGTAATTCAACAGGTAGTTACGAGTATGGAGGACAAACTCTTTCTTCTCAAGAAATACAAGAAAGAGCAGAAGGTGGAGATGCTTTTGCTGCTACAACTGATGCTGGAATAACAGACGGTGCAGGTACTGGTAATTCATCATATATTGATTCTTCAGGAGACGGTGCCGCCGGTATAAACACTGGAGCAGGTACTGGAGGTGCTGGAACAGGCTCTGGAAGTGCTGCTGGTGGAGCAGGAACAGGAACAGCCGGAGGTGATACTGGTGAAGGAACTGGAGAAGGAACTGGAGAAGGCTCTGGTACAGGAACTGGAGCCGGTAGTGGCAGCGGTAGTGGCACAGGTACTGGCACTGGTACTGGTGACGGCTCTGGCAGCGGTGCAGGGGCAGGCGCTGGGACAGGCACTGGTATGTTTGGAGGTGCAGGCTCAGGAGGAGCAGGACAGTCATCAGTAACTGGTTTAATGTTTGGTGACTACATGAATAAATACCAAGCACCAGAGTTACTAGAGCGTGTGTTGCCGTTACAAGGTTATCAAGCACCACAAGGTTTATTTAAAGGAATAATTTAATGGCTACAACGTACCTGAGTTTAATGAATAGTGTACTGAGAAGGCTCAGAGAAGAAGAAGTAGCTGATGTTACTGAAACAGCTTACTCTAAAATGGTAGGAGACTACATCAATGATGCTAAGAGTTTAGTACAGGACTCACATGATTGGTCTACTTTAAGAAAGACTGTGGTTGTACCTACAGTAGAAAATACTACAGAATATAGCTTGACAGGAGCAGGAGAACGTGTTAAACTATATAGTGCTATAAACGATACTTCAAACTTCTTTATGCACTATGAGTCTCCAAACTGGTTTAGTAATGCCTACTACATTTCAGGGGAAGTTACAGGCACTCCTGACTCCTATACGTTTAGTGGAGTAGACAGTAATGCTGATACTAAAGTAAGAGTATACCCTAAGCCATCCGGTGTATTTTCATTACGCTTTGATGTGTGCTCAAGAGAGCCTGATTTAACAGTAGACTCTAGTACTACAGTACTGCCAGCAATGCCTATTATACACAACGCTGTAGCTTTACTTGCTAGAGAACGTGGTGAGACAGGTGGTACTACTACACAAGATTATTTTATCATTGCAGATAAACATCTTAGTGATGCTATTGCACAGGACGCATATAAGAATCCTGAAGAATTTATTTACACGGTGCAATAATGGCACAGCAAAGAGAAAACATATACATTGGTGCTCCAGGATTTAGAGGCCTTAATACTCAAGATGCTCCTGTAGGTCAGGACGCTTCTTATGCTTCTATAGCAGAGAATGCAGTCATTGACAGCTTTGGACGCATAGGTGCTAGAAAAGGAATTAATCTTCTAACTAGCAGTGCTTCTCCTTTAGGGTCTAGTGTTGGCGTAGAGAACCTATTCCAGTATGTAGATTACAGTGGTACAACTGTAGTGTTCTCTACTGGTAACAATAAGATATTTACAGGCACTTCTAGCCTTACAGACATAACTCCAAGTGGCTATACAGTATCAGCTAACAATTGGAAGATTATAAACTTTGCTAACCATGCGTACTTTTGGCAGTCAGCGCATGAGCCTCTAATATACACAGATGAATCTGGCTCCGGTGTACTAGCAGCTATAAGTGACCACAGTCATTCTACAGGTACACCACCGCAAGCTAATGAGGCTTTAGCGGCTTTTGGTAGAGTATGGGCTGCTGATGTTGTAAACAATAAACACACTGTCTACTGGTCTGATAGTCTTAATGGTCATGCGTGGACAGGAGGCAGCACAGGTAGCTTAGACGTTACATCTGTATGGCCTACAGGACATGATGAGATTACTGCACTAGCAGAGTTTAATGACCTGTTGGTTATCTTTGGTAAGCGTAGCATCCTACTGTACTCCGGTGCTTCTTCACCTTCTAATATGACGCTACAGGACACTATTACAAACATAGGCTGTGTAGCTAGAGACAGCGTACAGTCTACAGGCTCAGACTTGTTTTTCTTATCTAGCTCTGGTGTCCGTAGTTTAGGTAGGGTTATACAAGAGAAATCTAACCCTATTGGGGATGTCTCTAGGAGCATTAGAGATGAACTTGTTTATAATACTACTCTTGAAACAGGTAACATTAAATCTGTATACAGCGTAGAGAATGCTTTTTATCTTTTAATATTCCCTGTAACCGCTAAGATTATTTACTGTTTTGATGTAAGAAGTAAGCTAGAGGACGGGAGTAACAGAGTTACAACATGGCCTACTACTGGTATCTTAACGGCTGCTAGAGATGACGTTGGAGGAGAGCTATACTTTGGTGGTGTATCCGGTGTATCTAGATACTTTGGATATTTAGACAACACTAGCACTTACATAATGAAGTACTACACTCAGCCTCTAGCCTTTGGTGATCCTTCCAGAGTAAAGATGCTTAAAGAAATTAATTTAACTCTTATAGGTGGGTCAGGTAGTCAGCTAGTAGCTAACTGGGCCTATGACTATACAGAAGGTTACAGTAAGCAAGCGTTTACTGTAGCCACAAGTTTGATAGCTGAGTATGGAGTAGCGGAGTATAACGTAGCGGCTTCAGAGTACAGTGCAACTATTGTTATTGACGTTGCAAAGCTAAAAGCTAGAGGATCAGGTAAGGTAGCTACTATTGGTATAGACGCTACAATAGACGGCAGAGCATTGTCCATACAAGAACTAAATACAGAAGCTATTATAGGTAGACTAATTTAATGAGTAATTATACAAAAACAACTAACTTTGCAGCTAAAGATTCGTTACCTTCAGGCAATGCTGGAAAGATTGTAAAAGGTACTGAAATAGATGCAGAGTTTAATAACATTGCAACTGCATCAGCAACTAAAGCAGACATTAACGATGTAACATTAACAGGCACTACTACTTTTGGTTCCTTGAATGACGGCACCATTACTATTACAGGCTGGGTAGATGAAGACAATATGTCCTCTAACAGTGCTGTGCTTGTGCCTACACAACAGTCCGTTAAAGCCTATGTAGACTCAACTACAACAGCACAGGACTTAGATGTTACTGATGGTTCTGCTAGTATTGACATTGACTTGGACTCTGAGTCTCTAGGTATCTTAGGTGGCACTGGTGTTACCTCTACTGCATCTGGTACTGGTGTTACTCTAGCCATTGACAGTACTGTAGCTACACTTACCGGCTCACAGACACTTACGAACAAGACGCTTACTACTCCTACTATCCTTACATCATTTACTATAGGTTCCGCTACAATTAGTGAAGCAGAACTAGAGATATTAGACGGTGCTACAGTTACTACAGCAGAGTTAAATGTACTTGATGGTATTACTAGCACTACAGCAGAACTAAACATTCTGGATGGTGTCACAAGTACAGCAGCAGAGATAAACATACTAGATGGCGTTACTTCTACTACAGCGGAACTGAATAAGCTAGATGGTTTTACAGGCGTTGTTGCTGATCTTAACTATGCAAAAGACTTAAATGCTACAGGAGTAACTGCTTCAGAGTTTGATATTTTAGACGGACTTACATCTACTACTGCTGAACTTAACATACTAGATGGAGTCACTAGCACCACAGCAGAACTAAATATCTTAGACGGTGTTACGTCAACTACAGCGGAACTAAACATCCTTGATGGAGTCACCAGTACTGCTGCTGAGTTAAATATCTTAGATGGTGTCACTAGTACAACCGCTGAACTTAATATCCTTGACGGTGTAACCTCTACTGCAACTGAGTTAAATCTTTTAGATGGAGTCACAGCAACTACAGCAGAGCTTAATTACACAGACGGTGTAACTTCAGCTATACAGACTCAGTTAGACAGTAAAATTAGCGGTACAGATGCAGCCCTTACAGGCAACGCCACTATTACTACATCCGATAATACTACTCAATTAGCACTAATCTCTACGGACGCTGATGCTAACGCAGGGCCAATATTAGATCTATTTAGAAACTCTGTTTCAGCAGCGGACAATGACTTAACTGGTCAAGTGTACTTCTCAGGTAAAAACGATGCCGATGAGAAAACATTCTACGGTCAGATAACTTCACAAATAACAGATGTATCTAATGGCTCTGAAGACTTTGCTTTAGAACTATCTACGTTAACTGCTGGTGCTTCTAATTCACGCTTGTTTATAAGCCCTACTGAAACTGTATTTAATGAATCTAGTGCAGACCTAGACTTTCGTATTGAGTCCGATGGTAATACTAATGCTTTCTTTTTAGAAGGTTCATCAGGCAACGTAAGTATAGCATCTACACTAGCCGTAACAGGCATTGACATCTCTGGTGACATTGATGTTGATGGCACTGCAAACTTAGACGTTATTGACGTTGACGGCGCAGCAAATTTCGCAGCAGACGTAACCTTTGCAGACGGCGCAGACATAATTACTGCATCAGCAGGAACCTCTAACGTCCGTATAGGTGTCAACGCAGGTAACTCCATAGCCTCTGGCGGTAATTTTAACACTGTCGTAGGCGATGAAGCAGGTACTGCGATTACTACGGGCGACAATATGACTGCCGTGGGCTACAAGGCTTTATTTACTGAAGATACGGGAGAAAGAAGTACAGCCGTAGGTGCTTTTGCTCTAACAACACAAAATGCCGCAGTAGAAAATTACAACACGGCAATAGGTTATGCCGCAGGAACCGGAATCACCACGGGATTTGAGAACACGCTCATCGGTGGTCTTGCAGGTGACGCACTGACTGATTCTGACCGTAATACAGCGGTTGGATTTGCTTCATTATCTTCGAACAAGCTGGGCCAGTACAACACAGCTATCGGATACGCGGCTCTTTTGGCTGCAAACCATACTACAGCTACGGATGCTTATAACACAGCAGTTGGTTACGCCGCAGGTGCAGCAGTCACCACGGGCATAGTAAACACCCTTATTGGCGGTATTGCTGGTGATGCCTTGAACACAGGGCAAGAAAATGTAGCTTTGGGTTATTCAGCTTTAAGCTCAGACACTAAAGGTAATCACACTACGGCTATAGGCAAAGATGCGCTGTTCTCTCAAAACTTCACTACGTCTACAGATACTTATAACACTGCTGTGGGCTGGGGAGCAGGGGTAGCAGTCACCACGGGAATTCAGAACACCCTTATTGGCGGTCTTGCTGGTGATGCTCTTACTGATGCTGATTTTAACGTAGCTGTAGGACTTTCCGCACTAACGTCAGATAGACTTGGAAGTGGAAGTACGGCGATTGGGTATCAAGCCTTAAACACACAAAGCTTTACTTCGGCTACGACCACCAACAATACGGCAGTGGGATATAACTCAGGTGTGTTAGTCACCACGGGCATAAACAACACCCTCATCGGTAGTCTTGCGGGGGATGCTCTTACAACAGGCAATGAGAATACTTTTGTGGGTTCTGGCGCAGGCGGGGCTACAGACGATGGTAATGGATGTACTGCCATTGGTAAGGATTCGTTAGCCGCGAACTGTGGGACTAGTAACACCGCAGGAGGGACTAATTCGTTAAACTCAGCCACTGGCACAAATAATACAGCGTGGGGGTCTGCCTCCGGTTATAATGTTACAAGCGGCTCTAACAACTTACTTTTAGGCGTTGATGCAGGACGCACAGGAAGTCCCGGAGGTATAGTTTCTACGAATAGCAATGTTCTTGTTCTTGGCGATGAAAACATAGCTCAAGCTTTCACACAGGTTTCTATACAAGCTACATCAGATCAGCGTGATAAGACTGACTTTACGGCTTTAGACCTTGGTTTGGACTTTGTTAAAGCCCTAGAGCCTGTCACTTACTATTGGGATAAGCGTTCTAAATACGGCGATAAGCATGCTGAAGATTATAACTTAAACGCACAAACACCAGATGGTACGCACAAAGAAGATTGGATGGATGTTGGCTTCAAAGCGCAAGCAGTTCGTGATCTAGAAGAGGCTGCTGGTTATAAACAGTCAGATAAAAAAAATCTAACAGTGACTCTTACCCCAGATGGTAATCAGTACGGCTTAAAGTATGAAAGGTTCGTGCCTATACTTGTCAAAGCCATCCAAGAACAAAGCGCATTAATTGAGGCGCTCACCGCACGAATAACAATCCTAGAAGGATAGAACAATGACCAGAGAAGCAGACCAAATCGCACAAGACTACTCAGCAATGCTGAATAGCGTAAACGTAATTGAAAGCGTCCTAGATGCAAACAATGACTTTTACAACGAGAACACCAATGTTGAAAAACAGGAACGTATTCTGCGTAGCTGTGGGTATCTTGAGGCGATGGTGGGCCTTGATGATTGGGGTTCTGAGGATATGTCTACTGTCAACGCAGCCATAAAAACTGCAAACGCATATGACCCAGAGGCATAAATGAACTATATATTAGACGCATTTAACATTGCTACTGCTCTAGTAGCTCTAGCATCTGCTATAGCAGCGGTTACACCTACCAAGAAGGACGATGACCTAGTGTCCAAGGCATACAAGTGGCTTGACATTATTGCATTGAACATTGGCAAGGCTAAGGATTAATGAGAATGGAGCAAGGCACTAACCTAGAGTTAGCTATGGAAGCATTGGAACGCATAGCACAACATGAGAAAGAATGTGGTGAACGCTGGGGGGAGGCTACTGCTGAACTCAGGCATCTTAGAGAGATGGCTATGGCACACTCTAAGAGATGGGAACGCCTTGCTTGGCTTGTTATTACTGTTGTAGTGACAGCAGCCGCGACAGTAATTACAACGACAATAGGAATATAGAACATGAGTTTATTTAGCCAAATAACTGACTTCTTAGGAGGCAGAGGCGGCGATTTAATAAATGTAGGGTTAGCCGTAGATGCTATGAATGACCTTACGGGCATTGGTAAAGAAGCCCAAACAGAAGGTCTGCGGATAGGCCAGCAGGCGCAGGCAGATGCAGCATTTAAGCCTTTTACTGTATCCACAGGTTTTGGTGGTGTAGATGCTGGTACACAAGGAGGCTTTACCACTACCCTATCTCCAGAGCAACAGGCTCTACAGTCTCAATTAGCTGGTATTACAGGAGGTTTAACAGGAGGCTATGGTGGTGCTCCTGATGTCTCAGGTATCCAGAGTCAAGCTTTAGGAGGCGTACAAGGGCTTCTACAGCAAGCCCAAGGAGGTATTGCCGGTAGAGAGCAAGATGTGTATGACCGCATTAGAGCTACACAAATGCCCGAAGAACAGCGTAATCAAATAGCACTTAATGAAAGACTAGCTGCACAAGGGCGTACAGGTTTACGTACAGCACAGTTTGGTGGTTCTCCAGAACAGTTTGCTATGGAAAAAGCTAGGGCTGAAGCTATGAATCAAGCTTCCCTTATGTCTATTAACCAAGCTGAACAACAGAGAGCTAGTGACTTAGCTAATGCTACTGGCATGTTTGGCTTAGGTACGCAGGCTGCTGGTTTACCTGCTGCATTCCAGCAAGCACAGCTAGGTAACATAGGTGCTTCTATGGGCCTACAGTATCAGCCTGAGAATCAACTACTGGCCTCCTTAACGCCTGCTCTAAGCCTAGCAGACCTTAGCAGCACTGCTGCAAGACAAGGCGCTGGGTACTTTGGTGAGGCGGCTAGCACAGGCTTAGGCAACCGCTTAATGGCAGAGAAAGAAAGAGTTAATAGCTTGGCTCAACTATACGGTAGTTTGCTAGGAACCCAAGGTGGAATGTTTGGTTCTGCTGCTACCGCTGCCGGTGGTGGCGGTGGTGGAGGAGGAAACATCCTTCAAGAGATCTACGACTTTCTTACTTAGGAGATATAAATGGCTATAACACAAGGTTTACAGGGATTGTTCACAGGACAAATTCCTAATAGAATAGATGAAGTGACAGGCAGGCCTCTAATTGGAGGCAATGAGCCTACAAACTTACTGGCTAAAAGTCTTGGTAGTTTGATGGGTAGGGAGATGAGAAGCCGTCCAGAGCAACTAAGGGCTGCTTTATCTCAGATAGACCCTAAATCACCTGATGCTGAACAACAGCAATTAACTATATTAGCTCAATTAGGGACTCCACAACAGCAAATTATGGCTGCTCAAAAGATAAAAGCTAGTAGAGAAAAAGCAGAAGAAAAATCACTTGCTGAACGTCAAATAGACGGTTACAACTCTATTGCTACTTTAGCTAGAACAGATAGCGAAAATCCTAAGTTTTTAGAAACTGTAAGTAAAATATCTAAAGACTTGCGTTTAGATCCAACTAAAGTTAATGAGCTTATAAAGTCAAATACAACAGGAATTAAGACAGAAACAATAGCAGACGGTTCAGAGTTAGTTCGTGTCAATAATGACGGAACTGTAACAAAAGTGTTTAGCAATCCAAAAGAACTTACACCAGCGCAGAGAACCGCTGCTAATAACAAATTAAAGGAAGAAAAAGCAGCTATCTCTTTCAAAAAGTTTCTTCCTTTGTATAGATTAAGTGATGCAGAAGAAGAAGCAATATCTGACAGCATTGATTCTGGATCTATAAAAACAATAGATGCTTTGTATAGTAGTATTGCTAAGTTTGATTCTAGTGCTGGTAGTATGAAAGGAGAAACTATTACACAACTAGCAAAATATCAAGAAGCAGAAACAGATGCTGGAGGTAAGAGAACTGCTGTATCTGGTTTAATTAACAAAATAGAAACTGTACAAGATTTAGGTGCTGGTTTGCCAGTTGCTGTAGAAGAAACAGTAAAAGAACTTTTTGGCACAAGAGATACACCTTCTGAAATAAGAACTGAATTTAACAGGACAGTAACTGAAGGAATAATATCTGGCCTGCCTCCCGGAGTTGCTTCAGATAAAGACATTGAGTTATTAAAAAGAGGTTTTCCGCCTGAAACTGCTGGTCAGCAGGAAATGTTAAATTATCTTAATGCTTATCAAAGAACATTAGCTGCTGCTGAAAAGTTTAACGGTTTTAAATCTAAATTTATATCTAACAATAAAACAATAGCTAATGTAAATACAGCCGCTGAAGGATATAGAAGATCTTCTAGGGGTGCTTCTACAGCTATAGCTGGGATACTTAACGGGACTGCTCCTAATACACAAAACATGACGGAGGCAGAAAAAGCAAGGGAAGTTGAAATTATCATCAATGACTTTAATGGAAAGATAGGTGAAACTTTAAATAGTGACTACTCAAGTGATTTTGTTACTCCTTTAATGTTAGACTCCATTAGAGGAAACCCTGCAATAGAGGCGCTGTATAGCCCAGAGTTCCAAAGAAATTATTTAATGAGTAATTAAGATGGCAGAACAGAAGTTTTTATACGAAAAGTATTTGCAAGAAAACCCTTTATCTACCGTAGCTTCTAGATCCTTTGAAGATAAAGAAAAAAGAGAAGAAGAAGAAGTAAATGAAACTATGGCCCGTATCATAGAAGATAAAGAATGGACTGATGATCCTGCTTTAGCAGCTAAGATATTTTTAGACGGGGTGTTTCTTGGGTTTACTGATGAAATAGCTGAAACTGTCCCTGCGTACATAGAGTCTTTAGAGACAGGCAGAGACTTTTCAGAAATTTACAGTGAACGCTTAACGCTTGCTGATGCTGAAAATCAAAGATTTTATGAGGATTTTCCAGTGGCAACTGCTGGTTTAAGTATTGGCGGTGCTGTGTTGTCCCCAGCTACTTACTTAGGCGGAGCAGGCGTACAAGCAGCTAGAGGTGCTTTACTAGCAGGTAGGTTAGCTAACGCTGGCAGAGGCACTCAAATAGCTGCAACTACAGCTTTAGCAGGTGCGGCGGGAGGTCTAGAAGGTGCTGCTGCTGGAGCAGGAACAGCAGTACAAGGCCAAAGAGGAGAAGGTGCTATAGGCGGTGCTATGCTAGGTACTCTTGGCGGTGTTGCAGGCGAGGCTATTGTTGGAGGAGTTAAAGCATTAGCTAAACGTAGGGTAGCTCAAGACTTAGGTACAGGAGAAGACTTTGTTCCTCTTGTGTTTACTGAGAGTGGGGCTGCTGGTTTTTACCGTGACATCGTTAGTAAAAGTTTCGGAGGCAAAGGGGCTATAGTTCAACAGGCACAACGTATTGTTAATAAAGTAGATGCTTCTAAAGTTAACATTGATGATGCTTTGGCTACTAATATACAGGAAGCTAAACGCCGTGGGGCTACGGCAATTGCTGTGGCTAGTAAAAAAGTAAAAGAAGCAGAAATATCTAAGAGAGATTTAGAAACACTAGCGGGTGTTGATGATAAAGCTACTAATGCTGTTATGGACAATGACATTGCTGCTGCTAAAATAAAAGCTTTACATGACTATGATGCGTCAGTAAACGCTGCTGAGTCTTTGTTTAGGCAAAAAGCAGTGGCTGCTTCAGCACCTTCTCTAGCCACTAAAGAGCAAGTGGAGGCTTTACAAAACGAAGGGATAAGAACAGCTAATTTAGATCTTGATGATCTTTGGTCTACTTTAGGTTTTAGAAGTGCTAAAGATAAGCAAGACTTTGGTATATCAGTTGACGCTTCTAAAGCAAAGCTAGCGTCTTTAATTAAAGGGGATACTGAAGCATCAGTTTATTTAGCGACTAAGCCTAATGGATTGTCTTCTTGGGTAGAAACTTACTTAGAGAGCACTGTAAAAGACGGTAAAATAACAGGGTCTTCTTTAGTTAACTTGCGTAGTGAGATAGGTAAAGTGATTAACGCACTTCCTGATGGTGGTAACATGTCTCTAAAAAAAGTAGTTAATGGGATGCAGGACTATTTTGATGACATAATTGAACGACAACTTGAAGGTAAAGATTTAGAAAGTTTTGTAAAAGACCGTTCAAGATGGGCACATAGGGCTACTTTAGATTCTTCAATTGCAAAGGCTTCTGTTAAAAGCGGAAGGAAAGGAGAGTTTAATCCTGAAGAATGGCTAGAGTCTGTTAAACAGTTTGGTAAAAGATCTATATCTAGAGGACAAGGACTTTTACAAAAAGAAGCAGATGAGGTGGGTGATTTAGTAGCTAATAGAGATGATTTTATTATACAGCAGGCTGACAAAGAAGCCAGAAAGATAATGGATTCTTATGCAGGCAAGTTACAAAATCAATCTAATGCTTTTAAAAATGAAATAACTAATGCTAATAAAGAGTTAGCTAAAAGACAACGAATTGCTAAAACTACAGAAGCTAGAGCAGCTAATAAACTAGAACATGGTGTAGAAGTAAGCCGTCTGCGTAGCGAACAACAAAGGCTTGACAATAGCCTGTCTTCCTTAAAAGAGCTAATGCCTAGACAGAACCCTAGTATTTTTGAGTCTATCACGGCAGACGGTCTGCTTGGTACTGCTTTAGGTAGAGGAACATCACTTATACTAGGAGGAACAGGGTTAGGAAAACTACTGTCAACTGAATCAGCACAGAGGTTTATTACAGGTCAGACAGCTTTTCAACAAAACTTGCAAAAAGGGTTAGATTATAGTAGAGGGGGTGTACCTGTAGTTCCTAGCAGTATACGGATGGGTGTTTTAGCTGATACTACCGGAGATCAAAACAAAGAACCTTTACTGCCAGAAGGTAGTGCGGAGGTACTAAAAAAAGCTGATAGAAAAAGAAGGGTAGCTGCTTACGACAGGATACAGCAGTCAGGTAAGTTAGATATACTGGAACAAAACAATCCAGAAGTATTTGATTTATTAAGGCAAGCTAAAGAGGCTAGATAGAAACAATGGGGGCGCAATGCCCCCTAGTTCCCCTTAAGCTACATCAGCAAACTTAACCTTTCCAACGTCACCACGCATACCGGCCTTCATGTATGTAGTAGCTCTGCCTTCAAAGAAGTTCTGGTGCTCTACACCTAGCACATCATCCAGCCAATCCAGAGGATTATCTTTGACATTGTAGTTAGGCTTCAGTCCTAGCTGTAGCAGTCTACGGTCAGCAATGTACCTGATGTACTGCATCATCTCAGTCTTAGTTAAGCCTTCAATATCTCCTTGTTCAAACACTAGGTCTAGGAATCTATCCTCTAAGGCCACCATCTCTCTACAGGCTTGGTAGATCTCTGCCTTGAAGTCATCGTCCCAGATGTCTATGTTCTCTTGTATAAACTCTCTGAACAGCTTAGTCATCGCCTCTACATGAAGTGATTCATCCCTGATACTATAGGTAATGATCTGTCCCATGCCCTTCATCTTACCAAACCTAGGAAAGTTCAGTAGGATAATGAAGCTAGAGAACAGTTGTAGACCTTCAGTAAACCCAGAGTACACAGCAAGTGCTTTAGCTATGCTTCTCTTGTCGCCCTTAGTGACCTTCACAGAGTCTATGTACTCATGCTTGTCTGCCATAGCCTCATAGTCTGCAAACGCCTTATACTCAACCTCAGGCATTCCTACGGTGTCTAAGAGTAGACTGTAGGCATGTTGATGTATGGACTCCATGTTGTTAAAGGCTCCCATCATCATACGGGCCTCAGGCTTCTTAAAGATCTTCATGTATCTATCTACATAACCAGAGCTAACATCTACATCTGATTGTGTAAACAGTCTAAAGATCTGTGTAAGCAGGTTCTTTTCTTCAGGGGTCATGGTCTGCCAATCTTTTACATCATTGTGCAGCGGTACATCTTCTGGGAACCAGTGCATCTGATTCTGCTGTGAGTAGTAGTCAAACATCCAAGGATGCTCAAATGGTTTATAATAATCTCTTGTTCCTAGTAGGCTCATACGAATTCATCTCCTTTCCAATCACCAGTAATATCCATTGTAAATCCATCATTAGATGGGCCAAACACTAATTCATCTACTTCTTTATCACTATTATAAGTAATCCATAAGTACAAAGGAAAGAAAGCAACACAGAAATTACCTCTTTCATAACCGTTGCCTTCACCACTAAAAACACTAACCCCAAAGCCATTCGCCCAGTCTTGTATTTGTATAGTAAATCCTAGTTTGTATCCTAGCCAAAAACTTAAAGACCATTCATACCAAGATAAAGAAAGTGTAGGCCAATAGGGGCCGCGATCATAAGTTTTTATAATATCTACACTGGGAGGCCAGTAATAAGATAGGCTCACGCTACATCTCCTTCTTTAATAAATATACCTTCGCTGTTCATGTGTCCCTTGCGATCCTTGATGTCATCGTAAGCTACCTTTAAACACTCCTCCAGTGAGGTGTCGTGCATAATTGCAAGTGTATTCAACACTACAAGGCAGTCACCAATGTCATCTAACACTGGCCTCTGCTTTGCTATGTTATCCCCTAGCTCACCTACCTCAGACACTAGCTTTGCAAACTGGGCCAATGGTGTGCTGTTGTTTATGATGCCTCTAGACATACTCCAGAGGTTTATCTTATGTATTAAATCTTCATTCACTGAAGTGCGTCTCCAATACTATTAGTTTATCTTCTGCATCAGCTATCTTACCTACTAGTGTATCCATAGTCTCCACTAGGTTACTATGGTCACCTATAGCTGCTGGATTATCAATATACACTTGTAATTCAGATTTATGTATATCAATCAGAGAGCTATAGTAACCTTTAAGTGCTGTTATCTTTGAATCTATCATTGTACCCTTCCTCTAATAACTCTTTATACGTTACTGGTGCTTATTTCTTACGCCTACCGTCAAAGACTACGACCATTGAGTCGTGCATACCAGCTTTATTATCGACCTTTTCACCAAAAGTATTAGTGCCAACAAATTTAACTCTGCCACGCAAAAATCTAATATCGGCTGCATTGGGTTGTATGTAGTCGTGAAACAGCGCGGTGCTAGTGCTAACAGGCAAAAGACAAACACACAGATTACCCATCCCCGCTACTTTAATAGCTTTTTTTACAAAAGAATCCTTTAGTTTTCTACTATATGGCGGGTTAATAAAATTTCTTGCGCCCCAATCTATAAGTAAACCGTCTTTGTCTGGGGTAATACCGTCAAAGCAAATAGGGCAAGGATCAAAGTCAAAATTAAACTCTGTGTTCAGCTTATCATACAACCAATCCGGTGTGGCCCAATCGTCACTGTGATTTAGGTTTCTATTCTTCATACTCACCGTTCCTCCTTTTAAAGCGCCCAAGTTATCTGTGCTTTGTAGTAGTCTTTCAAAGATCTTATTTTATGGTCTTCCATTGTATCCTTCCTCCAGTAAATCTTTATACTTTTTTATGTATTCCCTGTATCTTAAAGGGTACAGTTCTCTTTTATTCTGGTTGTCCATGTAACTGGCCCACATCTGATAGCAGTAGGTATCATAGTCTACTTCTCTATCTTGCTGTCTATAGTACTCTATAAACTCAGGCCACCTTACATGTTCATTAGTCTCTTGTATATAGAACAATGCTCTATACATAGGGTGATCATCCTTCACAGCTTAGGCACTCCCCGTCTTCAAGATTAATTCTTGGTATCTTAATGTTGACATTCTCTGTATTTCTAGCTGCTGTAGAGCGCAGGTAATACATAGATTTGAGTTTGTTAGCTCCTGTCCAATGTACGCTGTTAACATACTCCAGATACTCATCATGTACCTCCTGTGGTGCTGTAGCCGGTGGTGGGTTAAAGAACAGGTTTACAGACTGTGCTTGGCATACATACTTCTGACGCTGGTACGCATGTTCAATAATCCATATCTGATTGAGTTCCGGTGCCGTCTTAAATACATCTTTCTCATCTTCAGTAAGTCCATCAAGTTCCGCCACAGAGCCTTCAGCCGCCGCAATAGCTTTCCAAGTCTTCTCATTGTTCATCCCCTTAGATTCCAGTAGTTCAGTTAAGTATTTGTTTTGTACCTTGTATGAGCCTGTCAGCGTCTTGTGCGTAAATACGTTAGCCCTTGTAGGCTCAATTGAAGGAGACGTTCCACCGCATATAATTGAAGAAGAAGCGTTAGGAGCAATAGCAAGAAGGTGAGAATTACGCATGCCGCTACCAGCCATATCAGGTGCAACGCCGCGAACACGGCCAAGAAATTTACTTTCTTCACTAGCCTGTTCTTTGATGTGTTTAAAAGCTCTGTTATTGAAGGAGGAGGCGTACATACTTTCAAAAGGAATGCTATTACGTTGTAAGTAACTATGAAACCCCATTGCTCCAAGCCCAATTGCGCGTTCTCTATATGCACTATAAGCGGCTTTTTTAAAACCTTCTTTACCTTCTTGTACAGTGAATTCATCATAGGTAGCCCCATATGGTTTTCTGTTATCTGCATATCTAATGATACGTCCACAAGCATTCTCAATAAAGTGTTCAATGATGTTATCCAGCATGGTAACTAGATCAGCAATGAACATAGGGTGTTCCTTCCACTCATCAAAGTACTCTAGGTTAACACTGGACAAACAACAGACTGCTGTACGGTCTTCTCCTGTAGGTAATGTAATCTCTGAGCATAGGTTACTCTGGCGTATCTTTAAGCCTAGCTCCTGCTGAGACTCAGGTAATGCTTCATTACACCTGTCCATGTTTACAATATAAGGTTCCCCTGTCTCTGCTCTAGTGTGTAGTAGCTGCCACCACAAGTCCCTAGCTGATACAGTCTTGATAGCTTGCTTAGACTTAGGGTCTATGAGTCTCCAGTTCTCATCATTCTTTACACGCTTGAGAAAGGCATCACTAATGTTAACACCATTGTGTAGATTAAGACATTTACGGTTAAGATCACCACCAGTGGTCTTTCGCATAGCAATGAACTCTTCAATCTCTGGGTGACTGATGTCCATATACGCTGCATAACTACCTCTTCTTGTAACGCCTTGGTTGAAGGCCAGCATCTGACTGTCTACTACATGCATGAATGGGATGCTACCAGTAGACTGACTACCGTTAGCAGTAGAAACCCCGTTACTTCTAACATCACCCCAATATCCACCCAAGCCTCCACCTCCACTCGCCAGCCATATGTTCTCATCATAATGATCAGAAAGGCCCCTACGCGAATCAGGAACATAATTGAGAAAACAGCTAATAGGTAAACCGCGAGTGGTTCCCCCGTTGCTAAGTATAGGAGTGCTAAAACCGAACCAGCCCTTGCTAGCGTACTCGTAAAGTCGCTGTGCAAGATCGTAGTCAGTATACTCTTGATACGTTGCACCATAGACTGAGGCTCTTGCGAATGCTTCTTGTGCATGGGTTTCATCCTGCCATAAGTATCTATCTTT
>Ga0207905_1000124_pt1 | contig 27822 bp, 24 predicted proteins | sample LinPmetageLP49_FD_184060 | JGI IMG/M metagenome (GOLD analysis project Ga0207905, IMG submission 184060) | Marine viral communities from the Subarctic Pacific Ocean - LP-49 (SPAdes) | ecosystem: Environmental > Aquatic > Marine > Oceanic | place: Pacific Ocean | collected 2011-08-27 | reverse complement strand
AGGGTGCGCCTGATTTTAGACCTTCTCAACATTTACACTATTCAAAATCAGATTTAGATTATACACTGGACGTAAATAGAATTTTTGACAACTTGTACAATGAAGGAAAAAAAAATGAAAAGTAGAGTAAACATAGGAGCAGCAGCAGCCGTAGGAGCCGTAGGAGCATTAGGCGCAGGGTCAGTAGCAGGTCGCCTCGGAGCAGCTATCGGTCAAAAGAAAGCAAAGAAAAAAACCGCTCCAAAAGCCAAGGGTATGAAAGCCGGCGGTATGATGAAAGCCAAGGGCTATAAAAACGGAGGCAAGGTGAAAGCCAAGGGTATGAAAGCCGGCGGTATGATGAAAGCCAAGGGTATGCGTATGGGTGGTAAGGTGAAGAAGAAATAAATGACACTATCTGGATCAACAAATTTTGAGTTAGATGTAACTGAGTACATTGAAGAAGCTTTTGAACGATGTGGGCTTGAAGTACGAAGCGGATATGATTTAAAAACGGCTAAACGTTCTTTAAACATCATGTTAGCAGAATGGGCCAACAGGGGCTTGAATCAATGGACTATATCCCAAAGAACTCAGGCATTAACGGGGTCGGATGGGGAATATTCTCTTGGCACGGATGTAATTGATATTTTGTCTATGTCTGTTTTGCGAGACGGTACTTATCTATCGATGGCGCGAATAAGTAGAGATTCTTACTTAAACATACCTAATAAGGCTACTACAGGAAGGCCGAATCAATTTTTTCTTGATCGACAAGTAACCCCTAATTTAAAAATCTGGCCTTTACCTGAAAATTCTACAGATGTAATCTATTACGACGCTCTTACTAGAATTGATGATGCAAATACTCAAGTTAACACTCTAAACATTCCTTTTAGATTTTATCCCTGTTTGGCGGCAGGCCTTGCATATTATATTTCTATAAAAAGAGCGCCTAACAAGGTACAACTTTTAAAAGCGGTTTATGAAGAGGAATTTGAGCGGGCTATGACTGAGGACAGAGACCGATCTTCCTTTCATGTATCACCAAGTTTAGATTATTATGCGGTGTACTGATGGGGCGTTTTGCAACAGGCCGTCATGCTTTTGGAATATCAGATAGGTCGGGTTTTCGGTATAAACTTCGTGATATGAAAAAAGAATGGAACGGATTACTTGTTGGAAAAGATGAGTTTGAGCGTAAGCACCCCCAATTAATTCCTAGAAAAAACATTCCTGATGCCGAAGCGTTAAAGGACTCTAGACCTTTAACTAATCTAGAATTTGAAAGAAGAACTCAATATGGGTTTAATCCTGTAGGGTTTGTTGATCCTTTAGATTTTATAACAAGTAATTTAGTTGCAACAGGGACGCTTGGTTCTGTGTCAATATCTGGCTCCGTAACATCTTCTCAAGAAAGTGAATCTACGGAATCTTCGTCTACTTCTGGATTAAATGTAACTTTATCTGGAACAGTGGGAAGCATTGGTTCGGTTACGATAACAACAAACTTAACAGTCTATGCTGTTACGGTAGCTGATTACGGGGGTTCAAACTATTTTTATATTGATGGATCAAGGGCAGTTACCTTGAACTTAACTGAGGGAAGTATTTATCGTTTTGATCAATCAGATTCATCCAATAGCAGTCATCCGCTTCGGTTTTCAACTGCTTCAGATGGAACGCATGGCGGAGGTAGTGAGTATACTACGGGAGTAACTACTAACGGTTCCGCAGGCAGTGAAGGAGCATATACGCAAATAACAGTAGCTTCTGGCGCGCCTACATTGTATTATTACTGTACAAACCACAGCGGGATGGGAGGCCAGATAAATACATGAGTTTTACATACACATCCTTAAAAAGTGCTATTCAGGACTACACTCAAAACACAGAATCTTCTTTTGTTTCTAACATGGCTTTGTTTGTTAGATTAGCCGAAGAAAGAATATTAAAGTCAGTACAATTAAATTTATTTCAGAAGAATGTCTCTGGTACAATGACGTCTGGTAATCAATACCTAGCTGTTCCAGACGATTTTATATCTCCGTTTTCTTTAAGTATAACAAACAGTAGTAATTACGAATACTTGCAATTAAAAAGTTTAGAGTTTGTACAAGCATATAACCCTAACCCCGCTACCACGGGTATTCCAAAGTATTATGCTCAATTTGATTTAGATTACTTTGTTTTAGCTCCAACTCCAAATAGCGGATATACTACCTCATTAAGTTATCTTTATAGACCTACAAGCTTAACCTCTAGTAAGTTTACCCTAACTCTCAACAATGTAAGTGGAACGTTTACTACAAGTGACACTCTTACAGGAAGCACTAGTGGGGAACAAACTACAGTTGACTCCGTTCCTTCAGCAAGCACTTTGTCTGTTATTATTCCCAATGGATCTTTTACCGTAGGTGAGACTATTACGGGAAGTTCCAGTGGAGCTACCGCGACTATTGCAAGTATAGGCGCAGATACAACGGTGTCTTGGTTAGGAGAGAATGCAGAACTTACTTTGTTATACGCTTCGTTGACTGAAGCTTATATTTACATGAAAGGGGAGCCTGATTTAATTTCTCTCTACAATACTAAATTAATGGAATCTTTAGGACGGTTAAAAAATCTTGGAGAAGCACAAGAAATTTCTGATGAGTATACTTACGGACAAATAAGAAAGGCTAAAACATAATGTTAACAGAATCTATAGGTGTGACAGTAGGTTCAGTCGGTATTCAAACTACGGACAATCGGGGATTTACTCCTGAAGAAATAGCGGAAAGATGTGTTAATAAATTAATAGGGGTGTCTGATAATGCTCACCCTGCGATACGAGATCAAGCTCACGCTTATAGAAACGAAATGCAGAAAATAATTGCAATTTATATGAGACAGGCTATTAAAAGTGATAGAACTACGGTATATAATGCAATTAAGGACTCTGGAAACTTAAAACTTGCTGAATATATAAGGAGAATGTAATGGCTTTTACTGGAAATTTTCTGTGTACCTCTTTTAAAAAAGAGCTTATGACAGGAACACATAATTTAACCGCAACAACGGGAAATACGTTTAATGTTGCTTTGTACACCAACAGTGCTTCGTTTACAGCAGCTACTACGGCATATACGTCAAGTAATGAAATAAGTGGTACTAACTATACTGCAAAGGGACAAGCTTTAAACCCTGTTACTCCAACGACAAGTGGCACTACCGCGTTAGTTGATTTTGCAGACGAAACGTTTAGTAACGTTACGATATCTGCGGTAAGGGGTGCTTTAATTTTTAATGATACTGCAACAGGAGATCCTTCTGTAGCTGTTTTAGATTTTGGAGCAGACAAAGCGGCAAGTTCGGGGGACTTTACAATTGTTTTTCCAACTGCGGATGCTAGTAACGCAATAATTAGAATTGCTTAGTTTTAAGGTAAACTATGGCTCATGTACTTAATGATCGTGTTAAAGAAACGTCAACCACTACTGGCACTGGAACTTTAAATTTAGCAGGGGCTGTTTCAAACTTTGAAACATTTGTTGCAGGAATTGGTAACTCTAATACAACCTACTATGCTATCGTTCATACAACAGAGGCAGAGTTTGAAGTTGGGCTTGGAACAGTTACGGACGCTTCGCCCGATACTTTAGCTCGAACGACAATAATTTCATCCAGTAATTCGGATAGCGCAGTTGATTTTTCTGCCGGCTCTAAAGAGGTCTTTTGTACTCTGCCCGCATCTAAAGTAATAGCTTTAGACAACAGTGGGAATATTGACGTATCAGGAGATGCAACAGCTTCTACATTTCTGCCAGACGGAGATACTTCAGCAGACGATGCTGCTGCGATAGGTTATACTGCTGCTGAAGGTCTGATACTTACAGGTCAAGGTTCAACCTCTGACATTACGTTTAAAAATGATGCGGATGCGACAGTGTTTACTGTACCTACTGGTACTGCAACTGTTTTATTTCCTGATGATGGTAAGATAATACTTGGAGCAAGTAGTGACGTTGAGATATTTCACGATGCTTCTGACTCTTATATAAAAAACAAAACAGGTGCATTAAAAATAGCCACTGAAACAAGTGGTATCGCCGTAAGCATTGGTCATACCACTTCTGAAACAACTGTTAATGATAACTTAAATGTTACAGGAAAAGTTTCGGCTCCCGCAACAGGGTGGTTTCCAAATCACATTACAACAATAGATATTGATAACGTAGCAAATATTACTGTAGATAATGTCTTTACGGACACTTATGATGTTTATGACGTTGTTTGGGATAAAGTACTTTTTGCAAATACTGGTAATTATGGGTATTTTCGTTTTATTGACCAAAGTGGATCAACAGATACTGCCACAAATTATCGCTATTACTTTTCCTTTGCCGGAACAAGAGGAACCGAGTCATCACTTGGGGGGGACGGGGCACAAACCGACGGTAGAAGCTCAACTGCAAGCTCTGTTTGGCAGGCTTGGGGTCAAGATGAATTTTTAGCGGGCAATGACGCAACAGAGATTGTAAACTCCTCTATTCGCATTTTTAACGTGAGAGTAGCAAACGCTTACACAACAGGCTTTGTACACAATTGCTCCTATGTTTCTGAGGATCACTACGCAGTTTCACCGTATTTAACAACTATGAAACACGCCGTCGCCGAAACTCACAGAGGTTTTTATTTGTTTCCCCAAACAGGAAATTTTCTTTCAGGCAAAATTCATGTGTATGGTTTTAAATTGGATGGTAGTTGATGGCTGATCTTTACAAAAATGTGAACGGAGAGCGTGTAAAACTTACTAATGCTGAAGTTGTTGAGTACGAAAAATTACAACAAGAATTTTTAGATACGGCAGACGAAAGAAAAAAAGGAAAAATAAGAAGTAAAAGAAAACCTTTGTTTGAAGAAGCCGATTGGGAAATTCACAAAGCTGAAGACAACGGAGGAAATGTCGAGGCTTGGAGAACATATCGTCAGGCTTTAAGAGATATAACAAGTGGGGATTTAGACAATCCTTCATGGCCCACAAAACCAAGTTAGAGATATAATATGTTTGGTTTAGCTTCCTTTTCAGAAACACCTTTTGGGGCAAGAAACAGTATTTCTGAAAGTGTTTCTGTTACAGGGATTGGTGGAACAGCGTCTATTGGCACAGAATCTGTAACGGGTTTTGCAAATACAGAAGCTCCCCATGAAAATACTTTTGGTGTAGGTGCATGGAACGTAGGAACGTGGGGTCTTCAAAACACTTCTTCTGGTTTGGCTACAGCTTCGGTAGGATCTGTAACAGCTAGTATTCCTAAAAGTGTTTCGGTCACAGGGGTAAGCGCAACGGCTACTCTTGGCACAGAATCTGTAACAGGCTTTGCAAACGTTACTTTAACAGGTTTTGGGACAACAATGTCTTTGGGAGCTTTTGCCTCTGGTGGTGGCGCTAACATTTTTGTCAACGGGGTTGCAGGAACGTCCGCGCTAGGAAATTTCTTTAATACAGTAAATTCTTTTGAAACAACGGCTTCTATTGGCTCTGTGTCAACAAAAGTTGATATAGATGCTTCTGCAACAGGACTTTCCGCTACAGCTACTCTTGGTAATACGTTTGAAACAATGTCTGGGTTGGTTGGAACAACATCTCTAGGAAATGTTTTTGAGACAAACAATGGTTTTGGAACAGCGGCTTCTTTAGGAGACTCTACTGTAACAGGCTTTGCGAACGTCACTGTAACAGGTTTTGGAATAACGGCTTCTTTAGGCAGTAATGAAGCAAAAGGATCTTCAAACGTAATAATTGTTGAAGATTTTATGCAAGGAATGTCTGGATATTTAGGCTCTTTTTCTTTAGAAGTTGAAACAAACGTTTCCGTTGTAGGCGTATCTGGAGCAGGAAATGTTGGACAAGTGCTTGTTTGGAGTGCTATACTTCCTAATCAAAGCCCAATTTACAGCAAAGTGCAACCTAGTCAAAACCCAAGTTATAGTTCAACGCCTAGTCAAAACCCAAGTTATAGTACGGTGTCCCCAAGTCAAAGTCCAAATTATAGTTCATCGTCCCCAAGTCAAAGCCCTAATTGGGACGATGTAGCAGCATAGGAAAGAAAAATGAGTACATATGTAAATAACCTTAGATTAGAAGAAATTGGTTCTGGAGAAGCCTCTGGAACGTGGGGAACAAAAACAAACACCAATCTGGAACTTATTGGAGAAGCTTTAGGTTTTGGGACAGAAGCCATAACTGAAAATGCCGACACTCATACAAGTACTGTTGCGGATGCGGCTTCGGATCAAGCACGGGCTATGTACATTAAATATACGGGAGCCTTAGATTCAACGTGTACAATCACCATAGGGCCAAACACCAACAAACGAGTTCATATTATTGAAAACGCTACTACAGATTCTGGATCAAGTGGTCCTTATAGCGTTATAATTAAACAGGGGAGTGGAGATACCGTTACCGTAGAAAATGGTCAAACAAAAATTGTTTATTTAGACGGAGCAGGGTCGGGGGCCGCGGTTGTTGATGCTTTTGCTGATTTTCTTTTTGGTGCAAACTTATATATAAAAAACCCTGCTACAGGAGACAATAGCACAGCTAATTTATATCTTCAGACTGCGGAAGCCGACATTGCTATTAATGACGTAATTGGAAAAATTAACTTTCAAGCTCCAAACGAGGGAACAACGGGAGACGCGAACTTAGTAGCGGCAGCTATTTCTGCTATTTCGGAAGGTGATTTTAGTTCAAGTAGTAATGCTACAAAGCTTTCGTTTGCTACGGGCGCTTCAGAAGCTGCTGCGGAAAAAATGAGCTTGTCAAGCGCAGGAAAATTAGTTGTTGCAAGTACCATACAGGGAACTGCTTTAATTGAAGATTCCGTAACCGTTACGTCTTCTTCTAATTCTACGGCAATAGATTTAGCGCTTGGATCTAATTTTTTATTAGATTTAGGGGCGTCTACAGAAAATACAGAGCTTGTTGTGACTAACCCTGCCGCTAGTGGTCTTGCGTCTGTGTTTACTTTAAGAGTAATTCAAGACGCTTCGGCTAGGACAATTACTTGGATGCAGGATGGAAGTAATAATGATTTAGTATATTGGCCGGGAGGGGCTGCCCCTACCTTAACGTCTACGAATAATGGAATTGATTATTTTGTATTTATTACTTCAGACGGAGGCACTTCATGGTATGGATTTACGGCCGGACAAGCCATGGCAATACCCACATAAGGAACCTTTTATGAGTCAAGCAAAATTATTAATGGCGGGGGCTTCAAAAGATCACTTTATTACGCTCTTTGATGAGGATGATTCGACGTCTTCTCAAACTTATCTTGCGGGAGTTTTTATAGACTCAAGCGATAATATTTACGCAATGGGTTATGTGCAAGATATCAATGCGGGATCGGATGATCATGGTGTTTTAGATAAACTTTCCTCAGACGGTACGCTTGTTTACAGAAAAGAGTTTTATAAATCAGGAGATAGCTTTAAATTTTTTGGGGGAACTGGAGATTCTACGCACGTTTATTGCGTTGGAACGGTTTCAGGGCAAGGAAGTGGTCAGGTAGACGCTCTTCTTATAAGTGTGCCTCACGACGGATCTTCTACGGAATATTCTGTACGGTTTGGACAACCGTATAACGATGCTTATACGGATGCTGCTTTAGATAACTCTGGAGATGTTGTTTGTGTAGGAAATTATAGAACAAGTAATAGCTCTACTCCTCCTACTAGAGGTACAATTCATAAAAGGGATCACGATAGTAACGGAGATATTCTTTTTGATAAAACTTATCAGGGAACTAACTTATCTAATGTTCTTGCGGTTGCTTGTGATGGCTCTGATAATGTTTATTTTACAGGGTACTTTGACCATACTACGTCGAGTTACGATAACGTTCTTTTTGTTGGAAAGTTAAATAGCAGCGGAGTAGAACAATTTGCAAAGATGCATCGTTCTAGTGAAAATGATTATGGATACGGAATTGCTTTAGACTCCAGTGGTAATATTTATGTAGTCGGTGCAACAAATAACTATGGTCTTATAATAAAATACAATAGTTCAGGTGTTGTTCAATGGGACAAAATATTAGGAGAAAGTGGTTCTACTGAAACTTTTAGGGGCGTTGTCGTAGATGCTAATGACGATGTATATGTGGCCGGTACTTCTAATAGCCCCGGTAGTACGACTTGGTTAGTTGCTAAATACAATAGTTCTGGAGCGGTGCAATGGCAAAGAACGCTTGGAACAAGCAGTTCCGATGCCTTAGACTCAGGAAGCTGTATAAAACTAGATAGTTCGGAAAATGTTATTGTTGCCGGTCAATTAAAACTAATGGGAGCAATTGCAAAGTTAAAAAACGATGGTTCTGGACTTGGAACATATACTTTCGGTATTTCTGGAGGAGATGTTGACGTAGTATATCAGGCCAGTTCTTTGACGGAAGCGGACATTTCCATGACGTCGTCAGACGACACGCAAAATGCAATTCAGGATACATCTGATAGCATATCCTCAGAAACAATGAACGGCTCTGTTACGGTTTCTCGTTCTGACTTTACTGAAAGTGAACACCATCAGTATATTGAATATTTATAAATTAGGAGAAGAAGATGTACGCGCTTTTAAACGATGACGGAAGTTTACAAACATATCCATACAGTTTTACTAATTTAAGGTATGATAACAAAAGTGTCAGCTTTCCTGATAAACTCACAAAAGAAATATTAAATGATTTTAAACTTGCGACGGTTGCAGTAAGTGCTATTCCAAAGCATACTTCCCGCACAGAAACAGTAACAAAAAATGATGTTCCTACTTTAATTGAGGGGGTATGGACAATATCTTGGACAATATCTGAGAAAAGTTCTGAAGAAGTTGAGGCGTTTGACTTAAAAGCTTCTATCGGTGTTCGCGCCCGAAGAGAACTTTTATTGCAAGAAACAGATTTTTATGCCCTAACTGATTCGCCAGATATGCCTGACGCAATGAAAGAATATAGAAAAAAATTAAGAGATATATCCTTGCAAGACGGATTTCCTAACAATGTAACGTGGCCTATAAAACCAGTTTGAAAGCAAAAATGCCCTTAACAAAATTACAATTTAGACCGGGTGTAAACAGAGAAACCACTTCTTTTTCTAATGAAGGGGGTTGGTTTGATTCTGAAAAAATAAGGTTTAGGTTTGGTTATCCTGAAAAAATTGGAGGTTGGACAAAGTTAATTTCGGCGGCCTTTCTGGGAGGGTGTAGAGCCTTGCATCCTTGGGTTGCTTTAGATGGAACACAATTTTTAGGATTAGGAACAAGTCAAAAATATTATGTAAATCAAGGAGGAGATTTAAACGATGTAACTCCTCTTCGACTTACAACCTCCGCAGGAGACGCAACTTTTGCCGCGACCAACGGATCATCTACTCTAACTGTAACAGAAGCGTCTCATGGCGCTGTTGTGGGGGATTTTGTAACATTCTCTGGAGCAGCCTCCCTTGGTGGAGTTATAACAGCGGTTATTTTAAATCAAGAATATAAAATTCAAACAGTAGTTAATGCAAACAGTTTTACCATTACCGCTAGGGCCGTAGGTACACTTTCAAGTATTACAACCTCTTCGGGTTATGGGGGAACAGCGGTTAACGCAAACGGAAGTGACTCAGGAAACGGTGGAGGCTCTACAGTGGCCGCTTATCAAGCCAGTATTGGTCTAGATGTTTCTGTTCGTGGAACGGGTTGGGGTGCAGGAACGTGGTCGGTGACGGGAGAATCAGACAGAGGTTGGGGTTCAAGTTCAGATGTGTCTATATCAACGACGTCAATGAGGATTTGGAGCCACGATAATTTTGGAGAAGATTTACTATTAAATATACGAGATGGTCAAATAGCGTATTGGGACAAATCTGGGGGAACCGCGGCAAGAGCGGTTCTTTTGTCTAGTTTAACAAATGCTAATACTACTCCTACCATTGCAAAAAAAGTTCTTGTGTCAGATAGAGACCGACACATTGTTGCTTTTGGGTGTGACGCAGAAAATTCAATAGGCACTCAAGATCCGTTGTTAATACGATTTGGATCTCAAGAAAGTCTGACGGATTGGGCGTCTACTGCAACAAATACCGCAGGAGATTTACGAATTGGATCAGGCTCTGAAATTATAACGGCTATTGAAACCAAGCAACAAATCCTTGTTTTTACAGATGTTTCCTTACATGCCATGCAATTTATAGGACCTCCCTTTACCTTTGGTATTAATTCCGTTTCTGAAAACATTACCATTGCAGGTCCTTTAGCAGCAGTAGCCATTGAAGATTCCGTTTATTGGATGGGTCAGAATGAGTTTTACCTTTATCGCGGAAACGTACAACGAATACCCTGTACCGTTAGAGACTATATTTTTTCTGACTTTAATCGGGATCAAATAGCCAAAGTTACGGCAGGAACAAACTCCTCTTTTGCTGAAATATGGTGGTTTTATCCAAGCGCAAACAGTATAGAAAATAATAAATATGTTATTTTTAATTATGACCAAAATGTTTGGTATTATGGAACGTTAAACAGAACAGTGTGGTTGGATAGAGGAATACGAGACAATCCTATAGCAGCCTCAGACGATCAATTTTTATACTCACATGAATCTGGTTTTAATGACGGAAGCACGGATCCAGTATCTCCAATTAATTCTCACATACAATCTAGTCAATTTGACATTGGAGAAGGAGATAACTTTGTTTTTTTAAATAAGATTATACCTGACGTAACTTTTAGAAACTCTGACTCTACTTCGCCCAATGTAACCTTTACTTTAGAAACAAGAAATGCACCGGGCGGTAATTACTTACAAACAACCAATCAGAGTGTTTCTCAAACAACCGCCTCAAGTCAAACGGTTATCGAAGAATTTACCGAAGAGAAAAATATACGACTAAGAGGTCGTTCTTTTGCTTTAAAAGTTGCTTCCTCTATCGTTGATATGACTTGGAGATTAGGGTCTCCTAGAGTAGACATAAAACCAGATGGGAGGAGGTAATGTCTAGAAACTTAAACGTTCCTTTTTTTCCCACGGCTCCAGATCAGTATACTCAAGCCTATATGACAGAGATAGTTAGAGCTTTTTCGGTATATACTTTGCAGATGCAAAACCCCGGACAAGGGCGTCATACAGAGTTGGTAATAACAAATTTACAAAACCACGATAAAAATTTAGAAATTGGAGGGTTGTTTCAACAAGAAGGTTTTGTTAAGATAACTCGACAAGAAGCTCCACACCCTGCGGGATTATCAGGGTCAACTGCGGTAGGAAGCGTTACGGTGACAACATAATGGCAGAATTATACCAAAGACCAGAACCTTTTAATGTCCCTGACGGGGGACTTGCAACGTTTCTTACAGCTACGGAAGGTTCGTGGGCCGACGATATTGAAGATACAATTCCGAAAGTTGGTATAGGGTCTGCGAAGCAAGCTGCTGATAGCCTTGCTAAGTTTGGTCGGTACGAAGATGAGTATATGGTTCATGCTGCTGAAGGTGAGACGGTTATTCCAAAAGAAATACTGGACAGCAACCCACGGCTCAAGGCCAGTTTATTTCGGCAAATGAGGAGTATGGGCGTTGATCCAGAACGATATGTTGTTGGTAATGAGCTTAACAGCATTAATCCTGTTACAGGTCAGCCAGAGTTTTTCTTAAAGAGGCTAGGTAAATTTATTAAGAAGGGCGTGAAGAAGATTGTTGGGGTTTTAAAGAAAGCGGCTCCTATTGTTCTTTCCGCAGCTATTAATTTTGTTGCACCGGGTTTAGGAACCGCGGTTACTGGAGCGTTAGGCGCGGGCCTTGGCTCATTGGTTCAGGGTAAGAGTTTAAAAGAAAGTTTTAACGCGGCCTTACTTGGAGGCGCTGCGGTCGCCTTAACGAGCGGTATTGGAAGTATGGTCAAGGGCAAAACTTTTGGAGAAGGACTGTCACAATCTTTAAACATTAAGAACCCTTTTCAAGGGCAAAATGTTTTAGAAAAAGCCTTGGGTCCTAAGTCTGAGGCGGTTGTTTCCGAAACCCCAAGTGGTGCTATAACGCAAGAAATGAAACCTATGGGTCGTCCTTTTGGAAAACAAATGGGGTTTCCTACGCCAGAAAGACTTGATCCAAGCACTGTTAACTTTAACATTCCACAAGACGCGGCTTTAAACAGTGCGCCCGAATCAAAAGGAATTATCAATACTGCTAAGAACTTTTTTAGCGAACGATTATCCCCTTATAGACAAAGTTATATAGATTCTATAACCAAGGAAAATCCTGCTACAGGGTTACCTTATGGAGAAAACATATTTAAACAGTATGCTCCCATGCTTGCAGCAGGAACAGGAGTGATGGCTTTAGCGGGCGGGTTTGATGCAAAAAATCCAGAAATACAAGACGCAAGCGACTTGCGTAGATATCCTACTGTTCGGACTGGAAGCCCTATGCGACGGGGACAAATACAAAATATGTACTATCCGGGGTATGACCCCGTAACCGCGGCTCAAGGGGGAGAAATGTTTCCACGGCGCACGGGCCAGATATCAGGGCCGGGAACAGGAACATCTGACGATATCCCCGCCATGCTTTCGGACGGTGAATTTGTAATGACGGCTGACGCTGTAAAAGGCGCGGGCAACGGATCAAGACAACAAGGAGTTCGCCGTATGTATGACATGATGCGAAAGTTTGAAGGGGGCGCAGTTTAATGGGAATAACAACCACACAACAATACGTCTCCGAAGATCCGCGCTTTGTAGCGTATAAGGAAGGTTTGCTTCAAGATTCTTCTGATTTTGTTCGCGGGCAAATGGGCTACAACCAAGTTCCTGTCACAGACGCTTCGGGCAATGCTGTTTTAGACGAACAAGGGCAACCCACTTATCAATTACAGCCTATAGTTGACCCCGAAACAGGACAACCAATAGGACCTAATTATGCTCCAGATCAACAAGTAGCGGGTCTGTCAAATCCCGAAAAACAGGCTATTGCTCTTGCTCAACAAGGCATTGGAACTTATCAACCTTTTATACAGAGAGGATATGATGCTACGGAGGCCGGCCTTCAGCAACTAGAAGGCGCCGCTCAACAATTTGATCCCTCTACAATTAGTAACTTTATGAACCCTTATCAGGATCAGGCCATTGATTACGCCATGCAGGACATACAACGTGTTGGAGATGTTCAACAACAAGGCGCAAAGGCGCAAGCCGTTGGAGCGGGAGCTTTTGGTGGCAGTCGTTCAGGCATTTTACAAAGCGAAGTTGGTCGAAACACAATGGATCAACAAGCGCGGACCGCGGCTCAAATGAGACAGGCAGGGTATCAGGACGCTGCTAATAGAGCGCAACAATCTTTTGAAGCAGGAAAAGGTAGAGGCTTGCAAGCGTCTCAACTTGCGGGTAATCTTGGTCAGGGTATTGCGGGTCTTGGTGGAATGGCTCAAGGTTTAAATGCGGCGGATATTGGAACGTTAACTTCTGCGGGGGCTTTGCAAAGAGGTGTTTCTCAGAGCGGGTTAGATACAAATTATAGAAATCAAATGCAAAAATATCAAATGCCTTATCAACAATTTGGATTTTTAGGCGATATATATAGTGGAGCGCCTAGTACACAACAACAAATTACGTCACAAGTCAGTCCTGATCCCTCCGTTGGACAACAGATAGCAGGACTGGGAATTGCAGGGTTATCCGCCGCAGCCGGCGCACAGAAAGCAGGGTTATTTTGATGAATAGAGGCGTAATGCAGAGACAGATGTTTTCTAACGGGGGCGAATCAAATTTAAGATCAGCCGTAGCGGAACAACGGCTAATGCAAAAAAAAGAAGATAATCTAAGTCAAGGGGCCATTGAATATCTTCGTGTGCAGAAGGAATATCTTATACGCGAGATAGAAAAAATAACGGGGGGCTTAACGCCTGTAGATATTAGTTCTTTATTACAAAGATCAATACCAGAACTTGAAAACTTTTTGACTCAAACAAAAGAAAAATATCAAGCTCTTCCTTCGGACATGTTAAGGCGTGAAGGACCGGGATCTTTAAGAATACCTGTAGAAGAACAACGACGGATGGAAGAATTACTCCCTCAAATGGGGAGACGAGATCCCAACATGACTGAACAATATGGTATAAACCCCCTTACTAGAATGCAACAATTGCAGAATGACCAGATGGTGTCTGCGGGAAGACCTACGCCAAATGTATTAAATCCAGATATATCGCAGTATGTCAGTAGAGGACAAGTAGGGAATATACCCGCAGGTCGAAGAGAAAGTGTACCAGAAAACTTTGGTGGGGTTAATCAACAAATATCTATGGAAGATGATTTAAATTATTTACGGGAAAAAAGACGAAATCAAGAGCTAGTTAATCAAGGCTATGCAGGGGGCGGTGAAGCCGTGCCAAACAGATTAAAAGGATTTTCTAAACTTCCCGAAAGCGTACAAATGCAAATGAACCCTTCTTTGGCTAAACAGTATCAGCAAGGCGGTATTGCCTCTATGATGGATCCGGCCTCTTTACCACCGGGTAATCCCATGGCAGGGGCAATGCCACAAGGCGGTCAAATGGACCCTGCACAAATGGCAATGATGGAAGCGGAAGCTGCGGGTCAAGCACAGGGCGAACAAATAGGAGCCATGGTCGGCGAACAAACAATGGCAGGCTTGGATCAGGCAGAGGACTTTCAAGGTGCGATAGACGCGCTCCGCGGAAATTCAGTACCCATGGAAGGACGTTATGAGGAATTGGCAGGCTTTGTTGGTGATGAAGACGCCATGCAAACACCTCAATCCGTTTTGGCAATGGTGCAACCTACCATTATGATGACCGAAGAAGGCGCCGTGGACAGCGGAATAGGTCAGCTAATGGAACAAATTACAGGCAATATAGCAATGGAGACCCCAGACGGACAGCCCACAGCAATGGCAGAGGGGGTTGGCAGTTTGATGGGGGTTGGGCAGCAGCCCACCGAAAAAAAGCTTTTAGCTGACGGGGGAGCCGTCCAGAGTTTTAGTGAAGGTAAAGAAGTAAAAAAGCCTTCTTTGTCTTATCAAGATCTTATGGCTGATACAGACTTTGCTAAAAACAAAGCTCTTTTTGATTCAATAAAAGGAAGCCCTCAAGCTCGTAGAGATGCTTTGCAGTCCGACCTTTATTTTAACCTTGCTGACAGAGCGCTTGCTTTTGCAGGTGGGGTTGATCCTAACACGGGCGAAAACATGGCAGGAGCGCCACTCTTATCTCAAGTAGGTCGTTCAGCGGTGGGCCTTGGAGGTACTATCTCAGAAAAGTTAGCTGCTCAAAGAGCGCAGGATCAAGCGTCGGACACCGCGGCTTTGTCAAGAACATTATCTCAAAGGGACATTTTACAAGATCAAAACTTTAAAGTTGGCATGGAAGAGAAAAAATATAACTTTGAAATGCTTAAAATGGCTGAACAATATAATTACACTCAATTAGCTAATGAAGATCAGTTTAGTCACGCAACACGATTAGCGGAACAAGGCGGTAGGATACAAAGAGGATTAGCACGGCTTCAAGGAGAGATAAGTGCCGACGCTCAGAAGATAAAAGATGCTCTTGAATTAAAACTAAATGAAGTTAACAACACGTTAAAAACTACACTGCAAACAAATGAGTTTAATCAACAAGACGCATTAAAAGCATCCGATCAAGAATTTGAAGAAGCTGCTCAAAATAGAAGTCGTTTAATCGCGCTACAGCTTGCTTCTGTTAATGATAGATTAAAAAGAAAAGCTACTAAAGAAGATACTGAATATAAAGCGTTCTTAGAAAAGGAACAATTAAAAATTAAACAAAGCTACGCTGTAGTGAATCAAGCTCAAGAACTAAAAAATGATATAAAACTTCTAGGTGTAAAGACTACTGAAGAACTTATAACAATGGAGAAAGGACAAAAATATGATTTAGCGGGAATTAGATTACAAAGTAGTTTAATTCAAAAGAGAAACGATGCACAAAACGCTAACAACGCTACTCAAGCCGCTATTCAAAGAGTTTTTGAGTCAGGACAAGCCCGAACCTCTAGAAATTTTGAAAAAGTATTAAGATTAGAGTTGCAAAAAAATGGCTTTAAAGAGGCCGACTTGGACAGAGAGTTAGCAAAAAAACAACAAATTTTTAATAACATTATTACTGAGCAAAAAATGGATCTTGAAGAATCTAAAGAAGCTTTTGACCAAGCTTTTGATACAGAAACTTTAGCTATTACTAGATTAGAATCAGAAGCTAAAAAAGCTAATGTGTTTGGAACAGGAAAAACAGGCGGGGCCTTTAACGTTGTTACAAACCAAGATAATTTAAACGCTTACGCAAATAATTCCTTTGCAGAAGGCAGCGCTATAAACCAAGGCCATGTTGAAGCGGCTCTTAGCGTGTATGTATCTCCTGAAATGGATTACAGTACAGACTCAAGAGGAAAAGTTATACGACCGGGTAATGAATTAACAACTGATATGAAAAATGCTTTAAAAGCCCGAATAGACAATGGTTTTGCAATCCCCAATAAACTTAGAATACTTTTAGATGAAAAACCTAAATCTGTTTCAAAATACGTATTTAAAGCAGATGGAAGTGTCGATGTTAGCAAAGTAACCTCTGAAAACATGGGAGAAGTTTTAACAAGCAGAAATATTGATCCAAATGTTGTTTCGTTTCCTGACAAGATTAATCCTAATACAGGTAAGCCAGAACCATTTTTTAACGAAGCAGCAAACTCACAATCAGAACAATCTAATGCAACCTTTAATAATAGAAATCTTAGATTAACAAGCTCTTTATTTTTAAATGTAAATAATCCTTTATCAGCGTTTGGTTCTCCTTCGTTTCTTGCGAATCTTGTTAACAAAGGAATGGAGGCTTTAAGTTTTGATAAATACGGCGCTCCTTATGGGGATACAAAAGAAGCCATTGCAGGGTTAACTAATTTAAACGATGACTTTATAAAAGTTTATATGAAATCTGCTGATATAAGAGACAGCGTTTTTGCTCAACAAGAATTAAAAGCATCCGTTCCACCTCCCGGTAAATTTTGGACAGGCAATGACACGGCATTAGCCATGGCACGAAGTTTGTTATTAAGAATACAAGGTGATTTAGAAATAAAAAGAGAGATTTTATATAATGAAGAAATCCCTTTAACCGAAGATCGAAAATATGAAACTATGGTGCAAATAATGCAACTCGAAAAACTTGAAAGAGGTTATTCGTTTGTAGCAGGATTAAATCTTTCCGACGAAGACGAGGATGAGGAATTATCTACAGAAAAAGATAAGATACTAAATAACCTTAGAACGATTACAGGTATAGATATTCCAGATAGAGGAAGTTAGGACATTTTAAATGGCTGAACCAGAAATAAAAGATTTATCTTTTACTGAAAATACAGAAGAACCTGTTACAGAGCCTGTTACAGAGCCTGTTACAGAGCCTGTCTTAGCAGACCCTAATCTTTTTGATTATGAAAATTACGAAAGGGTAAGTTTTTCTCCTGAATATGTAAAACAAGTTACAAAAATATTTAAGAAACAAGGTTCTCGTAAAAGGGTAAAAGGACCTGACAATAAGGAAATGTTGCTTACGCCCACTTCCGTATTAGCTGCTCAAGGCGCGGAAGAATTTAATCAAAAAACAGGTATGGGAACTTACCAACAATTTAGAGAAGGAACGGCGCCCTTTCAACTAGGGTATAAATTTGACGATAAACAAATCTTAGCTATCACTACCGATTTAAAAGATTATGGAGGATTAGAAGGGTTTTTAGAATCCGCGGGAAGAAGGACGGTTGAGAACGTGCCTATGAGTGGAGCCTTTGCATTAGGCTTTTCAAAAGGAATACAAATTCAAAGCGCAACTCCTCCTGTCCCAAAATTTCCAAGAATAGGAGGTCCTGTTGGTAAAATTACAGATCCAGTTCTTGCCTTTGGAGAAACGTTTCTTACCGCAGGAAGGTTTTCTATTCCTTATGTAACAGGAATTGCTTCCAGTGTATTAAGTTATTTTCCAAGCCAAGAATTTGCAGACCTTTCTTTAGGTGAAAAGAAAGTTGCTACTCCTGACTCCTATGGAACAATGAGAGCAGGAGAAGCCTTTGCGGACGTTTTATCTTTTACACCAATAACTTTATTGGCAGATAAAGCGGGAACAGATGTTTTAACAGATTACTTCACGAATAGATTAACAAGCAGTATTACGAAGGGAAAAGCAAAAGGAGAAAACCCTTTTATACGAGAGTTTGATTTTTCGCCTACGGCTCAACCCTCCCTTTCAAAACAATATAAAAACGCTGTAAAAACTTCTAAAACATTAGGTGCAAAAACTATAGATGGAGTTAAACGTCCTTTTCAAGGACCTCTTACTATAAATGATTTTACAGAACGAGGCGTTGCTGCTGTTTTAGAAGGAAAAGTAGCTCCGTCTGTGTTAATGAAATTAAAGGTAATAGAAAACGCTTTAGTCAGTTCTGGAAAACAAAATAAAGCTCTTACGGCTTTTTACGAATCTTTAGCAGCCGGAGGCTCTTCTCAAGCTGTTAAAACCGCAGCAGAAAACGATCCTTATGGATTTAGTGAAGTTATTGCAGAATTTACTGGTGCGTTAGGTGTTCAAGTTGCAGCGGAAAGTTTTGGTTCCTATGTTTTTAAAAGTTTACTTCCCAAAGTATCTGTTTTGGCACGAAATATTGGAGATGCCAGTTTTTCTGAAAACCCACTTCAAGCTATTGGTTCTGGAACATATAGGACCTTTCAAGATGCAAGAGACTCTTATAGACAAAACAGAGGTTTTAAATTAATTCTAGATGAACTACAACGTTTAGGAAGTATAGATAGCCCAGAACAACTAAGAGCTATGATAAAGCGACTGGAGGCCGATAGAAATGTTTATAGTGCTGATGGAAAACCGTTAACCACAGAACAAGGTGATTTAGTACAAAAAACCTCTGGGCAACTGTCTGAAGACCCCGCTATAATGGCAATAGAAGCGGCTTTATCAAGAGACATAGGGTCTTTATCTGAACAAAAACAACAAGCCCTGCGTTTAGAAAAAGAATCTTTACAAGCCATATTAGAAAATTTAGCCGTAGGAAAAAACTCAACTTTTTCACGGGCTTCCTTGCAATTAGCCGCGGAAATAAGAGAATCTATTTTTACAAAAGTTTTAGACGATAGATTAACTAAAGCCGAAAACGTATTATTATCGGCTTTTGAAAAAGTACAAAAAGGTGGCTTGTCCCCCGGTGAGTTAAAAGCCATGGGATTAGGAGATATGGACGCGGACGATAGGTTGGATCTTTCCGTTCGATTAATGGACATGCTTAAACAACAAAAGATGATAGCAAGAAATGAACAAAAAAGATTATATAGTAAAGTTGGTAATGTAGAAGTAACTTCTTTCTTTGATGACAGCGGAGAAATTGTAACAGAACCCAAATTTATTAGACTTTTACAAGAAAAAGGTCCTTTTAACGATCAAAGTGCAGTTAAAAAAGAACTCTTACCTCTGTTTAAATATTCGCAACAGAAAGCCCAAGAGTTAGGGCTAGGAGTAGATTTACAAGTAAATAATTCAAAAGCAATAGCTCATGCAGAGGTTTACAAAAGTCTTACCGCTTCTTCTAGTAGAAAATCTTTCGATGATTTTTTATTAAGAGAAAATCTTTCTGATCCAGAATTACAAGTAACGGACGATATTATACAAAAAGTAAGAACAGAACGATCCAAATATAAACGAAAACCTGAAGATGATAATTTGTACTCGACGTACATACAAGCCTTAATAGAAAAAAAAGATATTCAAAACCCTGTTGCGCTTGTTCAAGAGGGGGGTATTACAGTTCAGTCTTTAAATCAAGCAAGGTCGGATGCTTTAAGCATTGCCAGAGATGGAACAAAATCTCCTGAAGTAAGGTCTTTAGCGGGTCAATTTGCTTCAGCAATAGAAGATGACATTGATAATTTTGCTACCTTTGGAGGAGATGATCTTACTCAAGAAAGTCTTGAGGCTTTAAAAACTGCAAAATCATTTTCTAAAGCGCTTGCAGATGTATATTACAGAAGTTTCGTAGGCGATGCGTTGCAACAAACCAGAGATGGAGCTTTTAGGTATGCTCCAGAAACAATAGCAGCTTCTTTTACAGGAAACAGGTTTGACCCTAATTACCTCAAAATAATGGATATTGAAGAAGTTGGTAAGTTTGCAAGAAACAACAATTTAAAAGGAGCGCAAAGTGGCACTGATTCTATAACTGCGGTGCTAGATAAAATTTTAAGGAACGCTAGAGCCGAAGTTTACGATCCTGAAACAAAAACAATTAATGAGGCAAAATTAAATGATTGGTTAAACGTAAATAAAAGATTAGAGGGAACTTTTCCTGAACTTTTTGAAGATTTACGAGATTTAGGAAAAAGCGCCGATCTTTTTGATAATGTGTCCCAATTAAACTCTAATGTCCGAAACACTATAAACAAACAGATTAATTTTCAATCGTTGTTAAAAGATGCGAAAGGCAACGTAAGGTCTAATCCAACTTCCGCAATTAGTGAGGCTTTTACAGCAGGAAAAGATCAATTTCAAGCGTTAGAAAATTTAATAAAAGTAATTCCAAAAGAAGGGGAAACCATAAAGTCTACTGTATATACTTTTTTAGATCCCGTTGAAAACATTCCTATTAAATTTTTTAATAAAACTGACGCAGAAAAATTTAGAAAAAAGAATCCTTCGTTTACATACGACGGAGGAAAGACTCTTTCCGTTGGTAGAGAAGATGCAATGGAGGGGCTTAAATCTTCTATTTGGGAATATTTTGTTCTTGGAACTCCAAGTCCAAAAGGACAAACACAAAGCACGTTAAATGCAACCAGAATTTACAAAGAGTTGTTTGAAAAAAAGTTAGTGCCTAGTAGAAATTTAGGTCAAAGAGGCGCAAGAAATAGAAAAGCTTTAACCGTTGCTGAATTTCTACAAAAAAAGGGTGTTTTTACAAACGCAGATATTAAAGGATCTAAAGAAGTATTAGAAACTATAATGAAAATTGAAGGTGGCGCTACCGCAAACATGTTGGGAGAGGGTTTTGCTGAAGCTAAACCTTTAATAGACTTTGCTTTGTCTATCTCAGGGTCTGCAATAGGAACAAAATCCCAATCCATTTTAACGGGAGGTCAGGGCGGTCCGGGTTCTATCATAGCTGCGGGAAAAGGCGCCGAAGCCATGCGAAATATATTTTTAAAAATACCGCAATCTCAAAAAATGTTATTTACCGCTGAACTATTACAAAATCCTCAACTTCTTGCTAAGATGTTAAGAAAATATGGAGATGACGGACAATCTAAAAGTGTTATAAATTCTTTATTAGATTTTATGAAAAAACAGGGGTTTGTTACAACGTCCACAAGAGGATATACAACAATTACTCCCCTTCAAATATATGAAAAAGATACCTCTGAAAAGTTTGATCCTATTAGAGATGCCCCTGCAAAACCTCCTGTAGTAGATTATGAAGCTCCTGCGATACCCCCAGTCTCAGACGCCTCCCCTTCTATGAATACCGTGAGAGGCGGACCACCGCCCGTGGCCCAAGCAAAACCTCCTGCACCGCCACCGGCCCAAGCCGATCCACAAACACGGCAAAGGTACGCAGCTTTGTTTCCTAACGATCCAACGTCGGCAATGATAAAAGGCAGTCAGGGCGGTATTGGTTCACTCTTTGGCTAACCAGTTTCGCGGATCTTCGCCCATGACCTTTCCTGCCAAGAGATCCTTGTCACGAAGCGCGCCTAAGATCTTCTCGTCGATTGTATTTGGAGATACAAAATCTATATAGGTAACGGACTTGTTCTGCCCAATGCGGTGCGCTCTGTCTTCGGATTGTTTGCGAATCTCCAAATCGTAACTGTTGCTGTAATAAATAACAGTGGACGCTCCATTCAAGGTAATGCCATAGCCACCCGTTCGAGGTTGTCCAATAAAAAACCGCAAGGGGCTGTCAGGATCCTCAAACATATTTACAATGTCCTGACGCTCGTCCTGTGCCGTTTCTCCGTAGTAGGTTGCCACCGCTTCGGCGCCAAAGCGGTGGCGCAAGTTATCAGCAATCCGTTGGATGTCATAAGTATATGTCGCCCAAATTATCGCCTTACCTTGTAATTCGTCTGTAACATCCATGAGGTTGTCCAGACGGTTGTTTGGAATAGGTTGTATCGGTCCGTCGTCCGATTGCAGAAATCCACAACAGATTTGTTGCAGTCTCATAATCTGTGTTAAAACGCTCTGTGTCGTCGCTAACTCGCCATCCGCTAGTTGGGCTAGGGCAAGCTTCTTCATCTGGCTGTACAGGCGTTTCTGCTCGTCTGAGAGTTCTATATTCCGCCGTATGTAGACCTTCTCTGGTAAGGTCAGGCATTCTTCCTTTAAAATACGGCTGCTAAAGTTTTGAAGCTTCTCATTGAGTTCTTCCAAGCGCCTGTATCCAGTAATCTCCTGAAACGATCTGTGACCCATGGCCCGTTGCTGTACAATCGCATGACGGTTTTGAAAAGCAAAGTAACTTGTGAAGCCTAGCTTGTCGGCGCCCAGAAAGAAACATTGCGAGAATAAATCCATAGGAGACTTGGTAATTGGCGATCCTGTCAGGATGCGCTTGTACTTACTGCTTTTGCGTAGATCCAGTATGTTTTTGGTTCGCTGTGCTTTTCTATTCTTTATAGTGGTGCTTTCGTCAATAATCACAAGGTTGTGCTTATTGTAAGATAAAAAACGTTCCGCAGCCTTTGCACCTTTTGAAGTACTAAACGCCTCCACATTCATTACAAATATTTTTAATTCTGAATGTAATGGATTTACAAGAACCGAAAGCTCTTCTTCAAACTTCTTTGTTATGTTGGGTTGCCAACGCACCACGGTCCGCGGAACTTGGTCCGACAGGTGATTCGGTATTTCGCCTTGAACCCAATTATCGTACACGCCTTTGGGTGCAACAATTAAGGCCGACGTAATTTTATTCTCTAAATAAAGATGCCCCATGGTATCAATAGCCACTTTAGATTTACCAGTACCCATCTCCATAAAAAATGCGTAAGCTAGTGTATCCTTTGATTCCTCATACACTTTAAGTTGGTGTGCAAATGGCTTTGTTTTAAATTTATACATACCGCCTCATATTTATTATTGACATACGATAATATACAACTATATTGGTGTTTGTAAAGCCCTAACGGTGCTTTTAACAACGAAAGGTAAACAATGAACGATATTTTTAAACAAATGGAAGAGGATTTTGAGAAATCAATTAAGGATCCACTTAAACATGTAGACAGTAACGAGTTAGGCACAATTGCCGAAGTAGCCAAGTCTATTCGTGACAAGGAACTACGAATTGCCACGATAGAAGCACAACTTAAAGATCTTAAAAAAGAACACAATAAGTTGACCGACGAAGAATTACCACAATTGTTAGCCGAAATAGGTTTGTCCTCATTTACACTGGATGATGGTTCGGCTGTTACGGTGAAACAAACCTATGGTGCTTCGATTCGGGTAGATGATCGTCCAAAAGCGTATGAATGGCTACGAGAGAATGGTCACGACGATATAATTAAGAACTCTATATCGTGTAGTTTTGGACGAGGGGAAGATGACCAAGCCTCTGCTTTTCAAGCGTTTGCTTCTAAAGAAGGTTTCCCCGCAGAGCAGAAGACTGAAATTCATTCCCAGACATTACGCGCTTGGGTGAAGGAAAGAGTTGAGAATGGCGAAGAGTTTCCAATGGAACTTTTCGGTGCATACATAGGCCAAAGAGCCGTCATAAAAGGGAGTAAGTAAATGGCAAAAGACGTAACAAAGGGTGGCAACACCGAAGTAATGGACCCAATGATGTTTGAAGCCGACGCAGGCGTTGGTAATGAAAACATGGGTCAAGATGATTTGGCACTACCGTTTCTCAAGATAATTTCTGGTTTGGATTCTATCTTGGATACGCATGAAACTGCAAAGAAGGGTGACATCTATAACACCGTCAGCGGTCGAGTGTATGCAGGAAAAAAAGGAATACGTGTTGTTCCTGTGGCTTATCAACGGAAGTTTATTCAATGGCAACCCAGAGGACAAGGCTCTGGCGCACCTATGAATATTTATGGGGCAAACGATAAGGTTCCAGAAGTAAAGAGAGATCCTGCGGACAACAAGGATTACGTTGTTGGTGGAGATGGGGATTATATCGAAGAAACCCATCAGCACTTCGTCGTTATTATTAATGAGGACGGGTCTGCGGAAACAGCTTTAATTGCGATGAAATCAACGCAGTTAAAGAAGTCCCGTAAATGGAACTCCATGATTGCCGCCACCGTGATGCAGGGAAAGAACGGACCTTTCCAAGCCCCACGTTTCTCTCACGTTTATTCTTTGAAGACATTGTCTGAAGAGAATAGCAAAGGGTCGTGGCACGGTTGGGAGATGTCGCGTGAAGGTCTTGTACCTGACGCGAATATCTACAACAGTTGTAAGACGTTCGCAAAGAGCGTTACCGAAGGCGATGTTGTCGTAAAACATCAGGATGAAGCTGAAGCAGATAAGGGTTCTTCCCCGTTCTAATTCAATGGTGGTAGCTTCGGCTACCACCTTCACCCTTCGGAGATTCACATGACAGTACAGCAGTTCTCATCCATCTTTGATGGATTAAAAGAAGCCTACGGCACATATGTTGTCAATAAAACACAGGCGAATGGGAAGAATACAGGTAAAGCAGCCATCGTTCGTGAACAACGGACCACGAAACTATGGGAGGGACATCTCTCTGGTAAAGGCAATGCGATTGGAATTATACCAATTAATGAAGACAACAACTGCAAATGGGGTTGTGTGGACGTTGACCAGTATCCTCTTGACCACAAAGTCTTGGTCGAGAAAATCCGAAAGCTTAAACTACCTATGGTCGTATGTCGATCTAAATCAGGCGGTGCGCATTGCTTTTTGTTTTCATCAGATTGGGTTGAAGCCAAGGATATGCAAAAATCCCTGCAACATATATCGTCCGCCCTTGGCTATGGCGAAAGCGAAATCTTTCCCAAGCAAATCAAGCTCCACTTGGATCGGGGCGACGTTGGTAACTTTCTAAACCTACCCTATTTTGATGCGGAAGAAGGGTTACGCTATGCCATTAACGACGATGGCGGAGCCGCGACTTTAGAAGAGTTCTATGCGCTTTACGAAAAGTACAAGCAAACGCCCGAACAAATCCAAAAGATACAGATCACAGAAACAATGGACAGTCCTATTAAGGACGGCCCTCCCTGCCTGCAACATCTTTGCAACGAAAAGATAAGCGAAGGTGGACGCAACAACGGTTTGTTTAACATAGGGGTGTACTTACGCAAAGCCTATCCCGACAGTTGGGAGAGCGAAATCCTGACATACAATATGCAATACCTTGAGCCTCCCCTGCCCCTTGGCGAAGTAAACATTGTCGCTAAACAATTAGAGAGAAAAGAATACACTTACAAATGCTCTGATTCTCCTATTAATGCACACTGCAACAAGGACCTATGTCGTACCCGAAAGTTTGGGGTTGGCGCAGCCGTGCAGGGAGCAACGGTGGCAAACCTACGCAAGTACAACTCGTCTCCACCTGTATGGTTTATGGACGTTAACGGCGAACCGCTTGAACTGGATACGGACGCCCTGCTATCTCAGCAAGTCTTTCAACGTGCCTGCATGGAGCAATTGAACTTCATGCCACGGTCCGTTGCCAAGAACCAGTGGGAGGGTCGGATCTCTGCCCTTATGAACGAAATGAAGGATAACGAATCGGCTATCGTAGAGGTTGCTGTTGATGCAAGTACAAGCGGACAGTTCTACGATTACTTGGAGGAGTTCTGCCGTCATCTACAGCAAGCGCAGGACAAAGAGGAGATCTTACTCCGCCGCCCATGGACCGATGAGGACACCAATATAACATACTTTCGTTTAAGAGATTTTGAAGGCTTTTTAAAGAAAAACAAATTCTTTGAATATAAGAGCCACAAAATAGCGCAACGACTGCGCGATATAAGCGGCACAAGTGTTGTGCTTAAAATTAAAAACAGGTCCGTACGGGTTTGGTCAATTCCTGCGTTTGCAGCAGCAGACTTTGAAATTGCTCCCCCCGACTTTGGACATAGTGAGAAGGCGCCATTCTAATGTTAAAAGCAGATGGATTTGATGAAGCCGTAATAGGCATAGGGGAACGATGCGGGCAGAAGGCTATTATTGTTTATGACGCATTAAAGTGCGTAAAAATTCTTGTGGAAAGAGATGGTATGATCTTTGAGGAAGCAAGAGATTTTTTTGAATATAACACATTAGGAGCATGGGTTGGAGATGAAACGCCTATGTTTGTATGGAACTATACCATGGAGGAAATAGATGCCAGTAACGAGTAAACTTCACGATATATTTATTAAACGTGAAAAGCATGGGAGGACGTATTCATCCATAGCAAAAGAGTATGGGGTATCGCGTCAGTACATTTTTTCAGTAATAAAACGATTGCACGACTTGGACTACCAAAAAAAACTGGACGCCGTAAATCCAGAAAACATGAACGAACTTATTCTACCTGTTCGCGTGGTTACGTTTCTTAAAAAGAAAAAGCTTTACGATGTACCTATTACATACTTTTTATGTACCGTTCAAAAGTCAGACCTTGAAAGCTGTGCTAACCTAAGTATCAAGAGCTTAATGGAAATGCTACGAGTGTTGGAAAAAACACCCTATGTGGACTTTCTACAGGCGTTTAGTGACATAATCGAAGAGATCCGCAAGGAAATAAAACATGTTTAGGATCTTTGGTCCACCGGGAACAGGAAAAACAACCACGCTCTTGGATATGGTGGACAAAGCTTTATCAGCCGGCGTTCCTGCAAATACAATTGCCTTTCTGGCGTTTACACGAAAAGCAGCTACCGAAGCAAAAGAGCGAGCCGCCGAACGGTTTAAGCTAGACCCAAAGCACGATCTGCCATACTTTCGCACCTTGCACAGTTTGGCCCTGCAATGCAGTGACATACAAAAAGACCAGATTATGCAACCCGAAAATTATAGGGAACTCTCCAATAATCTTGGCGTGTCCTTAGTTACGCAAGTCTGGTCGGACTTTTCGGAGGACATTACCGATATATCCTCCACAAACGATCCCGTGTTGGGGCTAATAAACCTTGCCCGATTGCGCAAAGTGGATCTCAGGGAGCAATACAACCAAAGCCGTCTGGAGCATGATTGGAATACCGTCAACTACGTTGAGAAATCTTTGAAAGAATATAAGAAAGCCTACAACCTGTTTGACTTTACCGATATGCTAGAGGCGTTTGTAAACACCGCAGAGCTTAACTGCCCACGGTTTTCCATGACCTTCCTAGACGAAGCGCAGGATTTATCGCCCCTTCAGTGGGACATTGCCCACGTTTTAGATAAGAAGTCCGAAAAAATGTACGCCGCAGGAGATGACGATCAAGCCATATATAGATGGGCGGGCGCCGACGTTGATGCCTTTATAAACCTCGACGGATCCAGTGAAACCCTTACGCAATCGCACCGTGTTCCCAAAGCAGTTCACTTCTTTGCTGAAAAGGTAGCACGACGTATTAACCGCAGATACCCAAAGACATACAAAGCAAAAGACGACTTGGGGATGGTTAGCCGTATTAGTACCGTCAATGAAGTTAACATGGACCACGGATCTTGGCTCATCATGTCTCAAGCAGGCTATGTGCTTAATCCCGTTACGGCTGATTTAAGGGACTCTGGATACCTGTTTAACTACAAGGGTCACCGTAGTATATCCGAA
>Ga0207905_1000121_pt1 | contig 28844 bp, 26 predicted proteins | sample LinPmetageLP49_FD_184060 | JGI IMG/M metagenome (GOLD analysis project Ga0207905, IMG submission 184060) | Marine viral communities from the Subarctic Pacific Ocean - LP-49 (SPAdes) | ecosystem: Environmental > Aquatic > Marine > Oceanic | place: Pacific Ocean | collected 2011-08-27 | reverse complement strand
TTAAATCAGACATGGTAGATAAACCAAAAGGACTACCAAAAGGTGATCCAACTCAACTAACATTATTTAACAAAGGTGGAGGAGTCTCAATGTTAAAACCAGATTATATAGACATAGACGGTGACGGTAACAAAACCGAGCCAATGAAAACAGCAGCCAAACAAAGAGATGGTATGGCTATAGGTGGTATATCTAAAACTCTTGGCTCTGCTGCTACAAAAGCAATTTCTAAACTAACAGGTAAAGGTTCTAAACCTAAAGTTAGTCAAACAGAATTAGAAGATCAATTACGTGAATTACAGTCTGAAATGGATAAACTAATGGACCAACGTATGGATTCTCCTGAAGGTTTAACTGGGTCAAAACTTGATTATGCTGAAGAAGTAGAATTTTTAAGTGATGCTGTAGAAAAAGAATTAAGAAAAAATTATCCTGAAAGTAAAATTTTAAAAGACATTGAACTTAAAAGAGAAATAGATCAAGAAAATTTTGCAATGGATGGACCTAAATTACCTTTTGCGAAAGGTGGTGATATAGACAATCAAATGTCTATGTTAATGCGAAAAGAACCTAAAGAGGACATGCTTCCAGACGATGAGATGGAAGATGAATACTTAGATTTTATTTTAGATGAAGCATTAGATAGCGAAGAAGAAGACTATCTAATGTCACAGTTACAAGACAACGAACAACTATCAATGATATTTGATAAAGTTATAGACGTTGCACAAGAATTTGCTGGGTCTGGTCCTGTTGAAGGTCCGGGTTCAGGAGTCTCTGACAGTATACCTGCAAGGTTATCTGATGGAGAATTTGTCTTTACTGCTAAAGCTGTAGACCAAATCGGAGCCGATAAACTAATGGCAATGATGAAGGATGCAGAAATGGAAGCAGATGATAGACAAGGTTTAGCTAATGGTGGTGAACCTGAAGAAGAAACTGTAGTCGTTAAAGGCGATGAACCTGTTAAACAGGAAATCAGAGTCATTAAAGACACGGTTGATTCTACTGGGAGAATGATAGCAGATGAAGATGAGATATCTAAAAATATTAAATCTAATATGATGCTTGACCCTAATCAGCAACACGTTAGAAGCTAAACAAACTTAACGGTAGGGCTACCTTATGTCATAAGCACCCTACTATTTTATAAACCGAAAGGCTACCTTTACATACAAGCCCTCTAGTCGACATAGAGCTACCTTGTGAACGAAGCCCCCGTAGGAGAAGAATATGACTACAGAAGTACAAGAGGAAAATGCCAATCCTTACAACATGAACAAATCATGGCATAAAGAAGACGAAATAGGTTTCCAAGATGCAAACGGAGTTTTTTTCGAAAAGCCCCAAGCAAGACAGGAAGCTGACATAGAAGAACCTGTAGAACAGGAAGCAACTAGGGATGAACCTTACAAGCGACCAGACTACAAGAAACGCTATGACGACTTGAAAAAGCATTATGACTCTAAGTTAAATGAATTTAAGTCTAGAGAACAAGAGTTACTAGAAGAAGCTGCTAATAGCAGACCAAGCTACGTTGCTCCTAAATCTCCAGAAGAACTTGAAAAGTTTAGAGAAGAGTATCCTGATGTCTACGAAGTTGTAGAAACTGTTTCTCATTTACAGTCCGAAGAGAAATCTAAAGACTTAAGAGAGAAACTAGAAAAACTACAAACTCGTGAGCAAGAACTACTTCGTAAAGATGCTGAAAAGCGATTGATGGATAAGCATCCTGATTTTGAAGATATTCGCAATAGTGATGATTTTCATGGTTGGGCTAAAGAGCAGCCTACGTCTATCCAAGATTGGGTATACAATAACGCTGACGATGCTGATCTAGCTTCAAGAGCTTTAGATTTGTTTAAGAAAGATATTGGTATGGATGTTGCACCGAAGAAGTCAAATTCTAAACAGTCCAAGAAATCTGCTGCTGATATGGTTTCCACTAAAACAACTAGTGTAGAACCAAAGCAAGAAAGAATTTGGACTGAAAGGGAAATTGCAAAAATGTCTATGGCTCAATTTGACAAGCATGAAGCTGAGATAAGTCAAGCCATGCAAGAAGGCAGGATTGCAAAATAATTAATTATTAACTAAAAACTTAGGAGAATATCAAATGGCTCAATATTTTGAACCCTCAACTGATACCAATGCTAACTTTGCAAACTCTGTAAGTGGACAAACTAATAGTTTCTTTTTACCTTCGGTTTACTCTAAAAAGGTTTTAAACTTTTTCAGAAAATCGTCTGTTATCGAAGCTATTACTAACACCGACTATGCCGGTGAGATCACTGCTTATGGAGACTCTGTAAAGATTATCAAAGAACCTGTTATCTCTGTGTCAGATTACACAAGAGGTAGCGATACTACTGCCACTAAACTAACAGACCAAGAAACATCTTTGGTTGTTGACAGTGCTAAAGCTTTTAAATTCATCGTAGATGATATTGAGAGCAAAATGTCACACGTCAACTTCAAAGAAGTAGCTTCAAGCTCTGCTGCATATGCATTGAAAGATTCATATGATGCTGCTATCTTAGCTGTTATGTTTGCTGGATTATCCGCTTCATCACCTAACCACGTTTTAGGTTCTGACAATGCTACTGATTTAGCTGCTGGAACTTTTGACGGTACAGGTAACCTAGACATCGGTTTTGATTCTAACGAACATGACCCTCTAGACCTTATGGGTAGAATGTCAAGACTACTAGACGAACAGAACGTACCTGAAGAAGGTCGTTGGTTTGTTGCAAGTCCTGATTTCTATGAAGTTCTAGGACAATCTAGTTCTAAATTGTTGTCAGTAGACTACAATGGTGGACAAGGCTCAATCAGAAATGGTTTAGTATCAAGTGGAAAACTACGTGGATTTAGTATGTATAAATCAAACAACATTGCTGCACCATCTAATGCTGCTGGTAAATGTTTGGCTGGACATATTTCATCTACAGCTACTGCTCAATCAATAACATCAACTGAGGTCCTTAGAGACCCTAGTTCTTTCGGTGATATTGTGAGAGGATTGCATGTCTATGGTGCGAAAGTACTCAGAGACGAAGCAATTGTAGGTGCTTTCTACGGTATTGACTAATACCAAACTTGGGGGAGTCTTAGGACTCCTCCTCTTTTTTTAACGCATAATTTTACTAAGAGGTAAATAACATGGCAATTGTAAATATAAGAGATACTGGACGTAACTCAGCAAGAACAACTGATGTTCGTGAGTTAGCGACTAAGGTCCAGAAACCTTCTGACACAGAAGCAATCACCGCAGCGAATACAATAACAGCAGCCGAATCAGGCACACGTTACGTTTTAAACGTAGCAGCAGCGAAAATTCAAACTCTTCCTACTCCAGCAGCAGGTTTAGAGTATTGGTTTTACGTTGGAGCAACAGAACCAACAGGTACTCATACAGTAGTAACAGCATCAAGTGCTAATATTATTGTGGGTAACGTATCTTCTCCGGAAGATGCAGCAGGTTCAGTCGCTACAGTTACTGATGCAGATACTATTTCGTTTGTAGCTAGTAAGGCAGTACATGGAGATTTTGTTCATGTATGGTCTGATGGTACAAACTGGTATCTAAATGGTCAGTGTAAAGTTCAAGACGGTATTACTACAACTCAAGCGGGTTAATAATACAGTCAACGGTATTGACGAAACAGTCACACGGGGGAGTTTTCGGACTCCTCCACTTTTAAAGGAAAAAACATGGAAGAAACATTAACAGGCAATCCAAAACCAAGTGGAAACATATCTGATTATAACTCTATCGAAGAGAAAGAAGAGATGTGTAAAGACATGGCAGGATACAACGAAAGTTTAACAGTGAATTATCAACAAGATAAAATCAGAACAATTGGGGAAAAAAAGTAATGTACAAAAAACAAATGATGCCTAAAACTAAAATGAAACCTAGAACTAAGAAAGTTTACGGTGGTGGGATGTCAAGAAAAAAAGCTAACAAAGGCAGACTAATGTACGGTGCAGGTGGAGAATCTGTAATGCCAACAGCAAAGCCTAACTAAGAATGAAAGGCGTACCACATTATAAAAGAGATGGAACTGAACACAAAGGCACTTCCCATAAAATGCCTAACGGAGATTTACATACAAATAAATCTCACACTAAAACAAGTGTAAAGCTATTTCACTTTAAAGATTTAAGTAAAAAAGCTAAACTAAAAGCTAAAGGTAAGTAATGGCAACAACATATTTAGATTTAACTAACGAAGTACTAAGAGAACTCAATGAGATACCTCTTACGTCTGCAAACTTTACAAGTGCTGTAGGACTTCAGCAGTTTACTAAGGACGCCATTAACAAGTCTATATTCGATATAGCAAATGAAGAACCACAGTTACCATTTTTTGCAGTAGGCGAAAGTGGTGGAACTGACCCGTTCTATGGAAACGTGACGGTGGCTACAGTGGCTGGTACTAGGTGGTACGAGTTAAAAGCTAGTAGCTCAAGCGTTCAAGACGATTACGCTTCGATAGACTGGGATGATTTTTATTTAACCACCATTAACGTGAGTGGTGAATCAGCTCCTTTTGTCTCAAGAGGACTACAGTTTTTAAACTTAGCTGATTGGAAAAGATATTACAGAGACAACGAGAACATAGACGATGCAGATTCACAGGCTTATGGTGAGCCTTGCAGAGTTATTAAATCACCAGATGGCAGGAAGTTTGGTTTAAGTCCAATTCCTGATAAAGTTTACAACGTACACTTCTATGCGTTTGAAAAGCCTACAAAGCTTTCAGCACACGGAGATACAGTTGTATTCCCAGAACAATACACGAATGTTATAACTGCTAAAAGCAGATACTATGTATGGCAGTTTAAAGAATCTCCACAACAAGCAGCGTTTGCTATGGACGATTACAAGAAAGCATTGAGGAGCATGAAATCTAATTTGATTAATCCTACTCCTCGTACTATGACAGACGATAGAAAATACTTTTAATTTATGGCAGCATCACAACCTTATACAGTTGCATGTGCCGGTGGTTTAGTTAAAGCAACCAATCAAATTGATTTGCTTAAGACTCCCGGTGTAGCTACAGACTTAAGAAACTTTGAAGTTTCTATTGAGGGTGGCTACAGACGTATTAGTGGCTACAGTAGATTAGGAGCTGGTAGTGCTGCACAAGTAAGTGGAAGTACAGATACAATTCATGGGGTAATACCTTATGGAGATGGTGTTATAGCTTGTGCATCGACAGGAATATTTTTTAGTCAAGATGGTACAAGTTGGTTAAACGTAAGTAGAAGTTCAGTAGATGCTAGTGGAGATAATCATACAGCCTTTACAGGTCGTAGTACACTTACTAGAACAGGACAAGGCAAAATTAGCTTTTCATTGTTTGAAGGTGCTACGTTTGATTATGGTTTATTAATTATATGTGATGGAGCAAACAAACCCTACTTTTTTAGAATGGAGGGTACTGGTGCTAACATCAATACAAGAACATTCTTTAGTGGTGAGATAACTGTAACAGGTACAAAGTTTGCAACACACTCTGAAATACACGATAAACATTTAGTTGTAGCAGGTGTAGAAGATAATCTTAGTACAGTATTTTATAGTACACTACTAGACCCTACAACTTTTAATGGTACTGGCTCAGGTTCTATAACCTTATCAGACCAGATAGTAGGAATTAAAAGTTTCCGTAATGAACTTTTTATATTTTGTAGAAACAGCATATTCAAGCTACAAGATATAAACGGTACAGCAGTAGTAATTCCAGTGGCAAAGAACATTGGGTGTCTATCAGGCTACAGTATTCAAGAGATAGGTGGTGACCTTATATTCTTAGCACCCGATGGACTAAGAACGGTTGCTGGTACTGCAAGAATTGGAGACGTTGAGTTAGGTACAGTTAGTAAAGCTATACAACCTATTATTACAACACTAGCAGAAAACATAGATAAGTTTGTAATATCAAGTGTAGTACTTAGAGAAAAGTCTCAGTATAGATTATTTTATACAGACGTAGGTGTTGTCAATGCACAACAAAAAGGAATTATAGGAACACTTAGACCAAACGGGTTTGAGTGGTCAGAAACAAAAGGAATAGAAGTAACTAGTATAGGAGCTGGTTTTAATCAGAATAGTGTTGAGAAATATTTTCATGGTGATACTGACGGCTTTGTGCTTGTGCACGATTCAGGCAATGACTTTAATGGGTCTAATATACTTGCTAGATATTCCACTCCAGACTATGATTACGGAGACTTAGGAACTTTAAAAACTTTACATTATGTTAGAGTTTCTGTTTCAGCCGAAGGAGTTGTAACTCCAGCACTACAAATTAAATATGACTTTAACAGTCAAGATATTCCACAGCCAACAGGAGACTTTTCTTTTGGCACAGTTAATCCACCTGCAATCTTTGGAGATGCAGTTTTTAATGCAACGGTGTTTGGAGGTACTTCAGCACCAATGATAAGAATACCAGTACAAGGTAGTGGAACAAGTAATAACTTTACAGTTGTTACAGAGGATACAAAAGCACCATACAAAATAAATGGTTTATATATAGATTTTATACCTTCAGGTAGGAGATAAACAAATGGCAGGATACATAAGACAAAGTTCGTTTTCAGATGGAGACACAATAACTGCTGCATTATTTAATAACGAGTTTAACCAAACACTTAATGCATTTAGTAATACAGGCGGACACAAACATGATGGCACAGCAGCCGAAGGTCCTGTTATAGGATTAATTGGAGACGCAGGAGAAACTTCTCCCAATAACAAAGTATTAATAGATACAACCAATAACTTTATTGAGTTTTATGTACAAGTATCAAGCAACCCTGTACAGCAGTTATACATAGCCGATGGTGCTATTATACCTGTTACAGACAGTGATGTTGACTTAGGTACAAGTTCTTTATATTTTAAAAATGCGTACATTGATTCTGTTACCACAACCGGAAACGTAAGTGTTGGTGGTAATCTTACAGTTACAGGTACAACTACTTTTAACGGTGGTACAATCACTATGGGTGATGCAGCTACTGATAACGTAGTCTTTGGTGCTGATGTAGATTCTAACATTATACCAGATGATGATAATACATACGACTTAGGAAGCTCTTCACAAGAATGGAGAAACTTATTTATTGATGGTACTGCAAACATTGACAGCCTTGTAGCTGATACTGCAGACATTAATGCTGGTACAATAGATGGTACAGTAATCGGTGGGTCTAGTGCTGCTGCAATTACAGGTACAGCTATTACTGCTACAAGCTTTGTTATTGGTTCAGCCGATATATCTGAAGCAGAACTAGAAACAATTGACGGAGTAACTGCAGGAACTGTAGCAGCTTCTAAAGCAGTTGTTGTAGATGCTAACAAAGACATTGGAAGCTTTAGAAACATTACACTTACAGGTGAACTTGATGCAGGTTCGTTAGACGTAAGTGGTAACGTAGACGTTGATGGTACACTTGAAACAGATGCACTATCTATTAACGGTACAACAGTTACATCAACTGCAGCAGAACTAAACATCCTTGATGGTGTTACAGCTAGTGCAGCAGACATAAATCTTATAGACGGTATTACAAACGGTACAGTTATTGCAAGTAAAGCAATTATTACAGATGCTAACAAAGATATTACTGGTGGTAGAAACATAACCATTAGTGGTGAGTTAGATGCAGGGTCACTTGACGTATCAGGTGATGCAGACATTGATGGAACTTTAGAAGCCGATGCAATAACTATTGCAGGTGTAACACTAGCTGAAACAATTAGCGATACTGTCGGAGCTATGGTTAGCTCTAATACAGAGACTAACATAGCAGTTACGTATGACGATTCAGACAACACTTTAGACTTTGTAATTGGCACACTTAATCAAGACACAACAGGTACAGCAGCAACAGTTACTACAGCAGCACAACCAAATATTACAAGTCTTGGAACTTTAACTACTCTTACAGTTGATAATATCACAATAAATGGTAATGATATATCTACAAGTAGTGGAAATCTGACACTTGATAGTGCAGGTGCAATAAATATTGATGCTGGTGATGGAGAAAATATATTTAAAGCAGCAGGAACAACCTTTGCAAAAATTCTAAATAATTCAGGTGAGGTTAAGTTTCAAACTGCTACACAAGATAAAGATATTTTATTTCAAGGAATGGACGGAAACACAACTTTATTTACAGCTCTTAGCCTTGATATGTCTAATGGTGGACAAGCTATCTTTAACAAAGGCATAACTGTTAATGACCATGTTTATTTTGGTGATGATGATAAAGCAGTTTTTGGTGGTTCTAATGATTTAGAAATTTACCATGATGGTTCACATAGTTATGTGCAAGATAAAGGAACAGGTCATTTAAGACTTTCAGGAAACAACCTTCAATTAGTTAATACAGCAGTTGATGCCAACTATATTATTTGTGCTAATGGTGGAGCAGTAGACCTTTATTATGGTGGTTCTAAAAAGTTTGAAACAGCAAGTGGTGGTGTAACTGTAACAGGAGCAGTAACAGCAACTAGCCTAGACATTTCAGGCGATATAGACGTAGACGGAACAGCTAACCTAGATGTAGTAGACGTAGACGGAGCAGCAAACTTTGCAGCAATCGTAACTATTGCAACTGGTGCTGACCTTCTTACTGCTTCAGCAGGAGACGACAATGTTCGTATAGGTTTAGACGCAGGTGACTCAATAGCATCAGGTGGAAATCGCAATATTGTAATCGGAAGAAATGCAGGTACAGCCATTACCACTGCTGATTCTAATGTTGCTATAGGTTGGGAAGCTCTTAAAACTGAAGATGCACATGGAAATAATACAGCCATTGGAGCATCTGCTTTAGCTACTCAAAACGCAGGAGCAGATGGCTACAATGTTGCTGTTGGTTATAACGCAGGTTCAGCAGTAACCACAGGAATTAAAAATGCCATAGTCGGTGGTCTTGCAGGTGTTAATTTTACAGATGCTCATAAAAACGCAGTATTAGGTTATCAAGCTCTTACAACTGATACAAAAGGCAATAGAAGTGTTGCTATTGGTTTTGAAGCTTTAAAAACTCAAAATTTTACAAGTAACACAGATAGTCATAACACTGCTGTAGGAAACAGAACAGGTGCTTTACTTACCACAGGTATTCAAAACACCCTTATCGGTAGTCAAGCAGGTGATGCGATTACAACAGGCGTAAGAAATACTGCTGTAGGTTATAACGCAGGAGGTGCTATCACCACAGGTGATTTCAATACTGCGATAGGAAGAACTGCATTAGAAAATCTTACAACAGCAGATGGCAATACTGCGGTAGGTGTTGCGGCAGGGTCGCAAATTACAACAGGTGCAAATAACACCTCAATGGGTTACCTAGCTTTAAATCTAAACACCACAGGTGCTAATAATGTAGCTATGGGTAAAGATGCTTTAGCAGCAAACACTACAGCTTCAAACAATACAGCTATTGGATTAGATGCAATGACATCAAATACCACTGGTACAGGTAATGTAGCGATGGGGCAAAATGCTTTAGCAACAAACACAACAGGTGGAACTAATGTTGCTATAGGTCAAGGTGCATTAGATGCTAATACTACTGCTTCTAACAATACAGCAGTAGGAACTGATGCTTTAGGAGCAAACACCACAGGTGCACAAAACAATGCTTTTGGTAAAAACTCCATGAGAGACAATACAACAGGTTCAGATAATGTCGCTATGGGTGAAAATTCGTTATTAGTTAATACGACAGCATCTAACAACACTGCAATCGGTTCAAATTCTTTACAACAAAACACCACAGGTACAGAAAATACGGCAGTTGGTAGAAGTGCTTTACAGTCAAATACTACAGGTGATGAGAACAATGCTGTTGGTAGGGGTGCTTTAAGTTCGAATACTACAGCAGATGGTAACAACGCTTTTGGAGATGATGCATTATCTTTAAATGTAACAGGAACAGGTCTTTCAGCTTTTGGTCACAGAGCATTACAATACTCCACAGTTTCTAACAACACAGCTGTTGGTGCTTTAGCAGGTAGTGCCACGACAACAGGTGCAGAAAATACTTTTATTGGTGCAAATGCAGGTGCAGCAAATACATCAGGTAGATTTAATACTTTTGTAGGTGAAATTACAGGTGATGCTAATACGACAGGAGCAAGAAATGCAGCTTTTGGGCAACAAGCATTTTCAGCTAACACAACAGGTGATTTTAATACAGCAGTTGGTAGAGGTTCTTTGTACAATAACACCACAGCAGATAGTAATACAGCAGTTGGTTATGAATCTTTGTACAATAACACCACAGGTACTAGTAACACCGCAGTTGGTCACAATTCTTTAGACAGTGCTACCACAGCAGATAACAACACCGCAGTTGGTAAAGATGCTTTGGAAGATAACTCTACAGGTTCAGCCAACACAGCAGTTGGTAAAGGTGCTGCAGATAATGTTACTACAGGAAATGACAACACAGCAATCGGCTATTTAGCTTTAGGTGCAGTTACAACAGGTTCTCAAAATACGACAATTGGAGATGAAGCAGGAAGTAATCTAGCATCGGGTGCATCAAACAATACTTGTCTCGGTTTTCAAGCAAGAACAGGAGCTACTAACAGCAGTCACGCTATCGTAATTGGGTCTAATATAACAGCAGCATCATCAAACAACCGATTTAGTTTTGGTACAGCAAGTAATATTGTTCATAATAATTTTGATAGTAATGCTTCTTGGACAAGAACTTCTGACGAAAGAAAGAAAAAGAACATTAAAGATGATGTTCTTGGACTAGACTTTATCAATGATTTAAAAACAGTAACTTTTGAATGGAAACCTAATAACGAGTTTCCTGAACATTTTAAAGATTACAAACAAAACAATGAAATGACTACAGGCGTAACCCTGCATGGAATGATTGCTCAAGATGTTAAATCAGCTTTAGATAAAGCAGGTGTAGATACTTTTGGTGGTTGGGAAGAGGACTCTGAAGATGGGTCACAAGCTATATCACAAGAAATGTTTGTACATCCTTTAATTAAAGCAGTACAAGAACTGTCTACGCAAGTAGATGAATTAAAATCAGAGCTATTGGCTCTAAAAGGAGAATAGAAAATGGCTCAAACAGTAGAAAAAGTATTAACCACAGCAACCGATAGCGTAACGCTTATCAACGCTGTCAATGGTGACTCACATGATGTGACAGGTATGACCCAAGCAGAAATTAACGAGATGGTACAACGTAACGTAGACCACTTAGAAATTATTTTAGCTTACGCACCTGTAGACTCAGATGATGAAACACCAGACGTAGCAGGAGACTCATCAGATAAGTCTAGCTATACAGGTGCAGTTACAACTGGCAAAGCATATATTGCAGCAAACTAAAAAGTGGAAGTCTCCGCATACGTTATTTGGAACGTCTTAATAACTCTTATCATTGCTCCTGTCTTTTACTCTATTAGACAAAACTCTTCAGAACTAAGAAGACAAGATATCTTGTTGAATAAAACACGTGAAGAGATTGCAAAAGATTACGTAACAAAAACAGAACTTAGAGACGACATGGGATTACTCATGGACAGAATAGATAAAATCGGTGAAAAGCTTGACAAACTCTTTGAAGTTAAGTAAAATAGGTATATAGGATTTAATAATGGCTAATAAAAGAAAAGATAGAAAAAGATACAGTAAAGGTTCTAGAGAAGACTATACTAATGGTGGTAGAGTTGGATATCAACGTGGTAGAGTTGTAATAGATAAAGAAACTGGTGAGGTTATAGAAGAATTTTTACCACCATCAGGACAATCAGAAAAAGAATTTATAGATAGGACACCAACTAAAGGACCAACAGCTCCACCTGCACCAACACCGGGACCAGCACCTAGACCAACACCTGCACCTACCCCAGCACCGACACCTTCATCCGTTGCAAGTACAGCTCCAGTTTTACCTACAGTAAAAAGTATAAATATTCCTACTGCATCAGACTTAGATAGAGGTGGTTATAATGGACCTCAAGGTCGTATACCAACACCAGCTCCAACACCTGCACCTACACCGGCACCGACTCCAGCCCCAACCCCAGCTCCAACATCAGCACCTGAAACACCTGAAACTGTTGAAGAAAGAAATGCAAGATTAGCTAATGAAGCTGCTTTAGAAGCTGATCGGATTAGAAAATTAGAAAAAGAAAAACAAGAAGCTGAGTTTAATCAAGAACGTAGAGCTAGACAAATAGAAATTGGTAAAGAAGCTCAAGCTATTGCTCGTGGTGAAACACCTAGTAATATTCCAAAAGTACCTACACCAGAACCTATTAGTCAAAAAGGTACAGAAATAACTCCTGAACAAGCTGCTGCTTTTCAAATAAAAGATATTAAAGATGCAGAAGTTGCTAAAGTAGTTGCAACTTCACCCGAACAAGTATCTACTATTGAAGATGTTTCAACAGCAGCTCAACCGGAATCATTTGGAGCAGCTAATATAGCTGCAGAAGATGTAGCAAAAGTTTCTGAAACTGCTGTAGTTAATGCTGCTAGTGGTACTGTTTCACCTGAAATAGATGCAACTTTAGCTCAAGCTGCTGGTGTAGATATAACTGCTCCTATTGAAGGAGTTGATGTTCAAGTTGTAGAAGGTGCATTACAAGAAAGAGTTGTTGGAACTATTAGTCCTGAAGCAAAAGCTCAAGCTGCTAAAGTAGCCGGTACAACTCTTGCTAAAGTTACACGAGCTAAAAAACAATTACGTAATGCTGGATTAAGTGAAGAAGATATTGCTGAATTAGGAAGCGATCCCGAATCTCTTGAAGTTAGATTAACAGATTTTACTGAAGAAGAAAGAGGGATAGTCGAAGGATTACCTGAAGAAGCTTTAGTATCTAATCAAATTGATAGTTTACTATCTGGTATTGAAGAAGGTAATATACCTACATGGGCTGCTCCTGCTGTTGCATCTGTCGAACAGATGTTAGCTAAAAGAGGTATGTCAGTATCTACTGTAGGTAGAGATGCTTTGCTCAATACTATTATAACATCAGCTTTACCTATAGCTCAAGCAAATGCTCAAGCTATACAAACTAGTGTATCACAACAAAAATCTATAGAAGCTACTGCTGCATTAAAAGATGCAGAGCTAGGTCAACAAACAGCTTTGTTTAATGCTCAAAATGTTTTTAGCATGGACATGGCTCAGTTTAGTGCTGATCAACAAATGGCTGTTAATAACAGTAAATTTTTACAAACAGTTAGTTTAACTAATGCTAGTAATGATCAACAAGCTTCTGTTCAAAATGCTGTATTAATGTCTCAAAGAAACTTAGCAGAAGCTGATCAAAATACAAAGTTTGCTATACAAAATGCTCAAGCTTTTTTGTCTATGGATATGGCTAATTTAAGTAATGATCAACAAGCTAGTATGATAAAAGCACAGAATGAACAACAAAGAATGTTAAGTAATCAAGCTGCTGATAATGCTGCACAACAATTTAATGCTACAAGTCAAAATCAAACTAATCAGTTTATGTCAAGTTTAAATGCATCAGTTGAACAATTTAATTCTCAACAAAATAATGCAATGGCTCAGTTTAATAGCAGTCAATTAAATGCTGCAGAAGCACGTAGAGTTGCTAATGAGTTTGAAGCTAATAAATTAGATGCTCAATTAGCTACTCAAGTTGAACAGTTTAATTCTCAGTTAGAATATAACAGAGAACAATTTAATGTTCAAAATGCTACAGCTATAGCACAATCAAATGTTCAATGGAGAAGACAAGCCAACACAGCAGAGACTGCAGCAATTAATGCAGTTAATCAACAGAATGCTCAGAATGCATATGGTCTTACAGTAGCAGCACAAAATTTTTTATGGCAAGAACTTAGAGACGAAGCAGACTTTGCATTTAAAAGATGGGACAACGATGAGCAAAGAAAAACATCTTTACTTGTAGCTGCTTTAGGTAATGAACAAGGTGTTAATAAAAAAGATAGTTGGACCAATAATCTACAAGGTATTACAAACTTAGTAGACGGTTGGTTAGATCAAGATTAAGAGGAAAATATGGGATTATTTAAAAGTATAAAGAAACGTTTTAAAAAACTTGGAAGCTCTATAGCTAAACGTATGCGTAAAATAGGTAGAGGAGTAAAAAAAGGTTTTTCAAAAATTACAAAAGCTTTTGGTAAGTTAGGACCCCTAGGTCAACTAGCTTTGTTTTTTATATTACCCGGTATGGGTAGTGTACTTGGGTCTTGGATGGGACAGTTTGGTTCTAAGGTAATGAATATGTTGCCTTCAAACTTTGCTGCTACTTTAACAAAGATTGGAACTAAAATAAAAGCTGGTGCATCTTTTGCATACGAAAATACAATTGGTCGTGTTTACAATACAGTAAGTAAAGCGTTGACTGGTGGTATTGATGCAGTTACTAAACCTTTTATGGGTCCGGGTTCTGAAGGATTAGCTACTTCATTTAAAAACTTTGTAAGTGATACAGCTAGTAAATTTAGTGCTACCCCTGATACTTTAACTGATACTGAAATAACTCAATTACGTAAAGACAGTGTTGCAGAAACATTTGAAAAAATTGATTCAGGTGCTAAATTACCTAAAGATTCAGCAATGGATGCTGCTAAAAAAGCTCAAGCTGCAGGTATGAAAGATACTGCTGAAGCTAAAGCACGTGCTAAAGCATTAGGTATTGATGTTCCAGAACCTAAAGCAATTAAAACTATAGATACTCCAGAAATTAAAGAAGATGGTATATTTAGAAAAGGAGTAGATAAACTTTCAGGATTAAAAACTAAAGTAGGAGATGCAAATGTTTTAGGTACTGGAGTACAAGTAAGAGAAGTTGCTTCAGTTGCAAAAGATGCAACAGGTGTTTTTTCAGCTTACAAATATTTTAATCCTGATAATGTAGAAGGTTCTTTTTATAATCCAAACATTGGAATGGCAAATCAATTAAATAAACCAAACGACCCTTATACTATGGGTGGTTCAGATGCTACATTTATACCTATGAATGCATCATCAAATATGAACAACTCAGCTAATGTTTACGCTGGAATATTTGGTAACCCCGGACCTGACCCAATCTCTACTGCAATAGGTGCACCGGGATATGGTTTAAGTTATGGTGACTATGCCACTGGAGGAACATATGGCTAATGCAAATATAATACCCGAAACAACACCTTACGTGTTTGAAGCTCCTGTACCGGGGCAGTCTTTAACAAACTCTCCTGATGCTCCGTATGCTTGGGAACAACCACCTGAAATTTCAACTCAACGAGAAGCAATTGATAGAATGTTTTTAGAGATTATTAAACCTGATAACATGGAAACCCTTGCAGGTATGATGTCTGATGAAGTTCCAATAGCAAACATTGCAGAGTTATTAATTAAAACATCTTTTCAAAAAGGTAAAATTAATCCTGACTTAGCTATTACACTTATGGAGCCTACTATGTATATGCTCTTATCAGTTGCAGAAAAAGTAGGTATTGACCCAATTCTTTCAGAAGATGAAGACCTTGATGAGTCATTAGATGATGATGAGGAAGATCAAGCAATTGTAAAAAATAATGTACGGGTTGCAAGAAACTTACAAACAGGTGATGAAGTAACACCTAATCCTCAAAAACTTCGAGAGCTACCTGCTAAACCTAGGAACATACCTATGTCTAGTCCAGACTTAAAAGCTCAATTAGATAATTTAGATACAAGTAAAGTTAGAGAAAGTATTTTACAAAGAAAACAACCACAAGCTAACGAAAGTTTGTTAGGTAAAACAGGAGTTTAAAAGATGTCCGATTATAGTGATATTGTTAATAGTTATAAAGACATGTCAGTCTCTGAGCTTGGAGGTTCTTTGCTTCAGCGTAAAGGAGAAATTGCAGACAAGCAAAGAAAACGTGATAAGAAAGACATGCGTATTCAACAAGCTTTGGGTGTTCTCTTAGCTGGTCAAGGTTTAATGAAGAATGCTTTTAAACGTAGACAAAAAGAATTAGCTAATCAACAAACATTAGATTTACTTACTGCTGACAGTGATGCTAAACAAATACAAAACTTATCTACAATTTATAATTACAAACCTGTAGGTTACAATTCTTTAGAACAATTTACTAAAGAAATTAATCCTGAAACTAATAAAGTTTACACAGTTCAAGAAAACGTTGATAGATTTTTTAAAAACCAAGATAACAATCAAGGTTTTAAGGGTAAGATAAGCCCTTTGATCGATCAACAATTACAGTTTTCAGATCAAAAAACTATGGAAACAGACAATCCTAGAGCATATGGTATTGTTAGAGAAGTAGCAGCCAAATCTTTATTTGAACAAATGATTACAGGCGATAACCATATTAAATACTTAAATGGATTAGAAAAATTTTTTAATGATGATGGTTTAACAAGAGACGATATTTTAAAAGAATCTCTTAAACTTGATAAAGGAAGATACAGTCAATATCAAAGACAAAAATATGCTAGAAAAGAAGCAGAACTTTCAAACCAAGGTATGTTAGGTGCATTTGGTGGGTTTATTAAAAGCCTAGGTGATGATCAAGAAGCCAAAGGAAACTTAAATCTTTTTAAAAAATTAAAACCTGAAGATTTACAAACTCCTGAACTTAGAGAAGTTTTAGATAGTTTAAATGTTAGAGGTATAGTGCTAGAAGCTGTTGATAAAGGGTTACAAGCTTCAAGACAATCTCCACAAAGATACTTAAACATGGTTAATAATAAAAAATATGAAGGTTTAAGAACAAACATGACTGACGTTGTTTTATTAGATTTAGCTAGAGACGTAGACGATGATCTTGTGTTTGAAAGATATGGTCTTCAATCTTATATAGATGATGGTGTGTTTGAAGATTTACAAAAAGATATGCAAAATCCTTCGGTTAGAGTAAACTTTGAAAAACGAGCTGCTGCTTTATCCTTACGTTTACTAGAAGATAAACAGTTTGCTTTACAACTAATAAAAAATGCAGGTGCTGAAGCTGGATTTACAGCAAGTAATGAATCAGCTAACTTTATAAAACAATTAGAAAACGATGAGTTTAGAAATAAATTTGCAGTGTTAGCTGTACTACAAGCTGGAAAATATGATCCGGGATTTTTTAATGATTATAAATTTAAAGGAGCTATAGACCCATTATCTGGTTTAGGAATGGAAAGACCTGATCCACAAAAAATTAAAACTAATATGGGTTTTAGTGATAAACAATCTGGTGATAAACTTGATCCAGTTTTAAATCCTATGTTTAATTTAAAAACTGGAGAAGCTACTAAAGACTATGTTAAATTAAGTCCAAGAGGAAAAGATAATGCTTACTACTCTATGGCACTACAAATATTAAATTCTAAAAATGGTACAGAAGCTGATAAACTACAAGCTTTAGAAGACTTTAATAATACAACACCTAATCCTCGTAACCTACCAATTATGGAGTACTTACAAGTTAAAGAACAAGAAAAAGAACAAGAAAAAACAAGTACTATAATGAGAGATGAAGATGGTCTAGTAAGTTTACCTGATCAATCAATAAGAAAAGGTGCGTTAGGTACATTACAATCTTTACCTAAATTTGAACTTGAGTCAAGTATTAAAAGTTTAAATAAATCTTTAGAACAATTAAATAATAAAGAAGGTAGATATAAAAATATGTCTGTGAATCAAATAACTAGACAAAAAAATAATATCGAAGCAAAATTAAAAAATTATGAACAAGCTTTAGCTTATAAACAACCTGAAGAAATAAGTCGTAGAGAACAAACACGTCTTTCAAAAGTTTATCAAAACAAAATAATTGAATTAGAAAAAGAATTAGATAATTCAGATGATCTTAAACCTAGTCAAATTACTAAAAAACAAAAAGAACTTGAAGATTTAGAAATACAATTAGATTTAGTTAATAATCCTAATCAACCTTCTGAGCCAGAAGAAGAAAATACTATTGAGTTAGATATTAAAAAACCTAGGGCTGTTGGTAAAGATGTTACTTTTAAAGCTATTGATACAGTAGTTAATGTTCAAGGTGTCAGCGATAGTTATAAAGATACAAGTAAAACTTTTTTACAATATTTAGCTAGGGCTGAATCAGATTATGGAGAAAATGCAAATACTTTTAATAATCCACAATCTAATGCTACAGGAATTTTTCAAATAATTCCGTCTAAAGCTTTCTTTGAAGTTCAACGAGTTATTAATAAAACTAATTTTGAACCGAACGAAGAAACAGGGGCTGATGTTAGAGCATATAACGAGCTATTAAAAGATCAATTAGGTATTGATTTAGCAACTGCTACTGAAGCTGACTTAGAAACACCATTGTATTCTGCAGCTTTTGCTCGTGCATACTTAATGAGATATAAACCAACTATACCTACAGACCCATTAAAAATGGCTGAGTATTATGCTGATGCATATGTTAAAGACCCTGATACAACACAAAGAGATAAATACATTAGAAGATTTTTATTATCTAATGGCTTTATAATGGAAGGTGGTAAACAAACATTAAAAAGTCTTTTAGATTTTAATTAAAAATATGACAATTGATTTAACACGGTTTATAGATGAGCCTGAAGAATCTACAAATGACAACCCGTTGTTTGCTGATCTTGTGTCTGAACCTTATGGATTAACTCCTGAAGAAACATATACTATAGCTCCTGAACCTAACTTAGCTCCTGTAGCAGATACTTACACTCCTTCTAAACTAGGCTATAATTATAGTTTAACTGATTTAGAAAAAGACTCTGAGTTTGCTAAAAGAGCAGAAAGATTTTTACAAGGTGTTGGTAGGAATGAAAATATTTTTGAGTACTTACGTGATGAAAACTTTAGTTTAAGTGCTGCGTTTGTTAGGTCTACTGAAGTAGGTAATTGGACAGAAGAAGAAAAACAAGACTATATTTATTTACGTAATAAATTTAATAACGCTAACTTAAAAGGTTTTAAAGAACGATTTAATTTAGTTAAAGATATGTCTGTTGATATATTAGCAGACCCTTTAAATATTCTTGCAGGATTGTTTGCTATACCTACAGGTGGTGGAAGTTTAGCCACACGTGGAGCTTTACAAGGTGCTAGTCAAGCAGCGGTTAAAAAACTTACAGCTTCACAACTTTCAAAACGAGCAGCTTTAAAACAAGCTAAAGCTGTTAGAGCTGCTAAACAAACCGCACTTTATGGTGCTGCTGAAGGTATGGCTTGGGCTGGTCCACATGAATTTTTTTTACAAGACATTGATGTTGATCTTGGTATGCGAGATGAATATGATTTAAGTTCTGTTGCTGGTATGACAGTTGCTGGTGGTTTAGTTGGTGGTATAGCTGGTGGAGCTATTGGTGGTGGATTAGGTTTGTACGGTAATAGATATTTAACTAAAGAGTACAAACACACTAATGAAAACTTAATTGATAACGTAGCTTCATCACAAACTAGAAAAGAAGTTGTTGAAGATTCTAGGATTGATTCAGCTTTAGCTGGTAGTAGTGACACTTTAAATAAAGTTATTGCAAAAACTGTAGGTAAACCTACGACATGGTTTAATTCTTATGTTGAAAAATCTCCAACACTTAAAGAATTTTTAAAAAAATTAAGATACGACTACGATACAACTTTAACAAGTCAAGGTGAGAAAGGAGTTAAAGAAAAATCTTTTGGTTTATTTATGGGAGAAATGATAGGTAAATATCAATATGGTTTATCTAAAAGTTTAAATGTTTTATATCGTACAGGTTGGAGAGCTAGGTTAGATAAAAAACAAGAAACTTCTCTTTTAAAACTATTAAGAGATAACACATTAGATATAGATAATGTAGACAAATTAAAAGGACAAGTTGACCCAGCAGTTATACAAGCTTACAAAGGAGTCCGTGAAACTTTAGATACAGCTTTTAAAGATGCATCTGAAGTTGGTTTGTTTGGACCTTTTGTTAAATTTACTAAGGGTTATTTTCCAAGACTTTTTAAATATGAAGTTTTAGAAAAAAAACAAGATGCATTTAAAGAATTATTAATTAAATCAGGACATGCTGACCCACTTAATGATATACCAACTGTAAAATTTGTTGATGATTTAACAGATGAAGTTCGTAAAGGTGTATTAAGAGATGCTAAAGGTATTGATGATGATATTTTTGGTACAAACTTTTTAAAAGAAGCTGGAGTTAAAGGTACTAAAGTAGGTAAAACTAAACAAATAATTTATAGACTTGAAGATGCTACACCTGAACAACTAGTAAAAGCTAAAGAATTAAAAGCTGATATGATTGTTAAAGATATGTTAGAGTATAGGTGGACACCTTTTGAGTTACGTCAAAAAGGACAACGTGCTAATGCTACTGGTTTCTTACAAGAAAGAAGATTTAGAAATATCAAAGATGAAGATATGGCTGAGTTTTTAGAAGATGATCTTCAACAAACATTAGAAACTTATTTTACAAATACTGGTCAAGCAATTGCAAGAGCAAAATATTTTGGTAAAACTTTAAAAGAGTTTGAAGATAATACTATTAAACCTATGATAAAAGAATTACTAGCATCAGGAATGTCAAAATTAGATGCTGAAAAAATTGCTGAACGAGCAAGAGTTACGCAACGTAGGGTTACCGGTATTGAAACAGATGCTGGTTCTCCTTTAAAGAAAGAGGGTTGGGCTAGAAGTATGGCTGACTGGGGTAAACTATCTCAGCAAATGGCTCATTTACCTTTTGCTACACTATCAAGTGTAACAGAACCTTTATTACTTTTAAGTCGTGCAGGTTTAAAAGATTCACCAGCAGTTCTTAAAGATATAGCTGGATCAATTATTAAAGAAGGTAATAGTGTTATTGATAGAAGTATTAAAGGTATACAAAGAGGAGTCTTTGGTAAAAAAACAAAAGGCATTAAAGATATTGGTTTTCAAAAAGAAGGAGATTCTATTTTTAAAACTGTAGATGATGATGTTTGGGGAGAACTATACAAGACCGGACTAGCTTTAGAACAAGCAGTTCAAGAAAGAATTGAAGGTTTAGCTGGTGAAGGTGTGTATGGTAAGTGGGCTAAAAGAGGACAGGCTGCTTTTTTTAAAGTTAACTTATTAACTCAGTGGACAAAAGCTGTACAGTTAGCAGCCTTTACAACGGGTAAAAGACTTATTAAAACAAATGCTCAACGTTTATCTGAGGGTGGTTTAAGTAAAAGTAACAAACAATACTTAACTCAACAGCTTAATGATTTAGGAATTAAAGGAAATGAAGCTGTTGCGTGGTATCGAGGATCATTAAAAAATGGTCAGTTTGATGATGCATTAGCTAAGTCTCAAGATTTTTATGAAGGAGCTTACACATCAGGAGCTAATAGATTTACCAAAGAAATTATTTTAAACCCAAGCACTGCAGAAGCTAATAGACCTTTATGGTTTTCTACTCCTTCTGCACAATTATTGGTACAGTTTGCAGGATACCCAACAGTCTTTAACAATACAATCTTAAAAAGATTTTCAAATGAAGCTACAAATAGTCCAATGCAAACTATACCTAAAGTACTTCCTACAGTTTTACTTATGAGTGCTGTAGCACATATTGGTAATACAATTAGAAGTAACGGTGAAAATTTAACAGATTATGAAACAGGTTTAAAGAAAGATGATGGTAAACTGATATCTGAATCAATTAGAAGATGGGGTGGTTTTGGTCCATTTGATTACCAATCTAGATGGTCTAATGAATACGATAGAAATGTAGGAGCTTATACAGCAACACTAAAAGCTTTTGCTGGTCCTTTACCTCAAGATGCTATTGATGGTATTTTATATAGAAAAAACATACCTGAAATTTTAGTTACAAATGTTCCGGGATACTCAGCTTTAGATTTAGTATTAGGAGAAGGAACTAAAAAATCATTACGAAGTGCAGCTCGAGGTTCTTCACCAAAAGAAAAATCAACAGTAGGTCTGGGTAGTTACTCAAGAGGTGGTATAGTTTTAAACGTACCTAATGTTAAAGATGAACCAGATGAAATGATAAGCAGAGTTACTAAACAACCATTTAACGCTACATCAGAGTCTGTTCAAGATGTAGAAGATAGGGCATTAGAAGGTCAATTAAAAGGATTAGGATTAAAATGAACATAGACTTATGCAAAGCAGAAATTAAACGACACGAGGGCGAAGTCCTAGAAATCTATAACGACAGTTTAGGTTATAAGACTCTAGGAGTTGGTCATCTATGTCAGCCACAAGACCCTGAATACAACTGGGATATTGGTACACCCGTATCTCAAAAGATTGTAGACAGGTATTACATGATAGACTTTGATCGGCACTATGCTGAAGCAGTACATGTGTTTGGAAACAAAACAGATTTTAATAATCTTCCAGAAGATATCCAGCGTGTGTTAGTCAACATGTGTTTTAATCTAGGTGGTACAAGACTTTTAAAGTTTCGTAACATGCTACAGGCTTGTCGACAACATGATTGGCAAGAAATGGCTGCACAAATGCAAGATAGCAGGTGGTTTGGTCAAGTAGGCAGAAGAAGCTGGGAATTACAACAGCTAGTACTTAGTCAAAATAGTGGTATTTAAATGTTATTATACACAGAAAAACAATTAGATGTTGCATATCGTATAGACTGTAAAGCTCGTACGCTTTCTAATGAACCTTGGGTTCAACGTGAAGATTTTAGACCTTTGTATGAGGAGTTGCTTGAAGCTTATATGATAGCGTACAGTGAAGATGATATATTAGGAGCAGACATACCTGAGTATTTAATAAACTCAGTAAATGATTTGCTTGAATCAACCATAACTTTAGATACATAATGTTTCCATTTGAAATTATAACAATGCTTGGGTCTACTTTAATTAGTAGTTTATTAAGCCTATGGTCTCAAAGATTAAAAGCTAAACAAGACGAACAAAAAATGTTGATTACTCGTGGTGAGTTTCAACTCAAAGCTGTAGATGCTGCAAGAAACGTAGACAACGTAGGCTTTCAATGGACAAGACGTATCATTGCACTATCATCTATCTTTGCAATCGTTATACTACCTAAACTGGTAGCAGTATATTATCCTGATGTAGATGTAACCGTAGGGTATACATTGTTTCATCCGGGATTTCTGTTCTTTACAGACGGTAGAGAAGTATTTGAATGGGTAACTTTTCAAGGCTTGGTAATAACACAGCTAGATACCAATTTAGTTTCAGCTATTATTGGTATGTATTTCGGTGGCAGTTTAGTTAAAAAATAGGATAGGAAAATGAGTAATGGAGCATACCCACCCCACGGTGGTTTTAGTGGAGACATGGATAGAAACGAGGTCGAGATTGACCTACAAAAATTCATGGCTTTGCTTCAAGAAAAGTCCGAATTAAAAGAAAGGATACGAGAGTTAGAGGATATTAAAAACGATAACCCTTATCAAAAATTAATATTTATAGCACAGGCTATTGATAGTTGGAGAATTATACCTCGTGCCTTTTTAAGTGTGTATATGTATTTATTATACTATACTACATTTTGGTTCATGGATTTAGCAGACCCAACCATGCAACAGTCAGGGTTAATATCAGTAGTAGTAGGGGCAGGAGCAGCTTGGTTTGGTCTCTATACAAATTCATCTAAGTCTAAAGGAGACTTTTCAAAAGGAGGACAGTAATGTTTACAAGACGTAAGTTAAATCAAGATTTTTTCGGACCATTAATTATATTAAGTTTATTAACAATGTCGTTTGCTGCAAGTGCTGACCAAACAGGAAACTGTACTTCAGGTACACAGTATTGTGAAGACAACGGATTGACTACTATTAATACTACGGTGACTACTAATACTAACACCAATAATAATACTAATAACAATACCAACACAAACACTAATACAAATAGTAATACTAATAATAATACTAATGTAAATACAAATACCAATACCAATACATCAACTAACAATAATAACAATGTTAATACATCAACTAATACAAATAACAACGTTAATACTTCCACATCTACAAACAGTAATACCAATAATAATAACAACGTCAACACATCTACTTCGACATCTAATTCTACTGTAAACTCTACAGTAAATCAGAATGTAAACAACACAAGTAATTCTACTAGTAACAATACAAATACTAATAATAATACTAACGTTAATCAATCTACCTCAGACTCTAATGTGACTACGGACAACACGAATACTAATAACAACAATACTAAGTCCAATAACACTAACAGGAATATTAACGAGTCTAACTCTACACAAACAATCAATCAGAATGTACGTAGCAAAGCACCTCCTGCTTCTGCTATAGCTCCTAGTATTATGTCTTACTCTCAAGACCTCTGTACGGTAGGACGTTCTGGTGCCTTTCAAGGGCAAGTATTTGGGTTCTCTACAGGAGCTACTGTAACTGACGAGAACTGTGAACGCTTAAAACTTTCCAAGTATCTGTACGATACTGGTATGAAAGTTGCTTCAGTGTCTATACTTTGTCAAGACCCGAGAGTATTTAAAGCTATGGAAATGGCTGGTACTCCTTGCCCTTACCAAGGTAAAATTGGTAAAGAAGCATCAATGGCTTGGGCAGATAACGCTTCAAGAAGACCAGATGTAAAAGACCAAGAAAAACTTTTTATACAGCAATGTACACACGACAGAAATCCTAACAGGGACAAGATAAACAAAGATGTAGTAGGTGCCGTTAAAGTTTTATACACAACCAAAACAAAAACAAAGAGACAGTGTAAGAAAGAATTTTATAGAACTCAATAAGACTCATGGGTGAGTACTTTAAAGTTTTACTTGGGTTATCTTTATTAAGTTTGCTAGGTTTATCTAATTCTACATGTGCAGAATATATCTACGAAGGCAACCAGTCTTTAATAGACCTTACTAATCAATCAGGTACAACCAATCTAAACTCCGGAGACGACCAAGTATCTAATGCTTTTGGTCTAGGTTTTAATTTTGATTTTTATAATCAGACATTTAACTCTGCTAGAATGGCTACTAACGGCTGCCTTCACTTTAAAACTTCCGGTGCTTACTGTAGCGATTACACACCAGACCCTTTAGCTAATCAGTATACCTACACTATGCTACCTTTTTGGACTGACTTAATACGAGATAACAATTCCAAAATGTTAGCTAAAAGTTTTAGTGATAAGACAGTTTTTGGTTGGTATGATATGCGTGAGTACTACCGTAATTCTGATAACAGTTTTGAGGTTATACTATGGACTAACGACACCTTTGAATATAGATATGGTGCATTAGATATAATTAATCACGATGTTTTAATTGGTGAAGTAGGTAGTGGTAGCTCTGAAGTCTATCAATATTTATATCACGATGAATGTAACACAGGCTCTACTAACTCTAGTAGCTGTGTAAAAACTAATTGGAACGACACCTCATCTAATACTTTGTTAGAAAGTGGTGGTTCGTTATATGGTACAGGTAGTGGTAATAGTCTTGACTGTAGTAATCCTCTAAACAATTCAAATTGTTCAGGGTATGAAGCAGCTTATCAAACTCAACAGTGTGATATAGACCAGTTATATTCTGAGTCATGTCCTTACTATTGGGAAGCTTATGACGACCTTCAATGTAACCTAGACCCACAATACGGACCCTTCTGTCAAGGCTATAGACAACAAGATTCAGTGGCTTACTTTGAAGAAGAGATTGACTACGGTTACCAAGAAGAGTATGACATGTATGACACTTTTGAAGAGCCAGAAGTCTTTGAAGAGTATACCTTTGAACTTGAGTATGACTTTTTTGAAGAGCCTGAGTATGTATATGAAGAAGAGATAATCTTTGAACAGATGTTTTCTCGTGAAGAATACTACGAACCTTTTGAAATTATGCAAGACTTACCTATGCAAGAAGAAGAAATCTTTATGCCGATGGAAGAGTTATTGATTGATGAGTTCATCTTTCAAGAAACATTTCTTGTAGAAGACTATGCAGAACCAAACACGTTTATAGAATTAGAAACTATTGAAGAACTGGAGGAATGGTTTGAGGAAGAGACAAGGATGGAAGAAGAACTTGCGTATGCAGAGGAGCCGGAAGAAGAATTTATTGAAGAGGTCTTTGAAGAAGAAGCTGTAGAAGAAGTCTTTGAAGAGATAGCAGAGATGCGTGAGGAGATGGAAGAAGAACGTATAGCTGAAGTAGAAGAAGAAAGACAAGAAGAATTACAAGAAGAAGAACTTGTCGTATCAGTAGAGGGTAAGAGTTCAATAAGTAGAGAAATGGCACTGAACGTTATCTCCTCTACTCTAAACACAGCCCAAGCTAGTGTTAGTGGAACTACATCAGGTAATTCTGTACACGCCACAGGTGGCACGACAGGAGCTTCTAGCGTATCATCGTCTAGTTCTAGTGGTGGTATGAGTACAAGTAACTCACCTAGTATGTCAGCACAGTTTGCATCTTCTACTGCACAGAACAACCAAGTATTAGATATGAGTACAAGCTTTAGTGTTAGTAACTCTACAAGCTCTGTAAGCGTTGAAGCTGAGACAGTTGAAACAACGAGTGTCGTAGTCAGTGTAACGCCTACTCAAACTTTACAAAGTCAAATAGATGTGTCAGTCTCAACAGATGCATCAACTACAGAGACAGAACAAACTGTAGCCAACGTTATTGCACAGAACTTACAAGCAGCTCAAGATGATGTGGAAGCTAAACAAGAAGAGACAGGAGAGTACGGGTCAGAAAATACTATCATAGCTTACATGGGGTTTGTTCCTAACTTTAATAATTATAGATTAGTTACAATGCCAGATCAAGAAACATGGTATGAACCTAAAGATATTTATGCCAACAATATGTTGTCAGATAACATCGAAGGCTTTTATCAAATGGCAGGAGAGAGTTTAAACACCCTGATTGAAATGAGATCATTACAACCACCATTATAATATGAAAATACCACAACAGCCAAGCTTGTTATTAAATAAACCAAGAGATGCATCACCCGAAGAAGCTTTACACTGGCAAGAAACTGACTTAAACTGGTGGGCAGATAGACAATTAAAGATTGTAGCTATCATGTCAGGTGTGCAGGTAGGTGTGTTTCTTTTTATGATTCTATCTTTTTACACAATATCATTAGGATTAGATGGCGTACTCAAGTAAAGTTGTAGATAGATTTGAAGGGGTATTAAAAAACCCTGAGAAATATTCAGTAGGTAGATTTGATCCAAAGGATTTAGATGTGGGTACTGGAATGGTAGGTGCACCGGCTTGTGGTGATGTAATGAAGCTGCAAATTAAATGTACCCTACAAGGCAATCAACATATCATTAGTGATGTCAAGTTTAAAACATATGGATGTGGGTCAGCAATAGCATCCAGCACTATGTTTGTTGATATGCTAAAAGGAAAGACTATAGAAGAAGCTTGTCAGATAAAAGATAAAGACATAGCCGAAGCATTAGAGTTACCACCTATCAAGTTACATTGTAGTGTGTTAGCAGAGGACAGTATAAAACAAGCCATCAAGGATTGGCAACAAAAACAAAACGGAGAATATTATGGATTGGTTACAAAATAGAACAACACAGTTTATTGCGTTAGCAGGTATCATTGGTACACTGGCTGGGTTTGGTTACACTGGGGCAACCTATGTAAATAGGATTGAGAACTTAGAAACTAAAGCTAGACAAGCTAAAGAAACTGAGCAAGGAGTAGATGAGGTTATCAATAGAATTGAAGCGTTAGAAACATCAGTAGAATATATTAATAAAACTATTGATGAAACTATCTTACTTAAAATAAATAACCTCGAGTCTATCAGGTCTGATATGTCAGGTATGAAAGCTGATATAGAAAGCGTTAAGACTGATATAAAAATATTTAAAGAAGAAAATAATAATCCTTTAGCCGGTTAATCTTTTAATACTCTAGCGTTAAGATGAGCTTCAAGTTCGTTGTGAATCTTATCTAACTTAGCTGTAGTCTCACGCATTATAGTAGCTAGAGTACTATACTCTTCTGTTGTAAAAAACTTTTTAAGTTCTTTTATATCTGTGCTGGTTCTTTCGGTAACAAGCTTACCTGTCAAATCAAAAAACAAACTGTAACCTATAAGCTTTGCTTCGGTGCGTTTAGTTCTCATCACCCACCTTTGCAAATGTAATTTTATCTTGTCTACCACGTAGTCCTGCTTTCATGTAAGAGGTTGCACGACCTTCAAAGAAGTTCTGATGTTCAACACCCATGACTTCATCTAACCACCCTAGAGGATTCTCTCGTTGGTCGTAGTTAGTTTTTAATCCAAGCTGTAGTAATCTTCTATCAGCAATGTATCTGTTGTAAGCATACATATCTTTTTTAGTAAGTCCTTCAAGGTCTCCCATGTCAAACACTAGGTCTAAGAACTTGTCCTCAAGGTCTACCATCTGTCTACATATCTCGTAGATTTCTGCCTTAAAATCATCTGTCCATATATCTAAGTTCTCTTGGATAAATTCTCTAAACAATTTAGTCATAGCTTCAACGTGCATTGACTCATCACGGATAGAGTAAGTAACAATCTGTCCCATACCTTTCATACGTCCGAATCGTGGGAAGTTTAACAAGATTGCAAAGCTGCTAAAGAGTTGTAGTCCTTCTGTAAAGGCTGAGTAGACTGCTAAAGTTTTTGCAATGCTCTGTCTATCAGACTTAGTTGTCTTGATGTTGTGTACATACTCATGCTTGTTAGACATCTCTTCATACTCTGCAAAGGCTTTGTACTCTATCTCCGGCATACCTACTGTATCTAATAGTAGACTGTAAGCATGTTGATGAATTGATTCCATGTTTGCAAAAG
>Ga0207905_1000116_pt1 | contig 32700 bp, 24 predicted proteins | sample LinPmetageLP49_FD_184060 | JGI IMG/M metagenome (GOLD analysis project Ga0207905, IMG submission 184060) | Marine viral communities from the Subarctic Pacific Ocean - LP-49 (SPAdes) | ecosystem: Environmental > Aquatic > Marine > Oceanic | place: Pacific Ocean | collected 2011-08-27 | reverse complement strand
AGGAAATAACTAGGCCTATTGTTGAAAATGAAGTCTAAAATGAAAGGTAACCCAGCTCCACAAGCCATTAACTGCGAGGGTTGTGGCGATTTATGTTACTTTAGAGGGGAAAATCCCTAGAACCCCATCATCCCGAAATAATAGTGTAGATCAGTATTTTACTAACAAGTTATTTGAATTGAAATTCATACCGATTTAGCCTGTTAAACGTACATTAAACAGGCTAAACATCTTCGCCTAGGCATTTTTATAAGCAAACCAGATCATAAATTTACCAACGAACCTTGTTATCTTCCTTGTAACTAATCACAACTATTTTTCTTAGCTCGTTAACAGGATCATTCATTATTCTCGTTAATTCTTCAGCACCATAGTATTTTTTTGGATATATAATTACAATTTCACCATCCTTATAGTCCGAAGCATATGCATACCATTTTTTCTTATATGAAAGATCTAATTGATTAAATATCGGCTCGTCTATGCAGCTATTGCTAGATATTTTGTTAGTTGAACTTGTATTTTGAAAGAAAAATGCATTTACAAGCGCCATACAGCTCTTTGAGAGCTTTTTATAAAACTTACTCCCGTACTTAATAACCAACCCTTTATCGTCTACATCAATAGCTATGGGCTCCAATGAATTGAAATAAGGGGTGATGTACTTATTTAAAACATAACTTTCATAATCAATCTGTAATAATGATTTCACCCGCATTGAATCTTCGTAACTATTACGCATATACAAAACGTTATAAACCGTGTCCAACATCCCCATTTCACTACTTGCAGCGGTAAAATCGTATTCTGAGTTAACCTTTAAAACTTTATCCAAGTTTTCATATGCTTTTCGTAACTGTTTTTTTAAAGCGTCATTCTTCAGAAGGCTACCGAATACATGCTCACTTATATCCGTATTTTGAGTGACTTCTAGCTTACTGGTTAAAGTCTCAGCCTCGTTATCCCAATATTCGTTCAACACTGTAATATTTAAAGCGGCTGCTGATAAAGCGGTAACTTCTCTGCTGTATTCACCGATCGAGTTTATTTTTTCACTGCCGGAAACTAATACTGGTACATTTTTGGCCGAATACCAGCGAGCTTCCAACTTTACCTTTTCTCTAACCTGATGCTCAGTAAGGCCGATAGTTGAAACACTCACTTCAATTTGCTTTGCTGTTGCGTTGAAATGAATTAAACCAAGTAGAGCGACTGTAAACGTATATTTATTCATAACCAAAGCCTATCTTTAAAATTTTTAACATAATAGCAATTTTGACAATTCGCGCGACCGTTTAGAAAAAAGCCCTTTCGGGCTTTTTTTGTTATTTCTGTTTCACATAGTCAATTCCGGATATATCACCATAGTCCTGTAATTTAGAACTAAATCCATCATTGAAAAATGCATTACCATCGGAATTAACGTATACATTACCAATTGGATCATCGGCAGAACCAAACGAACCGACGCGAGTATATTTTTCACCTGAGTCTGTTTCAAACTCTTTAGGGCCAACTTCATTATCAGTTAAAAACTGCATAGCATCTATTGGTAGTTCCTCTACATCTGACTCACTAGTTATTGGTGCTTTAGATGAGATTTGTGCATCAACACCGTCAGTTGTTGTTTCTATTTTTTCGCTAATAGGTACATTGTTTTTACTTCCAGCTTCTATATGAGCACCAGTGTCTACGTCTCCTGTATTTTCACTCATCATTGAATGTGGTGCAGGATGCGCATCTAAACTAGTTTCTTTTGGTGTATCTGTACCGCTAACAGCGTCACTTTCATCTAACATTTCAGATTGTTGATCTGCATTGCCGGTAACATCATTGCTTGTCGCTGGTGGCTCTTCGTTTACATCGCTAGGCATAGACTGTGTACCTGGGTCTAAGTTAGCGTTATTAGCAATGTCAGCTTGTGGCTTACTTTCTTTACCACTTTGCACATCTTCATTTCTTTCACCTTTAGTTTCTAATTCCTTTTTTTGTACATCATTAACTTGTTGGGTCGCATTACTCTGAGCTAATGAAGGATCATCACCCGTATTCAGCGGTGCATTGCTTGTAGTAGCATCATCAGCTTTCACGTTTTGCCCATTATCAGCTGGTCCACCATTTAATGTGTTCTCACTGTCAACCTGAGCATTGTCAGCTTTTGGTTGAGTAGCGTCATTCACTTGCTGTGTCGCGTTAGCTTGAGTAGTTGAAGCCGTAGCACCCGTATTCAGCGGTGCATTGCTTGCAGTAGCAGCATCAGCTTTCACGTTTTGGCCATTATCAGCTTGATCACCATTTAATGTGTTCTCACTGCCTGTCTGAGCATTGTCAGCTTTTGGTTCAGTAGGCTCATCCACTTGCTGAGTCGCGTTAGGTTGAGCAGTTGAAGCCGTAGCACCCGTATTCAGCGGTGCATTGCTTGCAGTAGCAGCATCAGCTTTCACGTTTTGCTCATTGTCAGCTGGTTCACCATTTAGTGAAATTTCACTGTCAACCTGAGCATTGTCAGCTTTTGGTTGAGTTGTATCATTCCCTTGCTGTGTCGCGTTAGCTTGAGTAGTTAAAGCCGAAGCACCCGTATTCAGCGGTGCAGTGCTTGCAGTAGCAGCATCAGCTTTCACGTTTTGGCCATTATCAGCTTGATCACCATTTAATGTGTTCTCACTGCCTGCCTGAGCATTGCCAGCTTTTGGTTGAGTACGCTCATCAACTTGCTGAGTCGCGTTAGCTTGAGTAGTTGAAGCCGTAGCACCCATATTCAGCGGTGCAGTGCTTGCAGTAGCGACATCATCTTTCACGTTTTGGCCATTATCAGCTGGTTCACCATTTAATGTGTTCTCACTGCCTGCCTGAGCATTGTCAGCTTTTTGTTGAGTAGTCTCATCAACTTGCTGAGTGGCGTTACCTTGAGCAGTTGAAGCAGCAACTCCTGTATTTAGCGGCGTATTACCTGTACCAACATCAGTAGCTTTCACATTCTGAGCGTTCAGAGCTTGATCACCATTTAATGAGTTGTCATTGTCAGCCTGAGTATTGTCTGCTTTTGGTTGTGAAGTATAACCATCAATAGAAGAAGTATTTCTTGGGACAGAAGAAGAACTATCCACGCCTTGTATCTGTTTTTCTGCCGCTTCATCGCTTACTTTTGACTGATTAGCGTTAGTTTGTGAATTTACATAATTCAATAGACCAGGAACACCAACTGCGAATGCTGATACACCAGTAGATAGTGGTATTTCGCTATTATCAAACTGAGTAGTATTTGTAGATCCTTCAGGTGCTTTAAGCGATTTATCAGTAGTTTTACTAGTCGAATTTACACTATTTGGCTCTTTACTCTCTATAGGTGACATGTAAGCATCACCTTGCTTATAGGAATAACCTTTGTCCTTTTCATTTTGATAAACAAATGAACCATCTTCATTTTGTGATTGTAAAGTAAATTTACCGTTATCAGTCTTGAATGTTGCTACAGGAGATTGACTAGAGCTTACTTCCATTGGTACATCAACATTACTTGTCTTTTGTATTTCATTCCCGTCAGAATACGGTGAAAGGGATGATAGCCCTTGCTCTTTATAAGCAACGCCAGCTTGGTCAAGCATTTCATTCATATTCTTTTTATATTCGACTAGGTTGCCCTGATCAGGTAAAGAATTTACCGAAGCCCTTAATTCATCCGAATTCTCATGTACGCTTCTTAATAAGTTATTATCTCCACCACTTAGCATTACTTTTTTCGCTAGGTCAGATGTAAATTCACCATTTCTACCACCTACAAGTGATTCGTTATCAAGCAATGCTGGTAAGTTAGCTACAGCAGAATGAGCGTCATAACTTGTCGGATTAGATTGGATAATATTGGCAGCTTTATCTTTGAACGAATTTAAAGCTGAACCTTTATAATCACCGTCCTTTCCGTAATTTATACCGGAACCAAAGAAGCTATCTTTGTCGGCTCTATCAATACCATTTTTGTATGATTGATTTTTACTTTCTAAGTCTATCTGTGATGTTTCATAAGCGAATCGTCCACCAACAGTACCACCTTTACCGGCCATCAAGCCCACTGCATCTATAGCGGACGCGTGACTAAACCCTTCTTTACCACCCATATCCATTACATCGTTAATATCGCGACCTAGCGCTGTTTTACTTAACGCTTGCTCTCCAGCTTTAAATGCTAATGTAGAACCGCTAAATTCATCTAACTCGCCAGCACCTAAACCTACAATAAAAGAGTCGTTGCCAGATTGTGTATTAGTCAAATAATCAGCTGCATGTGACATTTGTGCTACTGATTTCATATCATCAAATGAAGCTGTGCCGGTATTCACGCGACCAAACATATCTTGGATCTCAGAAGGCGATTTTGTATTCAATGCTTGAGTACCTTCATAAACACTCTTTTCGTCATAGCCTAATTCAGCAGCTCTATCAGCAGCAAATCGAGCAAATTTATCTTCTCCTTCAATCTGCCCGAACGCCCACATTGCACCGTTTAGCTCTCCGCTTTTAATTCTATCGATTACATCTTGTTGGTCACCACTTAATAAAGTATGACCTTCAACACGTTTCATTGCATCAGCTTGTTTTTCAGTCATTGCCCCGTATTTTTCTTTTGAATAGTCACTTTCAGAAGGAATGTCATTTTTAAAAGGCTTATCAATCTTGGACGTCTTAATCGCATTTTCGGCCTGTTTAGCATTAGAAGTATCTGTATCTAATCCTAGTAACTCAGGGGAAGCATTTTTTATCACGCCACCATCTGCTGTAGTTTCATCAAGTTTACGGTAAGAGTCATTCATCATACTTAGCGCATTAAGCTGAGATGGTGTTGCGCCATTTGATTGGCCATTGTCGGATACAACTTGGCTCCAATCAGCAAGCATATCTGCTTGGCTGTTAACTTCATCGATAGACTGCGGTTGTTTTGCTAATGTGTCGTCAAGTATAGACAGCATACCTCCGTAACCTGCTTGCGCTGGACCTGCTAACTCAGCGCCTTCTTTTTGATATTTATCTTTGAGGTAATCTTTTTTACTATCAACTGTGCCACCAGCATCATTACCCACTAATGATTTAACTTGATCGTCGGATAGACCATCAATATAAGTATCTAAAGCTTTGCCATCTACAAGGGGTGCTAAAGCTTCATTATTTAGCGCTTGGCTAAATTTAAGACCATTACTTGAGTTGTACATTGCACCTAAGTTAGTTGAAAGTTCTCGTGATTGTGCAATTTGCTCTTGTAATTTATGCCCTTTATTTAAACTTTCTTGAAAACTTTCGCTTTGTTGATTTGATTCGGAAATATTGTAAGCACCTTGCTCACTATTAGTTGTTTGCCCCTTATGGCTTTCTGCTACATCTTCAAGAAGCTTTTGGGCTGAACTATCCTTTATACCAAATTTAGTCATATCCATATTTGATAAATTTGTTGAAACGCCTGCGTTCAAACCAAGCTTACCAGGAGTAGGAGTATCACCTACCGCAGAAAAACCTTTAGGCGTATTAACGCCGCCCCCTACTGAAACTCCTGCTTGCCCCATAATTTGGAATGCGGCTTGGCTAGCAGCATCCGAAGAAATACTTTGCCCTTCTTCAAGTGACTTTTTCAATGCAACGGTTTTTTCGGCCGTATTCATATCTCCCCAAGTCTTGTTTTTTGATCCTGCTACTACATCTGCGTTTTGTTCAAGCGACGCCATAGCAGTAGATGCAGTCTGCTCATATGCTTGGGTTTTTGATTGAACATCTTTCTCGGCAATGGATGTTGAATTACCTAATGAATTATTAATACCAGAATCTATATTTACGTTTGCAAAACGACCCGAATCACTTGATTTCACGTTAGCTTCAATAGCTCCAGTGCCAGCGTTGTATGTATTGCTGTGCGTACCCATACTTTGCGCACCATCAGACCATGAACTTGATAATCTTGGGGCCATATTTGTACCATCAACACTGCCTTTACCAGTTGGGTTAACAGAACTCATAACACCCATTAGTGAGTGAACACCACCGTAAAGTAAAAACATTGCAAGCATTGGAATTGCAGCAGTTAAAGCAGAAGCAACACCTAAGAAGCCCTCTACTTCAGATATTACAGCGGGCATAGCTCCCATTGAAAATGGGTCCATCTGTGCGAAACTAGTTGATACTGAAAATGCTTTTTCTGCTGCTTTATATGTAAATAAATCAACAAAAACCTTTATGAAACCCCATAAATTGACGAACAAGATGAGGTACATGTATTTACCTATCATGGCGAAGCCAGCCCCGCCCATAACAGATAATAGGATCATTACAGGGCCTATAAAGAACGTAAACATTTCAAAAACAGAAATCATTGGAATCATGTAGTTCATGAACAAAGAGCGTTCACCTGCTTGCTCATACAAACGTTTTTGCATTGACTCAAAAACCATTTTATTAACCCACGGGCTATCTTGACCTTGTAGAGCCTCGTAAGTATGAAAAGCAAGAAAACGACCAGCCATTATTTCATATGGATTAGGGCTGGCCATACCGCCACCAGTCAAAAGGCTATATGCAGCAGTTATAGAAGGACCATCAACGCCGCGCGCTTCATAATAACTAGAAACCATAGTAGGGAATTTGCCCGTATTTACATGGGCATAGATTTTGTTATAGGCCAAGTCACACGATAGATACTCTCCATCTGGACTATTATTTAAAAATATTCTCGTGTAGTAGTCAGGGTATGTAACCTTAATTTTATCAATTACCTTGTCTAAGCGAGCTGCATCTAGTCCACCCATGTTCCCATTTGGATTACCTGTACTTAATAGCTGGTCAGGTATATAGCAATCATTTATATAATTTTTGATAGACGTTTTAAAGTCGTATTGTCCCGGGTGATCTAAGGAGTTTATAACGGGAGACATAGGAATAGAATGGAGTCTTACAAGTGCTCCTAATGGGTCTGCGGGTGCATTACTGCCCATTGAAGGTGTTGTGAAGTTATTGGCAGCTATATCACGTAAGCCACCTATTAAATTCGTACCAGCCCAAGAAGGAACAGCTACTAAGAAAGGTACATTTGAGACAGTTCTAACGTCAAGCGAACTAGTTGAAACTGATTGTAGATGAACCGTAAAACGTGGGGATAGGGGACCTACAAACATAATAAAGCCCATAACGCCGAAGACAAACTCTTTAAAAGGGTAAGGTGAGCGCTCTGGATCTAAAATATACTTAAAGTATGATAAAAATAGAGTTAGGAATATTAAAATCCCTGCACCTGTTTGTATTTGCTCGTAAGTCGAACCAGCGTTAAACATACGAGCTACAGCAACAAGAGTATCATTCGCAAACTCTAAATCACCTTGTAAATAAACATTTAAGTCCATATATCACCCTTTAGTCTGTTTGGTTATAGCAGAGATTTGCACTACTGTTTGGAGGGCTTGGGTGCTCTCTGTATTACTTGCATATATCTTATCGCTTACAAGCTCATACTGTTTGCTAAAGTCTCTGTATGCAATTTCATACTCCTTTTTTAAAGATGTGCCTGAGTTATACATATTTTCTTTAGCCGAAGCGGTCATTGCATAAACTTTGCTGACCTGATTAAAAACTTCGTCGTTAATTTGTCTCAACAACAATGTAGCTGCATAATTCGCAATATCGTCTATGTTTATATGGTTCTCTTTAGCAAATACTGCCCAACGTACATATGGGAAAGTGAATATTTTAGCAAAGCGCTTCTCCTCTGCGTTAAGAGGTGTTTGACTTAAATATTTAGCAAAAATACCAGGGCTACCGGCTTCTCCAACAAGTCTCGCTTTTACTACCATTTCTAATGGAGTAAAGCTCACTGTTTCTGTTTCAACATTTAAGCAGCGATAATCACCTCCAGTTGGGATAGTTTCATTTCCACAGCTTCTAATTTTTATCGGTACAGCTGTTTTCCCAAAAATGAAATCAGAATAATTAGCAGGTCCAGTGTTATCAACTCCCGGTTCTGAATCTACATCAGTCGCACCATTTTCAAACTTAATAACTTTGGTACCCAATAAAGTCATTAACATAGACGCCATTTTTTTCTTCTGCGTATCACCTTTAAACTCAAGCGCATCCAAAAAAGGCGTTGCTGAAGTTGGGTTTAGTAAGGTAACCGCTTGATAGACTGAGTTACCTTCAAGTGTTAGTTTTCTGGTATTTAAATCTTTCTTTTCATTTGTATTTTTATCGCCAAGAATAGACCCCGCCCAGCTAGTAACAGAACCGACTTTTGAGGCCATATCTGAACTAATAAGACTTTCTTGCATTACCAACCTATCTTCACCAACATATTCGTTATTAGCTAAGAAGGTTTGAGATTCAGCGCAGGCATTTCGAGCCAGTTCATTAAATCGCTGTAATTTGTTTTGTAAGTTCTCCATTTCTGCAGCACATGTTGAGCAGATATTATTAATTGCTAGTTTAAAAAAGTACGCAGCTGCACCTTGAGCAACAGCTCTACCAACTTGAACTAGCTCGTCGCCTGATATTAGACCAAACGAACCTCCATATAGATCTACGCCGCCACAACCTACTGACATAGATGGGCTTTCTAATGATACAACATCAATTGTAGGCTGATTCCAACGAGCAGAAAATTGACCTAACCCCCAGTTATTGCCACTAGCAACGTCAACTTGATATGGACCTAAATCATTTTGATACGAATCAAATAAGTCTTTCATTCCTGCATTAGCATTTTGAGAGCTTGTTAATATGCATAAGCTAACAAAAATTCCAATTCTTTTTAATTTCATCATTATTCCCCAGAAAGAGAGTTAAACAGTTGAGCACCTACTGGCTTAGAATCAGCTAATTTCGCTTTTAGTATTTCAGCTAAATAACCAGGATCATTCTCAATTAATTCTGCATCCGCTAACATAGTTCCATCCGTATCGGTCAGCACATTTATTTCCCGAACGTTTTGAGTTTGTTGATACTGTTCATCGGTAATTACATTTTTTAAGCGGGCGGATAAAAGAATACGGTCTTGCATTAGAGGTAATGTAGTTAAGCCTTCACCTATTTTGGTAAAACCGGTACCGTCATTAAGAGCCATAAACATGGTTGGTGTGAACTGAACGCCAAAGCGTTGAGCAACATTTGTTTTATCAACCACAACTTCAATATCTTCCATGCCGGGCAATACTGAACCATCCATTGAGATAGCAAGTACATTCATACCGAAGCGTATTTTTAATTCTTTTAATAACGGAAGTTGTTTTTTGCAATAGGCGCAATTAGAGGAGAAGAAAAACCATAAATGAGATTTTTCATTGATTGCACTAATAACATTGCTTATCGCTTTTTTAGTGTCATCTTTAAATACGTTTAATGAAAACGTGGACATAGGGCGACGTTTTGATTCATCTAATTCAGATTCGAACTGATTAAATTCCGTTGTTTTAGTTGCAAATCGTGAGCCCATATCTAGCATGTAACGCTGAACATACATGTATCGTGCAATGTTTTCCCTCGTTGGGTTATTAATTGCAACTTCTTGATATTCTGGTATTTTTGATCTGAGCCAAGCAACATCTAAGCGCACTTTTTCTTCTTTTTTCTCTTCTTCTGGCTTAGTTTCAGCTGCAGGTGCTGCCTGTTTTTCTTTTTCTGGCTCATTTTCAGGTTCTACTGGTGGATCTTCAAACCAATACCAACCTCTGTACTTATCGCCATAAAAAGGAGAGTTTGTTGAAGTTGATGATGCAGCTGAAGCGTTAAAGCAATTTGCAAGTAGTAAAGTAGCTAATATAGTGTTTTTCAAAATGACCCCCAATATTCAATTGAGCCATTTTCTTATTTATATAGGAACTTTTGAAATAATAGAGAGTACAAATATGCTACCTCTAAACATTCAATCGTCTAAAAAAGGAGGGGGATAGTTAACTAAAGAAATAAAAAAGAGGCTAATGAGCCTCTTTTATAAATTATAAAAATTGACTTGGAATTTCACACAATGAAATAGAATTTACATTACCGACATCTGAGATTTTTTGAATAAAACGCTTAGTATTACTTGCTTGCTTAAATTGATGCCATGGAGAAGAAAATGACATTTGTTTATAGTACAGCTCCACGCTTTGTGATAAATAAGCCTTAGTTTTTAAGAGTTCATCTGCCACATCACCTTTTAGGCGAGAACATGTAGCCTTTACATTTACGTGATTGAAATCAAAATCAAATCCTGACAAACTTTTATCTAAGTTAGCTACTATTAAAGCTAAATATTTAGGTTTATCTTTTTGAATTAGCACACCCGCAAGATAATGCTTTTGTTCAGCATTATTGTTTGACCCAACATTAATTAGCGAAGCCTGTTCATCACCTAGTAAGTTAACAAAATTAATGCTTATTTGTGACTTATTAGGAATCATTGGATCAAGCCATTCGCCGGCCTGCAAAGGTAGTGAAGCAATAAAAAGTAATGATAAAAAAGTTTTACGCATAAAAAAACCAACACCTTGGCACTTGAAATTGCTACTAGTATTGGTTTTCAAATATTAAAAATCAAATTTTTTAAATGCGTCTCTTACATTAACTTTTAAACTTGTTGTCGCTTAGGTAAATTATCATGCATTGGAACATCAGTTATCTGATCTTCAAATAGCTCATGTTTCTCACGTTTAGCCTTTGGAGCTTTCGCACCAGTAATTTGGCACGATGCACAAAGGTTTATATCAGAGTTGTCATCATAATGAACTACATAAGACTTAGAACAACAAGCACATGAGGGCATAATACCAAGTAGCTGTTCACGTACTAGTGGGAAAAAGTAAAATATACGAGTAGGGTGAATTTTTGAGTTTGGGTACAATGCATTATAAGCATAGTACATATTCAGTAATTGAACACCAGTTATAGGTCTGTCGAGCTGGGTATCTTTATACATTTTTTTATATAACGATAAAATTCTGTCGGCCATCAACCGCCCTTCAGTATCTTTTACCCAACCCCCTTGACCACGACGAAATTGTCTAGAAAAAGGGAGGTCTTTCCAAAAGTGTTTAATGTTGTCTTTTCGTCTATGAGACAAAGCAAGTAGGATCTTCTTCTCAGTACCTAACACTGCTAAAGCGCATATTGCAATTTCATTTTTATAAATATTAGTCAATGATATAGACATTCTATTTAACCTCAGAAGCAAATATGTGGTCTATTGACCCTGCTTTTGGCTTGTTTTTTGTCATACTAGCAATAGCTTTAGTTAGGTCACTTGGTGAGCACGCTAATTGGAATAAAGGAAGGCGAGAATCTGCATTTTTTAAACATGCAATATCTTGAACATGTGTACTTTTAAGGGCTTCTACAAGTTGTGAATCAATGCCAATGACACCTTCAATATCGCAATCAAAATCAATAAGTGACTTAATAATTAATAACAGCTCCACATTACAATTAAAGTAGTTATTAATTTGCTCAGCAAGGTTGTTAGCATTTTCTAGCATTGCTCTAGTTCCGTTTAAAATTATTCAATGAATTTGAATTATAGATTCATAAAAGGAACATCTCAATAAAAATAACGTCACCACTTGTGACTATGGGTGGGTTAATTTTTAATTTAAATTATAAATACTAATAGATTCAATGCTTAATGAGACATTAACTTAAAATATTTAAAATAAAAAAAATTAAATTACATTTATTTTTCAAAGCGCTTTATAAAATGCCCATCCTAAAGGATTGGATGAGCAGATATTTAATCAGGATTTCCATTTGAATCTGTAAAATTAAAATCAGAATCGTCAATGTACCTGCCCAAGTAAGGTACGAGGTCAAGTTGGTCTTCATCTTCCTCAACTTGTTCTACAGACTCAATTTGGGTTTGTTCTTCAGGCTCAATTTGGGCTTGTTCTTCAGGCTTACTTTGAGTTTTTTCTACAGCATTAGAGGCTTTGTTCAAACTACTGCTAACCAAAGAGTGATTCGATTGGTTAACTGATAATTTTACCTCGCCCCCATTATTAACTAGACTCTCAAATAACAAACCTTGAATGGCTAATCTAATTAACTCATTAGGATAGCCAGATAACTGAGAATCATTGACCAAATGAACCCCAAGTTTACTTTCTCTTTTTATTCTCGCTGTTACTTTAATTATACTACTCATAGGTTAACCTCTAACGACTTGTTTGCCTGCGTAGAACAACCCCTCAACAACGGTAGTTAAATTATTTTCTAGTACAATCATTTTGTGATGTGGGTATTGCGCTCTAATAGCAGGTTCAAACGTTTTAATAGGTCCACCAAATAAAACAAAATAATCAATGTCATCACCGCTACCTACAATATTTCTTACATAGTTTGCAGCCGTACTTGTAGAACTATTTATATTCCCCGTTACGTCATATTCAATACCAAGATCATTATCTTCTTTTTTGCAAATTGGAAATGGGTATTCGTAACCTCTAACCTTTAGCTTTCCATTTGTTTTCCAGAAAGCATCATCCACTAAGCGCCTTGATAGGTTGTTAGTTAATGAAAAAGCTTTTGATAGGGTCGGTATTATCTCATTCAACACAGTTGAAAAGCCGTTCTCAGTTGCACCACTTCTTTTTTCTATTGGCGTTAGTCCACGAGATGTACATACATCTAGTGTTAAGTATCCGGCATCGATACAAACAACGTTTGCTGTTTTAAAGTTTTTTTCAAACTCTTGTTTAGGTAGACTTGTCGCATAAGAGACTAATCCAGCAACAGGTTGTGGCAACACCATAGTCTTTTTAACTATTCGTTGCTTACCGCCTTTGAAATCATGCACACCTTCAGTTAGCTTTATAAGCTCATTTTTTTTGGACCAATGATTAACTGGTAGGCCAACAACAAGCAAATCAATAACACGATCATGCATTAGAGAAAGACTGCCTTTTAATAATGCTTTATATTGTTTAGAACCAACATAATGATCACTTAAAACATCATCAGAATCTTGAGCACTTAAATAAGCATCCGGCCCAACTTCAAAAATGTCGCCATCAATATCTACTTCTACCGTTTCACGCTTACCAATCCCCATATCGGCTTGCCCAATTCGGCTCTCATTAATTCGCCCAACAGAAGAGCTAAACGTTTTTATCACTGGCTTATCGTCACCCGACACAGTAAAACTTACTGTTCCGAACCCAACCTCAGCAGCTCTCACTATCTTCTTAGCCATTCTCTACACTCCTATATTTATTGTTCAGGCAGAGAATACACCCAGTAATTAAAAGCTTTAAATATTAGAGCACCCCAAAATGGCACCTCTAAGCTTTAATTATGGAACTAATTAGCTATTTTGAGTGAGCGAAAACTAAAAACACAGTCAATACCAGAGCCACAGAACAAAATGGGCATAAAACCGGCATGAAAGCGGCGTAATATGGAAATGCGCAGTTTATGGTATTGGAGATGTCAATCGCTTATAGGCAAGTGGCATGAAAACGGCACTAAAGCGGCACAATATGGCACTATATTATTTATTATATTGGGTAGGTCGGTTGTTTACCGGTAGGTGGCACAAAAACGGCACAAAAACGGCACAAAAACGGCGCAACATGGCAATACGTAGGGATTAACGATAAGTAAACAACATATAGTTCTCATGCTGCTTTTATTTATGAACAGCGCTACTCGTTTAATCTTTCCATCTTATTAAATGCATTAACGCTCTAACAAAGTGAGCTTCATTTCTGCTTTATTGGTATAGCCAGCATTATGATTGAGATGCTGAACGATAAAAAACTCGCATATTTATAATATAAAACTAAGACTATTACGCCTCAATAATTTAGAACCATAAAAATCTAAAATCTAAAACCGCCCTCAATTAATAGGGTGCGATTTTTTTTACGCCCATTTTTAGGGCATTACCACTAGTCTCAAAGATATAAATTAATTAAAACTACCCTCAATTAATAGTGCATTCCCCCAAAACCTACCCCTAATGGCGCAACTCTATTTATTTAGAGGAAATACGCTAAATTTCATGCTTCTTAAAATAAAAGTTTACAAAATAATAAATCAGCAAAAAGAAAAGAAACCGCCCTCAATTAATAGGGAGAGATATTTTTTGCGCCCATTTTTAGGGCAGAATATTAAATTAAACTAATAAAAATAATTAAATGCGCCCTCAATTAATTAAGACCTCACTCAAAACGCCCATTGCGGGCATTTGCCTAATCAATCTTAACTTACCAAATAAAACACGAAATAAACAAACCTCTAAAACTTAATTATCCCCTTAATTAATTGGGGGCAGCTTTTGCAAAACCGCCCGTTTAGGGGCAGTTTGAGAAAACTGCCCTCAATTAGATTTTAGGGCATCAATAGTAAAAGAAAACCTCACCGGAAGGTGCTCGAAATTTACAACATGCATTTATACCCTCTGTATTTTTTTTCTCTTACAGATAATTACGCGAAAATAACAACAAGACAGAAACAAGAGTTTAAAAAAATGAACCAAGATGCATTTGAAGTACGGCAGTATTTAACTGATAAAAAGGACGACCTAGCTTTAAAGCTTGATTCGTTAGTGGATGGGTATTGGTGTGCTTGGCGAGACATGAATAGACAAATCATTAGTCAAGCCGCTAATCCAGACCGAACCGATAAAGTCGGCAAGGTTGCACCGAGCATTCGCATATACAAAACCAAAAACCACAACCGAGTAACACTCAGGTGGCGAATTTACGAAAATAGTTGGGCAAGGCTGAATGTTGCTAAAAGCAATAAGCAGACGCTTCGCTACGCAAAAGAACTCAAGCGGAATAAAGATGGCACCACAAGTCGATTCCAATTAGTAAAAAACGCTGAAAGCTGGGAAGTTAAATTAATTGATGAATTTCTAATTGAAGCAGAGCCAATTATCACACTTATAAATATGATTCATCAAAGTTTAAAGCTACTAAACAACACAAAAACTTTAGAAACTAAGGAGATCCAAAATGCAGAATAAAACTGAAAATTCAATATCGGCTGAACATGTAAAGAATAACCAGGCGCAAAGAGCCACAACAAAGCATGCTGGTAAAATGAAAACAATCACGACCACGATTAACTATGAAACAGACCACACTCACTCATATTTAAAGCTTAACGAGCATAAAATTTTAAATGCATTCGAGCGCTTAGCCGCAATTCTACGCATGGCAAAAACCTCAAGCGTTGCGTACACAAGAATAAGTGAGTGGCATAGAGATATTAATTTAAATCTTGCTCAAGCTCAGTTGGACACACTTCATGAGCAACGTGTAGAGCGTGAGAAAAGTTTACCGGTTATGGGTGACTTTATAATTAATACACCAGACAACTATGCCATGCAATTTGAAGTTTCGCACCCAGTAGGACTCACAATTACTCAGTTAATTGTTGCCGTGGACAAAGAGTTAAACGCAATTGAAAAATTATTTATGTTTGGTGCTTTAGATGATCTTGAGTATGAGCAAGCTTGCAAACAGGTAGCAGCAATTGTTACTGGTGTTACTGACAGAATAATGAAAGTGACTTCGCCGGGTAAACGTGAAGGTGGCCAATTTAATCCGCGTTACTATTTGGAGTTTTTACGTGATCCACAATTTAACATGCTTTCGCTGTGTGACATTCCTTATGAGGTAGCAAAAACAATACTGACAGAAGAGCAATTAGTATTAATTGTTAAAGCTAAAAATGAAGATAGTGAAAGCAAGGTAGCCTAATGTCATTTGTATCCACCATGAAAATGCTATTTGGTATATCCACTTCTACCAAGCCGGTTTCCGGTGACGTAGAAGTGCTTAACGATAAACCTAAGCCCATCCACCTACAGACCAATGTAAGTGGAGAAATTTATCTGGATATTTATAACAGGCCGGTACACGATGCTGAAGCTCAATTTTACCCACCCAAAGTAAATGGTCTGAGTGTTTTTTGTGTAGATGCCATTTTAAAGCGCTATAAGGGCCAAATTATAGCGCTTGAGCAACACGTAGATATTGGGTTTCATAGAACCACTGAGGATGGTGTTAATCTTTTTGGCGCGCGTTATTTGAGTGTAATTCGCAAGTTGGCCGAATATGTTCACATGCTTCCTGCATCTGAATACCACCACCATTCACAACCAGGTGGATTATTTCGGCACTCGCTAGATGCAGCTTTAATCGCTTTACGTAAGGCAGACAATCAATTGCCTCCGACCGTGGGCAAAGTGGACTTAGATGCACAACGTCGTGTCCGTTACATGTATGCAGCGTGGGTTGGGGCGCTTTTACATGATACAGGTAAAATTTTGACAGATATGCAGGTGAGTGCATATACAATTTTTGATGATGAAAAAAATATAAGTGTACCAATCGCGAGTTGGGGGAAACCAATTAAGCCTTGGATACCACAAATTGAAACTTTAATTGAATGGGCTACCCGCAATAAAGTCGAACGATATTTTGTCCATTTTAGGGCTTCTCGTGTACACAGGGAACACGTATCTTCAGGTGCAACTCTGTTACCTCACATATTAAAAGGAGAGGGATTAGAGTTCATTATGGACTCCCCAGATGATTTATATAGCAATCTAACCTCTGCACTCAACGGATATGCTCATATCAATGGATACCTTGCCACTGCAATTCGTTTTGGAGATTCAGTGTCAACGGCTAAAGATGTCAAAACAATGGCAACTTCGGCTTTTGGTACCTTAAAAAAATCCAGAATGATGTCTATTGTTGATACGATGCGAAGTCTTAAAAGTAAATGGAATTTTAATACCGAAAAAAGTCATGCTTTTGTAATTGGAGATTGTGTTTTTATTCGTTGGCAATCAGCGTTTGATGGAATCCTCAAAGCTGCACGCGCTAACCACTTCGATGCTCTGCCAAATGATACCAAGTCACTATTAGGAATGATGGAAGACTTCAGAATAGTAGAGCCATTCGATAAAGAAAATCGCTTTGCGCTATTTGCTATAGGCAAGTTCACTGAACAAGATGTGATCAACATCATTGACGAAACAATCAGCATTAGTTGGATTGAGTTGATCAAAGTGGTGTATCGCGAGTGGATATATGATTCTGACCCAGTGCACCCAAACTTAGAAGGTTTGCTTTACCTAAGTGGATCAAACAAATATTTCATTACGAAAGAAGATGGAAGCTTTACAGAGCTAAGCTTTGACACTGCAGCGCTTAGCGAAGAAAAAGAGACGGTAATTGAAAGTACGAACGAATTACATGACAAAGTTAACATTAGCACGACTAAACAAACCGTTTCAATTAACACTGCTGTAAACGATGTGAAGGAAAAAACCAATACCGCCAAAACAGAAAAAACAGTTGCGCCTAAAGGTGAAGTAAATACCGGGGGGGAAAATCAGGTCACGGCCAAAAAGAAGAAAATGGCAAAGCCTAAAAAACCGGAGAAGGCGAATGTTACACCAATTCTATTTGAGAACGACACCGATACCTCTGTAGTACAAACTGAACAGACTTCACCTGCGGAAAAAACTGAACAGACTTCACCTGCGAAAAAAACTGAACGGGCAATACCACCAGCTTTGGAGATAGAAAAGCCTAGATCCCACGACTATGTTTTGCAAATCAATAATAAATGGTACGTAGACGTAAACAAATACGTTGAAGCTCACAACACTAATCAAATCGAAGCTGGGCAAGAGCTATTAAGCAAAGGTTTTATAAGGCAAAAACTAGGTAGCTCATCCCTTGCAACACTTGTTCGGCGTCAAAAAGCGAAGTCTGTCGTTTGCTTTGAACTAACACCTTTAGGTCAGTACTCGTTAACTGGCGCTGTTAAAAGAAGTTCAGAAACCAAAAAAAGTTTTAATGCCAATTCATCTAAAGCAAAGAGTATGACTATTAAGGAAAAAGATACTGCCGGTAAAGATAAATCTAGTTTGCCTTCAACCGACCCAACAGAGTTTGAATTCACAACAACAAGCATCAAAGGAAGTCTTGGCGAAATCTTGCTAGCTCACAAAATTAAGGTATCTGGTGGTCCAGAAAACATAGACATTATATTAAAAGAAGTAGCGTTAGTTAGCGATTCAAACCCATCTTTTATAAAGGGGATACGAATAAGCAAACTAATCCAATCAATGAAAGCGCGCTATAAACATGACGTAAAAATTAACGACATGAGTTCCTTTTCCATACAAGTCCACATACAAGATGTATCAAATACAGAGGTGTTCAGTGAGTAGCAAGTACAATAGAACAGATGGACGATACGTTGAGTTTCTATTTCGACCTATCTATGAAGTAAACACAGCAATAGCTTATGGCATTGGTGCCATAACAACTCCGTTTATGACTTTAGGTGCATTTCAACCAGGAGCAACCGTTTCATTTGGTATTGCTGGCATACTAGCTGGTGGAAGTTATTTGTATGCTATGAAAGCAAAACCATTAATTGAGCGTCAGTTAAAACTAAAACTCAATAGAAAAGAGTTTATGGATTGTAAAAAATTACGAGAAATCAACTCGCTTGAACCAAGAATAACGAATGATAAATTTGTTGACCCTAGACATAACTTTATGGGGTATGGGTTCGAATGGGGTTCTGAACATGCCAATCGTATTTATCAAGTTATGAATATGGACTCTAAACTAACGGATATAAAGCTGCCATTTTTTCTACGTAAAGCAACAGACGAATTTCAGCATGAAACTGAAGAGCTTGGTGGAAAACCCTTTATCCATGCCGTAGGCGATGAGACAGAAATAAAAGTTGTGGAAGATACATATTTCGGGCACACACTCATATCAGGAAATATAGGTACAGGCAAAACAACTCTATTACGCTTGCTTAGCCTAAACGCTATACATATGGGTGCTAAAGAAAGTTCAGCTCGCTTCAATATAAATGGACAACAAAACAAGATCAAACAAGGCGACAAAACAAAAAATAACAGCAAAGTAATCGTCGTTATCGACCCAAAAAACGACACTGACTGGAAAGAGTCTATCAAGCAGGAAATGGAGCACTTAGGCTATGGCGATAGGTTTTTCAGTGTGCATCCAGCTGCACAAAGTGACTCTTGTCGTATACCTTTACTAAAGAACTTTGTACGCGTCTCAGAAATTGCTGACAGAGTGGCACCACTAATGGGTACTTCAGGGGGCAGCAAAACCTTTGAAGATTTCGCCTATGAACAAATAACATTTGTGGCTGCAGGCATGGAGTACATTGGCACACCTATTCGCTTAACATCCATCCAAAAAGCGTTGTCTTCAGGGAAAATACCGTTCTGTGAAAAAGTGTTACGCGTGTTTTACGAAAGGACACTAGGGCCGGAGTACGAAACAAAGCTGAATATGGCTGAGTACCTTAAAAAAGGTGTAGAAGCTTGGCAAGTAATGAGTGAATACTATAAAGCTCGTTTAAGCGAGTCGCATGAGAACGCGGCTATATTGGGTATTATTCAATTAATAGAACACCCTTCTGAGCATTTTATAAAGATGATCACATCGTTACGCCCTGTATTAACGGCGTTAACGTCAAAGCCAATGGATGATTTGTTTTCCCCTATTGATGATCCCGAAAGTGAAGATAAACGAAGAATAGTAGATTTAGATAACCTCATGGAAAAAGGGGGGTGTCTGTATATAAGTTTAGATTCAATGACTGATAATAAAACGGCAGGTTTTTTAGCGCGTTTGATTATGGCTGAGATTGCCGCCGTGTCTGGTCGCCGTTATAACAATAACGACAAGAAAGCATCACGAGTTGCTGTTTTCTTAGATGAAGCACATGCCGCACTTGAAAATAATGACAGCTTATTAAACCTCCTTGCTGTTGGTCGTGCATCATCAATCGAGCTTTACCTTGCTACACAAACAATCAGCGATATTGCAGCTAAAACAGATGAGCCTACAGCAAACAGGGTTTTAGGATTATGTAATAACTTCATTTCTTTTAGAACAACTGATCCAAAGACCCAAGAGTATGTTGCTGCGCAATTTTCAAAGACAGCAATTACAAAAGTTCAAAATCAAAGTTCATCTGGTGCATCAAGTAGCGAAAGTATATTTGCCTTCAACTCAATGCATGGTGAGCGTTCAGCTAAAGAGATGGATGATTCATTTCCAATGGGCTTGATGGGCGATTTACCAAAACTTCAATACATAGCACGGTTAGCAGATGGCCGTAAACTTAAAATGAGGTTACCTATTGTAATTAACAGCTGCCCAGAGGAGCGAGCCAAATGGTTATAGAAAAGTGGCGAATTGAAAACTTTAATGGTTTAACAGCTGAAAAAACATGGCTTTCACTGAATGACATTGAAAAGCAATCATCTAAGAATGAGATACGAGCACGACTAAGTGAAAAAAATCAGGATAAGTTTTTAAAGTTATGCAGTGATAACGAAGCATTATTGAAATTGGCAAGAAACCTTGCGCTGTATGTTGGTTTACAAAACAAGATATACAAAGAACACGTATTTAGCCTAATTATGAACGGCGTTATAGACAATCTTGAAAATACAAATGTTGAAACTCTAATTCTGGCAGTATCAGAAAACTTATACCCAATCATTTACGCAAAAGTGTCGGGCAGGCCAAAAGGCCAGCGATTGTCAGCCTCATTAACGTGGGATTTTACGAATGAAAGTTTATATTCGTGGATTGAAAACAATAACTTTGAGTCAATTTCAACGACTGAACTTAACGTAAAGTTAGAGTACCTGCGTAAAGATGAAGTAGGGCTACTCATTTTAAATAAATTCTTTGACGCTGAATCAATTTTAAAATTCATGCATGCAGTTAAAAATAAATCTCTGACAGAGAAAGCGCAATTGGTTGATTCAATTGGTGAGTCAAATATTAAAATACAATTGTCGATGATAGATACCATCAACCCGGCAGTAGTAAAAATAAGCAACAAAGTAAAAGAGTACATGGGCAACATTGATATATTCAATAGTGGCGCACCTACTTACATATCCATCATTACAACATCATTGAGCGCATATTACGCCAAGGCTGAGATACAAGGACAATCGGCTGCGTATTTGGTTTTTTGTGAATATATTTCAAATCAATTAACTCAATTATGTTGCATGAAAATTCAATGTGAAAATGAGGTGTGGGATTGGACCAAAGAAAGCTTGCGTGCTTGGTCAAATAAACACCCAAAGGACAATTTAATAACATTGCATACGCCAACGAAAGAGACGAATAAAAAACTATATTTAATTTTCAATCTATTGGTATTCAATCGCATTGATTTAAGTATTTGGGGAGTGCCGGCCACAGGCAAAAGGCTGGCAGTATTTTGGGGGGATGCAGTATGAAGACTGCAATTACAAGTAAGCATACGCGTTTAGAAATATTATTACTGCTGTCCTCACTTTCTGTAGCAGCCATGTTACTCATGCTGTTATTAACTGAACCAGACGAATACAAATCGAATGTACTGCAAGAGTCATATCAGATTAAAGGTGCGATTTCAGAGAATGATTGGAACGTATTGCATAACGAAACCCTCTTTTTACAAGATAAATGGGTAAATGGGAGTGGGCTATACAAATGGTTTTTATCAAAGTTAATGCCTGAAAAGGACACGGAATGGGATGGTGTCATAGGTAGTACGTTCCAAGAAAGATTAGCAATAAACGGGCAGATACTAGCGTATCAGATCGCTTTGCGAATAATGATGTTTAAGTATTGGTTGTTTGTGTCACTTCCACTTTGTTTAGCTTTAATTTACGGGTCTGTGAACAGACACAAAGCAAACGCATATAGATTTGGTGGGGCTAAACCTAATTTGGTGCGTTTATATATAAAAATCATTTGGGTTTCATTCTGCTTATTTACATTTTTTATGTTAGCTCCGAATTTTGTAGGCGGAGTGTTGCCCTATTTTCCATTTATTTATTTGATAGGCATTGCCTTATTGATTTCAGGAATAATCCGTAATTTCCATAAAGGTACTAGTTAAAATGATTACAAATTTACTAAGAAAACTTAAAAGAAATAAAGTTAAGCAAGTTAAAGTTCAACCTGAAAATTTAACACAGGCCATATCAGAGTTAACTTCAACAGTTGAATCTAAGTTAGGACCAGTAGCTAAGGCTTATTCATTTTCACAGGTTTTTAAAACATTCATTATATTTGGAGGCTTCTTAACGGCCATATTAATAAACTGGAAGACAGAGACATTAGAAATAAATAAGCCTAAGTATGTATCGCAAATAATGCTTGAGGGTGAGATGACTGATGCTGGTGGCGGCTCTGGCTACAATTTAGCGAAAGAAATACAACGCGCGGATAAAGACGAAAGGGCGAGTGCAATAATGCTAATTGTTAATTCTGGTGGTGGTTCGCCCGTACAGGGAGAAACGGCTTATTCATTTATAAAAAGTTACACAGATATATCAATTATAACCCCAGAAAACATACTATGCATACAAAGTTCACATTAAAAACAACAACTTATAAATAGTACACGTACTATTTTAATGTACTCTTCAACTTAGTAAAGATGGAACATTAAACTCAATTGTTGCACCTGATATCCAGGAGTCCAAAACCTCCTCATTTGTTAAATGAAACCAGTTAAAGCAATCTTCATTAAATTCCCTACAAAAAAAAGCCTCCATTTCTGATACTCTAATATTTTCAGGCAATCTACGAGTGTAAACAGCAGAGTAATTCTTTCTTTTTATTAAGTCTAAATACTCTTCTATTCTCTTTGTTAAAAGTTTATCAGATATGTAACTGGGGATATTTCTGTTATATAAATATGCACTTAAATTTCTTGCTTCTTTGTATACAACATAGCTAATAATCGGTAATGAATAATTTTTGGCAAGGTACTGTAAAAGATTCCCAAAACGGAGTGATTTTTGCACTGTAACTTTAAAGTCACAACAAGCGTCTTCTATAATCAACAGGATGTTGTATATCCTATTTTTTTCCAATAGTTCTTGAATCTCCTCTACATCATTCTTACTAACTTTGCGAGCGCAAATATCATCATATAACCTCTTAGTTAATTCGCTAACTGAGCTATATTCCTCAGAGTAGCGTAAGTACAATCCAAAGGAGTTGATGAATGAAGTCGAATAAGTTGGCAATTCAGATAAAATATTATCTTCGCGAATAAATAGATGCAAACAAGCGCCTAGAAAAGATCTTATAGATTCACGACCTTGAGCTTGAGCCTCCCTAAAGTCATGCTCAGTGATGCGGACTAAAAAACCTTTGGAAATTAAGCTTTTCATCATTCTTTTTTCTGCTTCTTCGCAACCGAGAGTTTCTGAATGAGCATCGTAATGATGCTTAATCGGCGCCTTATTGCCATCATTAAACCGTGTAAGTAGAAGAAATAAATATAGTTTTTCGATATATGTTAAACAAGAAATTGTACTTTCAGACTTTAGCCTCTGCTCAATATACTCACCTAACTTTTCTATTGTTAATTTTCCATCTTTTAAATAGCACTCAACAAGGCAACTTTTACACACATATCGCTCAGACTCAAACTGCTCAATGCACTCTTTACGAGTAGAAAATAGTTTTTTTTTATTGCAGCTATCGCAGTTAAATGCTGAATGAACATTGGTACAGCTACTTTTACTTTTTATTATTGACAAAGGCTTATCTAGTTTGCTTTTAAATTCTTTAAATACATTTTGAGCATTATTTGCAAATTTAATATTCTCACCTTTCTCTAATTCCCAAAATTGATTTATTAGTTCAACTTCAGCTTCACTAACCGCTTGTTCATAACAAATATAAGCGTAATTTTTCATTTTTTTCCAGACAAAGAAAGCCTAAAGAATTGGCTTCAATTAGTTTATTAGTAATTTATTACTATTCTAAATGTAAAACACCTAAATTCAAACAAAGTTAACAATATACATTTTTACTTTCATTTTTATAAACTAAGACTGAACTATTACATCTATAACTTGCTTTTATGCTATGGCTGGGTGCAACAGTATTCCCTATTACAGCAAATTAAGTAGAGAATGATATGGGTATCATGATGTGTCTGGATTTAAACGAAAATGTTTAATTAGTCATTAGAAATTCGATAAACAAAATAACGTAAGTGCATAGCTAAATGAATTTAAAAAATTCCTGAGGAAAATTTGAAACTTATGCTCAAACGCGTTGGCTACAGTATAATATTCTGAGTATCAATGTATGAGTAAACGCTATTAAAGCAGTATTTATTTGAACCTGTTATATGTAGTAGCTCAGAGACATCAACTTGAGAAAGTTAATTCGTTGTTCCTCCGCTTACAGATAGTTATATAATTTAACTACCTTGCATACAAATACTTCTGAAAACCAATAAACGTATCGCGTATCGCTGTCGGTGATCCAAACTCAATGGCGGCGTCGTTAATGGTGTTGTATTTAAGCTCTACTAAACTGCGCATTTTTTTAGGTGCGAGTTCTTGCACGCCATCTTCAATGTATTTACTTAATATAAAGTTTATAAACTCTTGTTGTTTATAATCGCTAAAAGCAGAGTTTATTTTAGGTTTTGCTTGTTGAGCTCGTTCAGTGCGTGTTTGTGCCTCTGAGGCATACGCTACGTAGGATAAAACATCGTATACATCGCTGTCTTGTGCATCAATTACGGCTTTCATACTATCGAGTTTTTCGCTATCGTAGCCCGCTTCGGTTAAATCTTCTAATAGCTTTTCGCGAGTGGTTGGATCGCTCCAGATTTCGCGTAGTTGGTCTTCATTTTCAAAAAAGCGCGGTAAGTCGTCAAACATACGTTCAACAAATTCTTTTGCTGTAATGGGCTTGCCTTCAGCATTCCAGTACATTGCTGAGGAAATATGCTTAATTTGTCGTGTACGGCCGTCTGAGAGCTTTATTTCAAGCTTTTCACATACACATGGTCTTTCGCCACATTTATCACAGCCTTCAGGCTCTGGTTTTTCACAAATACATAGTTTTTGTTCACACACCTTGCACGGTTTCTTTTCACCGGCTCCATCCCCGCCAGTGTCTTCACATTGGCATGGAGTTGTGCCGCACTCTGAGCATACTTCGCTGGGTATTGGCTCGCCATCCCAAGCAGGGTCGGCAAAGTTATGGTGCGCTTTTACAAAGTCGTAAATTGTAAAGTAGTCTTTGCCATCGTATGTGCGAGTGCCTCGCCCTATTATCTGCTTAAACTCAATCATATTCTTACAAGGGCGCATAAGCACAATATTGCGTACATTACGTGCATCTACACCGGTAGAGAGTTTGCGTGAGGTGGTTAAAATTGTCGGAATGGTTTTTTCGTTATCACAGAAGGTTTTTAAATCATTTTCACCCGCGACACCATCGTTAGCGGTGACACGAACACAATAGTTAGTGTTGGTAGTCCAGCCTTTTTTAACTGCGTACTGATTAATAAAATCGCGTACCATACCGGCATGAACTTGTGTTGCACAAAACACGATGGTTTTTTCTTTAGGATTAAAGTGATCCATCCAATAGTGCACACGGCGCTCTTCGCGCTGAGGTATGGTAATAATACGGTTAAAGTCACCTTCTTTATATAGTTTACCAGGCTCAGGATCGCCTTTTACAACAACACCATCTCCCTCTATGTACTTGTACTCATCCATAGTGCCAACAATGGGTAACACTTTAAATGGCGTTAAAAAACCATCGTTAATGCCTTCTTTTAATGTGTAGCTGTAAACGGGTTCGCCAAAGTAACCATAGGTATCAGCGTTATCGGTACGCTTTGGTGTGGCAGTTAAGCCTAGCTGAACTGCGGGTTCAAAGTGTTTAAGAATATCGCGCCAAGCACTTTCATCATTCGCGCCACCACGGTGACATTCATCAATAATAATTAAATCAAAAAAATCAGCTGGGTATTGTTCGTAATACGGGTTTTCTGCCTTTTTGAGTGGCGCATTTTCATCTTCTTCTGTTGTGGCTTCTTTTAATTCAGTTTTAGGCCCACACATAAGAGTATGAAAAATTGTAAAAAATACGCTAGCATTTTTCGGCACACCGCCTCGTTTACGTATATCTTCAGGGGTGATACGCACAATGGCATCATCACCAAACGAATAAAAATCGTTAAACGCCTGATTAGCTAATATATTACGGTCGGCCAAAAATAAAATACGGGGGCGCTTTTTAGCAAGGCTAACGTCTTTTTGTGCAGTTAAGCTCCAACGAGTTTTAAATAACTTCCATGCGGTTTGAAAGCCAATACAGGTTTTACCTGTACCTGTGGCCAATGTTAGCAGGATGCGATTTTTACCTTGGGCAATGGCTTCAAGAGCATTATGAATGGCGTTTTCTTGATAATAACGCGGTGCCCAATCGCCTTTGGCCTCAAAGGGAATAGTAGAGAACGCATCACGCCAAGCTGTCGTATAATCCGCTTCTGGTGCATCGCCTTTTTGCTCAAAGGTTAACTCCCAAAGCGCTTGGGGAGACATATATTCATCTACCAGCGTCTCAATACCTGTGAGCATATCAATCTGGTAAATCTCATGGCCGTTGGTGGCATATGCAATACGGCATTGCAGGCGTTGTGCATAGTCTTTCGCTTGGCGCACACCTTCGCTATAAGTAAGGCTTTCTTTTTTTGCCTCTACTGCGGCAAGCTTACGGCCTTTATATACCAACACATAATCGCAAGGCACTTTGTTAGCGCGTTTGCCACCCGCCATAATTTGGCCTGGGCAAATAAGCTCACGACGAATAAAGCTGCTATCAACTTCACCCCAACCTGAAGCAACCAATTTAGGATCAATTAAATCCGCGCGTGTATCTGCTTCGTTACGCATCCTTGCTTGTGACATTAGGCCACTGCTCCTTTGTTTGTATCAACCTCAAGCGTTTTCGTTAACTTACCTGAAAAGGCTTTTTGTAGGATAGATTTTTTGAGTTCTTCGATATTTGTAAGTTTTTTCATGTAAAGACTTTCTAGTGATTCGATCTCTTTCTCTAGAATTTTTAGGTTCTTAATAACCTCATGTTGTCCATCTAAAGAAGGCATTGGAATTTGAAGGCTTCTCACGTTGTCTTTAGTAATTGTTTGTGTTGCTGCACCTTTTAGTCTTGGCGCTATTTGGGCTTTCCCACTACTAGAGTTTAAATAGCGGTAAATATATTCATTATTCGCTTTGGATGGATCCAAGCGAATTAAAAATAAATTCATTGCTAAAGAACAAGGCCGGTCAGTTTCAGGCATAAAATACACCTTTCCAGCATTTCCTATTTTACTCATAATAATTTCGCCACCGAACAATTTACTCTTTGTTAAATAGTTATAAGCATGCTCGGTAATATATCGCTTTTCATTTTTGAATTTCTTTTCAAAGTCAGTACTTCTAACCATCCAAGCAAAATCTTCCTGCTCTTTTAGTTCTACATGTTGCTTTAAAACTTTATAACTACCATTAGCATGATAGTCAGTCAGCACATCTACCACATCTCCCAACTCAACACTCTGAACCTTTTTACCACGCTGGCTAAACACTTGCTGCAAGTAGCTTTCAAACAGCTCGCGGGCGTTTTTGAGGTTTTGCTCAGTCTTGGCGCGGGCTTGTTCTATGTCGGCAAAGGCCTGTTCGAGTATGGCGACGATGCATTTTTGTTCTTTTATTTCGGGAATTTGAACACTAATCGAATAAACATTATTTCTATTTATTCCTGGCTTTACACCAGTTGCTAAACTAGGTAAATCTAAACGAGATAATAAGTGATAAATAAACATTAAATCGTATTTCGTAGCATCAAAATTCACAAAATAAGTGACGTCTAAGGGCCAAAACTTCTCTTCTGTTAGGGTAATTTCTCCAGCCGATCCTTTACGCCCAACAATAATAGTTTTTTTATCAAAATAGAACTCATCACTTCGGCACTTAACTCCATTAGCTCCATATGCTGGGTATAACCCATCAACCTTTCTTTTGACCTTATCCAAAGGCTTTCCATACTCAAGAGTAAGAAAGTCACCTATTTTCTTTTTCCTCCAACCTTCCATCACAACAACTCCTGAATTTTACCCAGAATTGCTTCGCTTTCTTTATCCAGGGCGATGATTTCTTCAATGATTGCTTGCGGTTCACGCAGTGGGGCTTCTTCTGCTTGATTGGGGTTTTTAACCGATAAATCCCATGTTGCCTCATCCAGTTCAGTTGTTGTTAATGACCAAGACTTAGCACTATCTGCAAAGTCTTTTTGTAGCTCGATAAATTCTTTTAAGTCTTTGTCGTTTAGTGGATTGGTTTTACCCAAGCTGCGGCCAGGATCTAACTGATAGAACCAGGTTTTTTGTGTCGGCTCGCCTTTGGTGAAAAACAACACCACAGTTTTTACCCCTGCGCCTAAAAAGGTTTTGGCTGGGCAATCGAGCACGGTGTGTAAGTTGCAGTTTTCTAATAGCTCTTTGCGTAAGGCAATGGCGGCGTTATCGGTATTCGATAAAAAGGTGTTTTTAATAACAATAGCTGCACGGCCACCAGGCTTTAGCATTTTGATAAAGTGCTGCAAAAACAAGAAGGCAGTCTCACCGGTTTTAATCGGGAAATTTTGCTGAACTTCTTTACGCTCTTTACCACCAAACGGTGGGTTAGCTAATACAATGTCGTGCTGGTTGCTTGGGGTAATGTCTTGTAGGTTTTCGCCCAGGGTATTGGTATGAATAACGTTAGGTGCTTCGATGCCATGTAGAATCATGTTCATAATGGCAATAACGTACGCTAACGACTTTTTCTCTTTGGCGTAGAAAGTGTTTTCTTGCAGGGTTTTTAAGTCACTGGTTGAAAGCTGTTTATTGCTAGCACCACCTTGGCGAAGGTAGTCGTAGGCTTCACATAAGAAACCCGCCGAGCCTGCGGCACCGTCGTATATGGTTTCGCCAATTTGCGGCTGTAATACATCGATCATGGCGCGAATCAATGGGCGTGGTGTGTAGTATTCGCCCCCGTTACGGCCAGCGTTACCCATGTTTTTGATTTTAACTTCGTACAGGTGTGAAAGCTCGTGCTTTTCTTCTTGTGAGCGAAAACGTAATTCGTCTACTTTTTCGAGTGCGTCGCGAAGTGAGTAGCCACTTTGAATTTTGTTTTTGATCTCGCTAAAGATTTCACCAATTTTGTATTCAATAGTGTCAGGGCTTTTAGCACGTAACTTAAAACCTTTGAGGTAAGGGAATAACTCGCCATCGACAAAATCCATTAAGTCGCTACCTGTTAAGGCGTTATCGTGATCAAACTCACCATTAGCGGTTTTAGGTGCAGCCCATGAACTCCAGCGGTACTCTTCATCAATAATATATTGGTAGTCTTCTGCCATTAACTCGGCTTCTTGAGACTTGGTAAACTCTAAGTCATCAAGGTATTTTAAAAATAGCATCCACGACGATTGCTCGGTGTAATCTAGCTCACTAGAGCAGCCTGCATCTTTATGAAAAATGTCGTCGATATTTTTAAAGGTTTGTTCAAACATGTAAGTTAAGTCCTTGCTAGCCAGAGAGTTAAAGATGATTTATTTTACTTAAAGCAACTCACTCGCTTATTTATATTCCTGAGGTAATAGTGATTAATATACCCTAATTAATTAAAAAATTAATAATATATTGGTACCAAGTAGTTTTTGGTTAATCTAGGTCAATTTTATACTTTTGCCTTGCCGGTAGTATCTCTTCAAACTCGCAATTTAATGCGTTTACTAATTTATATAAGGTTTCGAGCTTAATATTAACATTACCTCTTTCCATTTTTCCGTAATTACCGCGCTCTATACCGACATAGGCAGCAAACCCTTCTTGCGAATAGCCTGCTTCTTTGCGTTTTTCTCGTAGCTTTTCACCAAAATGTTTAACTAAATCACTCACCTGATTTTCCTCAAGGCAAAATGATTAGATTTTCATGTTGAGGGCTTAACTACCACGCCCTATAATACCCATTATTATATGAAGTTTATTAGGATTTACTTTGAAATTTGACCCTCTCGTAGCTCAAATTATTGTTGCACCAAATTTTGATAACTTCACAACAAGTGATGTGCGTTCGGCGTACTTAGCATTAAAAAGTGATTCTTCTTTAGTACCTACAGCAGTTAGGCGAAGTATATACGCAGAACTGATCAAGCTTGTTAAAAAAGGCTGGCTGAAAAAGGTGGTATCAAATAAAAAAGGATTTACGCGATTCAATAAAACTGAGAGCTTTAACGTTGAGGCAATTACTCATTTAGCTAGTGCCATACCTATTGCAACAACAGAAAAGGCAGATGATAAACACGCACTGTTACTTAGTAAGTTAAATCACTACAAAGCCGAGCTATTATTGAATATGGGTGAATCTGAGGCATATAAAGAGCTTTATTTGGAGTCACCCGAATTAGTAGATGAGCTTCAGCCACAATACAACAAAGCGAGAGACAACAATACAAGAATACTTGGCAAGATTAGAGCGATTGAAGGCTTACTGAAGCAAAACGAAGCATTAGAGAAAATATGAAACTAAGACTATGGCAAGCCGAGTGTATTAATTTAGCGCTTACACAATACCAGAACGGCAATAGCCACTTTTTAGCCTTGGCAACTCCAGGGTCAGGTAAAACTTTGATGGCCTCAGAATTAGCCAATCAATTATTAAAAAATAATATGGTCGATTTAATCATTTGTTTTTCACCGTCGTCTATTGTTTCTCAGGACTTTAAGGAAAGCTTACAGCTAAAAACGAATGAACGATTTGATGGGCTTATTGGCGCTAAAGGTAGAGCTTTAACCTATCAAAGCTTACAGTATTTAGATGTGCACTTTTGGCAGCTATTTGAACGGTATCGTGTTTTTGTAATATTTGATGAAATTCATCATTGCGCTGGCTCTAATATTGACAATGCCAATGCATGGGGTGAGCAGATAATTCTTAACATTCAAAATAAAGCACAATACACATTAGCCTTAACAGGCACCCCTTGGCGTTCTGACGCTGCTCCTATTGTTCTTTCATCATATCAGCAGCCTAACAATAAAATAGCGTGTGATTACGTTTACGGGCTTTCTGAGGCTATTGGAGATAATGTTTGTCGGGTTCCACAAATAGTAGCTGTTGATAATAGCCGCATTACAGTTGTAGATGACGCTGAAACCAAAACATTTAACTGCTTTAAAGCGTTATTAAACGACTCTGGCGTTTCTTATCAAGAAATTATTGAAAATGAAGCGGTAATAAAATACATGATTTCTTCAGCTCAAAAAAAGCTTACTTCAATCAGGTTGAAAAACCCCGACGCAGCGGGGTTGATTGTTGCATCATCTGTTGAGCATGCCCATCAAATCTCTATGTTAATGCGAACTCACTTTGACGAGGATAGCATTGTTGTAACCTACCGAGAAAATGAACCTACAAGTATTATTCAGCAGTTTAGGTATGCACAAACTAAGTGGATTATTTCTGTTGGTATGATTAGCGAAGGTACAAACATCCCTCGTTTGCAGGTTTGCTGTCACCTTACAAACATAAAAACAGAAATGCATTTTAGGCAAATATTGGGCCGCATACTGAGGGTAACAAACTCTAAAAACCAAGAAGCGATTATGTACATGCCCGCCGAACCTAAGCTTTTAGAGTATGCGTATAGGGTTAATCAAGATGTTCCATTTGAAGCTGATGTAGTTAAGTTTGAAAAGATTGAGACTGCTGCTGGAAATAATACCGTAGATGAAAATTCAAGCGATATTACTTTTAATAAACAAAGTAAAAAAACTTCCAAAACCCAGTTCGATTTTGATAACTTTGCTGACTTTTTTGAGCAGCCAGCTATGAGCAATAGATCTGAAGCGACAGAGGAGCATTTTTTAACCGACGCCTATGAGCGAATTATTAATATATCAGGCCGCTTTCAGCAAGAGGCTATTGCTTTGGGGTTAAGTGAATTGCGGTAAATACACTAGAATTTACCTCAAGTAGACCTCTACAGGTAACATCGATTTCAGTTACACGAGGAAACATAATTTAATTTAAGGTGTTGCTATGTATAACTTCTCTGAAATTCATAAACAAATAGACCTTACAGAGATTTTAAGCAATAGAAATATCAGTGAAAAATCTAGTCATCTAGAACAAATTAACTTTATACATCAAGGTGTAGATATCAAAAATGCTGAGCGTTTAAGGATAGAGCTAGGCTGGGATATACGAGCATTTTCTTCAGCTATTAGAACTAGCAAGAGCTCATATGTACGCTATAAAAAAGAATTAAAGCCCTTAAATACCACTTTAAGTGAAAATGCATTTGAAATTGCAAAAGTCTGCTCTTTTTGTCTTAATTACTTTGAAAATATAGAACGTTTTAATATTTGGTTAAATACCTCGTCACTCCAATTCGACTCTAAAAAACCTTTAACATTTATAGATACAATAGCTGGCCGTGAATTAATTAAAAATACCGTAAACAGGCTCAAATATGGCTATAACGCCTAAGAGTAAAGTGTCTTAGGACGTAAAGCGCACGATCAACAGACTGCCAACATGAAACCAAGTTCTATCCTTTTCTTAACTTAACAAGAAGCTATCACTTTAGAGATTAAAACGTTGATTTGAGCTTATTAATGACTCAATTTTCTCTGATAGTCGCATTTGTGCTGTGAGTTCAACTGGTGAATGCAACGCTATCCTTATTATTAATTAAAGGAGCGTTTACATGAAACAGAGAAAACGTATTTATTATAATGCAGAACAAAGAAAGTTAATTTGGGATCGATATCAGC
>Ga0207905_1000114_pt1 | contig 34351 bp, 47 predicted proteins | sample LinPmetageLP49_FD_184060 | JGI IMG/M metagenome (GOLD analysis project Ga0207905, IMG submission 184060) | Marine viral communities from the Subarctic Pacific Ocean - LP-49 (SPAdes) | ecosystem: Environmental > Aquatic > Marine > Oceanic | place: Pacific Ocean | collected 2011-08-27 | reverse complement strand
AATTTCGCATTAGTAAAGTTTAGCAACATAAAAAGCTGCATTAGTAAAGTTTAGCAATATCATTTTTTAACTTTAAATTCGTTTTCATAAGTAATGTCCGTGCCATGATCTTTAATATTTTTATAGACTCTTTTGTTATTCTCTGTAAGGACAGAGACAATGCCGACTGAAGTATTAAGATGTTTGTTATGGATTTCATTAAAGACCACCATAAAATTTCCATCATTAAGTAATTTCTTTTGGCGTAACGTCAATGATATTTTTGGCTTCTCCGATTTTACCTTCAAGTTCAGATAAGCGTTTCTCAAGTTGTTCACGACTCATACCCTCCAATCCAACATGGGTTACTTCTTTTTTATCTATAAAAAATCCTGCCATTTGTCCACTACGATACTCTGCGTTTACAGCTACAGAAAATTGTTTTTTATCTTCTGCCTTTTTACTTAGTGTTTCAAATCTTTTATATTTTTTAAGCTTATCCCCTTCGTGTTTTTTTAATTCTTGATTATATTTCATCTCCATGTAACGTACTACATGAGGGTTTTTATTTGGATCGGTTAGTCTACTTGCAATTTCTGTTGGTCCTTCTTTTTTAATAGATTGGTACCCAGCCCTAGTGGCTGCTTCAGTCTTAGAGATCTCTCCCCAATTACTAACATATATATCTACAAATGCTTTTTGCTTCAATGTCAGCTCAGATGTTGATTTCAAAGTATTTTTTCTTTTAGTCATCTTGACCTCTTATATCATAAATTTTTTCCTAATACTCTTTCTTACAAACTTTTTTATTTTTATTTTTTTGCAGAAAATGGCCTCAAGCAGTGTATTTTCCTAGAACTACTAGGAATTTTCCTAGTGTTTTCCTAGTGTGTTTTGCTTTAGAAGTGTTGTGTTTCAATGTTTTTCCTAGTTTCCTAGAGAAAAACCCTTACAAACTTTTTTTTATTTTTTTTTTTCTAAGGAAGTGTACTAGGAAACAAGGCCCGTGAGCCGTGGTTCTAGTACCATTGACCCAGATAATAGATACCCTAAGCGTTGGGTATCTATTTTATTGACGGACTTCGACCCAAGGTTTAAAGTTATCTTGAGTTATGTTTTTATCATTTACATCTCTCATTTGTTAGTTAGCTTGGGCTCACGTTTTTGAATTTCCTTTCTAGTGGGCCTAAGTTTTATTATGAGAAATCTTTTCGAAACATTAATTGATGTTGGCTCAGGGTTATTACTCTCAACCTTAGTGCAGCTTTATATATTTCCCTATTTCGATATGTATCCAACCGTATGGGAATCATTTCATATTGCAGTAATATTCACGGCTATATCTATTTGTAGATCTTGGTTCTGGAGAACATTTTTTAGAAGAAAAAAATCTTGAAAAAAATTTTTAATCTTATATATTTAACTTACTAACTTAGGAGAAATCATGAGTTATATACTTTAGCTTGCAGTTTAGCGATTGCTCCCTGGACTGCAGGTTAAAGTTCTATCTCCAAATCCTTTTTAAAATTATCAACAAAAACATTATCAGCGTCCATTATTTGTCTACGCTTATTCTCAACATTACGTCTTAATTCTTTTCTTGAATCTAAATCAGTTTCCATTTTAAGTCTTTGAAATAATTTATTATATTCATGCCACAAAAAATGTTTTCTTTTAAATTTTATATCACCACTACTCAATGCTTTACGGTATCTATACCTTACATTGTCTGGTTCCCATCCTGCCCACCAACAGATCTGTTCAAAATCTTTTGATCTTGCAATCCAATAATGTGCATCACACTTAGCTAGACTTGCTTTACGATCTGCATTCAAAGCTCTAGTATCTTCAAACGCATTTAAAATTACATGCCTCCATAACTTCTGTTCATTGCATATATGATTTTCTGCAACAATATCGGAAGTTATTTTAATGCCCATAAGTTTTAATAAGTCTACTGAGTAGAGCACGATAATGGCCTTTCGATTTTTTAAAATTTAATCGAGTGGCGACCTCAAAGTGTTCGTGTACATCATCAATCAAAGTTGTGATGGCTGCGCCTTCTAAGTTTTCTTCTTCAATATGTTCAGAGATATCTCTAAAATCTAATTGGGCTTCTGCTTTAGTATAATTATCAGCCATCATTCGTGACATCCTCAGTACTAAAATCTTTAAATTGAATTACATTGTCCTTATACTTAACTTTCTTTTTAATAATTTTTTTGTGAATTTTATCAGCTCTGTGTATAAAAAATAAATCGTTTGAGTCTTCCAAGAATCTTGCATCCATAGAAGTATAGCCATAGCTAACCCCATGTAACATTGCAAAAATTACAGATTGTAATTTGCTATATTCTTTTTCATTAAAATTTTTAGCAGCACAAACTAAAACTTTAGTTAAATCAGTGATACCATCCTTTTTCTCTGCCATTTATATAATCCCACGCTACCTTAAATAATAATACTTGTTCTGCTTCTGATGATGAGCCGTTGACCGTGGTTCCTGATCCATTGCAAATGATACAAGATACAAACGCTCTGTTTGAAGTCATAATACGACCCGTTCCTTTACAGTCGGTACATATCTTGTGGTTGCGTAATAGTTTAGTCATATAAAAATTTTTGCTTGGTTGCAAGTGCTTATTATAAACTAATCAGTGTCGTGGGTACAAGGGAGGTAGAAAATTATTTTTTACGTCTAAGGTATCTTTTTAAAATATAATTAATTAAGTCTAAAGCTTTAGAAGATTGTTCGTATCTTAAATACATATTCTTCCAACCAGGTCTTACCTTCATTCTATCTCTAACAAATTTATCTCTTCTGTTAGCTGCTTGTTGTCTTTTCTCTAAACCTAAATATATTTTGCCAATCGGATTGTATTGTTCCCATAGATCAATAGCAACTGAGTTGACATCTAGCCAACGACCAACCTTTTTTATTTTATTTATTTTTAAAAGATTAACTTTCATTTAAAACTTTTTTGATTGCGAGTCCGAAGATTCTTGCCATTTGTGGAACGATTGCATTCCCTAAACTTTTTATTCTGTTGGCTCTATCTTTGTCCAATTCTCTGGAAATCCCATTAGGAACTCCACAAAGGTCGGATTCAATTTGCCACCAGGTTCTATCGGTTGATTTACTTTGTTCACTACATCGTTCAACTTCGCTCCGAACTTGGTTCCAGTGCCAACCCTCGTTACACTCCAACCTGATGAGTTCTGCTTCACTGTCTCTGGTGGTGCTACTACATCCATCTGACAACTGGCCGATGGTGTTGGATACATCTTCATTGTTTCTGGATCCACTTGTTCTCTCAAGTTCGATGGTTTCGTTCTGCCCTTCCTGTGTCCTTCCATTAACTTCTTGGTTCCTGCTGCGCTTCTCGGTGGCAAGTAATCCATTGTGTTTGGAGTGGCCCACAATCCAGACTCTGAATCGTTGGTGCCAAGCACCGATGCCCGAAGCTGGTATAAGGAAACATTGGACTTCGAAACCTTGACCAACCAAGTCATCTTGCACCTGTCTGAGGACCATGCCGTTTTGGAGGTTAACAAGTCCTTGCACATTCTCTCCAATAACGAACTCGGGTTTGATTTCTTTAATGAGTCTAAACATTTCTGGCCAGAGGTATCGGTTGTCATCTCTTCCTTTTTGTTTACCTGCGACACTGAACGGTTGACATGGGAATCCTCCCACAATGATGTCTGCTTCGAATTCTCTTCCTCTGACATTTTTTATATCTCCTTCAATTGGTACGTTTGGATAATTCTTTTTTAAAATCTTTTGACAAAACTCATCAAACTCTACAAATTTAATTGTATCAAATATTCCTGTTGAGTGGAGGCCTAACGAGAAGCCTCCAATCCCAGAAAATAAATCTAAAACTTTTAATTTATTTTCCAATGTATTCTTTACGGCTAGCGTCTCTCATTTTTAAGAATTTAAATTTTGCTATTCTTAACATCCTGTCAAATAAAGATTCTGCTTTAAATGTTTTGACAACATTCATTATCTTACCATTTACTATTAAGGTAAGTGTGTTAGTAGCATGATCTAATTCTATAGTAATTAACTCTTTAGCTTTTATTCTAGTGTCAACTCTTTTTAGATCTTTCTCTGTCATCATTGTTATCTCCGTTTAATAATTTTTTCTTTACATTCTCAACGGTTGTTTTATTTTTCTTAGCTTCATACTCAATATGATTATTTATCAATTTAGATATCATAGCTCCTGGAGCCCTATATTTATCTTTGCATATTGCCTTAAGTAAAGTGTAATCTTGTTTCTTAACTGCAACTGATTTCCATTTATCTACGTCCATTTATAACCTCCTTTAAATCATTTAAAGGACTTTCTTCTTTAGTTTTTTCTGTAATACCTAAAGCATCCTTAAGTTTTTTATTTTCTTCTTTTAATTTATCTATATTCTCTTGAAGCATTTTAAAGCTACTCATTAATTTACTAAATGCATTTTGCATTCTAAGTAAAGAATTCAATTCCCCTTCTGGCTTTTGACCCAAAGGTAATAAGTTATCTGTTGTCATTTTGTCCTCTATTGTTGGTTTGTTTTTATTATGCTATCTTAAGTATATGGGATGTAATTAGAAGTCAATGAAATTAATTTTAATAATGTATGTATGTTCAACAGTTGGTAATACCTGCATGCCTCCTTTAGAAATCACTAATAACTATACAGATATTTACTCATGTAACTTAGATGGTTACAAAAAATCTGTTGATATGTTAGAAGAAATAGGTAGAGAAGAAGTAAATAAGTATGACATTTATACAAAATTTATTTGCAAAGAAATAACTGAAACCTAATGATTCTTAAATTTATGCTATTAACTTCATTTTGTTTAACTTATCCAAATGGAGAGACAAAGTGTGGTCAATACCTTAGAGATGATCTCATAGATGCTCAGAAATGCCGATCTATGGCTAGAGCTATAGGTACAGCTCAAAAACGTAAGATCGAAGAACTAGGGGGGTCTATGGCCTCTTACAATGTATTTTGTTATGCTATTGACAGTAAAGGCATGGATATTGACCAAAGCTTTGAAATATCTTATAATATCTTATGACAGCTTATCGTATCAAAGCATGCATGGGAGGTTTGCAAGTAAACCAAGTAGTTGAAGCAACCGATTGCAAAGAAGCGATATTAAAATTGTCAGAAAAAGTGGAGGACGGTACTGCCGAAGTCATCAATGATGGCTTTACTGGTAATAAAAGAATCCACATAACATACGAGGAGATCGTTAATGTTAAGTAAAGAAAAATTGGAGTTGCTTAAAAAACTTCAACATAAAGAACATACTTGGTCAGCCAGCCTAATGACTAATGGTGGTTGTACTATTGACATGTTGTCAACTGAGAGTGAAATTAAATCTCTTAGAAATCAACTTAAGTATCAAGATGTTCAAGAAAATTTAGCTGCAGCAGGCTAAGTTTTATTAGGTTTTAAAAAACTAAACTTTTTCCTTAGGGATTCTTTCGGCTTAATAAACTCATAATGGTTTATAATTTTTAATAGCTTTGGTCTTTTAACTGTACTGTAAGGTAAAAATAATTTTGCTAAGTGCAAAGCTTTTTGATGTGAGCACCTCCATCTCCATTGGTCTACTTTGCCTAATGAACCTTTACCAATACCTTTGAAATGAATACTTCCAACTCTAACAATGTCATAAAAATTTTTAATACAATTTAAATCTGTCATTGCAACTTCCATTGCAACATTCCATTTTAAATAAATTTTCCCGTTTGGTTTTTTACATTTATATTGTGCATAATTAATGTTACCTTCACCATCAAATAATCCTGCTGCATAAGCTATTAAGTCTCTGTTATCATGAGGGAAATTTCTACTTAGCATCACCCCAACTCTTTCCAAGTCCTACATCAACTACTGAAGGTACTTTAAATTCTATTGAGTCTTCCATAATAGTTTTAATTTTTTTAGCATGAGCATCATCTTTAATATTAAAACAAAGTTCATCATGTATCTGTAACATAGGTAAGTGTCCTGCATTATAACAATCTAACATTGCTTGTTTTGTTTGATCAGCTGAGGATCCTTGAATTAATCTATTCAAAGCTTTGTATGTATATGCTCTCTTAATATTATCCTTACCATATTTTGCTACTGCATTGTCAAATGTTTCGGCTTGGTGTAATCCAAAGTCTCTTGTTTCCCATTTATCAAATCTACACTTCCTACCTTTTTTAGTTCTTATCACACCCTTCTCATCTGCAGCTAACTTACATCTGTCGGAAAGTTTTCTTATAAAAGGTACCTTCTTATTATATTTTGTAATCAATTCATCTGCTTCATCCTTAGTAACTCCTAACGATAATGCTAATTTATTCTTACCCATTCCATACATAATACCAAGGCCAATAGTCTTAGCTTGTGTTCTTTCAATACCTACAAGATCTGCAACTGTTTGATGAAAGTCTGCACTGTTATCTTTATATGCTTCAACTAATTCTTGAGATCCTGCATATCCATTCTCTCCAATAGAGGCTGCATAATGCACAGTCATCCTTGGTTCTTGTTGGGAATAATCAAATGAGCCCCATTGGTGGCCTTCTTCAGGAATAAATAGTGATCTAATCTTAGGACCAAGATCTTTATTTCTAGCAGGTACTTGTTGTAAGTTTGGGTTACTCATAGACAATCTACCTGATACTGTTCCTCCTAAATCTGATCTAAGCTGTTGTATCTCTCCATGGATTCTACCTTTGACTTGGTATCTTAAGATTGATGATAAGAAGGTACTATGAAACTTATTTACCTCTCTGGCTTGCACAACTAACTGCGCTAGTTTATGTTTGTTATTTATTAACCAATTTTGTGTAAAGGAAGGTTCTTTTGTTTTTTCAGTTCGTGGATAGTCTAACTTCATTTTGTCAAAAGCTTTGGCAATCTGGCGTGATGCCCAAATGTCTACTTCTATTCCTGATTCTTTTTGTATGGCCACCAGTATTTCTTTTTCTTGGATCAACATTTCTTTTTTTAGTTGTTCAGCTAATTCCACTTGGACTCTCACTCCTCGTTGACGCATTTTTATTAACACCGGAATTAATTGTTGTTCTAAATCCCAAACTGTTTCTAAGCTTTGAGTTCTTATCTCTTGCTTAAATCTTTGCCATAACTTCAATGTCAACACTGCATCTTGCTCTGCATAATAACCAACATGTTCTGCAGGTAACTTCCACATCTCTGCTTTAGGATCTATACCATGAGCTGCTGCAGCTTCTCTTAATTCTGTCTCTGCTTTTATTTCACCAAGGTAATCAACTGATAATGCATTCAATGAATAACTAAATCTATTTTCATCTATTAATGCTGCAGCTATCATTGTATCTACTACTTGTCCGTTGACCGTGATTCCTGATGCTTCAAGCCATCCTACATCGTACTGAGCATTATGAAATACTTTAGTACAAGGTAAGCTACAAACTTTTTTCATGTATGCTTTAACTTGTTCAGGTATCATATTACCACCACCTAAATGACCAAACGGAAAGTATCCTTGCCATCCATCAACGGCTACTGCAAACCCTACAATCTCTCCTTTACCTAAAGCCCAACCAGCTCCAAGCTTTTCATTAATACCATCATCTCTAGTCTCTAAGTCAATTGCTATTTCAGTTGCACCAGATAAATCTTTATATTCACTTGGGGTATTCCACATTGATTTTTTAAAAGTTAGAGTAAGTTGTAGTCCGTTCATTTTTTATCCTCATCAATAGGTATACCATCCTCATCTAAATTTTTTAATTGATAATCATAGCTACCTTTTTCATGCTCATCTGTAATCCATTTAGAAGAATTTTCTACTGAGTATATTTTATTACTTACTAATCTATTAATTAAGTTTTTAGATGGATCAACACCCATAGATGCATCAAACATTTTAAGTCTATTGTTAGGTTGAATAGCAAAGTTACCATCCTCTAATTCAAGAACATGGCCACACTTATGTTGATCTGGTTTCTCAGCATAGCCAAAGTTGAGTTCATTAAAGTCACCTGCGCACCAATCTATTGTAAACAAATATTTACCTTTACGTTTTACTTTACGTCTAGATGTATATTGCATAGTAGCACCAGCTAGTTCATAAAAAGTTGTAACACTTACATTGTAACTAAAACTATCCCACATTACTAATTCATCTAGTGGTAATTCTTTTACCCCAGGTTTAGTACAGAAAGCTGAGATAGGTGCTCTCCACCATAGACCACCATCTTCCATTAAAAAATGAAACATAGGCACTCTGTTTGGTATAGAACTAAAACCAAATACCCCCACTTCAAAATATTTATCGTGTGAATCTTTTTGATCTCTTAGATAGTTGCCTCTTACACAACATTCTATGACAGGTATATTTGCATTTAAGTAAGCCATTATTTTCTCTCCTCTTTAATTTTCTCTATTTCTAATTCACAATAATGAATTACTTTTTCTAAGTCTTGTATTGGTGTACCTTTGAATAAATATCTACAAACATATTTCACAACACATCCTTGAAAGAATGATAACTTATTTTTAGAAATAAATGTATAAGGTTGTATGGGAAGTTCTTTGTAGTGAGATCCTCCAATTTGTTTATCATGTGGAAAGGCATCTTCTAACACATTTTTATTTGTCATTTTTCTCCTGTACATATATTAAATAGTCTGAACCAATTGGGTAGTTAAACTTATAGTCTGTTCTTAATAAATGTAAAGTTTTTCTTGCTCTTGTTGCACCGGTGTACCAGACTTTTCGTTCATCACTTTTTTCTTGTTTGTTTTTATTTGCATAGTCAGATGGGTAGTTACCTTTACTATAAAGTACAACATGATTTGCTTCACCACCTTTTACACTATGTATTGTATCTATTGTTATTAATGGATCTTTATCTAATTCTTTTTGTCCATACCTTCTTAACAATCTTATAAAGTGTCTTACTTGTTTAGGTTTAAAGTTTCTTCTTAGTATCCAATACCACGGTTTATTTTTTTGTGTATCCCCTAATGATAAACCACACCACTCTTTCAAAGTTTGAAAATCATAATCTTTTAAGTCTGGTTCGTTTCTCCAGAACTTATCTAATCTAAATGCAGGGTCATCAAGTTCTCTTATATACTTAACCATATTACGTGCTGCTCTCTTATCTATTTTTTTATTCATACTAATAGTTGTCCAAGCTTTAATAGCTTCCCATTGTCTCTGATCAAAACATTTGGTGCCCTTATTATCTTTGTAATATAGACCTGCATCCTTAGCTAACATCCTAAGTTCATTTACAGTTTCATTAATACGGCCTAGGATATACCAATCCTCTTTTAATTTTTCAAAAGGTATTTCTTTAAATGATAAATAACTTTTAACAGATCCTTCAGAATCTCCATGTTGATATTGCTTCTCTTCACTATCTCTTATTCCTCTTCTAATTACTTGAGAGAACTTATGAATAGCTTCTCCAAATCTTTGAGTCTTTCTTAATTTTACTTTTCGACCTGGAAAGAATTGAGTAAAATATTTTGGATCAGCTCCATTCCATTTGTATATAGCTTGATCATCATCACCTGCTAAATATATTCTATCTACCTTAGGTGCCATCTTATATAAGACTGACCATTGTAACGGTGTACAATCTTGTGCTTCATCTAATATTAAAACTTTAAGTGGTGGGAAATCTACTTCTGTTATTGCTCTTTGAATCATATCATCAAAGTCTATGAAGGATCTTTCTCCTCCTCCTGTCTTGTAATGTTCATAGGTATCTATCTTTCTTTTAAATACTGTAAGTGAATCTCTTTTATAACTCTCCATCTTGTATGCTTCCTCTGGATCAATTAATAAATTTCTAGCTTTACTGTAGACTCCTAGTGACCAATCCTTATACATGAAGTTATCATCTGCTAATCTTTTATCTGAAGACTTAATTACTTTAGTTTGTAATGCAAAATCAATTGTACAATCTTTAGGATCAAATACTTCTTCTGGAAAGTATCTACGACAATAGGTATGTAATGTTTTAAATCTTGAAAAGTCTTCTGTAGAATAATTTGGAAAAGACTCCATGGCTCTTTTAACTGCAGTGTTAACAGCTTTGTTAGTAAACGATAAGTAAGCTATATCATTTGGCCTAATACCTTTTCTTAAATAACTTTTAAGAACCCTTTCAATTAGCGTATATGTTTTACCTGTACCTGGTGGACCAAATATCTTTACTGTCTTGTGATAGAGATCTTTAAGTACTTTAAGTTCTAAACTTTCCTGTGTGGAATTCGTCATCCATCTCCGATACAGTTTTAGTTGTTTCTTTTTTATCTGCTACTTTGTAATCAACAAACTTAGGCATCATAACTGACCATACATTCTTAACACCTTCATGATAATCAAGTCTATCACAATTAAGAAGATTCAATGCTTCACTGGCACTCTTAAATGTTTTATCACTACCTAAGAATTTTTCAAAAGTAATTTTTTTAAAATAACAAATGTTTGATGATGAGTCTAGTATAACATAGTTGTCTTTAAGTTTTTCAAAGTCATCTTCTTCTATATGTGACTCAAAGAATTTTTTAAGAAAATTATATTTTTCTTCATCTAATGTATCTTTAAATTTCATACTTGCATTCTCTACTGCTTTCCTAACTAAGGTAGCCATAAGCATTTCAAATGGAGATGGTCCCGATTTAGGTTTAGGCAGCGTCATCCAATAGATACCATATCTAAGTAACTTAACTCTAAAAGATTTTTCGTCTTTCATATCTTCTGGATTAATTATTATTTTTTCATCTTGAAACTTAAATGTATATTCAATTGACTTAGTGGATCTAATAAACTCTACTTCTTCAAAGTCATCAATCATATCTGGTACTTGTGAACCGATACCAAGTTTTCTTAACTTACATAGATCTTTATTACATAGTGGTGCAATGGCATTTGTTTTAGGGGGACACTTATAAGCATAATCCTTTTTAGATATAGACTTTGCAAGTGTTTCTACTTCTTTTGGATCTAACGGTGTTGTAAATATTTCATAGTTCCTTTTTTGTAAAATGTTTTGTAACTCATTTACATTTAAGCTGCCATCAGCTTTCTTCATTTCAAGAACACCAACATTAAATAACAATTCGTTACGGTGATTGCCTTCCCATTTTTCTGAAATCATTTTCTGAACACAAGGAGGATAATGTTTCCAATCACTTTCTGGTTCATACTCTTTAACCTTAATACTATTTAGCTGCTCTAAGGTAACAGTCTTTTTAGTTATCATTTCTAAAAAATTATTTATCATTACTGGAGTGTTGTTATCGTTGTAAGCAAACTCAGTAGTTTGATCCATGTTGAAGTAAGGCATGTTCAAACATTTATTCATTGGGAATACTTCTTCAGAGTAAAAAAAAGTTTTATTCCAATCATTAAGAACTTTAAGAACTTCTTTAATAGGGTACCAATCATTTAAAAATAAAAATAAATGTAGCCCACCAGATTTAGATCTCACTGCTATTAATGGTAGTTTATTATCTCTTATGATATCTACAATTTTCTTTTCTGAAAATGTAGTATAGTTACGAGGATCAATATCAATACACCCCCATTTACACACGTCACCGTTCTCAGGTTTAATCCCAATCCGTGTCTCTCCTTTTAAATGTTTCTTCCATAGTTCAAGGGTAACAGGTTCGTGGACCGTGAGTACTTTAACCTGCTTCTTTCCCCGTTCATCAACTTCCCCCGTAAGAGAAGTTGTGATGAACAGTTCAGAATTACCCTCAAATATCTTTAAGAGTTTTTGCTCCATGGTTAATTAAAATGGAGTTGCTTCTTTAGGTGCGTTTCCTTGTGATTGATTCTCCTGGGAGAAGTCAACCTTACCAAAGATATCACTCTTCATAGCACTCTTATAAAAACCTTGAGTATCTTCTAATACTTTAAGATGCTCAGTAGGATTTAAAAAAGAATTAAATTCTATAACCCATCCATACCATGAGTTTTTAGAATTAGATTCTTTAGTTGTGCTCAATTTATAAGTCGTAGACCAAGATGGTGGATTGTACATACCATTCTTACCCTGCGCTCTTCTAGATTGAATCATAGAGTTCCAAGTCTTGGATTTCTTTTTTTGAGTTGACTTTAAAGGTATCAAGGCTTGTTCAATTGGATTTAAGTCTTTATCCAATATGTAAACAAAATGATTACCTGTATCCTCAATATAATTACCATTAGGCAATCTATCTTTATTATCTGCAGACCTTGTAGTCTCAGACATAATTGCAGGATCGGTATGTATTCCTACAGGTCTTCCTAATCCTTCACCTTTATCTTTCCATTCATTAAATGTGTTTATGTAAAGACATGGTGCTACTATAAGACCTTCTCTACCTTTCCACACTGTACCAGATGTTTCACTCCATATATCTCCCTGCTTTGCAGTATCGACATACTTACCATCAGTCTCATCTAAGACTGGGGAATTAGCATATAATATTTTTAACATAGGAAGTTTTTGATCTCGAGCTGTTGTAAACTCTTGACCTTGTCCTGCCATACCTTCTAAATCAAATGTAGTAGGTAGGCTTTCTTTTTTTGTCGCTATCGCTTTTTCTTGTGGCTTTTCTATCATGGTTACTCCTTCGTTGTTATTTTAGTTTTATTAGCAACATAAGTTCCAAACAATTCTGCGGGAACATCTTTACCTAAGTCTGCGATCTGTTCTTTTACAAACGATCTTAGACTACTTGGGTGTACAGATGTTTTCTGCATAACTGGAAGACCTTTGTTCTTCAACTCTTCTACAAGTGCCTTAGCTTCATTGTCTTGTCTCATTTTAAACTCCAAAGATATCTGGTTTTTAATCAGATCTCCATGGCCGTTTGCACGTAGCCAATCAAAAGCTTCTTCACTTCTAGATGCTGGTATTCTTGCAGAGTAGAATGGTTTAACCTCTACGGATATTCCACCTTCGAGTTTAATTAACTCTACACCTGCTTGTTGCATTAAGTTTGGAATTGTTTGCTCAGAAAGATTAGTCTCAACTTCTTTTAACTTTTTTAGTTCGTCTTCAGCCGTTGCTATTTTTTTCTGAGTTTCCAATAACTTTTTGCAAGAATCGGTAATGTCAGTCGACATTGCCATATCTATATTTACAATAGATTCTGCTTCTAAGTCCATAAGAACCTCCTTGATCGAATCAATATATTATTTAATTGATCTTTGCAAATAAATAATTTAAAAATTTTTTAATGTATAAATATAAAACAGAGCCCTTTAAACATCAAAGACAATCATTAATGGAAGGGGCTAAACCTTATAACTTTGCATACTTCATGGAGATGGGAACAGGTAAGACAAAGGTTGCTATAGATAATGCAGCATACTTATTTCAGGACCAAAGAATTAATTTTGTATTTGTTATTGCACCTAACTCTGTTTATCAAAATTGGAAAAAAGAAATAGATTTACATTGTCCAGAAGATACTAACATTTATATTTGGAAAGTATCAAAAGATAAAACATTTAGAATGGACCCAGATAAACTTACATTTGTTCTTATGAATGTTGAAGCGTTATCACATGTATCAGGTAAGAAGTGGTTAGAATCTAAACTACAAAAGCATGGTATGAGAAGTATGATTATATTAGATGAGAGTACATCTATAAAAAATTTAAGAGCATCAAGATCTAAAGCTATAATTAAATTAGGTCAACTTGCTAGATATAAAAGAATACTTACAGGTTCCCCTATTACTAAATCTCCATTAGATTTATTTTCACAATGTGCATTCTTAGATAAGAAGTTATTAGGGTATGACAACTATACAGTATTCAAAGCTAAGTATGCAGTCATGTTTAGTATAGAACGAGGTGGTTATAATATACAAATACCAAAGTATTATGTGAATCTTGAAGAGCTAGAATATAAATTAAAAAACTTTTCATATAGGGTAAGGAAAAAAGATTGTTTAGATTTACCTGAGAAGATGTATGTACAAAGATATGTAGATCTCCCAGAAGAACAAAGAAAAGCTTACGAACAATTAAAAGAATCTGCCTTAATAATATTGAGAGATGCAGAAGTATCCTACAATAATAAACTTACTGAACTACTTAAATTACAACAGGTGGCTAACGGCTTTGTCAAAACAAATGAAGGAGACATTGTAGATTTTAAAACCAATGCCAAGTTAAATGAACTAATGAATATAATAGGAGAGACAGAAGACAAGTGTATTATCTGGGCTAACTATGTTCATAATATTGAAAACATTAAAAAGAAATTAGCTGAAACTTATGGTGTAGACTCAGTAGTATCTATCTATGGTAAAGACTCAGTTGACGCTCGTAACCAAGCAGTAGAAAAATTTCAAAACAAAGAAGAGTGTAGATTCTTAGTTGGTAATCCAACTGTAGGTGGATATGGTTTAACACTGACTGCTGCTAAGTATGTTATCTATTTTAGTAATTCATATAACTTAGAAGTTCGACAACAGAGTGAAGACAGGGCTCATAGAATAGGACAGAAGTCTCAAGTAACTTATATCGATATAATTTGTAGAGATACTATTGATCAAATGGTATTACACAATCTTGAAAACAAAATTGAATTATCTGCTAAGACTCTTGGGGAACAGGTTCAGAAGTGGCTTTAGCTTTATGATATTTCTCAACTCTCTCTAACCATTTATCTTCATACTCAAATAACTTTGATTGGTTCATTTTAAATTCTTGGTATAATTTATCTTTAGTACATACACATATTAAACCTTGTGTAATAGATCCATATTGTTTTTTATGGGCTAAAGAATAAGCTGCTATTTGATAATAGTAGTCTTCAACGTACTCTTCTCTTTTAGGTTTGTTTGATTGTTTAAAGTCAATGATAGTTGGTTTATCATCATAGAGACCAACTACATCTGTTGCACCTGCCCATCTATCTTCATAGGCTAAGTTAACTTCATTACCCCATACCTCTTTTAACTTACCTAAGTTGTTTACAATTTCGTGAGCCATGAGTCGTGGTAAGGCACCGTCAGCTGATAGATTAATGTAACCTTTACCATCAATATAATTCTCTAATACATAGTGCATCTCAGTTCCTCGAGTTGCAGCTTGAGTAGTTATTCTTTGTGCTTCTTGGTAACCAATTCTTTCTCTCCATCTATCAAGGCCTGCTTTCTTATCTTCTGATTGTGTAGCGGATAATATGGTTGTGACTGATGGGATTTTTATATCACCAACATTATAGTGTCGTGAGCCGAGGTCATTGTCTCGAGTATACTTAGCATAGTCGTATTTCTTTTCAAGTTTTAAATCGGTGATACTAAATGAATTATTTTTTCTAACAAGACGCACAAGGTCTTTTAGAATACTTTAAATAGAAGAGCAACTATTATTCCAATCATAGATGTCATTAAGAATGCAGTAGAGGATATAAGAATCTTTTCAATTCTATGTATATCTGTGTGTAAATCTGTAATTTTTTTATTTGTATTTTCCTGCATAATCCTACATAACTTCTCATGATCATCCATTCTTTGATGAGCAAGTATATCTTTATTAGAAGCTTTTTTTGGCACTTACTATTCCTCCCTTATTAAAAAGGTTTAAGGCCTGGGCTAGTTCTGTGTTTGATCCACCACCTGTTGCAGTGTTCATTGGGCTTGTTGCTGTATTTATAATAGGAAAGTTACTTGGTTGTACATTAGGAAGAGCAGCAGATTTTTTCGCTGTATCTATTTCTTCTGCACCTTTTTCAAAACCATTTATCTTAGCTAAATTTTGATCTTTTTCTTCTTTTGTTATTAATCCATCAGTAAACATACGACCTACAATATTTCTATAAATAGTATTCATACGTCTTTTAATTTTATTTTGTACTATATCTTTATCTAATATTAATTTTTGTTGTGCTGTACTTAAACTTAAAAATTCTTCTTTACCCATGTTAGTAGATTTTATGATTGCATCTATTGGTGCTTCAAACATCATCTTGTTAAATTTAGGACTTAGTAAAATTCTACTAGCAATTGCTGGAGCCGCTAAAATTGTAATAGCTGGAACTGCCCCTAAAAAACTTGCTGCTAAACCAGCTGCACCAAGTTGACCTCCGGTAACTGCAGCAGGACTAACCATTTGTAACACACTACCTGCGGCACCTGCTTGTTTCATTTGAATAAATATACCTCCAGGAAGTCCTGATATTCTACTTAAATCTCCTTGAGCAAAGTTAAGTGTATTAATTAAATCATCTAATGCTTTTGCATTATCTCCTTGAAATAATTCTTTTCTTAATTTTTGTTCACCTTTTGACAAGTTTGTTGCAAATTTTTTAGCATTATAGATACTTCCAAATTGACCTACATCTTCTGAAGCCATTAAGGCATTTGTTATAAACTGTCCTCTAAATGATTGTTTTAAAAATTCAGCATCTTTTTTTGTTAGTAAAGGTTTACCTGTATCTGGATCAATCATACCTTTAAGGGGTTTAATAACTTTTCCTTTTCCTGGTTGACTAATACCTGTCATTGCATCTATCTCTCTAAATAATGCTTTTGTAGATTCTACATTATCGCCACCTGCAATTGTTTTAAAAACAGTTTGTAAAGCTTTAGCATCTTTTCCATCTATCGAACCATCGGATCCATTTTTAATAATTCTTGTAACCATACCTCTATTAAAAATATCTTGGCCAGATCTAAAAAACTGATTTGCTTCTTTTAATGCAGTAGCAGCTTCACCACTAACTTTTGTTTCAAATAGATTATCAACTTCCTTTAACATTAAATCTACTGCTCTTTTATCTGTATCAACCCCCTTTAAAACAAATCTATCCTCTACAAGTTTTTGTCTAAATTTTTGTAATTCAGAAAAACTGTATTTACCCGATCTACCTAATAAATTTTGATCCATTACTTTTAAAGTGTCCCCTAATACGTCTGGCATTCTGCCTTCAGAATATAGTTCTCTTATTTCTGCAGAAGCTTTTTTAAAAGGATCTTCGACAGGAATTATTCTAGCAGATTTTTGACCTGATTGAATAAGTATATCATCTACCTTTTGATACATTGTATTTTTAGTTGCATTAAATGCACCTTTTGCACCACCAATACTTTCAAAAAATAATCTACCTAACTCTGCTTCATCAGCCGTTACTTTAAAATCATCTAATACGTCCTTAGCAATTTTGTTTCCAATCTCCCCTGCAGCTTCATATCTTCTAGATATTGCACCACCCCCGATAAGAGATTTTTGTGCAATGTTTTCTATAATTTCTAATGTTCTATTAGAAGTTTTTATACCAGGTGTTAAACCACCTGTTGATATTTCTTCTGCACTCTGTACTAATTTTAATCTTTCATCTGGGTCTACAACTCCCCTAAAAATCTTAGTAGCTTGTTCAACAGCTTCTTTAGAAGCATTAGGGTCTAATAAAACTTTATCAGCTTTTAAAATCATATTAGAAGCATACTTTAATGAGTTCTCCGCATCTTCCGCACCTTTTAAAAGATTACTTAATTGTTTAGGGGTTTTCGAGCTCAGAAGTTTACTGACTACTTGCCCTCCTTTAATTACAACAGGTGCACCAATAGCTTCACCTAAAGCACCTTCTGCTCCTGCTCTTAAAATTTCTTTTACAATATCTTCTTTAGGGTCAAATGATTGAGCAACAACTGCACCTGCAGCTCCACCTGCAGCAGATCCCGCTGATGCTTTTGCAAGTCCAACTAAAAAAGGTCTGGCTAACATACCTGCTCTTAATGCTAATCCTGGTAACGCTAATCCACCTGTTGCAACTGAACCAGCTATAGACAAACCTACCTCAGTTAATATTCTTCCCATTTTAGGAGAAGTTAAAAAATTATCTGTCGCTTCTTCTGCTGGACCATTCTCAAGTTTTTCGGCACCCTTGATGGCTGCCATTCTTTTAAATACTTCTATCTCTTGTTCGTTAGGAGTATCTCCTTCGATATCAACTTGACCAAGTCCTATAATATTTACTTTTCCCATAATTAATCCGCTGCAGTTCCATTTAAGTTAAATGAATTTAATTTTGGATCCATACTTTGTAAATCAAAAGCTAAACCAAATTTAGCAAATAGTTCTGCGTCAGCAAGAGCAACTTCTTCTGCATCCATTCTCTTAGCTACAGTTCCGTTAGGGTTTAATCTTTCTTCAATGGTTCTTAATTTTTCTTTAGCTATTTTCATTTTTGCTTTGATTACAGTTGGTGGATCAGTAATTGCTGGAAGTAGTTCATCAAAACTTGCTTCCTCTTGTGGACCAACTTGTGCGCCCCTTAGTGCTTTAATGATTGATTTTTTAAAATCTAATATCTCTACATTTAATTCAGCAGCGTCACTGTTAAATCCTAAATAAGCTGATACTTTAGCCATCCTTCCTGATACAGGTCCTGTTCCGACTTTATCTATACCAGCTACAATTCTATCGATTGAATCTAATGCTGCAATTCTATCAGCAGCTTTATCTCTTTCGCCTGCAGTGGGCTTTGAAACGATACCTTCCATAACTCCGTTAGTAACCTTTACATTAATATTATCATCAACGCTGTAACCTAATGTTGATTTTTCTGCTGCAGTTGCTTGTCTTATTTCCGTAAAATCTTTTTTTTTCGCATCCTTTTGTTTTTCTACTGCTAGTATAGTTGAAGGTAATTTTTCTAAACCTTGACCTAATGCAGTGAACACAGGGCTAATACCTTTACCTTTTGCTTGAAGTAATGGTGCAGCGAAGGTTGCTGCATATATAGCTTTCTCTTGATTAGTTAAAGATCCTAATCCACCTTCTTTATAATGTTTAACAGTTGGCTTTAAAGATTTAAAGTATCTTGCCTTAAACATTTTTCTAGTTAATACTTTGTCCATAACTACCTCGGTTGCATCATATTATAAGCGGAATATCCGGCTAAACCAGTTCCGACTGCTTGAGATAATGGGTTAGCTCCAGGAGCCGTGGTTGCTGTAATACTACTTTGTGTTGTTGGTAAATTGGTCATGATACCTTTCATAAATTCTACTCTTTGATAAGGTTCGTATAATCTTTGTAATTCAGTTTGTCTTTGCGCTTCAAGTCCTTGTTGACCGATACCTCTTTGAACTGCACCTGCTTGCATTTGAGCATTAATATCTGCAAGACTCATTTGTTGTTGTTGTGCACCTAATTGACCTAACGCTTGGCCACCTGCAAGTTGTTGTTGTCTTTGAGTTTGAGCTGCACCTAATGCAGTTTGAAAACCTTGTGCTTGTGCTTGACCCATAGCTTGTAAAGTTCTGTTTTGTAATTCTGCTTGTTGAACACCTTGTCTCCCACCACCAAAAGCACCTGCATCTATAGCTGAAGCGTTTAATTGGTTTTGTTGTATTTGACCTTGTCTTCCAATTTCATTTGTTACATAAGACTGATAAGGATTTAAAAATTGTCCTATATTAGGATTTTGCATACCTGCTTGTAGAGAACCTATACCTTGTGTAACTGTTCCTGCACCTACACCTGTTTGGCCTGCCTGAGCAATACCAGCTTGCTCTAAACCTGATATTGGAGCTACTTGTATTCCTGGTAAATTTATTTTATTTTGAGCTAACTTAGCCGCCTCATCATATAAAGCTAATTTTCTAGCTTCAACTCCTGGTGCTTCTCTTGCAATAGTTGTGCTTGTTCCACCAGAATTTCCTCCACCACCACCAAAATATTGTTTTAGTCCCGTAGTTAAGTTAATGCTTCCTTGGCCACCAACGCTTTTTAAAAGTGTTGATTCAAATTTATTTATATGTGCAAGTTCAGTATCTCCACCAATACCTTTACCAGATAAATCTTTATATAAGTCTTTAAATAATTTTACTTTTTCTTGTACATTTAATTTTTTAATATTAATCATAATTCTTTTTCTACTTGAATATGTGTTGCCACATATCCTTTTTGTTTAAATAAAGGGACATAACCTGGTCTTGAAAAAATTTCCATTTTTTTACAACCTTGTTCTTTAGCCCATTCAGCCACTTTATCAACTTGATCAAACCATTCTTTGTACCGTTTACCTGTAACGATTTTAGCATCACAGACACTGTAATTAGGATACTCTCTAATTTCAGTAACACAAACACATAAAACTTCGTTAGTATTTGTAATAGCCAACCAAAGCTGCATAGTCCCATTTTTACAATGCTCTTTAATATGTTCTTCACTTATAAACCCTCCTGCTCTTATGCAAGCTTTGTGTACTAATTCTTTTGCTAGAGGCCATACTTTATCTACCTCTTCTTTACTGAACTGTATTAGTTTGGTTGTCATTTACTAAATCATAAACTCGTTTTAATTTTTTTTGTTGATCATAAAAATAATCAGCTCCAGCTTTTCTCATACTCTTATAACTTTTAGGATCTCCTCCTGATAAGATACCTGCACCTAATACTGCATCTGCACGTGACACAAACTCACCATCAGCTAATTGAGCTAGCATAGTGTCTTCATCTTTATCACCGTTACCTGCACCATCTTCTACATAACCTTCTGCTCTTACATAATTATTATAATCGTTTTCGTTATGATCTGTTTTTGATGGTAAATAATTTACACCACCTTTATTAAATTTTGGTATGACTGTAGCTAGTCCACCTTGATTTGCATAAAACATATTATCTCCATAAGTTTCATCCATTGTAGGTCTTGCCTCTTCATTTGATACTGGAACAAAAGAACCTTCTAATTTAGCAGCTTGTTCTTCATATGCTTTCTTATAATCTTCTTCTGTATAACCTGGTATTGTACCGTCACCTTCTTCATCAGCTAGTAATGGTATAACACTAGAAGCTAACATTGCTGTTTGAATTGGATTTTTTTTTGCTTTACCTAACAAGTTAGATACGATTCCTTTTTTAGCACCTTCTGTTCCTGCACCAATTACTGATTTAGATAGTGGTGAACTTTTTGCTATTTGTGTTACTACTTCTGGATTCATAAATTGTTTACCATAAGTAGCAGATTGAGGTATTGCTTTTAAACCAACATCACCATAAGTTTTTCCCATTCCTAAAAAAGATTGAGCACTTGATAGTGGAGCACCTGTAAATGTTGATCCTCCTACTCCTGCAGCTCCTAAGGCATAGGCTCCTCCACCTAATATAGCGGCATCTCTCAATGCTCTCTTTGTTGATTTACCTCGAAGTTTTTGTACGCCAAATGTGGCTAGTGCTAATGTAAATGGATCCATAGTCTAATTAATTAATTAAGACAATATTACCATTTTACTTGCTAGGTTTCAACTCATCAGCAAAACGTCCTTCATACTGATGCTCTCCGATATGGACTATACTGTCAGTAATATAAGCATAACATTTACCGCCTATATCTTTCCATCGTTGGCAAAAAGAAAAATCTTCTCCCATATATGTTTTAGTTATTGGGTCGTGGAGCGTATCAAAAAAATTCCATAAATTAGGTCTATTAACATACTCACCATTAATTACTGTTTTTTGTATAATATTTTTATCAGGATAAGCTTTAATCATTTTGTCAAATACAGATCTTTTAATCATCATACATCCCGTAGGGCTATGAGTCACTTCAATTACACCATTATCAACTGATATGTCGTCATTCTTTTCAACTTTCATTGGATAAGTATTAAATGCTTTTTTTAAATCATTAGTTGTTTTAATAAGTCCCTTTTCTATTTTATGTAAAGCTTTATCCCACATAATTGTTTTTAATGGATATGGAATTGATATAAGTTCTTTATCTCTTTTAATCATCTCGATTATTGAACTTGAATCAAAATAAATGTCAGAATCAATAAATAACATATGAGTGTAATTAGATTCTAAAAAACCAGCCACACATAAGTTTCTACCTTGTGTAACTAACGATGATTTAATTAATGAAAATGTAACTTTTATTTTATGTTTAAAACAAATTTGTTGTAGCTCTAATAAAGCTTGTGTGTAATGAATAGAGCATTCACTATGTACAGGTGTTGCAACAAACAATGATACACTAGACTCATTAGTATTTTTTTTCCACATAGGTGTAACTGCTCTTAAAGCTTGTTCTGAATTAACCTTAACTTCTTTTAATGTTTGATAAGTATCTTTATTTATTGTTTCTTTCACTAAGGGCTCCTTTCAAAAAACTTGTCCATTCCATTCCTTTTTTATTCCAATTATAAAATCGTTTGTAAAACTTTTGTTGTTCTTCTAAGTGTTCTTGTATAAAACCTTCATGCAAATATTTAGCCGCAGTGTTGATAGCCTCTCCTGTAGCTATAGCCATTGTTTCATAATTATTTGTGTAATTTACATACACAGGCCATTCCGCACATGTTTCATATAACGCTCCAAAGTTATTTGTAATTACATGAACTCCAGAAGCTAATGCCTCTAAAGCTGAAGCACAAGAAGTCTCTTCAAATATCGATGGGTAAACAAACATATCGTAATTAGGCATCATCTCTCTGATATATTCATTTGGTTTAAAACCAATGTAATTTACATTAGATAACTTTTCTGCTTGTTCATACAAAGGTTTGAATTGATCATCATGGTTTTTTTTAAATTCGTCACCATAGACTTGTGATGAACTATAAACATCTAGTATAATATTGGGGTCTTTTACTTCCTGCATTGCACGTAATAATACGTTTAAACCTCTCCAAGGTGTGCAGTGATGAATTAACTTTATAGGTTCACCTTTTTTATAAATTTTTCTTATTGGAAAATTATCTATACCATTTTTTATAACAATACTTCTTTCAGAAGGTATATCAAAAAAGTATCTAAACTTTTCATAGTTCCAATTACTATTAAATACATACCAATCATAATCATTATGTCTGGCTTTATCTCTAAAAAAAGCTTGTAGGTTTCCTTGATCCCAAGAATTTTTTTGCCAAAGTATATTTAATTTATTTGGATCTATTGGAACTTTACCAGGTATGGATGTACAGATTTGAACTTGATCTAATAATTCTTTTGAAACATGCTTATAAAGCATTTCCATTTGTAACTCTGTAGCACCACGGGGTTGCATTATTTTTTAGTTAATGCTCCCATAGTAACTTTAGTAACTTTAATTTCAAGGTCTTGTCTAAAGTCATCCACAGTAGTATCAGTATTGGGATCAGCAACATCAGCATTAAAATCATCTTTGCTAGCATATATTTTTCCTGTTCTCTTATGCTTGACAATTTCGGTTGCTGTTGCAGGTATTTTAATTGTATCACTCATTTTTGCCTCCTTCCTTGTCTATTATATTTTTTATTATTTTGCAACTTCTTTTTTTTATTTGGATTCTTACAATGTCTTCGAGGCCTTTTTTTAGGTTTATCTCTTGGTACGAAATGCGTAAATTTTTGTTTAGCCATTTTCTTGTGATCTGTCTATTTGTGCATAACTAATAATACCTTGTATTTCTCCACCAGTTCCTGCCGTCATTTTTAAAACATCTCCTTCTTCTAAAATTAAAGTTTTATCTATAATATTATCAACTGTATTTGCTGCAACAGCTTTTCTAGAAATTGCAAAAGTAGTTGAAGCTGAACTATCTGTAACTTGCACTGATAAATTAACTGGACTTGCAGAACTATTATCTACTTGTATTTGTTTAATTAAACATCTAGCAGAAGTTGGAGAAGTAAGAACGGATACTGTGCCTGTCCCTGATAAATTTATACCAGCATTTTTATATTGTATTGTCATGATAAAAAGTAATTAAATGTATCTTGTTCATTTTTTAATTCTTGTTGATAAGAAGTATTTAACTTATCTTTTAGTGTTTGTAAAGATTGTGCTATTTGTCTTTGATTTTCCTCAGTGTATTGTGATGTAGGTTCTGGAATTATTATATTAACCCTAGCCATTATCTCATTCCATCAGGTTGTATATCTGCTCTAAATGTACCGTATCTCCAATTTTGATCGGTCGATGTATTAGAAACTTTTATACTTGCAAATCTTGATCTTGCTCTAGTATTAACTTTATCGGTAGAGCTTGTAACAGTGAAAGGTCCGAGAGGCGAGGATGTAGAAGCATCATTAGGATACCTTCTTAAATTAATTGTTATCTGTGCGTCACCAGTAAGTAATTTAAAATCAGGTATAAATCTTCTTATACTCATAAACATTTGACCTTCACCCAAATCAAAATCACCAGATTCTATAAATGCTATAATAGCTGTTTTATTACCTGTAGAATCTACTTCATTATTTCCTATTTCATGAGCATAGTAAGTTGTTGCTCCATTAATATTTGTTACTCCTTGCACCGTTGGAAAAGTCGGTATACCTGTTTCGTTAAATTCTGTAGCATATGGATCTGAATACAAAGTTGAATCATGCCAAGAAGTTCTTGCTAAAGATCCAGTTGTCCAAGTATTTTCTGTGTAATTATAAGTTACTACTCTATCAATTTCGTTAGAACCATTTTTAGGATAAAACCAACTAACCTCTTCATATAAATGATTTAAGCCAGCATAAATTTGTTCACCTGAATTATAATTTATTCCTAAATTATCACCTTTATTAGTAAAAACAAAATCTTCTACTAAACATGGAACTGATTTAACTGTACCATCATACACAAAAAACCCTCCTGCTTGGCCCATCCACCATACTCTACCATTAACATATTTGATAGCATGTTGACCAATTAGTCCACAGTTACTTCCAACTTGCCTTATAGAAAAAGTAAAAGGAGGACCAACAAATTGCATTACGTAAGCAGAGGTATCTGTAACTATTAAAATATAATCTTTAGCTTTTGCTGCACCTACTATTTTTACACCAGAATCTAATCTAAATGTGCCTGCAGTATTTACAGAAGTTGGTTGATAATCTGATAAATTTTCTTGATCACTAAATCTAATAAACATTGGATCTTGACTAGAAGGAGTTCCAATAGTTGTTTCAGTTCCAAGAACAATTAAATGTCTATCTCTTTCAGATACAATTGACATAACTGATTTTGTTGGTGCATTAGCAACTGCGGTTGCTCTTGTAGTTAATGCATTAACATTTGAATTTATAGGATCCCATTCAAAAATTTTTCCATTTTTTACTGTCGCAACTAATTTTTGTCCAAAGTGATCTAATGACCAATTAGAAGATTCTAAAACCACAGATGTACTTAAACTATCTTCTCCCCATGCAGTAAAGACTTCAATCGATGCGCTACTAGAATGAGCCGATCTTGTTCCTGCAACAGCTCTTGTTATACCCGTCAAGGTAGTTGTTGTAATTCCAGTATAAGAAATAAATTCTGCTCCTACTTTTATTGTGCCTGTTGTTGGAAAGTTGGTGGTCGCAACAACTGTTATAGATGTTCCTGATCCTCCTGTACCTGCGGTATCGTCTGAAAGTGAGCCATTTAATGTAGAAGTAATTCCAGAGGACCCTCCCCATGAAGATGTTCCCCAACCAAAACCTGCAGTTTGATTAAGTGGACCAAGTTTAATATAAGGATTTATTGTAGCAGCACCACTTGTAGAAACAGAAGTTCCAGCGTTTGTAGCCATCGTAATAGTAAAAGTATCAATGGAAGGTGTGGATATAACTTGAAAAGTATTATCTGTAAAATTTGCTGCTGAGTAACCTGCACCTGTTGGTGGAGTCACTGAAGTAAAAGTAAATAAATCTCCAACAGATAATTCATGTAATGCTTTATTAACTGTTACAATAGGAGAAGTATTTACTGTAGTAAAAGTTGCTCCAGTAATTGCAGTCTCTAACGGGGTAATATCAAAAAAAGAACCCTCGTAATAAATTACTAATACCTTACTGGTTCCTAAAGCAACATAACGTCTTGAATCTAAATCAGCGTAAACTAATTGTTCTCTTACTGAGCCAACTAAGGTTGAACTTGTGATTTGTTCCCAACCACCAATTTTTTCAGGTAGTCCGTATCTAAACCTTACAAAATCACCATCAGTCCATTGGCCTTCAGCTCCTGTTTCAGTTACTTGTTTATTAAACCCTGGGGCTATTTGTACATTTGTTAATGGCATAAAGCTATTATACACTAAAAAAATTAATCTATAAACATAGTCTATTTGTGTAGTATTAAATTCCAACTTAGATTATTTAATAATTCTTCTATGTTAAAGTCTCTTTTTTCTTTAGATTCTATATATTCATGAAGTTCTTGAGTATCAAATATAATCCAATGATCTATAGCTTCAAATACTATCTTATCTGACTTTGTCTTAAAGTGCCCTATTTTCTCTGACCTATTATTGTCTACAACCTTCAGGGGTCTAATATCAAATTTAAATGGTTGATTTCCACCTTTAAGTCTTCCCTCTACATCCCAGAACTCGTTCTCTTTTTCTTTATTTGTAGCAAAAATAGGGTCTACAATATTAGTTATAAAAGATTTCATTTATTTGACATTATTTTTTAAAAATAATACATATGTATTATGAACAAGAATATGAGTTATTCATACACTTTAAAAGAAGTACCGTATACAACATTAACTAAAATACATGATTTTATTTTTGATGATGAAATAGCATTAAAGTATTTTGAAAAAAAAATTAGAGATAATGTAGGACCTAATGATTATTTAACAAATGTTAAAGGTCAAATGACATCATGGCGTTTATTTTTAAAAGATCCAGAATTTGAACTTTTTATAACAGAAGTTTTTTATCCTACTATTTTTAAACATAAAGGCGTATTAATGGGACACAAAGAAGAAGAAATACTTATTAAAGATGCTTGGGGAAATATATTAAAAAAAGGAGGTAGTGTTGAAAGACATCACCACAGAGATTCATATTATAGCACAGTAATATATTTTGATAATGTTGCACCATTACAAACAGATATTGGTACCATTGAAACTTGTAGGGGTAAAGTAATAACCCTAGATGGTTTTTTACACCATTGGGTAAACCCGATTTCTGAAGAAAGAATAAATTTAGTTTTTAACTGGAGTAGTAAAATTGGTAAAAACAATAGATAACTTTTTAAGTAAAGATTTATACTTACAAATGAAAGAAACCTTTTTAGGTGAAAACATTCCTTGGTTTTTAAAAAAAGGAACAGTTGATAATGAAGCAAAAGATATTGTTTGGTTTTCTCATTGTATCTATAATGAATTTAAACCAGATAGTAACTTGTTTGCTTTATTTCCAGAATTTATTAAAAAACTTAATATAGGTTCAATTATACAAATTAGATTAAACTTATCTTTTAAAACAAGTAAAAATTTTAAAACTGTATGGCACACAGACTATAATTACAAAAATAATAAAACGGCTATCTTTTATTTTAACACTGATACAACAGGAACAATTTTTAAAATTAAAGATAAAGAAAAATTAATTAAAGCAAAAGAAAACAGAGTAGTTATTTTTGATGGTAATGTTAATCACTGTGCTTACTTAAATAATAAATCAGATAAAAGAGTTGTAATCAATTTTAATTATTATGAAAAAAATTAAAGATATTGTTATTGTAGGAGGAGGGTCTTCTGGTTGGTTAGCAGCAGCTTACCTTAGTTGGAATTTTAAAAATTTTAATATAACTATTATTGACAAAGAGATTGGAACACCTGTTGGAGTCGGTGAAGCAACCGTCCTAAACTTTGCTCCTTTCTTATCTAGTTGTGGTTTTTTAAAAGAAGAATGGTTTCCTGAAATGGATGCAACAGAAAAGTTAGGAATAGAGTTTGTAAATTGGATAGATAAAAACAAAAATGTCTATCACCCTTTTTTTAATGATCAAACTACTTGTAAAGATTATAAAGAAGCCATGTTAACTAGATTCAAAGATTTATCTAATGTAGCTTATCATGTTAATTGTGGAAAGTTAGTTTTGTTTATACAGAAAAAATTAAAAGACAAAGTTAAATTTAAAAAAATAGATGTAAGTAAAGTTGTTCACAATGATAGTGGAATAGAACACTTAATATTAAAAAATAAAGAAAAAATAAAAGCAGATCTATATATCGACTGTACTGGTTTTAATTCTATTCTAAAAGATAAAACAGAAAAAATAATGTTAAGAGATAGATTGATTTGCGATACAGCTGTTGCTGGTCAAATCCAATATAAAAATTTAGAGAAAGAAAAAGTACCTTATACAAAATGTGAAGCTGTAGATGAAGGTTGGATATGGTCTATTCCTGTTGCTTCACGTATTGGTTCTGGATTTATATTTAACAAACAAATAACAGATATAGAAGATGCAAAAGATTTTTTTGTAAAACATTGGGACAATAGAATTAAAAAAGAAGATTTAAAAACAATAGATTGGACACCTTACTACGATAAAAAAATATGGAATAAGAATGTTGTGTCTGTTGGATTGTCCGCAGGTTTTATTGAACCATTAGAAAGCACAGGATTAATGCTAGCTATGGAAGGTATCTATTCTTTATGTAAAAGAATCTACAAACATTCTTACAGTGAAAATGATGTAGATTATTACAACAACCATATGAAAATGTTTTATGAAAATAGTATTGATTTTGTAAGCATGCATTATTTAGTTTCTAAAAGAAAAGGTATTTTTTGGGAAAAAGGCAGACAACTAAAACCTTCTGGAAGATTTAATTTATTTAAAAAGGATACACTTAACAAAAATTATAATGAACTAAATGAAACAGTTTTATTTAATGACACAGATTCTTTTGTTTCTAGTAGTTGGTTTTGTTGGTTGAAACAAACTCTATGATAATTCAACCTATATTTAGTAATTTTTTTTGTAAAACAAAAATAGATCTAGATCATTTTTCAATATTAAAAGAATTAAAAAAAGTTAAATACAGGGCTGTAGAAGATGAGACTAAAACCTATATGTCTAAAAATATTAAACTATTAAATACTTTAACAAAAGGTAAACAATTAAAAAAAATTATAAATAATCAAGTAGCTAAACTTATTAATGAACTTGGATATAATGTTAAACATCAATTAGTAAATTCTTGGTCAACTAAAACACCCGCAAATACTCAAGGGCAATATCACCTACACAATAACTTTTGGTTATCGGCTGTTTATTATCCACACGGAAATTATTTAGATGATTATAAAATACAGTTTAAATCAGATAGATTAAACTTTACTCATTTTGATATACCCATAAAAAATCATAATTTAATTAACTCAAGCACTTGGGAGGTTAAAGTAGAAGAAGGTAGTTTAATTATATTTCCTGCTTTACTTGTTCATAAAATTAAAAAAAATACATCTAAACAAGATAGGTATTCTATAGCAATAAATTTTTTACCTTTAGGTAAAATAGGTGCTAGTGATGGATACATGGAATATAAAAAAATATGAAACAAATAAAACTTCCAAAACACAGCTTTATGATTGCAGCTTATATTGATTTAAAATTATGTGATGACATAATTAAATATCATAAAACTTTTAGACACAGAGCATATACGGGAACAGTTGGAGATTCAAAAAATGCTTTTGTTGATGTAAAAATTAAACAAAGCTTAGATTTACATTTAAATAAAAATAACTTTTTATTTGCTGAATATAATAAAGAATTAGATAAGGTTTTGTGTTTGTTTGAAAAAAAATATAAATATTCTAAAAATTTACACACATATAGTAATACTCAAGAAAATACTAATATACAATATTACAAACCTGGTGGAGGATTTAAAAATTGGCATTGTGAAAGAATGGGAACTTCTACATCAAAAAGACAATTTGTGTTTATGACATATCTTAATGATGTTCCAAAAGGAGGAACAGAATTTTATTATTTTCCAGAATTAAATATACAAGCTAAAAAAGGACTTACTCTCATTTGGCCTTCTGATTGGACACATACACACAAAGGTGTAGTTTCTAAAACTCATGAAAAATATATTGTTACCGGTTGGTTTAATTTTTATTAAATATCTTTCCAAGTAGAATTACTTGGGTCCCAATAAGTTGAAGTAATAGGAGTATCTGCATTTGCTAGTCCCTCCCACCTAGTATTAGCTTCAATCCATTTGATTGCTCCATTTGATCCTTTGTCTGGTTTAGCAACAGGTGGTTGCCAAGCAAAATTAACATCTAGTGTCCATGAAGCATAAGGTTGAGGCGAATAAAAAGTATTTGAATTAGAATCGTAATTATACCCTATAGATACACCCTTTTCACAATCAAGATAATTTGAAGCTGCGGCATCTATTAAATTTTTACAGTGATCAATTCCTAAATTGTAATCTTCATCAGAAAATCTAGTTACATCAACTACAATGTTGCCATCTACCTTTGCTAAATATTTAGTCATTATTGAAATATATACCTTATAATTACTCTACCATCCCCGCCTTGGCCGCCAGTAGAATCACAAGCTCCTCCACCTCCGCCACCAATTCCGTCTGTTCCAGATTGTCCAGCGCCACCTAAATTTTGTCCACCTTGTCCGCCACCGCCAGATCCACCTTGACCTTTAGTTCCGCCCCAAGAAGATCCACCGCCACCACCAGCGTATGTGACTGATGATCCTGTAATACTGCTTGCAAAACCTTGACCACCTTGACCACCTTGGTTTGAACCACCATTATTTCCTTGGTTACCAGCGCCTCCTCCAGCTCCAGCTCCTTGGTTTCCAGCATTTGCATTATTACCATTATTACCACGGCCTGTTCCACCTGTATTGGTTTGGTCAGAGCTACCACCATTTGGATTAGCTCCTCCACCGCCTCCACCGCCAGATCCACCTGCACGTCCTGCAGCGTTAGTTCCTCCACCGCCACCGCCTCCTGAAGCAGTCACAGTTGTGTTTCCTGAGAAAACTGAATTATTACCATCTGATCCAGGTTGGTCACCACTTCTTCCAGATCCACCTGATCCAATATTTACTGCATAATTACCAGTACCACTTAAAGTTTGACTTCCATCAATAACACCTGCAGCTCCGCCTCCACCACCTTCGGGTCCAGCGTCTCCTCCACCAGCTCCTCCAGCAACTAATAAATATTCAACGTCTGCATCTGTTCCTAAAGCTTGAACACCAAACTGTCCACTGTTATTAAAAGTATGAATTTTGTAATTTCCAGATGTTGTTATACTTCCACCAGTAGCATTCGTAAAAGTTAAATTAGAAGATCCTCTAAAGACACCCATAGCAATAGTACCTGAAGTTGGAATAGGTCCGTTAGGAGCAGGAGCAGCATTTGGAACATTAGCCCCACCCTTATAATACTCTGACATTGAAATAGGGTTGCTTCCCCCAAATTCAGTTTGAATTTCTGAAAGTTTTAAATTAGTATTTCCTAGTGCCATTACTTATTCTCCTTATTACTTAAAACTTCTATTTTATCATTTAAAACTTTCACTGCTTCAATTAATAAGCAAGTAAGTCTATCATATTTTACAGCTTTAACTCCATCTTGTCTTTGAGCAACTGCTTCAGGTAATACTTTTTCTACCTCTTGAGCAATAACACCAACGTCTTTTTTTCTAACAAAATAACCATCTTCACCACCTCTTTGATCAATGTAATCTTTTTTCCAATCAAACAACACTCCATTTAATTTTTTTAAAGACTCTAATGGGTTAGGTATATTTATTATATTTTCTTTCAAAGCAACATCTGAAGAAAAAAAAGCTGTCACATCGTTTGTGGCTCTTATTTCTCCTGTAGTTCCTGAGGGAGTAGTTCCTACTCCAAATGAATCAAATTGAACATCATTAGCTGTATCTAAAGCTAAAGAAGCTCTTGCTGTTGCTCCTGATTCTACAATAAAATTAGAACCATTTCCTATAATAAAATTTCCATCTGTTACAGCTAGATTAGATAAATCTTGCAATTGAGCTGTGTTATTAATAACTTCAATAATATTTGTTCCATCAGCGTAAAGTATCGCTCGAGTCTTTTCTGTTGCGCTAAAAGTAAAACCTGATCCAGAAACTGTTTTAAAAGTTACTGTATGAGATCCAGAGGTTGCATTTTCTACAATGTAACTTTTTTCAATTGAGTTTGGAATTGTAACATTAATATTACCTGTTATAGTACCTGATAATTTTATAATAGCATTTCGTGCATTAGATATTGTTGCATCGGTCATAGCTAGTGTTGTAGTACCCGTGCCATTTACAGTTACAGCTTGAAATCCTGCAATTGCTTGTTGTACTAAATTTAAATTTTGATTAGTTTTATCGCCCCACGTACCAGCGTTTTCCCCTGTTACCATTAACTCTAAACCTAAATCTGAAAAACTTGATGCCATATTTTAATTATATCCTTTTTAAGCTGCTAAATCAACTTCAGTCCAAATGTTGTTTACACCTGGATCTATTTCAGCCCATGCTATAATATTTGGAGACCCTGTGGTAGCTTGTAGCTCAATTCCTGTAACAGGAACAACAGCAAAATCAGTTGGTATTACTATACCTAATGATCCAGTCATTTGAATACCCGTAACATTTACAGGAGTATTAAGATCTATTGTTTCTTCACCCAGGCTTAATGTTATCTGTGTTCCTGTAACACTTACATTTGCATCTGCGGTAACACCCACACTACCTATCGATGTATTAAGTGTGTGTTCTGTTACAGCTATAGAAACATTTCCATTAGCAGAAACTGAAAAAGTTCCTAAAGTAGATTGTAATAAAAGACCTGAAACATTCGCACCTGTTGTTGCTTCAACTGTAACAATTGGTACTTCAACATTACTAAGAACTTGACTTGCAAATGGAGCTTGAGAAAAAGTTTTTAAAGTATCTTTTGTAAATTTTTTATTTGAAATAGATAATTCTAAACCTGTAATATCAACACCAATGTTTACAATTTCTTCGCCTATTGAACTTGTTAATTGGGAACCTGTTACATTAAAATTTACAGAAGATCCTGCAACAGCTCCTGCATTTGTAATTGTAGCTTGAGAACCAGTAACATTAACATTTGCGGTTGCAACTATTGTAGAATTGCCTGATGAAGTTGTAAGACTACTTCCTTGTGCATAAGCAATTACATCTGAACCATCTGATGCAAAAGGAGCTTGCGAAAATGAAGTAGTAGCAAAAGCCATTGTCTAGGCTCCTGATTTAAGTTCTTCTATTTCTTTTTTTAAATCTTTTACTGCTTCTATTAATAAAGCACATATTCTATCGTATTTAACTGCTTTTGTACCATCTTCTCTTGTTGCAACAATTTCAGGTAAAACTTCTTCAACATCTTGTGCTATAACACCAACTTCTTTTTCTTTTCCAAAGTGATCATATTTTTCTTGAGCTTCAGAAGTCCAATTGTAGTATACACCATTTAATTTAGAAACTTTATCCAAAGGATTTTCTATATTAAAAATATTTTCTTTAAGAGTTTTATCTGAACTTTGAAACGCTGTTATATCACCTGTTGCTGTTATAGCTCCCGCTATAACTAAAGTAGATCCATCAAAAGTCATGTTAGCTTCACCATTCATTGCATCAGCACCAGTAGCTGTAACAACTCTGTTGTTTGAGCCATTAGCTAAAAAGTCAGATACATCAACTGCTACTGCATCAGCAGAAACATCAATACCTGTACCCGCTATAACATTTAAAGTTACATCACCTGTTGTTCCACCACCAGTCATACCGGCACCTGCTACAACAGAAGTTATATCTCCAACTGTTGGAGTTTGAAAAGTAGGCACTGCTCCAGCACCTGCTGAAGTTAAAACTTGTCCAGCACTTCCAGTAGCAACTGCTGCTGGGTTTCCAGATGTGTCATAAGTAATTAAATTACCATCTGTACCTGATGCCATTTTTGCTAATGTAATTGCGTCATCTTGAATTTCTCCTGTAGCTACCCCTAAATCTTTAATTGTTATTGCGCCAGAGCTAGCAGCAAAATTGTCTGAGCTAAATGAGGCAGCCCCTTTAGCAGATGTAGAAGCATCAGCTAAATTTAAAGTTACATCGCCTGATGTTCCACCGCCTGTTAAATTTGTACCTGCTACAACAGAAGTTATATCTCCAACCGTAGGTGTTTGAAAAGAGGGTACTGCACCAGCTCCCGCTGAAGTTAAAACTTGTCCGGAACTTCCAGTAGCAACTGCAACTGGGTTTCCTGAAGCATCGTAACTAATAATGTTTCCATCTGTACCTGGGGCCATTTTTCCTAAGGTCACAGCATCATCTTGTATTTCTCCTGTAGCTACTCCTAAATCTTTAATTGTTATCGCACCAGAACTAGCAGCAAAGTTATCTGAACTAAATGATGCAGCTCCTTTGGCAGACGTAGAAGCGTCAGCTAAATTAATTGTAACATCACCTGATGTGCCCCCACCACTTAAATTTGTACCTGCTACAACAGAAGTAATATCTCCAACTGTAGGTGTTTCAAAAGTTGGAGGAGCTCCTGCTCCTGCTGAAGTTAAAACTTGTCCGTCTGATCCTGTGGCTACTGCTA
>Ga0207905_1000113_pt1 | contig 34826 bp, 42 predicted proteins | sample LinPmetageLP49_FD_184060 | JGI IMG/M metagenome (GOLD analysis project Ga0207905, IMG submission 184060) | Marine viral communities from the Subarctic Pacific Ocean - LP-49 (SPAdes) | ecosystem: Environmental > Aquatic > Marine > Oceanic | place: Pacific Ocean | collected 2011-08-27 | reverse complement strand
TTTCGGACATATCCGTAAGAAGCGTTAGTTTTGGAGGCTATGTTCTTAATGCTGTCCTCGGGGTTGGAACGGTAATACTCCAATATTGTGTCTCGTTTGTTCATTATATGCACTCCATCATCGCTTAAAATGTCTAAGATTTTATCTAAAATATTCATTTGGATTCTTCCGGTAAAACATTGTTTATGTAGTCTACTACCGATAGTTGATTCAACGGCTTGGATTCACAGCCGTCTATCAACTTCAACTCTTCCTCTTCTAGAAAAAAACAAAAGGCAGGTGTACCGTCGCCTACCCACGCATCGATAATGTTATATTCATAATACTCAACGGCCTCTTCGTAACCCATACCGTCTTCCATGAGGATCTTAATAACCTTATCTTCGTCATAAAGAATGACATCTTCTTGACCACATCGACGGCATATACCGACGATTGCTTTTTCCAACCCATCTGCCTTCATCATGTCGAATACCCCACTATTTTCCTGCGTAGCCACAGGTCGTTTAATTTCTGAATGTTTAAATCTTTTTGTCGTCGGCTATTTTCTTGCCTACGGCTTTCCGATCTATCGCGCATAACTCACCCCCAGACTTTTACTTTTTTACCACCGAAATACTCCACGGCGTGTCCTTCATCAATTAGGATTTGGCAGATGCTCCGGTCGTCCGCGGTGTATGGCACCGCTAGTATCCGTCCGTACTTGCCACGCCCTAACGACTCTATCTTGAACTTCTTATCGCACAACTCACCAAGCCGTGCCGCGGCAGCTTTGCCTAATGCTTTCTCCGCTAGGTTGCGTGTCCGGCTCTCTGGGGTGTCGATCCCGTGGAGTCTAAGCCGTTGCTTTTTAAGTTGAACGTCAAAGCCTAAGTTTATGGTCACATCGATAGTGTCTCCATCGACAACTCGCTCTAAAACTACGTTGTATACATATGGTTTCATAAGTCATAACTCCTTGATAAGTCTTCGGGTTCAACTATATATAAATTGTTTTTAGTTCTGGTAACTCCAACATAAAATACCCTATGCATATCGTCGGGATTATTTCTCATCTGGTTATCTGCCGCAGGTGACAAGTCCGTGAACAGCACGACGTTGTCAGCCTCACCACCTTTTGACCCGTGAATCGTGGACACTGTAATCCGAGGCTCGGCATTAAACTTCTCACCACGGCGTAACATAGCTATGATGTAAGCTCGGTCTGTCTCAGGTATTTTGTCCATCGCTTCGTGCCAGATCATGTCGTCTGTTGCCACCAAGCCGTGATGCTCTTGCAGTTCCGTAAGAGTTATCAGGTCCTCTTCATCTAAGGTGGGTAACTTTTTAAACCCACGTTTGACGCGGTCATTGATAGACATGAAGGCGTATATCTTTCGGGCTGTATCGCCGGTGACCTGCCGTCCTTTGCGTAGTTGTTCCCATCCGTTAACAGCGTGGCTTATCTTCTCACCGATTGACCGGTGGCCGCGGTAGTTGAACAGGTAGCCACTTGCTTTCAAGTCTTGGGCCACGGGCTGTAGTTGATAACCCGCTTGGCTTAGTACGAGCCACGAGTTCTGTGACATATCTAGGGCGGACACCGTATTGATCCGCGTGACGTTGCCTCTTTCTTTCTTGGGGTCATACCGTTTCGGGAACCGGCGGTGTATTCGTTTGGCAACGCCTTCTGCCACCGCGTGTACCGACTGCGGTATCCGGTATGAGGTCGAGAGGGTTTCAGAACCGCCCTCCAGATTTATAAAATGGTCTACATCTGCACCGGCCCACCGGTATATGGCTTGGTCGTCATCGCCCGCGCAGTACATCTTAGTCGAGTTGTCATCTAATATATGTGCAATATCCCACTGGAGTGGCGACAGGTCTTGTGCCTCGTCCAAGAAAGTAAGCTCAAATTTAGGGCAGTAGTGAGATCCGTTGGCGGCAAACACTGCAAGCATGTCGGTAAAGTCGTACAGGCTAAACCGGTGCTTGTACTCTCGTAGACAGTTATCGACATAGCTAACGAGGTTCCAATCCTGCTCAATGGTACTGTCGTTGTACTGCTCCCGCAGACCCACCTTGCGAAGTCGAGCCAAGTTAATTATCCCAAGCACTGGATCGCTTGAGCTAGTAACGCTTGGTAGGTCCTCGTCAAAGTTGGCTATCTTGTTACCGGTTAGATTCACCCCCGTAATCTTGGATAGCTCCCGATAGTTCTCCGCTTGCATAACCTGCTCACTGCGTATGTCAGACATGGCTAGAGCTAGGCTATGCAGGGTTCGGAAGTTGCACAGGTCTTCTTTGGGGTCGAGATTAAACCGAAGGGATGCCCGCTCCTTGGCTTCGGTTGCCGCCTTCTTCGTAAACGCTAGGAAGGCAATATCCGTGGGCCGTGTGCCGTTCTCCAAGGCAGTATCCACCATGTTCAACAAGGTGGTGGTCTTTCCAGTTCCGGGCGGGCCAAAAATCCTAAACATTCTTTTCTTTTTCTTTTAGTACAATCTGCCGGATACGCTCTCGGGTCAAACCAAAACGTCTGCCAATACCGGCAAACGTCATGTGTTCATCGCGCCATAACAAATATATCATTCGATTCCTGTCTGCTTGCTCTACCATTAGAAGGGTGCCTCGTTGGTTGTTCCAAAGTCTGGTGTTTTTAACTCTATGTCCACGCTCTCAAACGCGGGTACTGACCAAACCCTAACGGCTCGGCCTTTGATTTTTAACACGGTAGATTCGCCGTTTATGTCCCGCAGTCTTTGAGCGATCTTGTGAGACTTATAGTCAAACCATTTGTTCTTTTTAAGAAACCCTTCAAAGTCCCGTAACCTAAAATAAGTAACGCATTGATCCTCATCTGTCCACGGACGGCGTAGTAATATTTCTTCTTTGTCTTGCGCTTGCTGTAAGAACCGGCAGAACTCCTCTAGGTAGTCGTAGAACTGACCGCTCGTGCTTGCATCCTGTGCCACTTCCATGATGGCAGACTCGTTGTCCTTCATATCCGTGAGCAACGTGCTGATACGACTTTCCCAAGTTGCTTTCTGCACAGAACGCGGCATAAAGTTAAGTTGCTCCATACAGGCTTTTTGAAATACCGGCTGACTCATCAGACCCTCGGTGTCTAGCTCCAGAGGTTCTCCGTTTACGTCCATAAACCAAACGGGAGGAGTCGAGTCGTACTTACGCAGGTTAGCTATGGATGCCCCTTGGATAGCGGCACCCACACCAAATTTACGGGTACGGCATAGCTCTTTGTTGCAGTGTGCGTTAACGGGAGCGTCACTACACTTGTATGCGTAGTCCTTGCGGTTACACTGCTTGGCAACCGTATTTACTTCGTTAAGCGGTAGCGGGGGGTCCAGATACTGCATGTTGTAAGATAATATTTCTGATTCCCAACTGTCAGGAAAAGCCTTACGCAGGTACACGCCGATATTAAAAAGGCCATTATTTCGTCCTCCTTCACTTATTTTGTTTGCACACAGTATCTGTAAACACGGAGGGCCATCGGCTAATAACGAAGATTTCTTAGTCTCCACCACCTGTAGTCCAACCACCTGTTCGGGGGTCTGGGCATAAGTGCTATGGAGTTTAATAAACTCCTCAATAGTAGCTGATGTACCGTCGTCTTTAATTGCATAACGTAAGCCGTCCTCTGCGTCAAAGTAAGGCAGGTTCAAGAAGTTACCAACATCACCACGGTCTAGGTGAAGCTTGATCTGCTTTGGGAATATCTCTGAATCGCCGTATCCTAATGCGGCAGACATACACTGCAATGCCTTCTGCATGTCTTTTGCTTCTACCCATTCGGTAGAGAACAAAAAGCAGTGAGCCCCGCCTGACTTTGACCGGCAGATAACCAGAGGTAATTTTAATTTGCGTATTTTCTCAACCAGAAGTTTGTGGTCGAGAGGGTATTGATCGATGTCGATGCAACCCCACTTGCAGTTGTTGTCCTCATTGATTGGGATTATCCCGATACCGTGACGGCCAACTAAATGGTTTTCCCATAGAAGCGTGGTGCGTGGTTCGCGAACTACCCCTGCTTTACCTTGCGCTTTCCCGTTTGCACCCTGCTTTTCGATGCGGAAAGTACCGTAGGCTTCTTGGAGGCCATCAAAGATAGCCATAAATTGTTTAACGAGCATTGTAAATCTCCGGCAGAAGAAAAGGGGCGACTCGTGCCGCCCCCATAAAATGCAACAAGCCTAAAAAGGTATGTCGCTATTAGTAGCCGCAGCCTCCTCATTACTGTGCTTGACTACTACATCACCTGCCGTGATTGACTCAGCGAAGGTCTTGCACTGAGTATAAGTACCGACGCTCTCAACTGGACCAACTCGGCTCATCTCCCATCCGTGCCAACTACCCTTAGAGTTCTCCTCCTTGATAGTTTTTAAATGGTAGATGTGCGAGAAGCGTGGGGGAGTAAAAGGCCCATTCTTGCCCTGCATCTGTACAGACTGCATCATGGAGTTCCACTTACGCGACTTCTTTAACTGCGTGGACTTCATTGCGATTAACGCGGTTTCGGCAGAGCCGTCCTCGTTCTGAATCACAACAAAGTGTTGGTGGGTTTCTTCAATATAGCTACCCGTTCCGCCGACAACATACTCTTTGTTGTCGTCAGGTGAACGCTCAGTCTTTGGGCGTTCTTGGTTCGGCTCAAAGATGTTTATCGGAGCGCCACTGCCCTCGCCACGTTGAGCCCACTCAATAAACCGACGCTGATAAGCGCACGGGATCACCTTGATACCGTTAGCGCCTTTGTACAAGTGGCCCGTTACAGTGTTGTAGATGTCGCCCTTCCGAGCTTTATCATTCTCATCCAAGATAGGGTCGTTACCTGAGAGTACTTTCAGGAACGGTAGTGCCAAGTCCTCTTGTCCCATGTTGTCCATACCTTGCCCTGCATCCGCTTCAAACATTGCCGATACGGCTACGACTGCATTCTCTTTCTTTTCTTTCACTGTAGTTCCCATAACTATTTTCCTTTTTTAATTGTTGCACGTTGTCCAATCCAAGCCCCAAAAAGTTCCATTGGGAATTCTTCACCCGCCTCTACCCGCTCCTTAACAAATGCGCGTAATGTCTGTGGATGCACCTCTGTTTTCTGCTCGGCGTAAAAGCCTTCCATTTCAGCAAAAGCGGCAAAAGCTCCGGCTTTGTCATCCTCGCCCCGGCCAAACTGACATGACACCGTGTTCTTGATGATGTCATCGTAGCCGTTGTCGCGGAGCCAATTGAACGCACTGTGTCTATCTGCAACACGTATGGAAGCGCCGTAAGTGCTTTTGACTACCACTTTACTACCGTCATCAAGCTCAAACGCAGATATACCCATCTCCGATAACATAGCGGGCATTTCTTCGTCGCTCAGTTTGAGTAGTTGCTCTTTTTGTTGCTTGAGTTGTTTCTCTATATTTGCGATAGTGTCTTCTTTATCGCGTATTGCTCTTGCCAAGTCTGCCACAGAATTGAGGCCCCCTTGGTCAAGTTTCTCGACAGAGTTAGAGTTTAGTGCTGCTGACTCCTCCTCCATCATACTAGTTAAATCGCTCATCGCGGATTCTCCTTCGTGGTTAAAGGCACCTTTTGGGCCTTGACAATAACTCATACTATCGTATACTGAGCGAAAGTCAACAGGTATTTTCAAATGAATTTTAATTACAAAACGGAACCTTTCGATCATCAGCGCGTTGCCTTAGAAGACTCGTGGTCCGCGAAATATTATGCGTTGCTAATGGAGATGGGGACGGGTAAAACAAAGGTCGCTCTGGATACGATGTCTATGCTGTACCAACAAGACAGGATAGAGGCTTGTGTTGTTATTGCTCCCAAAGGCGTATATGACAACTGGACGCGCTCTGAGATACCGACTCACGTACCGGACAGCATTGAGCGTATTATCCTGCGTTGGACACCTAATAGCTCAAGAAAGTATCAAGACGAGGTCAAAGCTTTTTTTGAAGACGACAGTGGCGCACTTAAAATATTTGTAATTAATACCGAGGCGTTCAGCACGGCTCGTGCTACCCGCATCGTATATGATTTTTGTAAAAAGCATTTAAACAACTTAGTTATTGTGGACGAGAGTACCACTATTAAAAACCGCAAAGCTCTGCGGTCTAAAAACATTATCGAGTTGCATAAGCTAAGTAAGTATCGCCGCATCCTGACAGGAAGCCCGATTACCAAGAGCCCAATGGATCTGTTTAGTCAGTGCCTTTTTCTCGACAAGAATGCGCTAGGGTTTAACAGCTACTATGGGTTCCAGAACAGATATTCTATTGTGGTCAAGCGCACAATGGGTGCAAAGTCTTTCCAAGAGATAACTGGATACCGCCGTTTGGATGAGTTAACAGAAAAGTTGGAAGGCTTTAGTAACCGTGTGCTTAAAAAAGACTGTCTAGATTTACCCGACAAGCTATATATAAGACGGGACGTACCGATAACTGACGAGCAAGCTAAAGTCTACAATCAAATGAAGAAGCTTGCGTTAGCTAAGTTAGAAAACGGTGAGTTGGTTACGACGGCAAGCGTCCTTACGCAAATCATGCGACTTCAGCAGATATGTTGTGGGTTTTTACAACCGGATGACGGGGAGATTCAGTCACTACCTAATCTTCGGTTAGAAGCTTTGATGGAAATAGCCGAAGATGTGCAAGGTAAAGCCATTATATGGGCAACATATACACATGATATTAACCGGATATCCACCGCTTTACGAGAGCGGTTTGGGTACAATGCCGTGGCTACTTATTACGGTGCTACAGAACAAGAAGAACGCCAGAACATCGTCAACGAGTTCCAAGACCCCGACAGTGAGCTACGTTTTTTTGTCGGGCAACCCAAGACAGGAGGCTATGGCATTACCTTGACTGCGGCCAACACCGTTATATATTTTAGCAACTCTTACGACCTAGAGATACGGCTACAGTCAGAGGACCGCGCACATCGTATCGGCCAGAAGAACCCTGTCACGTACATAGACTTGGTCACACCTTATACAATCGACGAGAAGATCTTAGACGCGCTTAAATCTAAAATAAACATAGCGGGTCGGGTTTTAAAAGAAGACACCAAGGGATGGCTAATGTAAATTTGGTTCGTCTTTTTCCAGTATCGTACTGTAGGCTTCCATCAAAACGTGGATTAAATCTTCTAGATCATCCACGTTTAACCACATAGCGGTAGTTTTTTTCTGGGGTCCTTCTTGACCGATTAAAACACCGGGCTCCAAATTAACATTCCTACCATGACTATAGATCCGGACAAAATTCCGAAGCTCTTCTTTAGGCTTTCTGTATTCTTTCATGTACAGAATATTATCTTCAGACATGTAATCATCCCATCAAACTGCCAATACCTTGGTCTTGAGATCGTATTATGCCGGATGCCATGTCATTAGGAAAGAGCGCGGCATACTGGGACCGGTCCACGGGTCTCGTTGCCGAGACCGTGGGCGGCGCAACAGGAGCCTGTACCTGCGTGGGAGGAGGCACGGGTTGCTGAAGTTGTGGAGCCGGAGATGGCGGCATGTTTTTAAGTGCTTCAATCATTTGTTTAGTTTCACCGGCTTTGCCTACATTAGGCCCAACCTCAACATCAACAATTTCTTCAGGGTCACTTATTATCAGACTAGCCGCGGTCCGTGGGAATTTAACACCAAATTTAGTAGTAACATTGTCTCTTAGTTGTTCTAAAATATTTCCGGCTTCTTTAGAATCTCTAGCTTTTTTCAAATAAATTGCAAAAAGTTTAGGATCTTCAAATAAATCTACCATAACTTTAGTAAGTTTTTGGTTAGGAAGCTTGTTGTAAATGTCCGTAGCAAACTTAGCACCACGAGCCGGTATAGCAATGTTTCCGGTGCCACCACGTAGACCTAGTCTTTTTGCCAAACTGGTAGCACCTGCTGAACCAACCATTGTAAGGTACAAGTCCATTAAGCCACTGGCTTCAGTCATTAAGGTATTTACGTTTCCTGATTCGACCTCTGCTTGATAGCTGACCATTTCTATAAGACTTTTATGAATCCGGTCTGCCATCTCCTCATCCATAACACCGTTTTCTAAAAGCCAACCACCATATTCAAATTCATTGGGATCTGTTTTTTGTTTTTTAGGTTTGCTTTTTACGGTGAGTAAGGATTGTTTACCAGCAGCTTTAGGTATTGGAGTAAACAAGACTTGAAACAATTTAGACGGCTTAAAAGCAAGTTCGTTGCCTTCTTTTAAAGTGTTACCACCTGCTTTGTCCACAGCCCAATCCAAGAAAGCGTGTTGCAAACCCGCCATAGCATCAGTCTGTTGTTCTGGGGTCAAATCTTTATTATTTACTACTTCTAAAAGACTTTTTAAGTTAGCCATAGGTTTATCACTACCACCGCCAATTGCGCTATTTATAGTAGTAATCGGACTTTCTGTAGCATCTGAAGCAAGTTGCTTAAAAGTAACTAAACTGGATAGTCGTTTTTCATTTGCAAGTTGTTCTTGGTTTACCTTAAACAAAAGTTGTTTTGCTTTATCGACATCTACCAAATCATTTTTGACAGACGCAAACTCTGGACGATCCAAAATTGTTTTAAACTGCTCCCTAAATTTATTTAAACTTTTTAAACTAATCTCTCCAGTTTGAGGGTCAAACTTGTTAGCACTTGGGTCTATTAAATAGTTTCGCAATAACCGGTTCATCAAATCTTGTGCATCCGTTACGGTGTCTAAAACCACACCTTCCGAAGTCTCGTAAGTTGTATCAATTTTATTGTCTTTTAGAAACTTAAACATTACATCAAAATCTTGTAACTTGACTGCTAAAGCGTTTGATCCTCCTTCAAATAACTTTTTAGAAAGAAGCTCTGGAGGCACCCTAAGTTCCCCCGATTTTGCTTTAGATGCCGCTTTTCCTGTAAAAGTACGTGTGAAAACATCATTAAATGCTTTACTGTAAGCACGAGCTATTTTTTGTTCGTTTTTAGCGTTTTGATCAAAAGGAAGCTCTTCGATTATATCTAATAACAACTCCGCAAAATTGCCGGTAACACGAGCTTTGTCCTTATCCGGAGTAGGCCCTGCCGATAATGCTCTCATTGACCCTAACCACGTACCACGAGCGTCTATTAGCTCTCTAGTGGAAAGAGTGTCGTTAGGATCAATCACAGGACTGGGTATAGTCCCACCATCACCGTCACCGTCAGGTATAGTTCCAACTAATTTCTGTCGTAATCCTCGGGCATAGGTAAGTAGGTTCGATAGATTTTTAGTCTTTTCCGCGTCTAGCCCTTCAGGAAGATTTTCATACGGCGCTAAAAAGTCGTCTAACATTTCAATAACAGACGGGTTCTCGGGATTACCCGTTATGGCAAGGGCTCCCGAATCGTCTAAATCTTTGACGTTTAATTCAGAGTTTCGGGTGCTTTCCCACATTTGCCGTTCCCTTGCACGGCCCTCACGCATCAACTTCACAGTTGTCTCATAAAAAGCGCGTGACGTTTCATTGGGCGTTTCAGGAGTTCTTCCATCAGCGTCAAGGCTAAGTTTTTCAAAAGCTTGCAATCTTGCATCTGTTGCAAGATTAAGTCTGGCATTAAAACCCGCTTCATAATTAGCTTGCATTAAATCTGCCGCAACTTGAACTGCGGCAGGATCACCTGTTCTAGCTAAAGCTATAATACGGTCCCGATACATGTTAAAAAAAGCTTGCGACTGCTGAGTAGTTTTTTCACCAAGACCCGCATTTGTCGCATTATCCAAAGCATTTTGATGTCCTTTTATAACAGGACTGCCTGTTCGCAAAAAAACATTTTGAAGATGAGAAGCATCTGTAGAAGACGACCCATCACCTAATGTATTGATAATTTCCTCAAACTCAGGGTTCTGCAATAATTTTAAAATGCTGTCTACATCGTCTACAGGATTATCAGACGCAATTAAATCTCTATATATTATATCCATTCCTTTTTTTCTTAGAGCGTCTTCCGTACCCCGAAATTTTGAAAATAACTCTGTTGCAAGAGACTTGTTATTAGTCAATGTTTTGAGAAGACTTGGAACTAAACCAGAGGTAGTAGACCCAACCATTTCTCCTGTAAACCGTGAAAGACCATCATCAGGGTCTAAAGCCTCGGCAATCATTGCACCGGTCGCACCACCCACGGCTTGACCTGCAATTAAAATGCGCCCAATCGCATCCATTTTTTCGTCAGGCGCTTGCTTAATTGATTTTTCAATAAACCGGTTTAAGCGGCCTATTGTATTCATTTCTTTCGGTATTTTAACCGCGTCTGCCATGTATTTAGATGCAGCGGGAGGACCTTTTTTTAAGATAGCATCTCTAAGGGCAAGGGCTGTTTCTTGTTGTTGTTTTAAATGTTTTGCATAAGTAGGTGCGCCAATATCAAAGTCTTTAGCAAAAGGTTTACCTACAACTTTAAGACCACTTAATGGAGCGGCTATGTTAACCAAAGTTTTAGCGCCTAATACACCCGTTCTGTCGTCTGGAAGAACGACACCTTCTTCATCTATGATGGCATCTTGCGCGGCTTTAGCCCCTTCGTAGCCAAACACTCCGCCGATTAAGGCGGTGGTTAAAGGTATAAGAGTTTTTGCGGCAACAGCAAGAGGTCCCAAAGGAGGTATTGGTGCTTGAAGGGCCGCGCCCACAGCCAAGCCCGCTTTCATGCCCGGTATGCCCGCCACAGAAGGAATTACTTCTCTGCCCGCACCCGTAAGAACTCGTGAAAACCCTGTTTCAATCGGGCTACCGTCTTCATTAGTCGCTAAAAACTGAATTACTTCTTCGTCAGTAAACCCTAAATTTCCTCTGCCCGAATCTTGTAAATACTTAGATTTACCGGAGGTCAAACTACGGTAAGATAAATCAGGGTCGTCGGGAAATTGAGACGTTAGAGCGTTAGCTATAACGAAAGTCGGATCAATCCCCGTCTCGCGGTTCTCTGAAACTACGGCTTCTACATCGGAGGAATTAAGCGTAAGCCTTTGAAAAGGACCTTCTGTAGCCATTATGAAAACCCCTAATCTGTTTTATTCAAATTAAGCTGTAAAGCAGCTTTAGTAAAAATTTCCTCAGGAGTCGAGACATTTCCTTCCACGCCCATGCGGTTTGCCCCTAGCTCCATATAGCCTTTAAGCTGAGTTACTTCCGATAAAAGTGACGAGGCAGTGTTCAACTGTCTCATACGCTCTTGAGTTTTCTTGGCATCTTGGTCAAAGCTTGTTCCGCCATATAAAGGTGCAAACGGAATTTTTCTATCCATAATAGCGCCGAGGCGGCGTTGCATACCTTCTAAATATTGAATGCTTGTAGCATCGAATGAGAAAACTTTAGGGTCAGTTTCATCAATTAATGCCGTTAAGTCTTGAAACTCTTCTTGTAGCATCCGACCGCCCTGTCGTTCCTCAATAACAAAATTTCTAAACCGTTGGTTAATGTTTTTTCTAACTACTTGGGCCGCAGTTAAGTCTTTAACACTGTCCGGAGTTTTGGAGCCAAATATCTCACCCATAGGCTCTGTTACAAATTTAATCGCCGTGGGTGGAATTGAATCCAAGCCAGACGCTTTAGTAGGGTCCGCTATGCCTCCTCCAAGCTCTTTGCTAATAAGCTGACCCATACTCTGCACGGGGTAAATCTTCCAAAGCATAGCATCTGTATCAACGGTCCCCGACCTAGTAAGACCAGATTGAAGTGTCGCGGGGTTCTCCAAAGTTTCTCGTTTTAACCCATCTCCCTCGTTAATAGCAAATGGGTTAGCTTGAGGGTCACCTGCTGTACCGTCTTCTTTACTGCTCCACTCTTCCAAAAGAGCGGCATCGTTCTTTAGATTGTCGCGATCAACTCTGTTATCCTGCGGAAACAAATATGACCTTACAGCAGGATGAATAGCGGGCTTTCCAAGCAGTTCGGCACGTTTTAGTACAGAAGCTTTTTGAGCAGAAGTAAGGCCAACCGCAGGTGTTGTCTGTACACCCGCGGCAGTTTGTGTTTGAGTGGGTCGTACATTTTCAATAAGTACCCCTTCCAACACGTTAGCAGTGTTTGGATCAAGCTCACCCGTACCGAATTTATCCAGATTATCTTGTCTACTAGCTATATACAATTTATTACCCGTACTAATTGAGTCGCTGTCATCCACTTTGTACGTGTAAGATACGGGTTTGTAACCTAGCTCAATTTGGTTCGCAACAAATTGTTCTTCGTCTTTGTTTTGTACCTGCCCTAAAACCACACCGGTGTCTGCGTCTATAAAGGTCTTAGAGCCCGCCGGTGGCTTAGTTAAATCACGGATTGTCGCGCCCATCCTGTTAACGGCGGCAAGGTCTACCGTGTCCCGATCTATTAGTTGTACCGTACCGTCAGGAAGTACCAACTCCATAGGGTTTTGCGCTCGGCCTAGCCTAGCTTTTTGCAATGCCGCTGTTATAGCTTGCTGTCCTTCAACATCTTTTTCTGCCGCGCCTAACGCGGCCATATCTATGGATTGTGTTGTCGCACGACGAGCAAGTTGTTGTTTATCTTTCAAGTCTTGGACCGCTTGACCACGCGCACCTAACTTAGGAAACAACTCTGTTTCACGCACCGCGTCAGCCAGACGTTCTGCGGGACTCATTTGACGGGAGCCGGGTGTGGCAAACGCCAACGCCGCTTCAGCTATGTCAAAATACATTTGAGACTGAGACATTTTTTTACGCTCGTCAAGCATCGCTTGGTCTTCCACATCAGAAGAGCCAATAATGCCGCGATAAAGTTGTTGTCTTTGGTCAAAAGCTTGTTGAATAGGGCTCCCGCCATTCTCCATATACTGGACGACACCCCCTTGTCTAAAATTTACAGGTGGCGGGTTGCCTACCCCCATCATAGCAGGGTCCATCATCGCCTGACCCGTGGGCGGCGGCATGGGAGCCGCGGCAGGTTCAGTGTTGACCGTGGACATAATGCCCTCGCCCATCGGACCTTCCATCGAAATACCACTCATTTCTTCTTCAGCCAAACCACCAATCCCTTGGTCAAGGGAGGCAAGTTGCATAACAGGCTGAACCAGAGCTAGAACTGACTCAGGGGTTACTTGAGCGTCCTCGGGGCCAACAAGACCCGCAAGCTCGGCTCGACGCGCTTCAATAGGTTGTTGATCACCACGGACCGCGTTCATCATGCCTTCAAGGTCGTCAGAGTCTTCGATACCCGCCATTTGGGTTTCCATCTGACCAAACATGCCCGCCAGAATCTCGGGGTCTACCTCACCTTGCTGGGCCATCATAGGGTCCTCTTGAGGAACCATCGACGGGTCCATGCCCTGCATCATCATGGGGTCTGCAATACCGCCTTCTTGCATAGTTCTTGGAATGACACCGCGGCCCATCAAGATATCTTTCTGCGTAACTTGACCGTCACCACTTATATCTGGAAAAGCGGCTCCGCCTTTAGCAAACATCTGCCGACCCATTACACTTCTGTTCATCATCCGAATAACCCCTTTGCTCCTTGTGCCGCGGATAATCCCGCAACACCAAGACCTAGCATTGATTGAGCCGACGACACGTTAGGTGCCGACGAACCGCTGACTGACATTTGTGATGACGGTGCGCCCTTATATATGTCGGACAAGAAACCCATCCGGTTGTAGGGCTCATAAATCTGAGCTAAGTCAGACTGTCTGTTCGCCTCCAACACCGCTTGATCTTGCGCCTGTTGGTTTTTACCTAAGTCAAACAAGAAGCCTTGCTCACGCTGTTGCAGGTTCTGACCTAACTCGCCCAAACTAGCTTGCTGTAAACCAAGTGTACCAAGAGCTTGACCACCTTGCAGTCCTAATTGAGCATAATTCTGACCCAACGCACCAATGCCCTGACCAATGTCAGCTTGTAATTGAGTGCCTTGCAGTCCTAATGCGCCCGAGCTTTGTGCGCCGGATACTCCCATTTGAGCCATGTTCTGGCCTAACGCCCCGCTTTGTTGTGCTAACTGACCGGCTAACTGCTCGGCACTTATGCCTTGAGCCGCGGCGGCATTTGCAATAGCCGCCTGAGAAGTAGCACCCTGTAAGCCCATCTGACCAGATTGTTGTGCCAACTGGCCCTGTAGTTGCGCTGCGTCCATACCGGTTGAGGCCATCAGTTGTTGTGCAGACATACCCGTCTGCGCCAAAGCCTGTGCATTAGCAGATGCAAACTGCTCCGCGGTCATACCTAACTGAGCCGCTTGGGCCGCATTCTGTGCCGCAAATTGTTCTGCCGATAGCCCTAACTGAGCCGCTTGTGCCGCATTTCTAGCCGCCGCGTCTTCAGCCCCCATTGCAAACTGAGTGCCTTGACTTATGTTTTGAGATGCAAACTGCTCCGCGGTCATACCCAACTGAGCCGCTTGTGCCGCATTTCTAGCCGCGGCTTCTTGAGCGGCCATTTGTGCTTGAGATTTTTGTGCCGCATTAGACGCTGCAAACTGCTCCGCGGTCATACCAAGTTGCGCCGCTTGCGCTGCATTTGATGCCGCTTGCGCTTGAGCCGACAGACCTAACTGACCCCCCTGCAAAGCGCCTGTTTGCCGCAGTTGTTGAGCATTTAAACCTGTTGTAGCAGCTAGTTCTTCTGCGGACAAACCGATTTGACCCTGTTGGGCGGCAGACCCTGCCGCTAATTCTTCCGCTGATAGCCCAAGTCCTCCTGCCGCTTGAGCCGCTTGAAGTGCAGTTCCTGCACCCCCTTGACCCAAAGCACCTGTAAGTTGCGCCGCCTGTTGCTGACGCGCTTGTTGAGATTCAAATGCCTGTTGCGCTCGTTGCGAAGCACTTTCAAACCCTTGCTGACGCATTGCCGCGGCAGTTTTAGCCTGTTGCTCCAAAATATTACGACCCAACTCGGATTCCATAATACCGCTTCTAGAACCACCAAAAGCTCCCGCAGAAACAGCTTGAGCTTGTTGCGACTGACGCTCAATATCACCCTGTCGGCGGATATCTGACAAGGCTTGCTGTATAACTGCATCGTCATACTGGTTCATAAAGTCAGAAGTCTGACTAGGATCAAACCTACCGGTTGTACCTGCTAACTGCCCTATGCCAGCTTGTGCCGTCTGAGTCCCCATCTGACCGGCTTGTTGTAAAGCTAATGCCGCCTCGCTTGTAATACCACGAGCGCCTGTGATCGCTTTTTGCGAATCAGTCAGAGCGCGTTGCGAAGCGGTTAAACTACCCTCTCGGGCCTGTTGCTGAACGCTTTGCGCGGCCCGCGATACGTCGTCCACGCCCCGCATTGCTTGACCATAAGACCTAATACCACCCATAGTTGCGGCATCTAAGTCTCCTGCACCACGAGCCGCGTAACTTCTTGCAATAGCCGAAGTAGGGTCTAACTCGCTTCCTAATGCGGTCGCCGCCTGTTGCATTCCTGCGGTGGCTTGATTTAGCCCCTGCCCCGCCACTCCCGCATATCCTCTACTAGCATCCGACGTTTGACTTAACCCAGCATCAGCCGATTGTGCTAACCGCCTACCTATGTCTGTGGATTGTCCTAACTGACCTGCCGCGGTCCCAGTTAATCCCCTAGCCGCTGCACTGCCCGCATCTAACTGACCTCCGGCCCGTGCCGCCGCCGCACGACTTGCCGCATCTGTTCCGGCTAATCCTGCACCCAGTTGACCTACAACTTGACCGGTCCCCGCTTGTACGCCTTGAGCTACTTGGCCCGCGGCTAGTCCCGCTTGGCCCATGCCCTGTTGTGCCGCACCGACTTGACCCGAGATAGAATCATATGCTGCAAGTTGATCTGCTATGCCTTGACCGGCAATGTTCCGTGCGCCGAGGGCCGCGGCATCCATTCCGGTTTGAGCGGTCGTTGTTGCACCGATTCCGGACGTTAGCGCATTAGCTATTCCGGTTTGAGCGCCACTTACTTGACCCGGTAGTCCTAAACCGGCGGCATTTAAATAAGATGCCGCTTGAGTTTGATAGGGTTGCGCGTTGGTTAACGCATTGGTCATAGTGGTTTGCGCGGCACCTAACGTATCTGTCGCACCGGTCATGTACGGCTGGTAAGAACCTATGCCCGCTTGAGCTTGCTGTAATGCAGTTTTTTGCAGGTCAGACATGCCCGCAACTTGCTGTCGCGGTAGTAATACCTGTTGGCGTTGCTCATAGATGGGATTTCCCGCATCGTCAACACCCGTCTGGATACTCTCCATAATAGGAGCGCCAGTTTCAGGATCAAACTGACGCAGACCGGCGGGTTGTGAAGCTAATCCTTGGGCATCGCGTAGAAGCGCAAGTTTATACGCCTCTATCTCGGGCGCTTCGCGGATTATCTGTTCTGTAAATTCTGTAGACATTAGGACATTGCTCCCCCGCGGCGCTCTAGACCCCGCATCACGGTGTACATATTTTTAATGCCCTGATCCACGTTGCCATTACCGGCTCCGCGAACTGCATCGGTTGTCATTACAAACTCACCGGGCATTAACATAGCCCTGACGCTGTCTTCGTTTGGAATGCCCTCGTCCATCATTATGCCGCCATTTCTTCGCGGAAACACTTGACCACCGGTTTCCCCATACACAGGTGCCATACCGGGATTTGTACTAGCAACCAGAGTCTGAGAGTAATCGGGCATATAATTCCTGCGGTAATTGCCGTAAGGAAAGATTTGATACTTTTCAGGATCGGCATCAATTAAATCAGTACCTGTTATCAAGTTACCCTGTAAGTCCCTGTCCAAAATGCCGACAGGCTCTTGCGGTTCTGTTTCAAAGAAACCACCTGCCGAGGCCGCGCCAAGTGCTAACGGCGCATAGCCCATTAGTTTTTGAGTTGTGCTTACACCCGCATTAGCGGCGGCTCTCAAGTAAGATTGTTTAGCGACTTGTGGTATGTCTTCCCATGCCATACCAGCATGAGGAGAGCCAGCTTTAGCGGCTTCTTTTATAGCATTGTTTACTTGAAAATTAGGTAAAAAAGCTTCACTTAAATTTGTTAAAGAACCTCTAAATTCCCCAGCTAAAATGTCTTGACCGGCCTCTTTAAGGTTACCTAAGAACCCCGAAGCAGATCCGCGAGTAGTGTCTAAAGCCGCTTGTTGTGCGCTCGAAGCAACAGCCGCTTGTTGTCCGCCCGAAGCAGTTGCCGCGTCTATTTCAGCTTGCGTCATTCCAAGAGGGTTACCGAAGTTATCTAATCCTGCGCCTCGCTCTAGCAAAGTTGAGTCGGATAACGGCGTGGTACTGTAATCAAACGCTCTATCAGCAGCGGGCGCTCCTAAAAACTGTTGCTCGGCGGCGGCAACTTCCGCGGCGGTTGGAACTCCGGCGGAAGTCGCTTGTTGCGCTGCTATTTCAGCATCTATTGAAGCCATCTCAGCCGGACCAATTGTATTGGCTGCGGTATCGAAAGTACCCGGAGCAGTCGCAGTTTCTAAAGTACCTCCGGCGGTAGCTTTATCTAGCTCTGTTAGTCGTTCCATCGTTAAGTCTTTAACCGGTGTTTCCGCTAAATTAGCAGCGGCTTGACCGGCTAAATCAGGTGCAGTAAATGCTCCCGAAAAACCTTCGCTAAAGGAGCTTCCTTCAGTCATCGCACCTTTTGCACCACCCAAGACTCCTGCGGTAACACCGGTTAATGCGGCGGCTTTAAACGCATCTTTTATATTTCCACCCTGTATAAGAGTACCTATACCCGACCCTAATGCCGCGGCATATGCGGGGGCTATTGAAAACCCTAAAGCGGGTAAAGCGTAAGGCAAGGCAATAGCTAGTATAATAGGTGCGGCTTTCTTGAGAACTTTTCCGACTTTCTTAACAGCTTTCTTAATCCCTTTAAATATCTTGGAAAAGAAACCAAACTCCATGAGCCCCGTTTCAGGGTTAAAGCTGTTTTCGGCAGAACCAACTACATACCGCTCGGGGTCTTCAATACCCGCTTCGCGTAAGTGTTGAAATATAGATTCTTTTAGAGCAGGGCTTTGGTCAATTAACTTGCGCGGAACAATCAACTCACCGGTTTCAACGTGGACAACGCGGTCATCACCAAACCGACCATATGAGGCCATTTTAGCGGCAATGTTCTCAAACTCGGCAATACCGTTATCACCAAATTCTTTTCGGGTATTCTGTCTTTCAAGCGTAGCAAAGTCGTCATCGGACATGACGAAATCACCAATACCCCCCGAAGGAACCTCTTCGTAATCTAATTGTTCTGCCGCGTTTGTCATTATCCTGCTCCGCTTGACAATGATAAAGGTATAAGCTCATTCATTGTACTTAGTTTAGTTCTAATCGTCTATGACGTAGTAACCGTCACCGATCCTACCGCCGAAGTTCCCACAGAACCTCGCGCATGTGGTGTATTAAGCTGTGCAATTTTTAAAAACCCACTGTGTTCAAAAACCGCACCTATCTCTAAACCACTGTCGTCACTTTGTAACTCAGTCAAAGTTAACGTGGTTGCCCGCCAAATGCCCGGTGTGTTTATCTGTTGCAAAAACACCGAAAACGAACGCACAATCTGCGCCATAAAAGGCTGATTGTATGTCTCAGGGGCGTTAGGGAACTGCGGAGGTACTAATCCTCGGGACATTACTGTCTCCCGTCAGGACGAATATCAACCCGTGGTGTGCCTAATCGCCAGCTAGTTCCAGTGCCTGTCGATTGGATTTTTAAAGCAAAGGACCGGCCACGTAAGCGCAAGTGGACTTGATCCGTAAACTGCTCTACCGGTGCTGTTGCCGATCTGGTCACGGCACTGGTCGAAGACTGTAGGTAATTCCCACCGGGAAAGTTCCTAGTCTGAAATATAAAGTTAGCACTAGGCGAAGTAACCGTAGACCCGTCAAAAGTTAAATCCGGCAATACCCTACGCATAAACACGTAGTTGTTTCCGTCGCCCAAAGACATCTGACTGCTTTCAACATACGCATCAATAGCCGTAACAGGCGCAGTACTACCGTCATCGTACCCAACCTCGTGAAGGTACAAATACCCATTACTGCCCGCGGCTATCGGGTCGTTGTTTATGCCCCGATCTAACCACGCAGTTCTGTCTAACGAGCCGTAGTACCAGACCTGCTCTTGGTAGTTGTAAACAACATATCGGTCATTATCAGAACTGGATTCAGACGGATAAAACCACCATATCTCCGAAAAGCTAGAGTTTACACCGGCTACAATCTTTTCTCGTTGAAAGTTGTTTATGTCGTTAAAAACAAAACTCTTAACAGAACAAGGGAGCTTTTGAACCTGACCGGTAAACACGTAAAACTCTTCCATGCCCATCCAAAAGACGCTTTCGTCTACCGCTACCGCCGCCAAAGGCGAAGCAATCGTTATATTGTCACCTAGTTGCGAAATACCAAAAGTAAACGGAGGGCCAATAAACTGCATGGAATGTACCGAGGTGTCGGTAAGAATAAGGATTTGTTGGCGTGTTTCAATAGCCGCAACAATCTCGGACCCAGAACCAATGCGTAAATCACCCGCAGTATTGGTAACTTCTGACTTCCACGTAAACGCATCACCCTGAGAAGAAAACCGAATTAACAACGGATCTTGAGTCCCAATAGATGTTTCAGCATCACAACCAAAAGCAATAACATGCTTGTCACGGTCCGAAACCATTACCTGTTTGGCAATAGTCGGAATAGTCGTATCTGAGCTTTGGTCCGACAAGGGCTCTGCACGTTCATTCGTTCCGGCAGATTTATCCCAGTAAAAAACTCCCGCGTCACGAGCGTTGATTATTAAGTCTTCACCGAAATTATCATGGGACCATATGCGTAAAGTAGCACCCGCTACCGACGTTGAAGAGCCCGAACTCCACGTACCACGGCTCCAAGACCCCGCACCCCAGCCCGTGCCAATTACCGTAGTGTCCAAGCCCGTGTTAATTTGATATTTAGCACGAGAACTACCTCCGCCGTTACCTGAGTCTGATGACGTAGCATTTACCGCAGTCGCCACGATAGCACCATTAACAGTAACAGAGCCAATAGTCGAAACAGTTCTAGCAGAGATAGTGTAAGAGTTAGAATTTACAACAGTGACTATTTGATATTCTTGGTTTAAAACATCCGCAGTGATAGCATCACCTAGTGTTGCCGCACCATCAAATGTAACAAAATCGTTTTCAACCGCACCGTGATCAGTTTCTGTAACGGTTATTAGCGGGGAACCGTTACCTACTTTGGCAAACGTAACGTCGCCCACGGCAGTAGTTAAACGAATTGGCGTTATATCGGTATAACCGCCGCCTTCTTCTATGTAGTATTTAAGATGTGTGCCAACGCCTATGAACCGTGAGCCGTCGAGCGCGATAAAAGGATGTAAAGAACGAGCCGTGCCTAAATAACTTAGAGAAGACTTTTTCTCCCAACCACCGATTTTCTCAGGTGTTCCAAACCTAAAGCGTACTTTATTGCAATCGAACCAACCGCCTTCGTTAGTGTACGAGGTGGTTTCGCGATTTACGCCGGGCCGAAACTGAAGTTTGGTAAGAGGCATTTTTTCTCACTTTTTAGATTTAGACTTTTTCTTACGAGCAATCTTCTCAAGTTTTTGAGTGTACGCCTCATTTACGTCAGGTGTCGATGGATCATCCGCCACATAACGACCTTTTTCATCTCTAGCTCTTTCTTTCTCCGAGGTGTCCGGTCCAAATAAAGGCCAATATATCCGAGAAAGCCAATCTTTTACAGATTTAAGCACCCGTAGCCACCACGATGATTGGCACAAGGCTTAACACATTCGATAGTTTAATTTCCATACATTACCTCTTTAAACAAAACTTGGCCCCATTCTCCAGTAAACTATGCTCCTTCGTTGGCCTTTTGTTACAGGAGTTACTCTGTGTGGAATATCGCTTTTAAACATAATTGCGCTACCAAAACTGTTAAGTTGAGGAACTTTTAATACGCCACCGTTAGTAAAAATTTCAAAATCACCACCTTCATAGCTACCTAAAGACGAGTTAATAATTATAGTAAACTTATAATCGTAAAAAGGATGGTTTGACCCGTCTTTATGCCAATCATAACTATTTTCTGTGTCATACTCGTTAAACAAAATTCTATCAGTAGCGAATATTTCGTCTATGTTAAAGCCGTAATTTAAACGATTAACGACTTGTATCTCATTATTTAACAGCTTAAAATTGCCACTTAAATGTTGCCCCTCTACATAATTAACCTTGGCAACGTGTTTTAAGTTACCACCATTACCTGATGCGTCATTACCTAACTCTTCAAAAGAGTTTTTAGACTTTATGGCGTAAATGTCTTTTATCTGTTCTTGGGTAAAAAAATCCTTCCAAAAGTAAAAGTCACAGGTACTCATTCTTTAAGAAACACTTAAAACAGGTCTAGTGCTGGGAAAGTCTGCTGTGCTAGGCCAGTCGCGGAGTGCCGTGCGGTACAAAAGTATATTATCGCGGTTAGGCCAATCCGATGTTTGACTTGCTTGATCTGTTGACGTTAGTTCCATATCACGCCACAGACGCGCCTCTTGCTCTGCTGTAAGCTCCGGTGCTGTTAGCTCAACATATTCCTCAACATAATCAAAGTTAGCTTTTACCCACGACTCGTCCCCAATAATACGAGGATTGGTTACGTTGCCATCAGCATCTTTGATAATCCATTTTTTGCTCATAATTTTCTCCTCTATCCAATTGTTAAATACATAACAACTATAAGACCTTCTCCACCTGCCCCAGCGACACATGATATACTGTCGCCGGCATTAGTATGACTAGATCCTCCTCCAGCACCTGTACCACCATCACCGCCTCTTGCGGCAAAGCCACTGCTCGTGCCGCTACTGCAAGCACCTCCTCCTGCTAAAAAACCGCCATCACAGTCGTTGACAGTGTAGTTTCCGTCAACTGAGTTTTGGGCGTGAAGAGACTTGCCCCCTCTTCCACCCCCACTTAAATAACCGTAAGTATTTCCAAACAACGGACTCATAATATCTGAATCTGCGCCGTTACCTGTATTCATATTGCTTACTGAAGCGTTAGTTCCTGCGGCTCCTGTACCAAGAACCCCTACAGCACCGCCAGTGCCATTTCCGCCACTCTGAGTTGAAAACCCGCCCCTGCCGCCCGTATTGTTAACGTCGCCATTACTGGCAGACCCGCCCGTCCCGCCATTTTGGTGCGATCCACCAACGCCTCCGTTTGCAGTAATTGTAGAGATAGTCCCATCTGTTGCGGTTGAATTGCCTCCAGTGGCCCCATCAGCGTCATCAGCCGCCCGCCCACCTCTAGCCCCAACTACAAACGTCCAATTTGTTCCAGTAGAAATAGTGACTAATTTATTAGCATAACCTGCCCCACCGCCGCCAGCGGCAGAAGTGCTGGTGTTATCTTGAGCCTCTCCTCCTCCTCCAGCCCCAATAACATGAATAACGGCTGTCCCGTTAAGCGGAGGAGTCCAAGTTTGCGACTTTGTAATCGGTATGTTTATAAGTTCGTTTCGTGCGCCTAATAAAACTGCCATTTTTTATCTCCTAATTAAAGTTCTAGCCAGCCAATGGTGGCATCAACAAAAACAAGTTGTACCGAGTTACCGCTATTTAAAGTACCATCAGCGTCTGTTGAATTTATTTTTTGACTACTAGTTCGTGCAATAGTCACAGTACCACCGCCAGTAGCTTTAAGAATTACGGTTGAACCCGCCGACCCAGATGGTAACGTGTGAGTTAAGGCACTAGCCTTGTTGCTAACGTACTGACCTTTATTATCTAAATTTGTTGCGGAAGTTAAAATCTCCCAATCATCGTATGCACCGCCCACTGCCGCAAACGATAACACGCCAGAGCCGTTAGTGACCAAAGCCTCTCCATTGTTGCCTGTGGAGCTTGGTAGCGTTAGCGTGATGTCAGCGGTAGATGCTGGGCCAGCTAATGTAACCGTGTTAGTTCCGTTATCGGAATCCTCAAAGAACTGTACGAATCCTGCGCCTGTCGCGCCGTTCTTTACGTGTAGCCCCGCGTTACCGACAATTGTGCTTACCGCCGTAACAGTACCTGCCATCGTGACGTTAACAGTGCCGGTTGGAATCTCAAGAACATCAGCGTCTGCATCGTTCTTAATGGTAACGTCGTTAGTGCTACCCTGACCTGTTAGAATTAAGCCCTCTGCCGCTGTAAATCCAAGCGCGGCTCCATCTCCTGCCGCTGTATCGCCAGTAGCCTTCAAGGTTCCTGCGGCGGTAAGATCGCCCGCTACTGTTACATTGACAGTGCCTGTTGGGATCTCAATTACGTCTGCATCAGCGTCATTCTTGATCGTGACATCGTTGGTGCTACCCTGACCTGTGAGGATCAAGCCTTCAGCGGCTGTAAATCCAAGCGCGGCTCCATCTCCTGCCGCCGTGTCGCCAGTAGCCTTCAAGGTTCCTGCGGCGGTAAGATCACCCGCAACTGTTACATTGACAGTGCCTGTGGGAATTTCCAGTACATCGGCATCAGCATCGTTCTTTATAGTAACGTCATTAGTCGAGCCTTGGCCCGTAAGTATTAAGCCCTCTGCCGCCGTAAAGCCTAAAGCGGCTCCATCCCCTGCCGCAGTATCTCCCGTAGCTTTTAATGTCCCCGCCGCAGTCAAATCTCCCGCAACCGTCACATTGACCGTGCCGGTTGGAATCTCAAGCACATCGGCATCCGCGTCATTCTTAATAGTTACATCATTTGTAGAGCCTTGACCTGTCAGGATAAGACCTTCTGCGGCTGTAAAGCCCATCGCCGCATTATCACCGGCGGCAGTATCACCCGTTGCTTCGACAGTCGATCCCGTGATCACGCCAGAGGCGGTAAAGGTAGTACCGGCTAAAGTTGCCGCAGTAAGTGCAGTGACTGTTAAATTAACATTCGCATCCGTAACCGTAGCCCCTGAACCGCCACCGTTAAACTTGATAACATAGTCTCTTCCTGCTAACAATTCAAAGTCGTTACTAGCGTTATACGTGCCTTGAAAAATTAAAATAGAACGACTGCCGCTTAAACTATTCCGCACATGAACAATTTTTTCAGCATTGTTTGGCGTTAATTGAACGTAAACCGTACCCCCAATATCACCTCCATCAACAAACTCAATATATTTATTACGTCCGTTAGAAACAGCCCCATCAGTAATTGGCAAAGAATTTGGAGAACCCGTTGAACCCGTAGCGGACAAAGTTATTGAAATAATACCGTCAACCGCTTGGTCAATTATGTCGCTATTAGTGTTAACAGTATCGCCCCAAGTACCGGATTGTTCGCCTGTACCGGGCTTTTCAATACCTAGAAAAGTTGTATATGTACTAGCCATTTTTTATCATCCTTACGCTACGACCATTTCGGTCCAAGTAGTAGTTGCATCCGGTATTACTCGACCCCAAACTACCGCGTTCCCTACCGAAGCATTAGCTTGAAGACCGGACACGCTTATCGATACTCCGGTTCCTTCAAGAACCTCTACACCATTTACCCTTGCTACCGTAACTAAACCCGAAGGCGTGGCTTGGGTGTTAAAAATTACTGTTACGGACCCTATGCCAGAGGTAGAACTAAACGCGGGAGAAGCTACACCATTACCCCATGTGGAAGCATTCCACGATTGGGTAGAGGAGTTCCATCCTTCAAACGCTGTTACCGCATTAGCCATTAGGCTATCCGTATAATCGCATTAGTAGCATTAGCCGCGGGCATTTGAATAACAAAATCGCCCGAAGAAGATGCTTTATCTGCTCCAAAATCCAATACCAATACCGCTTTATCAGCTTGAGTGTCGTTATAAATTAACGCACCACGCGCAGTAATCGTACTGCTACTATAAGTAACATCCGAAAAATCACAAAAAGCGGTTGTGCCAGAATTAGCTGGCGTTACGTTAGTTAACGCTGCGCCTCCGGTAGTGTAACCATTTCCGTTAGCCACTTCATTTGAGGTGCCATATGCTGTCGTAGACGCATTTAACGTAGCACTGTTTGTATACAGAGCTAATTTAAAAGTATTTGCACCGTTTGTGAAGTTATGTGTACCGGTCAAAAGCTCTGTTTTAAAGCTAGTACACATAAAGTTTCCGTTAAAAGCCATTATAATCTCCTAATTAATTCAGCAAGTTGCGGCTGTCCTGCGTTTTTTAGTTCATTAAAAACGGTTGTTCTGTCGCTTTTAACCGCTTCTCGCAAATAAAAAGTAACTAACGTCTTCACTTGCTCTCTATATGCTAGGGCCTGACCCTTTATCACTTCGGGAGCGTCATCGGACACATTTATAATATGGTTTACACACCTTTCCGCAATTTCTTCCGGAGTAAAGCCTCTATTAGAACAAGTTTGGACCGTAACGCCAAAATCAGTGTTTAAAAAAGCTTGGTCAGTAAACATTACTGTTTCGCCCTTATTACCATTCCGGTTCGATACTCGTCTGTAACTTCTTTGGCTTCACCAAACATTTTCAAAGCATTTAATGCTTCTGCAAACCTTTTCTGATATTCTTGTGTCATGTCTGCTTCGCCTTTCATGTAAGTATAGCATTCTACTAAACTTCCATAAAGTAAGGCTACTTCTGCGTTCTCACTTAACCACGTTGTTACCGAATCTGCACCTGCGGTCAAACTTGTGGGTCGGTAATAGTAATGTAACTCTGCCGTATAGTTAGAGTCCGGAGTAGGCCCTACTATAAAACTAGTTACATCAAACAAGGCATAACACCTTGGTGTTCCCGTAGTGGTTGAGTTAGGGTTAAACGCCTGAACAAAATCTACATCGCGATAGTCTAGAAATGTTTTAGTGCTATTTTCGGTTACAGCACCATCGGTATCGGTAGGTTGAATAGAAAAAGAAAATGGCGCTAAAAAATCGTCCGGAACCGGCAAAAACTCATTGCTTTGCGTAAACGACGCTTGAGCATTCTTACGAAATAAAGACAACTGAACATTTTTGAGAATGCGCTCTTCCGCTTGTCGAATAAACAACGGCAGGTTAGATACAAAACTAGTCTCGTCATTCTCCGTGTAGTCTTGTAAAGCTGTTTTAAGCGTTCCGAAGGTAAAGCTCATATAATTACCGTAACCTGTCCGACATTAGCCGTGGCCTTTAAAGGATTTGGAGTTAAAGAATCATTTCCCATAAACCCAACAGGGTCAAAGCCATATTGAATATTTCTTTGTTCTTCTAGCCCGGTCTGGGGACGGGCATCTTTTAATGCTTGCGGGTCAGATACTTTACGAAAAGGTCCTAATTGAGGTTGTTTGGGCTCATACTCATCTTTACCCACTAAAGCACCGTTCCACTCTTTACGCATATCTTTATACCGATATCTAAACCCAGATCGGTCTGAAATAGCGTAAGCGTTTTTTCCTGAAGCGTATTTAGCCATTACTAGGACCTGAAATACATGTAGCTAGGTGTTATGTTAAACGAAGCACGATCTCGGTCTTCCATCATTGCCCGATCAAACTCTTCTTCATATATGGTCTTTAATAATTGCACTTTATTTGGCGCACGTTTGACCGACAGATAATATGCCAGACCTGCCGCAAGACATGGATAAAACCTAAAAGGTACATCCAATGTGTTGATGGGAGAGTCCACATCATCAATTCTAGTCAAACGATTAAATTTAAGAACATCGGTGTTGTTTTCAGGCGTAGGCCAAACTTTGATAACCGGAGTTATTACGCGATCAATAAAGAATTGATTAACGCGGCCCGTGGTCGCTTTGTTTGGTATGCTTATAAAACCGTCACGGCTTAAACGAGTAAGACTATAGTCGGTATTATCTCGGGTTGCGACTACCGATAACAAATCAATCGTAGAGTTAACATCTGAAAAATCTACAACTGCCGAAGCAGTTGTTGTTACGGCGCTTGTACTACCGGTCAAAGACTCACTTAGTGAAAAAGTGCCTACAGGTACGGTAATTGCCAAAGAAGTAGAGGAAGGGATGCTAGTGATCAGCGCGGTTGCACCGCTTGTACCACCCGTTAAAGTTTCAGCTATCGAAAAACCAGAAGAAGACGCAACAGATATAGTTAAAATACCTGCCGGATAAATAGAGACACCTGTCGCCAACGGAATAGATACTTCTTGAATAGTCCAAGCGTTTAAACCCCTGTTGGCCCATTCTGCCAACATTATGTTCAAAGAACGCTTTGCTGTTTTAAGGTCGTAACCAGTACGAACCTCTAAGCCACAACGCTCAAACGCTTCCTCAATATACTCGGTAACGTCTAATTCAAAATTAGTGCTGTTAGAGGTTGTCATACCTAGTTATCCTCATCATCCTCGTCATTATCTGCGTATAAATTATCAAACACAATAGACGGGTCCGTATAACTTTCATGCCCCTCCGCAGAATAAATCTTCTGATTAGGACAAAAATCGGGTGCGCCTTCTCCGGTACGCCATAAAGCCGGACTAGTTGCCCGAACCCTGTTATTGGGCAGGGCTACTATGTTTCCGTACCACGGACCGGGCTCCGTAATATACATAACATGGCTCTGTTTATGTTGTGCGGGATCATCCGCTATATGATGATCCGTATAATCCACTGTAAACATATATCTAGAGCTATAAAATTCATGGTTAATTTTAGCAATCCAAGGACTACTGCTTACTCTATCCATTGTAATCACGGAATGATCTCGTGATTCACAATCCCACGGTTGAGCTAAATGGTCTGCCATAACTTCCGGCCATTCAGGCATTGCTATATCCGCTACCAACCCCTGTATAGGCAGTCTTGCCCACATGGCCCCACCATGTAAATTTTCATCGCCCTCTTCATCAGCTTCACAACCGGTAAAGACAACTTGAAAGCTAAGAGAGCGATCCGGTATTGTATTGACCGCTATCGCCAAAGCATGTAAATACTCACCGTGATAACGCTGATTGTTGCAAGTAAACTCTTTTCGCACCCAACATTTAAAATGAGGGATGTTACTTATTAGATAAGGCATTAAGCTTTTACTACTTTGTAACCTTTACCTTTTAAAAAAGAACGAGCCTCTGCAACAGTCATATCCGAATCTTTTTTCTTACCTTTAACCGCTCCACCGCTTTTCATGTATTTAGCAGACTTAGGGGGTTTAACCGCTCCACCGCTTTTCATGTATTTGGCGGACTTAGGGGGTTTAACAGGCCCGCCTTTTTTCATGTATTTAGTTGAACTACGCATTGAAATTGCCTCTTTTGTTATGTTCTAGACACAGAACCTTTAGTTAACTTCCTACGATTTGACATAACGGCACCACAGCCTTTTGCAACTACGCCACCTTCACTCATCTTGGTTACTTTTGCCGCTTTGGTGTTTGAAACAACTTTTTTCTTAGATTTTTTCTTTTTCTTAGCCGTTGCGGCTCTTTCTGATTTTGAAAGAGATTCCGCTTTACTGCGCGGCAAACACCTGTCCGGATTTTTAGTGTCCTTAGAGGTTCCACACGATCCTAAAATAGAACCGTCTGTTCCAATTCTAACCCAATCTTGGTCAAGCCATTTTTTTAAATCGCCCACAAGATAATCTCACTTCTTTTTAGGTTTCTTTTTCTCATAGCCTTTGCTATGGTCTTTTTTTATTTTTTCCAAAACTTTTGCTTGGCTTGCATGAAGCTTAGACGCTTTTTTTAAACCAGCAATAACTTTATCTAAATCTTTTGTAGAATGAGGCATCTTAACGTCCTTTTCTTTTACCGCCTTTAGATTTCTTGGCGTAATTAGGGTCTTTACAGTATTTAGAAGCCGCTAAATTAGCGTAAGCAGAAGGGTATGTATCAAACGTCCTTTTTGCCCAAGCCTTGCCCTCTGGACATAACTTTCCGCCCGACTTTTTCTTTACTGATCCGCCTTTTTTCAGACGTATAGGAGGACACTTCTTTTTAGCAGAAGAACCGGCACCTAAATTAACTGCACTTACCATGCCTTGCAACTCCAGAACCGTGCTGAAAACTTGTCTTTCGCCGTAGAACACTTGTGCCTAGCGCGAAAATTGCTTCGCCTAGCCGGTTGATCTTTTTTAATAGACATATTAGGGTCCCCAAACCGAACTAGTTTTATTTCAGACCCTTTTTTAGCCAAAACAGCACTTTTTTTAGCTTTATTGGGAGTCTTTTTTGGTTTGTTAAATCCCGCAAAAGTCTCCCCACGGTATTTTATTCGGCCACTGGGAAGTCTTTCAACATCTTTGGTAGTAGCCATAAAAAACCTATCTAAGCAAAAAACACTGTTATAGAAGCCATATTAGCGGCAGAGTACGTTATGTACCCTCCACCAACAAACAACATGCCATTATCAGGTATATCAGGGTATTCAGCAGTGTCCGCAGTTCCAACCGTATTAAACTGCATGTTTATTGTACCGCCTACAGTACCTTCTCTAAAGCTGATTGTTCCACCCGTAGCGGTGTTAACTGCATACATTCCTCTCAAACGCATACGACCCTCAAACATCGGGACTCCTACGTTATTTGAAGTTCCCGCAGCCACCGTACCTGCCGGATCACCAACGGCTGTAATAGAGGTGATGGATGTATAGTACTCGGTGCTGGTTACAGCACCGGCATTTCCTCCAGTAACTCGTTCAGATGCCGCAGCACCCGTTTCATCTAATCCGACAATGTCAAAAGAAATGCCTGAATCATTGCCACCCGAAGTAATGGTTATTTGTCTTGCAGCATCCGTAACATAAGGACTAGCCGTCAAAGTGAGCGCGGCATTATTCGCTACCTGTGCCGCAGTCGATATAGCAGTTGCACTTGCCACTGCCGCAGAGACAAATGTCGCTTTAACATCAGACATAAATTGCTCCTTTAGCTAATTACCCTACTGTAGAGATAGGTGTACCTACAGAGCTTGCCATCCACACTTGCTTACCGCCAGTTACAGCAGTTATACAAGTAATACGGCATCTAGAGCCTATTCCTGAACCCGCTACAAAGGTAAACGTGTCCCCTGCGTTTGTGATAACAGCGTTAGACGCAGTACCTGCCGCTAATTGCGTTTGGGCCAAGAAGGTGCTACCCGTTACAGTAGGGATAACGATAGTCGTTGTTTTGCCACCACCTACAGCAGTGGTTACCAAGAAGTCGAAATACGCGCCTTCCGTTGCAGTAGCGGCGGCGGGTAAGGTAATAACATTGTCCAGAGTACCGTGGATTAAAACGATAGCACCAGAGTCAGCGATAGATAAGGTTTCAGATATTGCCCCTGCCGCTTCCCAAGTCTTTACCACAGAGCGTTTAGCTTTAACTGCACCCGTTATAGTTGTAGCGCCTGTTACAGTAAGGTCGCCACCAACAGAAGCATCATTACTATAGGTAGAGTTTGTAGTAATTGCACCAGTTGCAGCTTTGGTTACATCTTGAAACCCGTTTTCCGAGCGGACGGGACCATTGAAAGTTGTGTTAGCCATGAGTATTTCTCCTGTCTTGGCAAGTGTCAGCCTACAAAACGACTGTCAGGGAATGTGTTAATTTTTACTATACCGTAAAAAAGAAAGGGCGGCAAGTGCCGCCCTTTCTAGTCAACATATGTTTTCTATGCGCCGGGAGTACCGAACACAGAACGCCAATCAGATACGCCGAAGCTATATCTTTCACGGGCTTTAAAACGCATGTTGCCAGTATCAAAGTCTCCTTCCATTGCCGTTTTAATCGGCGCACGGTTGAAGTATTTGAAACCATTTGGAGCATCAGTCTTGATAAAGTACGCATCCGAATCAGTAAGGAAGTGGTTAACCACTGCGCCTTCCGGCAACATTCCCATGTTCTTCATTGCGTTATTATCATTGTCTGCGGTTCCACTGCGGAGGTTAGAGTTAATTACTCGCTCTGCAATAAATTGCAGTTCTTTTGGAATAATCAACTTCATACCACGTACAGCGATCTTCAGACCGCGCTCATCTGTCAAACCTGCAATATCAATCAGCATCTGCTCAAGAGAAGTCTCGTTGAGGTCGGCTGCAACACCCAGAATGTTGGTCTGGTTGCCTGACAAAGAAGGGTGACTAGCTGAACACAAAGCCGCACCGTCACCAATCGCACTCGCACCTGTCGAGAACGCATTGTTCAAGATAGAAGCGGCTTTGATTTGCTTGGTTTGAGCCATGGAACGAGCCAGAGCTTTGGTATAGCGTGATGCCAACCGGTCATACAAATTATCTTCAATAGCTTCTTCTGTAATAGAAAATGCCAAAGCGATAGTTTCATGGGTGTAACGAGCAGTGTAAGTTTCTTGAGCATCGTCAAAGCTAACAGTACCGCCTTCGCTTTTAACAGGTGCTGTAGAAAAACCACCCAGCATTACTTCCTCTTCAAAGGCTCGGTCCGAAGACTCCTCTTCAAAGATTTCAGAATGCTCGTTTTCGTAGCGATCATACTCTAAGCCGAACAAGGCATTAAGGCCGGGTTCAAGCTCTTTCGCTAATTGTGCGCGAGAAATAGCCATGTCTTAGCCCTCCTTAAATGCCTGTTGATGTCGCAGTAGTCTGCGAATCAAACCGGCTTGTTGGTGAATTAAAGTGGGCATTAATACGAACTAGCATGGGAATACCCGCAGCCGCATAATCTTCGTTGGCATACTCTTTTGAAATGCCCACAATTCGTAACGGCAAAGTAGCCGTAGTAGCAATGGTACTTACTCCCAAAGCAGAATTAGAAACGCCCGTTGAGGTGCTTCCAGTTCTTGCAGAAGTACCGAGGCTTGCGTTAGCAAACACTGCGGCTTGTCCAGTAGCACGATCCGTCAAAGACGCATCACTAGCTACCTTAAATATCTGCATTGGGTTATCTGCAACAAAAGCCTTTACTGGGTGGTTCGTGTCAACGCTCACAGAGCCTGAACCGGGCCAGTAATTAATAAACGTAGGCTTCTTAGTGACGCTATCTACATACTCAACGCCCATCAGTACCCCTAATGCTTGCGTAGTACCACCACTGGTGGCACCTGCTTGGTCAATAACACCTGCGGCCAAAGGAACGCAGATAGCATATTGAAAAATAGCATTAGTGTTGTTGCTTGCAATCTCATACTCGGTTACACCGGTAGAATTTACACCGCTTCCAACAATACCAACTGGACGAAGACCATAGGCAGTATTTTCATTTGCCATAACAGTTTTCTCCTAGTTATACGGTCGTCACTTTCGTGGACCGCCAAAAGTTACACGAGATTGACGATCCGGTCGTGCAATCGTCATGGATGAATGTGCGTTCTCTCGCATCATATCCGAATCCACTGCGTCCATCTGATCTTGGTTTCTGCTAGAAAAATAAGCAGTCCTTTCAGCAACAGTTTCTTCTGGAATACGAGCAAGAAGTAATCCGCCTACTCCAAAAACACCTTCGTACTTACCTGAATCTATGACGGGGGATTCAAAATCAGGATATTCGTCCCGACGAACTAACTCATAACCCTCCCTCAATTTAGCACTGATGTTTTTTGCGTCGTTAAAACCTCGGGTTTCTACCCGAATCCAACGATGCTTATATCCATCAGGGGCAGGTGGTGCCTCTAACATTGACGGGGGAGCCCAAGGCTTACGCACCGCCTTTTTGCTCCTTTCTGTATTTGCGCGAGAAGCCCGCTTTATGGGTGCATCTAACTTTTCGGTTGTATCACTCATTTCACTACTCCTTCACGTATTTCGCGTATTCTTCAAGCGGCACACCCAGTTTTTTTGCTATCGCAATTTGGCTCGGGGTGAGTCGAACCTGTCTTTTCCCACTGCGCCCAGTTGTTTGTCTAGAGGCAGAAGCAACCGTTTGAGCGGCACGGCCCTTCTGTTTATTGAATTTATGCGGGAATTCTCCCGAAATTCGATTATCAAGCTCAGTATAGTAGTCATCAGACTTCGGGTCAAACCCTTCTTCTTCGACCAAACGCTTGTGTATACCAAAAGCCGCATAAGTCATTGCTTCATCTTGACCAAACCAATCGTTCTTAACGGCCCACTGTTCCGCTTTAGGGTCGGGCCTTTTTGGAGCCGCTTGCTGTTGAGGCATAGGCTGATTAACTTGAGCTTGCTGTTGCGCTTGCAGTTGTTGTTGATACCGCTGTTGTTGTACCTTGGCTTGCTGGGCGCGATCACTCTCAATAGCTAAAGAAGTTAATTGTCTTTGAGCGTCAACCGCAGCCTTGGTGTCACCAATCTCCATAGCACGTTGCATAGCTTCTTCAGCTTGTTGCTGTTGAACAGTAACCCTGCTTGTGACCTCGTTAACATAGTGGGTGTCTAAATTAGACATCCTACTTTTAAGAGTTTGAGACTCATCTTGAACCTTTTTAGCATAACTGATAGCTTCCGCTTCACGGCGCTCGGCCTCCCGCATTTTCTTCGTAAGACGGTCAATTCTTTTTTGCGTAGAATTATCGGCCTTTTTAAATTGATCTTCCTCAGAAGAAGTTTCTTCAAGCTCTGTGTTTTCTACCTCAACGTCAACAGATACATCGTCACCAACGTCAAGTTCAATTTGTTCAGCTTTTTCTGTATTCATTAAAATCATCCTCTAAAAATGCAAAACGTCTTCAGGATCTAAAATTTTGGCTAAAACTTCGTCGTCATTAAGAATACGAACCTCGCCCCCATCAATTGAAAATCTTGATCCAGAATATCTAGCAAACATTACCCAATCTTTTTCCTCGCACCAAGGACCATTTGGAAACTTTTCAGGGTCCTTATAAGCAAGAGATCCAACTTTTAACACGTATCCAACTTGCGTTGAAACATGTTGTTGTTCAACCATTTGATCAGGAAGATAAATGCCACCTTCTGTTTGTCCTTTACCACGGTAAGGTAATATTAGAATGCGCCATCCCGTAGGAGATGGGAGCCTATCTAACAAAGTTTGACCAATGTTTTCTGGACGAAGAAAAGGTTTTTCAACGTATGCTTCTGTTAAAGATGATGCTTCTTTTTCCGAATTCTCTTTTTCAGATTCAAGCTGAAAAGAGGCGTTTGGTGCGGCAGAAAGGTCAATTTCTGGTTTAGTCATTACTACGCTCCTGTTTATCTAGCAGGTGTTTTAATTCCTGTTCCACATGATTTAGAGCGTCCATATTGCCCATAAGCTCACGATATTGCTCCATAGACTTCACATTGCCATACATCATTAAATCAACAATACTCTGTCTTCTATCCCTAATTATTCTAAATACTGCCTCCGCAATATATATCTCATCCATTCTTATATGTCCGCATATTGTCTTTTAAAGTAGTAGTTTATCCTAGCATATCTTATACGGGAAGGGCTACCTACTTTTTAAATATGTGACCACTCTTCTCCTAACCAAAGTAAAGCTTCCGCCTCTCTTCTACGAACCAGACCATCTAAAACTTTACCTCCTGCTTTGTTCCACCGTTTTATTTGATGAGGAACATCAGAAAAATTATTGCTGTTAATCCGCATAAGCAAAGTACTTTCGCGTAGGTTAGTTGGACCAAGATTGAACGTCCAAGCCACGAGCGAATCGAATTGGTTTTGATCCAAAGGCGTGTTGACATGTTTGTGTACATACTTTTCAAATTCAAAAAGATCTTCCTCTAATATTTCATCGGCTTCTTGTTGAGTAATTTCATCTCCTTCAACAACACCTCCCGTATGCCCGTAACCAATGGTCCAAACATCTGCGCTGCACTGATATGCTTTTAGCTTACAGCCTTCAAATTTTTTAATAAGGGCTATGCCCTCGCCACTAGTCTTCATTTAGCTTATCAACTCTTTCTTTTAATTGCTCAATAATAAGACGTTGTTCTTCTATCTCAGCCTTTTGCTCTAACATAAGAACACGGATACGCTCTTCATCTGAACTATTAGTTACAGGGAAAGGTACAATCATTTTTCTCTGCTCACTTTCTGTACTTTCTCGA
>Ga0207905_1000109_pt1 | contig 37528 bp, 34 predicted proteins | sample LinPmetageLP49_FD_184060 | JGI IMG/M metagenome (GOLD analysis project Ga0207905, IMG submission 184060) | Marine viral communities from the Subarctic Pacific Ocean - LP-49 (SPAdes) | ecosystem: Environmental > Aquatic > Marine > Oceanic | place: Pacific Ocean | collected 2011-08-27 | reverse complement strand
GCTAAAAGCTAAAAGCTAAAGGCTAAAGGCTAAAGGCTAAAGGCTAAAGGCTAAAGGCTAAAGGCTAAAGGCTAAAGGCTAAAGGCTAAAGGCTAAAGGCTAAAGGCTAAAGGCTAAAGGCTAAACAAGATAAAAATAAAAGCGTTGCTCAAGGGCAATGCTTTTTTGTATTTATCGCTTTAGTACTTTAGCATTCCTGCCGATAGTTAAATTAGTAACAAATAACATTATGGATAATAAACCGTGATACAGCTAAATATACACTCAGCCTTTGACGTTAAAATTACAGCCGAAAAAACAAATATTACACAACAAACAAAAGACACAACAAAAAATCAGAACAACACTGATTATCAATTATCAGACAAAGAACGCAATAAACTCTCAGGAAAAGAGGCTGAGCAAAACGCTGAAAAAGCAACAAATTCAGAAATGCCTGAATATATCGCAAAAATGATAGAGCAACTTAAAGAGCTCAAACAGCAGCTTGAAGAACAAAAAGAGCTACTCTCTCAATTAAAAACTCAATCCGATCCGGAAGACGAGGTCATACAAGCACAAATTGAAGCACAGGCAAATATCGTTTCATCAACACAATCTCAAGTAGTCGCGCTGGTACAAATGATTAGCCAAGCCATGAAAGACGCCGGTATTACTGACGCAGGTGCACTTGTTAGTGCCATTGTTTGAATTTTCAGAGCCAAGTATTCAGCGTTATACAAATCTACCTTACAAAGGCGGCTTTATTTTTATCATCGGCTTATTATTTCAATGATAAATATGCCTACCCTAGCGGTTAAAAAACCACGTTGTGCTTGCGTTCTCACTCTTCATCTAACAGTGCTTGCTGATAAATTTTATTAAACTGTTCAGCAGGTAAGTCAGCCGCAAAGTGGTATATAAGCGCTTTATATTCATCGCTTTGAATTAATTTTGAGAGTGTATTATTAAAGTTCTGCATAAATTTTATATTTTCTTCACTGCGCTCACACATTAAATGCCCAACAGTAAACGATGTTTTTAATTTCAAATCAAAGGAGTGAATATCAGCATCTGTTATATCGTGCCAATACGTGGCTACATCGCTGGGGTATTCAATAGACGCATCAAACTCTTGCAACTTCGCTAATTGTTGTAATCTAGAGAATATATTAGTGGGAGCTGGTTTTATTTTAGTTTTATCTACCTCTTCAAGTAGAGACATAATGTCTTTGGAGAATATTCTGAATTTTGATAACCCCAACCTTAATCCACTTTGTGACACCAACTCGTCTAAATTTTTTATATGTTTAAATTGAGCCAAGTTATTTGGAGAATAAAGTCGCGGTGCGAGATACAAAGAAAACGGCTTTGATATTAAATAGCGGCTTGCTCGTTCTGGCGTGTTAATTTTATTGGCGAAACAATGACTAATGCCAAATTGCACCTCAACATTGGTATCTGGCGCTTTTACAAACTCAATTCTGTAATCTCGCATTTCAGCCAAAATTAACTTATAAAGCTGCGCGTCGAGTGATTTTCCTTCGGTAACTGAGTTCAGTCGTAGCAAAGACTCATCGTTACTACTCAATACAATTTTTGTTTTATTTGCGTCAAACTCTGCAAAACGCGTATTTTCATAATCTGATTTATATAATGCCTGCAACCTTCCCGATGATTTTAATTTTGGCATTGTTTGGTCAAATCTTCGCGCCAAGGCTTTCCCTTTTTCATTATTCGAAAAGGCTAAATAAATAGGCCTTGCTGGCACAACCTCTACATAATTAAGCTTTGATTTGTACTCTTTGGGAATGTTGTAGTCAAAATCAACGAAAGCATCTATGCGTTTATTGAGTAGCAGTGCCACTGCGTTTTCAATAGTAGAAGCCGGGTAATAATCGTGTGGGTATTCAATAAACTTATCGAAATTGTAGCCATCAAGCCAGCTTAATACTTTGTTGTTTAAATCAGACAGTTTATTAAACTTATGAGCAGAATCTACAAAATACGCATTAATTGGGTAATCGTAGTCTAAATACCAATTAGGATAATAAGCTAAAGGAATATCCTCTTTAGCAACACCAACAACAATATCATATTGTTTTTGTTCAAATAAATTGGTGATTCGTTTGTAAGTACTAAAATCGAACTCGAGCTGTTCATCCGCATAAACTTCTTTTAATAATTCAATATAAACGCCTGTTTCATCCGGATTAGTGTAATCAACCCAGTGAGTCACGCCCACTTTTACAGTAGCAAAAGCCGAGTTTATAAAAACATAAGAAAAAACAAACAACAGTAGTAGGTATTTAGCCAAGCGCATTCTCCCAATCACTTAGTTTAATATATGCACCCCCTGTGTACTTTGCAAACTTAGGTTTTAGCTCAAGGTTCAAGGTTCAAGGTTCAAGGTTCAAGGTTCAAGGTTCAAGGTTCAAGGTTCAAGGTTCAAGGTTCAAGGTTCAAGGTTCAAGGTTCTAGGTTCAAGGTTCAAGGTTCAAGGTTCAAGGTTCAAGGTTCAAGGTTCAAGGTTCAAGGTTCAAGGTTCAAGGTTCAAGGTTCAAGGTTCAAGGTTCAAGGTTCAAGGTTCAACAAAATAAAAACAAAAGCGCTGATCAATAACAACGCATTTAGTAACAGCTTTGCTTAAAAGTCATGGAAAAGTTTGTGATAGTAATATCTTAGGTAATTTGTTAAAACTATATAAATTAAATAAATGAGCGTGACATAGTAGAAACCTGCGCGACGCGCGGACTAGAAAATAGTAAGGTGCAAGGAGTAAATATTAAGCGAATGAGCAATATTAATTTAATTGATTTACGCATTAAAATAATGCTAGAAGTTTTAAGCTTATGCTCAATAAACATCTCTGATGATTTTAATTCTCAAATTATTTCAATACTCGAATTAGACAATATCCGTGACTATGGATTTGTAATAGATTCTTTGTATCTGCTCGAAGATACTCAACTAGCTAAGGATGACTTCTACAATCATGGAATCAATATACATGAATCGAGAAACGAAAAATTTGGTGAAGCATACTTACGCATGTACGGAATATTCAATGCCTGTTATCTTCAGCTACAAGCTTTAATAGCACTATCTTCTAAATTAAAAATACCATTTTCAAAGAGTGAGGCGGACCAGTTACCAATCTTTCTATTTAGGACGTATTACGCTTCACACACCGTAAACACAGGATATAGCTCTGATAGACGTTCTTATATTCTCGACCGACATGCACTATTAAATGGTTCTGTTGAAGGCTATTCGTCAAATACAAAGGGTGAAGATCATTTTGTAAAGGCAGACATCCTCGAACTCTTATATGAGTGGGATCATTTCCTAGCCAAAAATCTTAAATCCATGTCATCAAAGTTTACTGATAAAATTGAAATTATTCCTCACGATGAATTCGATTTATCTAAGATCTCGGAGCTTATTAAGTCAGAAGCTGAAATAGAAGCATAATGCACCTAACAAGCAACTAATCAGGAGAAATAACTATTGGTTTTAGGTAAATCGATAATGCGATGTTTATTTTTATTATATCTGTTTAGATTTGGCTCTTCTGCTGCATCATGCATTCAAACTGATGATCAAGTTGCAGCATGGAACTTAAAATACAATCATTTATTTAATGTAAGTGTACAGCAAAATAATAGTTCATTTTCCGTTACAGTATATTTACCAGAGAAAATTAAAGAAGAGATGTTTAATTTTGTTTGGGTTGCAGTAGGTGAGCAAGATGACCCACTATTTGCCATACCAACAACTGTGGTCAAAGAAGAAGGAAAGACAAAAGCTTGGTTTATTGCTAAACCTCTTAATGGCGAAAAGTATGCATTTATTTTTAGCTATGGAAAAGGTTGCGGCATTGAAATTGAAGTACCTGTTGAGTTTAAAGAAAAAACATAACAACCATAATGGAGTTTGAAAATGAGAAAAGAGTTCGAATTCACGGTCAAGGGTCATAAAATTAAAATTGTTAACTCATGGTTTGGTGGTGTAAAACTATATGTTGATGGCGATTTTCGTGATCAACATTCTACTTTTATTGCTAATGGCAAAACGGCACTTCTTTCAGCTAAACTTGCTGACCTTGGTATTTTAGAGATTTTCCCCATATCTGCTTTAATATCTGTAGAAATGGATGCATTTTTAATTACGGACGATGAAAGGTTGCAAGTATACAGCTCACATAAGCGTTTAAACTTAACACAGCAGCGATTAGCAAAATAAACACATAGGTAAAATATGAAACTATTAATGGCCCCTTTATTACTCCTTATTGCTGGATGCAGTAGTGTTGCGCAAAAAGATGAACAATATTCGCCGTGCTCTGAGGCATGGTTTAACTATGTTGAACAGCAAATTAATACCGGTGACGGTTATGGACATGGGCCAGACATTGGCTCTTTAGAATGGCGCTCTGCGATCATGTTTAAACTCGGTATTAGAGATAAGCCAAATGTACCAGAATTAAATACACAGCTGTGGTGTCAGTTTATTGATGAAAATTATATTTAAAGCCAGCTTAACTTTATGAGTTGAAATTTGTTTAGTTAGGTTGGGTTTATAACCCAACCTTGTATCTACGTAATATAACTTAACGCAGAGCAGCTTACAGCTGCTCTTTAACTAATCCCCAAATACTTATGTACTTGAATTGATAAGCGCCAGTTTTTAGCGATACAAGTATCAATGGCTAATTTAGTGGCTGAGGTTTTTTGGCTGATTGGCTGCAAATATACCAGTTTTGGGTTTACGCCGGTGGCGGTAAATAGCTCTTCCAGTTCTTCTACGTGTTTTTGCATAGCAACCGGGTGTTTAATTTCATCGGCGCGTTGCATAGCACTGCTCAATACTTTGTAACCACCGCGCATATTAATTTTTGGCGATACCGTGACCCACGTTTGTGCAGGGGCGAGTATTTCGAAGGTGCCACTGGTTTCTATTTGTGTGCTAAAGCCATGATCATGCAGTAAATTACATACTGGGTTCAAATCATACATGCAAGGTTCGCCACCGGTTATAACAACATGCTTGGCGGTATAGCCACGGGATTTAAATAACTCCAGTACCTGCGCTGCACTGGCCTCGGCCCAATGATCTGAGTCGGCTTTTTTTTCTACCGTGTCATCAAGTGATACTTTATATACGTTATCAACATCCCAGGTTTGCTTTGTGTCGCACCATGAACATCCCACAGGGCAACCTTGCAGGCGTAAAAAAATAGACGGCGTACCAGTAAAACTCGCTTCACCTTGAATGGTTTCAAACACTTCATTAATTTTGTACAAAAGAAATCTCACTTACAACCTGACGGCAAAATTGTTACTATTAGAAATCACAAAGCACGGTGCAAAAATTGTCATTTATGCCTTGGCCGTGTAGTATATCGCGCCCTGATATAAACCTCTATCAAAACTAAAGAGCAAACCACGTATGACGCAAAAAGTAGTTGTTATTTATTCCGGCGGTATGGACTCATTTACTGTATTAAATAAAGCCCTGCAGCAAGGCCATGATGTTTATGCCCTCTCGTTTGATTATGGTCAGCGTCATGTTAAAGAACTTAAAGTCGCCGCCAGCGTATGTGAAAAGCTAAATGTCCCGCACAAAATTGTTGATATATCGGCAATTAATCAGCTTATTGGTGGTTCGTCGTTAACAGACGATATTGATGTGCCAGAAGGCCATTACGAAGAAGAAAGCATGAAAAGCACCATTGTGCCTAATCGCAACATGATTTTACTTTCTTTAGCGGTAGGTTATGCGGTGTCGCTTAAAGCAAGCAAAGTATATTACGGTGCGCATTCGGGCGATCATGCTATTTACCCAGATTGCCGCCCTGAGTTTGTTAAAAAGATGGATGATGTGTGTCGTATTGCTAATTACGATGCGGTAGAAATTTTTAGCCCGTATTTAAATAATACTAAAATCGATATTTTAACCGATGGTATTAAAATGGGATTAGACTACAGCCAAACATGGACCTGTTATAACGGTCGTGATAAGGCCTGTGGCAAATGTGGCGCTTGCCAAGAACGTTTAGAAGCCTTTGAGCTGAACAACGTAACCGACCCGCTTGAATACGAGTAAAGTTTAAAATAAGCATACTATAAGGCTACCAAGGGTAGCCTTATAGTATGAAAAAACATTAAAGCCAGCGTTTTACCCGCGATTTGTAATCCTCAAATTGCTCACCAAATAACTGATGTAACGCCCGCTCTTCGGGAATGATTTGAAACAGCGTTAAATAACCAACGTAGCCCACAATACCTAAAAAAGCCCAAATAGAGCTTAGCCACACGCCCCACCCCGCCAGTATAAAAGCAAAGCCTAAATACATAGGGTTACGTGAGAGTTTATATACCCCTGAGGTAACTAAGCTTGTTGCTTGCTCAGGTTTATTTGGTAGTACCGTGGTTTTGGCTAAACGAAAACTGACGACCCCAGCAATACAAAAGAAACAACCTATGGCGACTAATCCTAATGCTAGGTAAGTTATGAAGGCGGTAAAGTCTATTACTGTGTAATGCGCAATCAGTGCCATAACAGCAGCGAAAAATACCACAACGACAACCGGTGGAATTTTATTATTTAACATACCTATTCCTTGTATCGATTAAAAAACTACATGGTTACTATATGGTGGCGGCGCAAATAATAACAATGACTTTATAAATACAAATAAAGTTACAATTTATTGCCTTTATCGGCGCTTAATTATGGTTATAATTTAAACTTAAAATAAAATTAAAGGAAGTAATTATGTCTGGCACAACAATGATAGTTCTCATTGTACTTATTTCTGTAGGTTCGGGGGTTATTTACGATATGTATAAAAAGCACCTTGAATTTAAACATAAAGTTCAAGACAACAATCAAGATGCTCATAAGCAACTAGCAGAAGTAACCGCGCAAGTGACTGAACTCAAACAGCGAGTACAAACACTTGAAGCCATTGTTACCGACTCAAGCTATAGCGTAAAACAAGAAATAAACAAACTATAGCTGTCCCTTAGTTATAAATAATTAGGGTATAAATGTGCATTTTCTGGCTGCTCTATACCATGGGCAGCTAAAAACCCGCCAATGGCTTGTCCACACCCTTGGGGTGCCCTGCCGCTGTCTATTTCAAAGTTTAACTGATTCGCCTCTTGCTTACCCATAGAACATAAACTAACTGAACTTGGTGAACGCATGGCAATGCTTAGCTCCCCGACCTGCTCTGCGTGTACATCTTTACTAAAGCGCGCAAAGCCTTGGTATTTAAAATGCTCACTCACATACTCGTTACTTACAGCAACAAGTGCGGCAATAAAGCTATGTAAAAAGCTGTTGGTTGTTGCATCAGGTGCTAAAAATGACAAGGTTTTATTATTAAATTCGCTTAGCTGACAACTATCGCAATGAAGTTTAACCGTATACACCTGCTCGCCGGTGATTATGGCTTGGCAGTTAATTAGCGCAATTTTATTATCCGCAAACACCAGGCGCTCTATCAGGTCGTTCAATGGAATATTTTTAAACGATGTGCTTTTAACAAGCTCAGGGTTTTGCGCCATAACAGGTAAATCATGATGATTATTAAACGGCGTGCTGGTTGCGCCTTGATGCTGCAGCTGAAAAAGCTCTCTTACTTCATGCTCGCGTGCCACTTTCAATGCTAAAAATGCTGTTTGAATAAGCTCTGAGGTTGGCAAATTTTGCTCTACTGGCCAGCGACGACCAAACAGTAACTTTTTTGCTTTGTTCTCAGCACGGTAATTATCTGGACTAAGTACCGCCACTTGCAGATAAATATCACTGTTTTTTTCTGCAGCTAACACACTAAAGTGAGTAGAAAAGCTAATGTCGTTAAGCACTTCATTAACGCTGGCTAGCGTATGTTTGTAACGTAAAAAATGCTGGGGAACAATCCAATTATTATTGGCCAGTTGTACTAACGGCGCATACGAAATCGGTTGCTCGTAACTGTGTTGCCACTTTTGCCCATCGCCTAATAATGGCTCAATTTTTATATTTTTATCTGACATATATAAACCAAATAAATCCGCCTGATGGCAAGATATTAACTATGAAGCACTTTACGTAGTTAATCACAAAAACCGATCACACTGACAGGAGTATTTAGCATTCAAATACTCGTTGATACTCTGTTATAACTTTTTGATAGTAAAGTCTATCTTTATTGAGCATTCGAGTATAATGGTTAAGCAATTGCTGCTGATATTGATGATGTTGTGGATTGTGTTTATCCCACATTTGAGCACCGGTTTGAGTGAGTGTTTGGCTAGCATTTACACTAACGTATAATACTTCGTAAAAACGTTTTTTTTCAACAATAATTTGCTCGTTTTCGAGCTTTAAATTACAGGCTTTTAAACCTTCGCGCACTTTGTAAAGATGCTGGATGGGGCAAATAATAAAACTGAGTTGGTGCAAGCTTTGCGGGTTGTTGGCAATAATTTGTTCAATAAGCTTTAAACATAAATCGCCCCCCACACCAGCAATAACCACCACTTGCTTTGCAGCTGTTGGCAATTTAATTTGCGCAACATCTTCGCAGCGCACTTGCCATGAAGGTAAAGATTTACCTTGCTCAAATTGTTGCAGCGACTGTTCGAGCGCTTCCATTAACGTTGGAATAATATCCACAAAATTTATATGTTTTGCTATACCGCGCTCAAGTAACGCCATCCCTAAAAAGCCATGATCGCAGCAACAATCCCAAACAATATCGTAAGGCTCTGTAATTAATGAATTGATGGCGTTTAAACGTTTACTCAGTTTCATTTAACTCACTATGTTTTTGTTTTGTACACCAATGCTTTTAAGCTTTTATCGCTATCAATTTCAATAAAGCGATCAGTCGGTTCTAGGCGTTTAACAAACTCAATAGCACCTTGAGTATGTTCTTGAATAAGTGCTTTAAAGTCGTTTTCTGAAAGCTCTGGGCTATTAGCGCATAACAACAGCTGTGTAGTATCGTTTAAAAGCTCAGGAAGTCTGCGCAGCACTTTTTGGTAGTCTTTTGTTAATATAAAACTGCCTTTTTGAAAGCTAGGTGGATCAACAATAATTAAATCAAACGGTGCGGCTTTTTTTAGCTTACCAAACGACTTTAAAATATCATGCGGTAAAAAACTGACGCCCCTATCAACATTGTTTAATTGATGGTTTTGCTTACCGACTTTTAACACGCCTTTGCTCATATCCATGTTCATCACATGATCGGCACCGCCGTGCATAGCCGCTACCGAAAAACCACAAGTATAAGAAAACAGGTTAAGTACTTTGGCGTGTTTACTATTTTGCATGACAAACTCACGGCCTTTTCGCATATCTGGAAAAATACCGGTGTTTTGCTTACTCATTAAATCAACCAAAAAACGCACACCATTTTCGGCTACGCTATGGCGCGCGGGCAATTGCCCGTGAACAAGGGTGTTATGGCTTTGTAGCCCCGCTCGCTGCTGATACACCAATGCAGTAATTAGCTCTGGATGATGTTGTTGTGCCCACTGCCATAATGTATCGGTGAGCGTAGTGAGTGTTACCTCATCAATTTCACTGTATGACACCAAAAACAAACTCGGTGGATAAAAGTCTAAGTTAATATGGCTTAGCGCTTCTACGCTGTGGCCGCGACCATGAAATACGCGGCATAATTCGTTATCTGCAAAAGGCGTGTCTGCTAATGCATTAATAAGAGGAGTAAAATCGATTGTCATTTAATTAATCAACTGTTGTTGTAGTTCATGTATTTCATCGCGTACAGAGGCGGCTTTTTCAAATTCTAAATCACTGGCGTAGGCATGCATTTTGGTTTCAAGCTGCTTAATTTGCGTGGCAATTTCTTTCGCACTAAGAATTTTTTTAGACTCTTTACGAATAAGCTGTAAGTTATCTTGTGGTGAAGCATCTTCACCTACATCCATTACATCGAGTATCTTTTTGATCAGTGCTTTAGGCTCAATACCGTGCTTAACATTATAAGCATGCTGTATATCGCGGCGTCGCTGGGTTTCATCAATGGCTTTGGCCATCGACTTAGTGATTCTATCACCGTATAAAATAGCACGACCATCAAGGTGGCGCGCAGCACGGCCTATGGTTTGAATAAGCGAGCGAGCTGAGCGTAAAAAGCCTTCTTTATCGGCATCTAAAATAGCTACTAATGCCACTTCTGGCATATCTAAACCTTCACGTAGTAAGTTAATGCCTACTAACACATCAAACACACCGGCACGTAAATCACGAATAATTTCGACCCGCTCTACGGTGTCTATGTCAGAGTGTAAATAGCGTACTTTTACATTATGTTCGCTTAAATAATCAGTTAAATCCTCAGCCATGCGTTTGGTCAGTGTTGTTACTAACACGCGCTCGCCTTTTTCAACACTTTTATAAATTTCTGAGAGTAAGTCATCAACCTGATCGCCAACCGGGCGCACTTCTATTAATGGGTCAAGTAAGCCGGTTGGACGAATAACTTGTTCAGCAACCTCGCCATTGCTGCGCTCTAATTCAAAATCACCCGGTGTGGCCGACACATAAATAGTTTGCGGTGCAATGGCTTCAAATTCTTCAAAACGCAGTGGACGGTTATCCATGGCCGAGGGCATTCTAAAACCGTATTCAACGAGGTTTTCTTTACGACTTCTATCGCCTTTATACATAGCGCCAATTTGCGAGACAGTTACGTGCGATTCATCAATAATCATTAATGCATCGTCGGGTAAATAATCGAGTAATGTTGGCGGTGGATCACCAGGTGTACGCCCCGATAAGTAACGACTGTAGTTTTCAATGCCTGAGCAATAACCAAGCTCGGTCATCATTTCTATGTCGTATTGGGTACGCTGCGCAATACGTTGCTCTTCAACTAATTTATTAGCGCTGAGTAATTGTGCCCTGCGCTCTTTAAGCTCAACTTTTATTTTTTCGATGGCTTCGAGTATTTTTTCTCGTGGCGTTACATAGTGAGTTTTAGGGTAAATAGTTGCACGCACTATATGTTTTTCAACAGCACCAGTGAGGGGGTCAAAAATACTTAGGCGTTCAACTTCATCATCAAACATTTCTACACGTACTGCATAGGTATCTGATTCAGCGGGAAATATATCCACCACTTCGCCGCGAACACGATATGTACCACGACTAAAATCAATATCGTTACGGGTGTATTGCAGCTCTGCAAGGCGGCGCAGCATATCGCGCTGGTCGACTTTTTCGCCCACTTTTAAAAGCAGCATCATTTTCATGTATGAATCAGGATCGCCCAGACCATAAATCGCCGATACCGACGCAACGATTATGGTATCGCGACGCTCTAACAGCGCTTTAGTGGCGCTGAGCCGCATTTGCTCAATGTGTTCATTGATGGATGCATCTTTTTCAATAAAGGTGTCGCTGGCTACCACGTAGGCTTCTGGTTGGTAGTAATCGTAGTAAGATACAAAGTACTCAACTGCATTATGCGGGAAAAATTCTTTCATCTCGCCGTATAATTGCGCCGCTAAGGTTTTATTGTGCGCCATAATAATAGTGGGGCGATTTAAATCACTAATGATGTTAGCCATCGTGAAGGTTTTTCCCGTCCCTGTTGCGCCCAATAAGGTTTGATGAGCAAGCCCTGCTTCTAAACCTTCGCACAACTGAGCGATAGCGGTAGGCTGATCCCCAGCGGGTTTAAATTTTGATTCTAACTGAAAATGATCGCTCAATGACTACACTCCTGTAATGCTTGACTGCTTAACGCTTCAATTTCTTTCATAAACCACTTATAGGCTACAAGGGCTGTGAATAAATTACCAATGGCCGCGCCAATAAACAAGCCGATTAAACCTGCCAGTTCATTCCCGATATACGCAAAGGGAACATAAAAAATAAATAACCGAATTACGCTCAAAACTAAGGCGTTCATGGGTTTGTGTAAAGCGTTAAACGAGGAGTTGGATAAAATGATCACTCCTTGCAAGCCATAACTTAATGGGATGGTATAAATAAACAGTTTTATGACATCAACAACGGCTTGCTCCTTACCAAATATTTCACTGATGACGCCTGAGAACATAATTAATAAAATATAAATAACAAACTGCCATAACATCACAAATTTTAAGGTTCCTAGGTAGGCATCCTTTACGCGAGAAAAATGACTGGCTCCAAAGTTTTGACTAATAAAAGGTGGCAAAGTCATCGATAATGCTAATACCACCAAACTCGCTATTGATTCTATTCGACTCCCTACTCCAAAAGCAGCCACAGCCTCTGGACCATGATGTGCAACCAATGCTGTCATTACTGCCATAGCAACCGGTGTTAGCATGTTAGCACCTGCTGCGGGTAAGCCTATTTTTAATATTTTACGAATAGCTCCAATAACCGTTTGCGACCCTGCTTTTAAACTCAATAAGCGCTTTTTAGCAATTAATAAGTATAAAATAATTGCCACAGCAACTGCCCATGCTATAACACTGGCGATGGCGGCTCCTTTAATGCCAAACGCAGGAATGGGGCCAAAACCAAAAATAAGTACAGGATCGAGTACCGCATTGATAAGCCCCGCTCCACCCATAATAATACTCGGTGTTTTAGTATCGCCACTGGCACGCAGTACAGAATTACCAATCATCGGGGTAATTAAAAATACACTGCCTAAAAACCAAATACTGATATATTCATGAATGAGCGGTAATACTTGCTCCCCAGCTCCGAGTAAAGTAAAAATAGGATCAATTAATAAATAGCCACACGCAGATAAAACCAACACTAATACCACCGCAATCAACAACGATATACTGGCATCAAAACGCGCTTCTTCAATATTGTTACTGCCTAATGCTTTTGCTATTACCGCTGAGGTACCTATGCCTAAACCAATCGCTAAACTAATAACGGTAAAAGTGACGGGAAATGTAAAGCTCACTGCAGCAAGCGGCTCAGTACCCAATAAGCTAATGAAAAAAGTATCAACTATGTTGAACATCATTAGGGTGATCATCCCAAAGATCATCGGAATGGTCATTTTCTTTAATGTAGGCAAGATTGGGGCGGTGAGTAAATCAGGGCGAGTATGTGATTGAGAATGTGCGCGCATAAAATAAATAAGCCTCTTTTACTGAACGGCATATTTTAAAGCATCCGAGCTGTTCAAGCCATGCTTTATTAAATCTAAACAATTAATTAAACGTTTAATCTACAAACTGTTATTTTTATGCCTTTGTAAACAAATTTTGCGCTAACACACTAAAAACCAAATAAAATACATTTATGTAACTTTTGCAACATTTATTTTTTAGGTTTTGTTGATTTATCACACAGTCAGAGACTGTGTTTTATCGTCACGAAAAATTTTATTTATCGATTAAGTGAGTAACTTAGCTGAATCGTAAGCTATTGTTTTTAAATGTATAAAAAAAAAGCTTTTAAATACTTGAAATCGTTGTAGCGCCCTACAATGCTGGGGGTGCTGATGTTCTTAAAGTTTCATAAACAGAGTTATCCACAGAAACCGTGGATAACTCAATCAACCCCACGTTTATAAAGGGCTACAACCGAGTGCTAAATTGTCTGATCATTTGGTTTTTTCCGTTACCAATATGCAAACAGCATTGTATGCCCCTGTTATGTGTATGAAGGTGATTTTTTCTTAGACTAATATCAGTGAGTAACACACTCAAACAGGTAGCTAACTCATTGATTGTTTTATTTTTGTACAAAGCATTGCTGCTGCAGTCAAAATTTATATTATGTTTTAGCGCTATTTTAGTTTACGTAACTAATACGCATTTAGTTCAACCGTTTTAACGTACCAAAAATAAAAAGGAGCCATTTATTTTAAATAAGTTAATTATCGCTTTATAAAAATACAGGAAATAGAACGCGTTTTTGCTATTAAAAGCCGTTTTCTTAAATTTTACTCATCACTTTATTAGCTCAAATTACAAACTTCATGCAAATATTACCCTGTTTTTATAAAACAATATCACTGCGCTTTACTTAAATAGTGTTACAAAACGCGCAGATTGCACATAAAAACAACGAATAGACCTCTTTTTTGAATTTATGATCTTTTATATGTTGACACTTTGCTATGCGGTCATTAATATTTCGCCCCGTTGAAAGGCAAGACGCTTCCCCCTTAGCTCAGTTGGTTAGAGCGACGGACTGTTAATCCGCAGGTCCCCCGTTCGAGTCGGGGAGGGGGAGCCAAGTTTTTCAGCCATAAACGATTCCCCCTTAGCTCAGTTGGTTAGAGCGACGGACTGTTAATCCGCAGGTCCCCCGTTCGAGTCGGGGAGGGGGAGCCAAGTTTATGTTTATGATGTAGTTCCCCCTTAGCTCAGTTGGTTAGAGCGACGGACTGTTAATCCGCAGGTCCCCCGTTCGAGTCGGGGAGGGGGAGCCAAGTCATAAAAAGTATATTTTAGTTCCCCCTTAGCTCAGTTGGTTAGAGCGACGGACTGTTAATCCGCAGGTCCCCCGTTCGAGTCGGGGAGGGGGAGCCAATTTACTACAATCACATAGACATACCCTCCAATTTGCTCTACCATTCTTCTTTTAAAATAAAAACTTTTTTGCTTAAAAAACTAACCATTTGATAACTATTGATATCGAGCTATAATTAGTTTAATAATCATGAGGTTGTGTCCTCCCCCATTTGACATAAAAAGATTAAATAATGGCAGCTTTCAAAAAACTTATTCTTATACAACTGTTAGCTTGGCTGGTACTTGTTTCCGCTGGTAGTTATTTTATTAGCCAAAATTTTGATAATGCCATCGGCAACGCTCAAAAAAATGCACAAGCGACCGTTGAGCAATACATTAAAAATCTCTCTGCGACAGATATATCAGCAGAAAATCTTAAAAATACGCTTGCAACTAGTGAAACCTTTTCAAATTTTGTTTTACGTGACTATCAAGGCGTTGAAGTATTTTCGGTTAACAATGCAGTGCAATTACCTTTTATTGCTGAGCTTATTCAATCTAGTAGCAACTCAGTACGTCCTCAGTACGCCACAAATAATAACGCCGATATAAAAATTGAATTTAAATTAAACATTACTCACTTGGGTGAGCAGTTTCAAACCGCGTTTTTTGTTATTTTAATTGTTAGCACCCTACTCGCCCTAATACCTATTATATTGATGAAAACCATTGTTAAGCACATTAATGACAATATATGTACGGACGTTGCTGATGTTATTGATGTATATATCAATCAAAACCAACTAGGTGATGATTTTGCAACTAAAATTGATTCACCTGAGTTAGCTAAGTTAGGGAAAAGTTTAATTCCTAGCTTTAATCGTTTATCGCACTTTTTAAAAAGTAAAAACGACAATATAAAAAATGCAGCCCACGATATTAAACGTGAAGCCTACAAAGACGGTGTTACTGAATTAGGTAATCGCAATATGTTTGTTGATTACTACGAAAAAAATATAGAAAACACCGAAATAAGTACATTTGGCTCTTTAGCACTTGTCCGCTGTAGTGAGTTACAGTCAATTAATCAAAGTCGAGGCTATCAAAAAGGTGATGAGTACATTAAGTCGGTTGCAGATATCATAGTAAATATCAGTGGTACCTATTCCGGCAGTCAAGTTTTTAGAGTAAACAGCTCTGACTTTATAATTATATTGCCGAATACCCCGTTAAAAGAAGCTGAAAAATTTGGTGAAAACTTACAATCTCGCTTTACTCAATATATGCAAAACCAAGAGCTTAGCTCGGTTGCAAACACAGGTATTGTGGGATACGAAAAAGCCAAACCTTTAGGTGAGTTGCTCTCTATCGTTGATAACGCAATGAGTATGGCGCAATCTAAGCAAGCTAATGCGTGGCATGTGCAGCGCGATACTGATCTTGTTAATAATGTGAGCGCAGGGTTTGGTAACCAAAACTGGCGTAAAGTGATTAACGAAGTGATCGAGTCTAAAAGCGTCCACTTAGTGATCCAAAATATTATGCCATTAGGTAAAAGCATTAAAGCCTATGCTGAAATTCAAGCCCGCTTCAAAACAGAAGAAAATCAAGCTTTGCCTACCGCTTCATTTTTAGCAATGGCTGAAAAGCTCGATATGGCAATAGAAATTGATAAGTTAATTATAGAATCGTCATTAGAAAGAATAAAATCGAGTAATTTATCTGAAAAATACTTTGGCTTAAATATTACCCCTTCAAGTGCGCACAGTGACCAATTTATGATTTGGTTAGAGCGTCGTTTGCTTAAAGATACCCATATTGCTTCTAAGTTAATTTTTGAGGTGAGTGAATTTGGTCTGCAACAAAACATTAAAGCAAGCAAACGTTTTATTGATATGGTGCATCGCGTTGGAGCCAGAATTACTGTTGAACGCTTTGGTGTAGGACTCACATCATTTAAGTTTTTCAGAGATTTAAAACCAGACTTTATTAAAATGGATGCAAGTTATACCCGAGGCTTAGAGGATGATAAAAATAATCAGTACTTTATGCGTTTAATGGTCGACCTTGCTCACCGAATTGGTGTCAGTGTTTTTGCTGAGGGCGTTGAAAGCCAAGAAGAAAAACACATTGTAGAAACGTTATGCCTAGATGGTGTTCAAGGTTACTACATTGAAAAGCCCAAAGACATCTAACGCCTCTACTCCAATTAACGTAAAAAAGAGCATGTATGCTCTTTTTTACGTTCTAAAGTGTGCTTTTATGAATTTTCAGCCGTTAAAATGCTGACAGTTTTTTAATTGCAATGTTCCTTGATTTTAACCCTTTACAATTAGCCCATTATTTAACGTTGTTTATTTAACTGATAATCACTCAACGTGTTGTTAATCACAGTAGAAAAAAGGATAATACACGGGATTTTATTAGCGTGAGGCACACATGACAGAATACGTCTTGTTATTAATTGGAACAGTGTTAGTCAACAACTTTGTATTAGTACAATTTTTAGGCCTTTGCCCGTTTATGGGTGTGTCTGGGAAACTTGACACAGCCATAGGTATGTCTTTGGCAACTACCTTTGTGCTAACGCTTGCCTCTGTGACAAGCTATTTAGTAAATGAGTATATTTTATTACCATTGGATATTACCTATCTGAAAACAATGAGCTTTATTTTAGTGATAGCTGTTGTTGTACAATTTACTGAAATGGTTGTCAGAAAAACCAGTCCAACGCTTTACCGGTTACTGGGAATATTTTTACCTTTAATAACCACTAACTGTGCGGTCTTGGGTGTTGCTTTATTAAATATCAAAGAAGATCACACGTTTTTACAATCGGCCGTTTATGGCTTTGGTGCTGCGGTGGGTTTTTCATTAGTATTGGTTTTATTTGCTGCATTGCGCGAACGTTTAGCCGCAGCAGACGTACCAACCCCATTTAAAGGTGCCTCAATCGCAATGATAACGGCAGGTTTAATGTCAATGGCCTTCATGGGTTTTACTGGATTAGTGAAGTTTTAATATGACCTTGTTGTACGCTTTAATAGCGCTGGGTTTGCTGGCGTTAATTTTCGGATTAATTTTAGGGTTTGCAGCAGTACGCTTTCGAGTTGAAGGTAATCCTGTTGTAGAACAAATCGACACTATTTTACCGCAAACACAATGCGGCCAATGTGGTTACCCGGGCTGTCGTCCTTATGCAGAAGCCATTGCCAATGGCGATGAAATAAATAAATGCCCTCCAGGTGGTGAAGCGACCGTTAAAAAGCTAGCTGATTTAATGGGGGTTGAGGCTAAACCCCTCGCTGGCGGCGAACAAGCAGATCCGGTTAAAACAGTGGCGTATATCCGCGAAGATGAATGTATTGGCTGTACTAAATGTATTCAAGCCTGCCCTGTTGATGCCATTGTGGGTGCAACACGTCAAATGCATACCGTTCTAATTGACGAATGCACTGGCTGCGATTTGTGCGTTGAACCTTGTCCGGTCGATTGTATTGACATGCTACCTGTTGCACCAACAAAACAAACCTGGAAATGGCAATTAGACGCTATTCCTGTTACCCAAATAGATTAGAGGTTTGAGTGGAAAAGTTACTTGAACAAATAAAAAAAGGCACCGTTTGGGCATTTCCTGGCGGCGTACATCCTCCTCAGCAGAAATCATTATCTAATAGTGCGCCTATAGCCAGACTCCCTTTGCCTGAAAAACTTGTTCTGCCTTTAAAGCAGCACATTGGCGCTAGTGGTAAATTAATAGTTGAAAAAAACCAGCACGTGTTAAAAGGCCAAGCGTTAACAAAGCCATCAGCTAATTGGTCGGTGCCAATACATGCACCTACATCAGGTACTATTATTGATATTACGCCTATGCCATCAGCGCATCCTTCGGCATTACCTGAATTGAGCATTATTATTGAACCCGATGGCAACGAAACCTGGTGTGAATTATCGCCTTTAGCAAACCCAGCCACTGCATCACACGATGAACTGGTTGATGTTATTCATAATGCGGGGATCTCTGGCATGGGCGGCGCAGGCTTCCCAACCTATGTAAAAGCTGATATTAAACAACCTATTGAATTTTTGATTGTTAATGCGGTTGAGTGTGAACCTTACATCACGGCTGACGATACCTTAATGCGTGAGCACGCCGCTGAAATAGTCAAAGGTATTGAGCTAATGCAGCAGTTACTCAATCCGACGCTGTGTATTATTGGCATTGAAGACAATAAGCCCGAGGCTATCACAGCCATGACAGAAGCGGCGAAGCATAACGAGCATATCTTAATACAAACCGTGCCTACTGTTTACCCTTCTGGCGGTGAAAAACAGCTAATAAAACTGCTCACTAACCGTGAAGTACCAAACGGCGGTATCCCTGCTGATATCGGCATTTTAGTACATAACACCGGCACTTTATTTGCGATTCAGCAAGCTGTATACGAAGGTAAACCGTTAATTGAACGTGTCGTTACCGTTACCGGCAATACTATACATAATCCAGGCAATGTATGGGCGTTATTAGGTACTGAAATTAAGCACTTACTTGATTGCCAAGGTTTTTCACCGGTGCCACAACAACGCGTGGTCATGGGCGGCCCTATGATGGGCTTTACCTTACCCACAGTTCGTATTGGCGTTGTTAAAACAACAAACTGCATACTTGCCCCAGATCATAAAGAATTAGCAGAGCCTGGCCCAGAAAAAGCCTGTATTCGCTGCAGTGCCTGTGCCGATGCCTGCCCTGCCTCGTTATTGCCACAACAATTACAATGGTTTGCTAAATCAAAAGAATACGACAAACTCCAAGAGCATAACTTATTTGACTGTATTGAATGTGGTGCCTGTGCCTATGTATGCCCTAGTGAAATACCACTTGTTCAGTATTACCGCGTTGCAAAAGTTGAAATTAAAGAGCAAATTGCCGAGAAGATAAAATCAGATCGCGCTAAAGAGCGCTTTGATGCACGTAAAGCGCGTTTAGAGCAAGAACAAGCTGAGCGAAAAAATCGCCATAAACGTAAACCTGCCCCTAAATCGACCGAAGAGCAGCAAAAAGTAGCCGATGCCCTTGCCCGCGTTAAAGATAAAACCAGCGATGGTGACAATAAATCAGCTGTAGCAGCGGCAATTGCGCGTGCTAAAGCGAAAAAGCAAGGTGGCGAACTCGAGCCAGATAACAGTGAAGTTGCAAAAGAGCGCGCAGCACGTAAAGAGCAAGCTCGCCTTTATAAAGAGCAAAAAGCACAAAACAATGGTGATGACGAGCCTGTAGATGATAAAAAATCAGCCGTTGCTGCCGCTATTGCCCGTGCTAAAGCCAAAAAAGCAGCACAAGCCAATGAACAAGCGCAAAGTGATGACACAGTAAGTGAATCGCCAGTCGCTGCCGATGATAAAAAAGCCGCGGTAGCTGCTGCTATTGCCCGTGCTAAAGCTAAAAAAGCAGCACAAGCCAATGCACAAACAGCAAGCGATGACACAGAAAGTGAATCGCCAGTCGCTGCCAATGATAAAAAAGCCGCGGTAGCTGCAGCCATTGCCCGTGCTAAAGCCAAAAAAGCAGCACAAGCCAATGAGCAAGCGCAAAGTGATGACACAGTAAGTGAATCACCAGTCGCTGCCGATGATAAAAAAGCCGCCGTGGCTGCTGCTATCGCTCGTGCTAAAGCCAAAAAGGCTGCCCAAGCCAATGAGCAAGCGCCAAGTGATGACACAGTAATTGAATCGCCAGCCGCTGCCGATGATAAAAAAGCTGCGGTAGCTGCTGCTATTGCCCGTGCTAAAGCTAAGAAAGCAGCACAAGCTAATGCATTAGCACAACAGAATGAAAACGCTGAGCCACAAGGCAACGATGAATCTTCAGAAAATTCACAGCAAACAGCTCAAGCGAAGAAAAAAGCCGCCGTAGCCGCCGCCATTGCCCGTGCTAAAGCTAAAAAGCAACAAAAAGAAGGAAACGATCAGTCATGAAACTAACCATGGCCAGTTCACCCCACAATCATAGTCACAAGTCTGTGACACGGTTAATGCTAACTGTGATTGCGGCCTGTATTCCTGGTGTTATTGCACAAGTTGTATTTTTTGGCACCGGTGTCCTTATTCAATTATTATTAGCGTTAGTGTGTGTAAGCGCATTTGAAGCAGCCATTATGCTAATGCGTAAGCGCCCTATTTGGCCTTCATTAAGCGATGGCAGCGCATGGCTAACCGGCGTGCTATTAGCGATTAGTGTTCCGCCTTTAGCGCCGTGGTGGGTTATTGTTATAGGGTGTTTGTTTGCCATTGTTATTGTTAAGCAACTTTATGGTGGTTTAGGCTTTAATTTATTTAACCCTGCAATGGCAGCTTATGTACTTTTATTAGTGTCGTTCCCTGTGCAAATGACGGCCTGGTTACCCGTTACAGAGTTACTCAATAAGGGCATTACTTTTAGCCAGCAGCTTAGTCTAATATTTAGTGACTTTACAACGTTAGGATACAGCTTAGATCAGCTCAGAGTGGGTATTGATGGCAGCACGATGGCCACCCCTCTTGATACGTTAAAAACAGATATTGCTCATAGCCTTACCGTCACTGAAAGTATGCAAAAACCGGTATTTAATGAATGGGTTGGCCTAGGTTGGGGTTGGGTTAATTTAGCCTTCTTACTCGGTGGCCTTTATTTATTAAAAACAAAAGTGATTAACTGGCATATACCAATGAGTTTTATTGCCAGTTTAAGCCTATGCGCTGCGATTGGTTATATTGCCTCGCCAGGCACTGAGCCGGGTCTGGTATTTCACTTATTTAGTGGTGCGACTATGCTCGGAGCCTTTTTTATTGCAACCGATCCTGTATCAGCTGCGACCACTAATCGAGGCCGCCTTATTTATGGTGCCGCGATTGGTTTAATTGTGTATTTAATTCGTACATTTGGTGGCTTTCCGGATGCCGTTGCATTTGCCGTATTACTGATCAATATTGCAGTTCCGCTTATTGATTACTACACACAACCAAGAACCTATGGCCATGGAGCAGTAAAATGATTATTTCTTCAATGGTAAAAAATGGCGCAATATTATGCGGCTTCGCACTCCTTACAACAGGGTTAGTGGCCACCATAAACTCGTTAACGGCCGATAAGATTGCAGAGCAAGAGCAACTGCAATTAACTAATCAGTTACAAGAAGTATTACCGCACAGCAAGTACACTAATGAACTTTCTCAAGATTGTGTGATTATATCAGACCCTTTACTTGGGCCATACGACAACCAAGTAATTTACCGTGCACGTAAAGATGACGAGCCCGTTGCATTAGTCATTCGTCATGTCACTCCTAGCGGCTACAGTGGCGATATAAACTTGCTTAGCGCGGTATATCGCGATGGCAGCGTTGCTGGTGTAAGGGTTACTAAGCATGAAGAAACCCCAGGTTTGGGCGATAAAGTCGAAATTAAAAAATCAGACTGGATCACCTCATTTAATTCAAAAACAGTACAAAGCGAAAGTGACGCGCGTTGGGCCGTTAAAAAAGATGGCGGTCAGTTTGATCAGTTTACTGGCGCAACCATTACGCCTCGCGCTGTAGTTGGCTCAGTTAAAAACGCCGTAGTGTATGCACAAAATAACTTTGATGATCTTTTTGCAGCAGCGAATGCTTGCCCTGAGGTAACACCATGAGTGAATTAAAAACCCTTTACAAAGAAGGCTTATGGGGAAATAACCCCGCCTTAGTACAGTTATTAGGTTTATGCCCTTTACTTGCTGTTACCTCCACAATCACTAATGCGCTAGGTTTAGGCTTAGCAACCTTGTTAGTGTTAGTGGGCTCTAATATTACCGTATCATTTGTGCGCAACTGGGTGCCTAAAGATATCAGAATACCGGTTTTTGTAATGATCATTGCCGGTTTTGTGACGATTGTGCAGCTGTTAATGAACGCCTACACTTTTGGCCTTTATCAATCTCTGGGGATTTTCATTCCGTTGATTGTGACTAACTGCGCCATTATTGGTCGTGCTGAAGCATTTGCCTCTAAAAATCCAGTGTATTTATCTGCCTTTGATGGCTTGATGATGGGCTTAGGATTTATGTTGGTGCTGATTGTACTTGGCGCTATGCGAGAGCTGATTGGCCAAGGCACCTTATTCGATGGCGCCGATTTATTACTCGGTCCTTGGGCTTCAGCTTTACGCATCGAAGTATTTAGCTTTGATAGCCAGTTTTTACTGGCCATTTTACCACCAGGCGCATTCTTAGGGCTTGGGCTGCTGATCGCCGCAAAAAACGTCATTGATGCACAAATAAAATCAAAACAAGTAACGCCGCCAGAAGCTGAAAAAGGCCCACGTGCACGTGTTACTAGCTTAACCTAAGGGGAAAACACATTAACTTAATAAAAGCTAATGCGTTTTAAGTGAGATGAATAAAGAAAAACGTTACCAAATACTTACTCGCTTGCGCGATGACAACCCACATCCTGAAACGGAGCTTGAATATTCAAGCCCGTTTGAGTTGCTAGTTGCCGTAACACTCTCAGCACAAGCCACCGATGTAGGGGTAAATAAAGCCACCCGTAAACTCTTTCCGGTTGCTAATACACCGCAAGCTATTTTAGATATTGGCCACGACACACTGCGTGATTACATTAAAACCATCGGTTTGTTTAATTCCAAAGCCGCTAATGTTTACAAAATGTGCCAAATACTGGTTGATCAGCATAACGGTGAAGTGCCTGAGAATCGTGAAGCGCTCGAAGCCCTGCCTGGCGTTGGCCGTAAAACAGCCAATGTGGTACTGAACACCGCTTTTGGCTGGCCGACAATTGCAGTTGATACGCATATATTCCGTGTATCAAACCGTACTAAGCTTGCCATGGGTAAAGACGTGGTAGCCGTTGAACAAAAGCTTGAAAAAGTGATCCCCAAAGAATTTAAAGTAGACGTACATCACTGGCTCATTTTACATGGACGTTATGTTTGTACAGCCCGCAAACCAAAATGCGGCAGTTGTATAATTGAAGACTTGTGTGAGTTTAAAGATAAGACTGAGTAATGTTTAGACTGCTTTGATACGATAACGGACATTAGCATCAATAGTTTTCAGAGATATTTTTAGTATCCATTAAACGTAGAGCTATCATCATCTTGACAGTCAACTAAGCCGCCACATTGATCATATAAACTTTAATTAAAAACACCAGTAGAAACTAAGACTTCACTTTAGAATTCATTACTCTAAGATATATAACCCTAATCATGATGAAATAAGGCAATACGTTTTCTATTATTATGAAAAATCTATTATCCATCCGCTCCTATAGCACAAAGCCAGTTCGTCACTCACATCAATTTAATCAGTTGGTTCTACCTTTACGTGGTGTCATAAATATATGTGTTGGTGATTTCAATGGAAAAGTTGCACCAAGTGAATGTGTTGTAGTTAAAGCCAACGAAGAGCACCTGTTCACTGCAAACACTGAAGCTAGGTTTGTAGTCGTAGATATGAAAAATCTTCCGCTAAATATTTCATCTTCACAATGTATTGTTTTTGCAATTAACTCATCTCTTAGAAGTTACTTAACTTTTATCGAAAACCAACTAGAAAACAAAGTTAATGCTCAATTAGAACAGGCGATGTTCGAAATGTTCAGCTTACTGCTGGCAGAGCAAACTTTATTACCAAAGGTAGATAGTCGCATTGGTACAGCAATATCCTTCATAGAGCAAAATATTGCAGAGCAGCTTCAAATTAAATGTTTAGCTGAATCTGCTTTCCTGAGTGAAACACAGTTTAAGAAACTATTTAAAATACAAACAGGTATGACCGTGATGAAGTACGTAACAAAACTTCGAATGGAAAAAGCCCAAGCATTACTTACGCATACAGATTATCCGTTACCAATTATTGGTGAAAAAGTAGGTTATAAAGAACCCTCGGCCTTTAGCCGAAAGTTTTCACAATACTTTGGTCTATCACCAACAAAATTCAAAAAGTAAACTTAGTCGGAATTGTTAACTATTGCGTCTTAATTGTTAAAAACACCCTACATAATTAGCATACTATTTCTATATTGAAGTTATTATAAATAAGTCTCATTGTGGAAAATCATCACGGAAGTTTTAAAGGTGTAATGGCGATTATTGTTGCTAGTTTCTTGTGGGGGACAACTGGTACTGCTGCAAGCTACTCCCCAGATGTAAGCTCTTTGGCTATTGGTGCATTCTCTATGGGGATAGGAGGAGTGTTACTTGTAATCACAGCTCGAAAAAAGCTACTTATAGATTATAAGCTGATGCTCGAACAGCCTAAAATATTTCTCTTAGGTGTCACTTCTGTCGCTATTTACCCATTAGCATTCTATACCTCAATGCGCTTATCAGGTGTTGCCATTGGTACTGTAGTATCTATAGCCACTGCACCTTTTTTTGCTGGAATCCTTGAACGTCTTATTAGCAAAAAGGACATTTCATTGCAATGGATGTTGAGCTTTGTCATTGGTGCTATAGGTATTGCTCTGTTAACTTTAGGTAAAGACCAGAGTAATAATAATGCTTACAGTATCAATCAACAGGGTTTGGGGATTATTTTAGGTTGTATTGCTGGTTTAACTTATGCAGGTTATTCATGGGCGGCAAGGTGTTTAATTGAAAGTGGCGTTCACTCAACATCGTCCATGTCTGGGCTATTCGGTTGTGCTGCACTACTGTTACTTCCTTCATTATGGTTTACGGGTGATAACTTATTTTCAAGTTCATCTAATGCTTTCGTATCTTTATATATGGCAATAATTCCAATGTTTTTAGGATATTTATTATTTGGTTTTGGCTTGAATTATATAGATGCAAGTAAAGCGACATTAATCACCTTAATTGAACCATTAGTTGCAACTGTTTTAGCTATAGTCATTATTGGGGAAAAATTTAAAGTAATAGGTTGGGCAGGCGTAGCTTTAGTATCACTATGCCTATTGATGCAAACAATCAAACCTCAAAAAAACTAAGGTTAGCCGTCAAAACAATGTAGATATATAGCCCTAAATATGCTCCTGAATTTGCTAAGGCTTAATGTCAGCATATGGCTAAAAGCAGTACATGGGTTTTCCTTTTGCTATCTACCTTAATTATCTTTTGGCTGGCCCACCATCGCTGTAGATACGCATATATTCCGTGTATCAAACCGTACTAAATTTGCTATGGGTAAGAACGTGGTTGAAGTAGAAAAGAAGCTCGAAAAAGTAGTGCCTAAAGAGTTTAAAGTAGATGTACATCACTGGCTCATTTTACATGGACGTTATACCTGTGTGGCGCGTAAGCCAAAGTGTGGCAGCTGTATAATTGAAGATTTATGTGAGTTTAAAGATAAGACTGAATAGCTCCCACCTGTTAAGATACGAAAGCGGACCTTAGCTTTGGCTTACCCAGTGTCATGTTGCGACATCGCTGGCTTAAGTTGTGTCGATTTCCACCCAAAAAAGAACAGATAGGTAGCAAACTGATCTTTTAAATAAATTAACCACAAGATGTGCTTAGTAACTGTCTTCAGTAAATTAATGTTACATCTATATTCTTGCAGGGGATTATGAAGCAACCCCACTCTTGAACGATAAAAAAGCTAAATGTGCTGCCTTACCTGAACTGTAATTATCTAGATGACTCATCTTGTAACCTGCGTACAATAAACCTTCAAAAAAATAAAAACCCCAATCAACACAGAAGTGCTTACTTAATAACCCCTCATCTTTCGCAAGTTTTATCAATTCTCGTATCTCGTTATCTTGCTGTTGTATACGAACTTGAAGCTTTTCACTTTTCTGAAACATCTTCTCGAATTTTTGCAAAAAAGCGAATTCCTCGTATAACGGCAAAGTATTTTCGAATACAAGCCTAATAGCATCCAATGAGTCTTTAGCTTTATTTTCAACGGACATATTTACTTCATCAAAGCGGTCTAAACAATATAACGCAATCTCTTCTTGAAGCGCTTCCTTATGCTTAAATTGGCGGTACACCGTTGCTCTACCAACTTCAGCCCTTTTAGCCACGTCAACTAGCGTTGAGTCCTCGTTTTGAATAAACAGTTTTAACCCCGATTGAATAATTTTTTTTCTCGAATTATTTGTTCTTGCATCCATTTTATGAGACAGCCTTGTATCATCTATTAAGTTCCATTATGATACAGCAATGTCTCAAAAGTTAAAAATGAATTCTGTGGAGCAAGAGAGTGAATAGACTAATCGGTATTGACTTTGCAAGAGCGTTAGCGCTCTTTGGTATGGTTATTGTCAACTTTAAGTTAGCCATGAACGCCGATATTGGCACACCACAATTAATAGAGTTTGCGGCTCTATTCGAAGGTCGGGCTTCGGCTTTGTTTGTTATATTAGCGGGTATAGGTATTGCGTTTTTAACTAAAAAATGTGTTACCAGTGAATCACTTGAACACATCAAGCAAGTAAGAACCTCTTTGATAAAAAGGTCTGTTTTACTACTTTTGATTGGCTTGGCTTTTACACCTATTTGGGAAGCCGACATCTTGAAATTCTATGCATTCTATTTTTTGATAGCTGCATTATTATTTACTCTTAGCAGCAAGAAACTGCTCAGTGCATCTATCGGTTTTGTTTTTGCATTTCCATTAATGTGGCTATTCTTTGATTACGAAAAAGGATGGGATTGGCTTGAGCTTAGTTATTCTGGTTTTTGGACAAATGAAGGAGTGATTAGACACCTTTTCTTTAATGGTTATCACCCAGTTTTACCATGGTGTGGTTTCTTGTTATTTGGCATATGGTTGGGTAAACAAGATTTATCCAATGCTAATGTAAGGAAGTCTTTGTTTACATGGTCTTTAAGTATTTTACTTATTGTAGAAGCAAGCTTCTATATGCTGAGAATGTGGGCAGGAGATGACCCGTCTATTGGCATGTCAAAAGATGAAATTGAGTTTTTGTTAACCACGTCAATAATACCGCCGTTGCCACAATATATGTTTTCAGCTGCAAGCTCTGCCGTTCTTGTTTTGCTGGTTTCTCTAAAACTAGCAAGTGTATTTCCTACCAACCGGTTAATTGAGTGGCTAAGCAAAACTGGGCAGTTAACGTTAACTCTGTATGTAGCACATGTCATTATTGGCATGGGAATTCTTGAGGCAACTGGCTTACTCGTTAATCAAACCATAGACTTGTCAATATTTTCCGCATTGGTCTTTTGCATAATTAGCATAATTTTCAGTGTGTTTTGGCTCAAGTATTTTAAACACGGGCCTTTAGAATGGATTTTTAAAAAATGCACTTAGTAGGCCAAAACATTGTTCTAAAAAACTAAAACTATTGAGACTGTTAGCTGTTTAATTAGGGTAAATAATGCTATGTCGATAGTAACAGTCAGGAAGTTAATAAAAGCATCCTATAGGTATTACCTTTTGCATCTACTTTTATTATCTTTCGGCTGGCCGACTCAAACCTTGATAAGTTTGCTATGGGTAAGAACGTTGTTGAAGTAGAAAAGAAGCTCGAAAAAGTAGTGCCTAAAGAGTTTAAAGATAAAGCAGAATAGATCCGTAAATAAAAAACGTTCATTTAGCACGATTGTTAATACTAAACCTCAATTATCAGGCTTATAAGAATAAGCTCAATGATTAATTCGTATTCCAGTGTTACTTTTTTGTTTATTCAAAGTAGGTGTCTAACTTTGGCACCTTTCATTTTTCATACCTTGTAAATCAATTCAAATAAAATCTGTTTATTCGTGATTTGCCGTAATTATTGGAACATTTTCAAAGTATTAATTTCACAAGCGTCAATCCTTTAGTTATGCTGTTGAGCATTATGAAATTTTATTACGAGAATTCCTATGCTACCAATACTTCGTATCTTGTTAATTGAGCAAGATCCAGTCACCTTACAAGAGCTTTCAACGAATCTGTCGAAGACTATTGTCAATTTTGAGCGAGATGATATTCATATCGATATTATTGAGCGTCTTGAGCTAAAACAAGCGTTGGACATTGTAGAGGAAGATGGTGATATTCAGGCTGTAGTGCTTAGCTGGGATTTGCAAAATAAGGTTGGCGAACGCACTTATAGTCGCTTTATCGAGCAGTTAAAAGGGATCCGCCTTGAGCTGCCTGTTTATGTTATTGGCGATGATACGAAGGGGCTTGAAATCGTTAATGAGTCGGAGGAGATTGAGTCTTTCTTTTTTAAAGATGAGGTAATTTCTGATCCTGAAGCAATTTTAGGCTATATGATCAACGATTTCGATGACCGCTCAGAGACCCCATTTTGGACTGCGTACCGCCGCTATGTTGGCGAAGCAAACGATTCTTGGCACACACCAGGTCACAGTGGCGGCTCGAGCTTTAGAAATTCTCCTTATATTAAAGATTTTTATCAGTTTTATGGTCGTAATGTGTTCGTGGGCGATCTGTCGGTTTCTGTTGATTCGTTAGGTTCATTGTCAGATAGTACTAATACCATTGGCCGTGCGCAAGAGTCAGCAGCGGCGACGTTTGAAGTCAAGCATACCTATTTCGTTACCAATGGGTCGTCTACCTCAAATAAAATCATCTTGCAGACATTGCTGCGTAAGGGCGATAAAGTGATCATCGACCGCAATTGTCATAAATCTGTGCACTATGGCATTTTGCAATCAGCGAGTTTACCTGTTTATTTGTCGAGTATTTTAAATCCTAAATATGGCATTTTTGCGCCGCCGTCGTTGGCCGATATAAAACAAGCGATAGAACAAAATACCGATGCAAAATTGCTGGTTCTCACCGGTTGTACTTACGATGGCCTACTGAGCGATCTGAAACAGGTGGTCGATTTTGCCCATCAACATGGTATTAAAGTATTTATTGACGAGGCATGGTTTGCTTACTCGCTGTTTCATCCAAGCCTACGATACTATTCCGCCATTCATGCTGGCGCTGACTACGTCACTCATTCGGCGCATAAAGTGGTATCGGCGTTTTCTCAAGCGTCTTATATTCATGTTAACGACCCTGATTTCGATGCTGATTTCTTTCGTGAGATTTACAGTATTTACGCCAGTACATCGCCAAAATATCAGCTTATCGCGTCGCTTGATGTGTGCCAAAAGCAATTAGAGATGGAAGGCTATAAGTTACTCAATGCTTTGTTGAACCATGTGGAAGAATTTAAACAACAGATGGCTTCACTCAAACAAATTAAAGTACTAGGTAAGCAAGACTTTATGGAAATATTTCCGCACTTCAGTGGTGATAACATGGGTCACGATCCGCTAAAAATTCTCATCGACATAAGCGAATTACCTTATTCGTTAAAGGATATTCATAAATACCTGCTGGATGAAATTGGCCTAGAAATAGAAAAATACACTCACAGCACCATCTTAGTGTTACTGACGCTTGGCGGCACGCGCTCAAAAATAATTCGTCTTTATAATGCGCTCAAAAAACTCGACAGCGGTAAAGTGAAGTTGTCAAAATCGACGCGACGATCTCGCTTGCCTGAAAACCTACCCGCTATAGACCTTGCGTGTATTCCAAGTGATGCTTTTTATGGCGAGCGCGAATCTGTGCCTATCGGTAAAAGTAACAACCGTATTTGTGCCGGTTTAGTTACCCCCTATCCGCCAGGTATTCCGCTTTTGGTGCCTGGGCAGCATATTACAGAGGAACACATAGAGTACCTTAAAGAGCTAGCAGGACAAGGTTTGACGATTCAAGGGAGTTTCGATGGTGAAATCTATGTTCTTAAGGGCAAAGTTAATAAGTAAAAATATACTTTAATACAGTCAAACTCCCCATAACTAAACAGCAATATCACATGATATTGCTGTTTAGTAGAGTAAAAAGCTGTTCCTCACACTCCAAAAATAAATGAAGCCAGAATGCAATGATACAATTGAAGAACAAAAAAGCGCTTACACTTCTGCGGATTGCAGCTCTCATTGTTACTCTTACTAGCATATACATTTTTGCCCCTTGGCAGTTTGCTTTATATTACTTTCACCCACTGCCCGCTAACGTTCAAACACAAACACAAGAGGCTATTGAACAAGGAGTCGATGGCATTATTGTGTATATTCATAAACAAGGGCAGCAACCTGAATATTTTGCAAATGGTTGGCATAATAGAGAGCACAAAATACCCGCTTACCCTAGTGCACTTTTTAAAATTGGCAGCATTCGAAAGTTATATGATGCAGCCGCTTTAACCAAACTTTCAGCCGCTGGACGTATTGATGTAGATAAAACACTGGCTGATTATCTTCCATCGTTAATTGGACGCATTGAAAACGCAGATAAAATAACACTACGAATGATGGTAAAACACAAAAGTGGCATACCCAATTACACAGACACTGATAATTTCGATTGGTCAATCACCTACCCTGACCCACTTGCATTAGTACTCGATAAACCCGCTGATTTTAGCCCTGATGCTGACTATGGCTATTCTAATACCAATTATTTGTTGCTGCGAAAAATTATGTCTAACGTGCTGGGTTATGATCATAACCAATATATTAAAGATGAAATTTTAACGCCACAGGGCCTAACGCATACGTTTTCATCTGTACATGAAATCAATTTAGTAGATTTGATGAGTGGTTACTACGTAGGTTATGAGAATGATTTTAAAGCACTCGATCAAGGCTATGTGGCAACCGCACAAGATGTAGGCGACTTTATTTTTGCTTTAAACAAAGGGACTTTTTTCGACGAACAAGAGCAAGCTTTGTATGCATCACTTTATAAGTATGAACACACAGGTTGGGTATTAGGGTATTCAAGCATTGCTCGTTATTATAAAGATATCGATACAGTCGTTGTGCAGTTTATAAATACTAATGGCGATGATACTGTGATGCTCACAGAAATAATTTATAATCGGATTATTGATATTTTAACTGCGCAGCAATAGTATTTAAAACTAGCTGCGTTATAAAAATTTATATGAATTTTAAAGAGGATTTAAATGCGTTTACTACACACCATGTTACGGGTTGCAGATCTAGATAAATCAATTGCGTTTTATACTCAAGTACTTGGTATGAAAGAGTTACGCCGTGCTGATAACGAAGAGTACCGCTATACCCTCGCCTTTGTAGGCTACGGTGAAGAAACTGACACAACAGTGCTTGAACTGACCTATAACTGGGATACCGACAGCTATGATTTAGGCAATGCCTATGGTCATATCGCGATTGAGTTTGATGATATCTATAAAGCCTGTGCTGATATCAAGGCCGCTGGCGGTAACGTAAGCCGTGAACCAGGTCCAGTAAAGGGTGGCACAACAGAAATAGCGTTTGTAAAAGATCCAGATGGCTACTCAATTGAACTTATTCAGAAAAAAGAAAATATGAATAAATTTTTGTAAATATATTTAATAGGTTTACTAAGCGGCTTTTTAATTATTTAAGCTTAACTCTGATACAATTTTAAAAAAGGTGCTGTATGCACCTTTTTATCGTAATTGACTATCTTTACTGCCACGCCGATTAAGCCCTTTAGAAAGTGCGCCTTTACCTTCTAGTTCAACTTGGCAGCTTACACAATACTTAACACCTGGTAACGCAAGTCTTCGTGCCTGTGGTATTGGTTCTTCACATTCTTCACATAGCTCGGCACTGGCTCCAGAAACTAAGTTACTTCTAGCATATTGCACAGCATCATTAACGCTGGCGTCGATTTGATCTTGAATTGCACCATCGCGTGCCCATCCACTTGCCATAAATCCTCCTAATAAGGTTGGATGTTTAAATTTATGTTACCAAATTGAATCTTTATAAGTACTGAATGATAAAGCTAGGAATGTGATGTTCTTTGAAGGCTAAAGCTGCAAAATTATATCTTAAGGAAAGGCGCTGTAGTTGTTCCTTGTAATCTATTTTCACAGAAAGTTTAAAACGCCCTACAATTAGGCAAAAAAAAGCAGCTAAAAAAACTGCTTTATAATTCTAATTATTTATTTAAATATTAAAGGCTATAATCAATAACCTTCATGCCTAATTTTTCAAGCTCTGGACGAAGTGTTTTAGCATCACCCACTACTAAATAAATCATATCTTTAGTATTTAAGTGTTTTTTAGCTAAGGCGTTAACTTCTTCTTTGCTAATATTGCTAACAATCTCATTTCTTTCTTTTACAAAGCTAGGTTTTAAATCGAACTCTAATATTTGTGCTAAAAAGCCAAGTTTTGCATTAGGCGTTTCGTATTTAAGCGCATCTTTTTGATTGATAGCTTTACGCATAAACATAAGCTCTTCATCAGTGACACCGTTTTGAGCATAGTTATTAAGCTCATTAGTAAACTCTGTAATAGACGCTGCAGTAGAGTCGGCTCTCACCGCTGCAGAAGCTGTAAAGCCGCCTGATGTTTTATCACCCCAAAAACGAGAGCGAGCACCGTAAGTGTAGCCTTTATCTTCTCGTAAATTTAGATTGATACGGCTGTTAAACGTGCCACCAAATGCAAAGTTCATTAAGTTAGCTTTAAAAAACTCACCAGTAATGTCTTCAACCATATCGCGTTTACCAATACGAATTTCTGATTGAGGGGCACCTGGTTTATCTACAAGATAAATGACATTAGTTTCTACTTTAGGTTCACTGAAATCAACCGCTACTGGGCTCGATTTACCTTGCCAGTTTGCAAGTGTAGCTTTAACCTTTGGCTCAATTTTTGACTCTTTTAAATCAGAAACAATAATGACTTGCGCGCCCTGTGGTTTAAAGTTTGCGTTATAAAAAGCTTTAACGTCATCTAATGTAATAGCCTCAATACTATTAAGCGTTCCAGTACTTGGAAGTGCAGCTATATTGTCGCCATATAGTAATTTGCTATATGTATTAGATGCTAAATAACCTGCATCCTTCATTGAATGTTGAATATTTTGAATGATTTGCTTTTTATTACGCTCAAAGTCATCGGCATTGAATGATGGTTTAAATAACTTCTCTTCAACAAGCTTTAGCGTTGCATCTACATTTTTGGTTAAGCTAGAAACATACACATTAGTATGTGTTTTATCAGCGTATATGTTTACCTGGCTACCCAGTTTTTCAAGCGCATTACTCATTTGCTCCGTAGTGTAGTTTTGCGTTGACTCGCTCATTAACGATGCAGTCATTGACGATAAACCCACTTTACCAGCTTGCTCATTATACAAGCCACCCGGAACTTTAATAAAAATAGCAGTAGTTGGCGTTTCTATACTTTGAGTACCTAATATTTTAATACCGTTTTCGGTCTTAGTTTGCCAAAGAGTAGGAACATCAACAGCAGGATTAGCGCCGGCCTCTGGATGAACACTTCGGTCAAATGTATCAACAGCTCTTCGTGCCACTAAATCATCAGCTGAAGTTGTAGATGGACCTCCAAAATCATACGCTTTAGGAGTAAAGTTGTCTGGGGCAGCTATAAGTTGAGTTTGGCCTTCTGGCACAACACTCATAATAACGGCAGACTTACCTTTGATATATTGATTAAAAACACGCATAACATCGGCTTTTGTAACTTTGTTATAACGTGCAATCTCATCTTTAGCTGAGTTTGGGTTACCTGTGAACGTTTCAGATGCGGCTAGTTGAGAGACTTTTCCTGATACGCTTTGCAGACCAAAAATTGCACCTGACTCTATTTTAGCTTTTACTTTATCTAAATCATCTTGTGTAACACCACGCTTTTCAAATTCAGTAAATGAATCACGAATGATTTTTTCCATATCAGCTAACGTTTTTCCTGCTGTAGGATTAGGTAAAGCATAAAGGCTAATTGAGCATGCTAACTCTTGGCATGGATGATTTGCACTTGCTTGAACAGCAAGTTGAGTTTTAACTAGGTTTTTGTATAGTAGTGAATTATTACCTCCACCTAGTATTTCAGCAAGTATATCAAGAGGTGCTTCATCTTCAGAGCGAGCATAAGTCGTTGGGAAACTCATACTTAATAAAGGTAAGTGAACCTTATCTTCCATTGAAATATATCTATCGGCATCTAGTGTTACCGCTGTTTTTTCAACTTTAGGTATTGTAGGACCTTTTGGTATTGGTGCAAAGTATTTAGTAACTAATGGTAGTATTTCATTAGCGTTGATGTCGCCACCAATAGTAAGCGTTGCATTATTTGGTCCGTACCATTTTAAAAAGAATGCTTTTAAGTCATTTACATTTACGCGATTTAAATCGTCCATAAAACCAATTACAGGCCATGAATATGGATGGCCATCTGGATACATAGCTTGAGCAACACGCTCACCTAAACGACCATAAGGGCGATTATCAACACGTTGGCCGCGCTCATTTTTTACTGTTTCGCGTTGTACTTCAAATTTTTCTTGGGTTACAGCATCGAGTAAAAAGCCCATTCGGTCAGCTTCTAGCCACAACATCTTTTCTAATTGATTTACAGGTACTGTTTCAAAATAATTTGTTCTATCTGAGTTAGTAGTACCATTTAAAGTACCGCCTGCTTCAGATATTATTTTAAAATGTTCCTCATCAGCAACATTTTCTGAACCTTGAAACATCATATGCTCAAAAAAGTGAGCAAAGCCTGACTTACCCAACTCCTCGCGAGCAGAACCAACGTGGTATGTTACATCAACGTGTACTAAGGGATCTGAATGATCCTCATGTACAATTACAGTTAAACCGTTATCTAGTTTGTATTTTTTATACGGTATGTTGATTTCGCCTGCATTAGATTCCACTGATTCAATAAGTGTAACGCCAGGAATTGATGTTTCTGTAACAATATTTTTATCAACAGCTTGAGTTGAGCTATTACATGCAGCTAACCCTGATGCAAGTAAAACAGCAAGTGCAATTTTTGTGAGTTTCATTTTTTAGTCCATATTTAAATTAACTCTATGAGTTTAAAGACTAATTAAAAGTACAACAAGGAATATGGAGTGATTACAGCTTTGGTTTTGTAACAAAGTGTGAATAGAATGATATGAATATGAAGTATGAAATGAGGGTATTAATTTGTAGTTTTATTCTAATAACACTGCACGTCCTATCTAAGTAGTAAATGACATAGCTAAGAGATTGATACTCTTGATAACATCGTGCAAAAAGAGTGTTATGTAACTCTGCTTTATACAATACTTAAAATAGTAAGTGGCGTCCCCAAGGGGATTCGAACCCCTGTTACCGCCGTGAAAGGGCGGTGTCCTAGGCCTCTAGACGATGGGGACACAGAATATGTGTCACTAGGACAACTGAATGGTTTGACTCGTTTCAGGCGAGCTGCTCAATAACACTGCACTTCCCTATTTAAAATAGGTAAGTGGCGTCCCCAAGGGGATTCGAACCCCTGTTACCGCCGTGAAAGGGCGGTGTCCTAGGCCTCTAGACGATGGGGACACAGAATATGTGTCACTAGGACAATTGATTAGTTTTACTCACATCCTGAGCTTTAAGGTAATGGCGTATAGTACAAATAAAGACTCGAGCTTTATGTGTTACGCTATTTTCTCGGTAAAACCGCCTTTAACTAAAAAGTTAAATGGCGTCCCCAAGGGGATTCGAACCCCTGTTACCGCCGTGAAAGGGCGGTGTCCTAGGCCTCTAGACGATGGGGACACAGAAAACTGTTACCCTAGGACAAACACTAAAAATTGGTGGAGCTATGCGGGATCGAACCGCAGACCTCTTCGCTGCCAGCGAAGCGCTCTCCCAGCTGAGCTATAGCCCCAACTTATTCAATACGCTCGGTGATAATCACGTCGTGTATCGCTTAGTGCGGGGCGCATTCTATGCACCCCCCAAAATAAAGTCAACAGTTTTTTATGCGACATTATTTAAATGGTTTAAATTTCAACAAACTGGCTATCATACGTGCTAAAAAACAGATTTTCATACTAATTTAGATGTCATGTTGCGCTTTACGTTGTTGTACTCGCCACATGTATACGACTAAGTACCCTATTCAACCGATAATATGAGTTTGAATATGATTTAAAGGGTATACATTTATATGCAAATTAGCTTGGTGCTGTTTTACTACTAAAAAAGCGCTGTTCATTGGCATGTTAAACTTTAAATAACTTTTTATTATCCGCTAATTTGTATCACGCAATACAATTATTGAAAGTTAGTCTTTTATTACATAAATATTTTATTGTTTATCCGACCACTAATGACATCTATTTAGTCTACGCCGCCGACTTTAAATAAACATTAAGCTTAACAATTGTTCGTTTAATATTAGTTTGTTGATAAAGTGAACACCGTTCGCACTGTATTGTTTATAAAAGCTTCATTCAGCACATTTTTATCATTCAAGTGTTGACACATTTGCAACTCTATCTATAATAGCGCCCCACAACAACGCAGCAATGTGGTGTTGTTTAGATGCGGGTGATTAGCTCAGTTGGGAGAGCATCGCCCTTACAAGGCGAGGGTCACTGGTTCAAGTCCAGTATCACCCACCACATTTTAATGTGTCGTATCTAATATTCTATATGGGGCGTTAGCTCACTTAGAAAAAAGAGAGCCTACTGCTATTTACAAGTAACGGTAAGGTTCACTGGTTAAAGTCCAGTACTATTAAACTTTAATAGTAGCGTTTAAATTTATATGTGGGTGATTAGCTCAGTTGGGAGAGCATCGCCCTTACAAGGCGAGGGTCACTGGTTCAAGTCCAGTATCACCCACCACATATAAAACCTATTGTTATATTAATAGTGATATGTATTAAAATTGTAATATGGGTCGTTAGCTCAGTTACAAGAAGTGAGAGCATCACCGCTATTTACAAGTAACGGCGAAGTTCACTGGTTAAAGTCCAGTACTATTTATTTTAATAGTAGCGTTTTAATTTATATGTGGGTGATTAGCTCAGTTGGGAGAGCATCGCCCTTACAAGGCGAGGGTCACTGGTTCAAGTCCAGTATCACCCACCACATATAAAATCTATTATTATGTTAATAGTGATTTGTATTAAAATTGTAATATGGGTCGTTAGCTCAGTTACAAGAAATGAGAGCATTACCGCTATTTACAAGTAACGGCGAAGTTCACTGGTTAAAGTCCAGTACTATTTATTTTAATAGTAGCGTTTTAATTTATATGTGGGTGATTAGCTCAGTTGGGAGAGCATCGCCCTTA